>Ga0102944_1000108_pt1 | contig 66263 bp, 64 predicted proteins | sample SalPonD_shore_MG_FD_78172 | JGI IMG/M metagenome (GOLD analysis project Ga0102944, IMG submission 78172) | Salt pond soil microbial communities from South San Francisco under conditions of wetland restoration - Salt Pond MetaG... | ecosystem: Environmental > Aquatic > Marine > Intertidal zone >... | reverse complement strand
GAAGTATTCGCGCGTGGCTCTGGCTTACAGGCGCGTTCGCAGTTTGTTGCGAGTGCCGGTGGTGCCAACCTCAGCCTTCGGCGGGCTTACGCTAACCCGAGTCGATTGCTGAGAAGGTCCATGACGTGCTGCGCAGCGCTGTACTGCCGGTACAGTCAAGCAGCGCAACGCAGGCTGCGGGCGCGCCTGTAAGCCCCGAAGGGCGCGCCAGAATCGCCCCCTGGCGGCGTTGGCGTTCTTGTAAAGGGCTACGGCCATTCACTGCGAACGCCGCCTAGCCACGGAACGATTCTGGCGCGCAGAGCCTCGCGGGAATACTTCAGTGTTTCCCTAGCGAAACACTGAAGTATTCCGCAGACTGACCATCTTCCTCCTACGTTGACGAGAAGATCGGCGCCAAGCTGTGGCACAATCCCTTCAAACCAAGAGGGATGGACGAGTCATGGCAGAGCCCTTGACCCGGGACGCCGCTATCGCCGATGAAGCCCGCCGCCTGTGGGAGTTTGCCCTGGCCATCTACGAGATGGAGGGGGTCAAGCAGGCCTGCCTGAGCATCCAGGCACGCTACGGGCTCAGCATATCCCTGCTGCTCGGCGCCATCTGGACCGGCGGCCAGGGCTACGGGCGTGTCGGCGCCACGGAGCTCGAGACGACGATCCGCCGCGCCATGGAGTTCCACCGCGACATCATCGAGCCGCTGCGGGCGCTGCGCCGCCGGCTGCGTCAGGACCCGCCCGCGGGCATCGAGCGGGAGACCCACCGGCTGCGCAAGAACATCCTGGAGCAGGAGTTGGAAGCAGAGCGCATCGAGCAGCGCCTGTTCCTGGAGGACTTCACGGCCAGCGCCGAGCCGGGTCCGCCTCAGGAGCGCTGGCGGGACGCCGCGGTCAATGCCGCACTGCTGACCCGCAAAAGCTGCCCGCGGCCGGAGCCCGAAGCCCTGGACGCGCTCGCCCAGATCCTCAAGGCCACATTTCCGGACGTGCCGGAGGTGGATCTCACCGCCGAGGCGAAATCGGTCTGGCGTCCGGGCGAGAGCTGACTTGCTCGCAATGGCCGGCATGCGCCGCCGCGCTCACTTCACGCCCAGGGTGGCCATGGCCTCGTTGATGCGCTGAAGGGTGCGCGGGTCGCCCCCGCGATCCGGGTGATGCCGCATGGCCAGCCGGCGGTACTGCGCCTTGATCTGGGCGTTGCTGGCGGGGGCCTCCAGGCCCAGCACCCCCAGGGCCTGGTCGCGCCGGCTGTCGCGCTGGAACAGGCGCCAGAAGTCGCCGAGCAGGGCCTCCACCCGGGTCGCGTCCATGTGCTCGAGATTGTCCAGATCGAGGTAATAGGCACGGAGCGGATCGTGCTCGCCCAGGGCGTTGGCGCCGCGGTTCCGAGCCGGCCCGAGCGCGATCCGCAGGCAGTTGACGGTCAGCGTCTCCCCTTCGGCGGCCCGCTCCGCCTGCAGATGATAGAGACAATGAAAGAGAACGAAGTGCACCCGGAACAGGCCCATCGAATCCCGCAACCCATGGGTCGACAGGCCCGCCGCGTCTTCCCGCGGCGTAAGCCGCCGCAGCAGCTCGTATTCGGACAACCCGCCGGGGACGGCGCGGATCTCCTCCATGACGGCGGCGAACACGGCCCGGTAGGGGCACTGATCGGCATCGCAGATCATGGGCGCAGTATAGCGCGTCCCACCCACGCCAGCCGATGACCGGCGCGGTGCTCATCCGGGTCGCGGTGCCCTGTCCGCTCTACCGGGGTTTCGACTACCGGGTCGCGGACGACACGGCGGTACCCGGACGGGGCACGCGGGTGGTGGTGCCGTTCGGGCGCCAGCGCCTGGTGGGCGTGGTGCTGGACACCCCCGAGACGGCCCAGGTCCCGGCCTCCAAGCTGCGGAGCGTCCACGCCATCCTCGACCCGGCCCCGGTCATTCCCGAGGAGCTGCTGACGCTCATGGAGTGGACCAGCCGCTACTACCACCAGCCCATCGGCGAGACCGTGGCCACGGCCCTGCCGGCGCCGCTGCGACAGGAACGCGCCGCCGAGCCGCCGGCAGAGACCCGCTGGCACGCCGCGGACCGAGACCGCCAGGCCGGCACGGCAGCGCTGGCTGCCCGCGCGCCCCGCCAGGCGGCGGTGCTCGCCCGGCTGCAGCGGGCGCCGGACGGCCTGGATGCGGCCGCGCTGGCCGATCTGGAAGGCGACTGGCGAGGCGCGCTGCGCGCACTGGTGACGAAGGGCCTGGCGCGGGAAGAGCAGGCGCCGGCCTACGGGCTGCTGCCCGGACGCCGGGAGCAGGCGCCGCCGGCCCTGAATGACGGGCAGCAGGTTGCCGTGGATGCCGTGCTCGGTGCGCTTGGCGGCTTTCAGGCGCTGCTGCTGGACGGGGTCACGGGGAGCGGCAAGACCGAGGTCTATCTGGCCGCCATCGACACCGTGCTCACGGCCGGCGGCCAGGTGCTGGTGCTGGTGCCGGAGATCGGCCTGACGCCGCAGCTGATCCGGCGGTTCGCGTCGCGGTTCGACGTGCCGATGGCGGTCATGCACTCGGGCCTGTCGGACGGCGAGCGGCTGGGTGCCTGGCTGGCGTCGGCGCGGGGTGAGGCACGCATCGTCATCGGTACCCGTTCCGCCGTATTCGCCCCGCTGGCCCGGCCCGGCCTGATCGTAGTGGACGAGGAGCATGACTTGTCGTTCAAACAGCAGGACGGCGTCCGCTACCACGCCCGGGACCTGGCGGTGGTCCGTGCCCAGCGGCTTGACGTGCCCATTGTGCTGGGCTCCGCCACCCCGTCCCTGGAGAGCCTGGCCAACGTGGAGCGCGCCCGCTACCTGCACCTGCGGCTGCCGGAGCGGGCCGGCGGTGCCCGCATGCCGGCCTCCCGCCTCCTGGACATCCGCGGCAAGCCCCTGCACGACGGGCTGTCCAATGCGCTGATCGAGCGAATGCGCGCACACCTGGGACACGGCGGCCAAGTGCTGCTGTTCCTGAACCGCCGGGGCTACGCGCCGACCCTGCTCTGCCACGAATGCGGCTGGCTGGCCGAATGTCCCCGCTGCGACGCCCGGCTTACCCTGCATCAGCGCCGCGGCCGCCTGATCTGCCACCACTGCGATTACCAGCGCACGGTGGATGCCTACTGTCCGGACTGCGGCAGCGCCGACCTGCGCCCGGTGGGCCAGGGCACCGAGCGTCTGGAGCGGGCCCTGGAGACCCATTTCCCGGGAGTCGGGCGCGTGCGCATCGACCGCGACAGCACCCGCCGCCGCGGAGCCCTGGAACGCCAGCTGGCCGCGGCCCAGCGGCCCGAAAACCGCATCCTGCTGGGCACCCAGATGCTCGCCAAGGGCCATCATCTGCCCACCGTGACCCTGGTGGCCGTGGTCGACGCGGACCAGGGCCTGTTCGGCAGCGACTTCCGCGCCCCGGAGCGGCTGGCCCAACTGCTGGTGCAGGTGGCCGGCCGCGCCGGCCGCGCCGAGCGCCCCGGCGAGGTGGCGATCCAGACTCACCACCCGGAACACCCGCTGCTGCAGACCCTGCTCTCCGCCGGCTATGAACGGTTCGCGGCGGAGGCTTTGGCGGAACGCAGAGCCGTGCGACTGCCGCCGTACACCGCCATGGCGCTGCTCCGCGCGGAAGCCGTTGACCCGGAGCCGCCCATGCGCTTCCTGGAAAGCGCCCGGCGCGAGGCGGAGCGTCTGGCGGTCGGCGGCGTCGATGTACTGGGGCCGGTGCCGGCACCCATGGAACGCCGGGCGGGCCGCTACCGCGCCCAGCTGCTGCTGCAGGCGGAGCGGCGCACCGCCCTGCAGCGCCTGCTCGCCGCCTGGATTACCGGGCTCGGCGCCCTTCCCTCGGCGCGCCGCGTGCGCTGGTCTCTGGACGTGGACCCTATGGAGACGCTGTAGCATATGCCCGGTGCCTCCCCAGGCCGGGAGCCACGCTCTTGGAAGGGAGAGGGATCGCCCAGATACTAAGCCACTGTTTGCTCTCCGCGGACAGGGGATGCCAATGGCCTTTTCGCATTCCAACCTGGTCCAGTACGCCAGGCTCGCCGCCGTCGTCGGCGGCGTCGTGCTGGCCTTGGCCCTGGCGGCGACGCTGCTGTGGCAGCTCTCCGACGTGGCGCTGATCCTGTTCGGCGCCGTCCTGTTTTCCCTGCTGGTAGACTGCGTCGCCGAGCTGGTCGCCCGAGTGGCCCGCATCCCCCGGCTGGCGGCCCTGGCCCTGGTGATGCTGGTGCTGTTCGCCGCCGTCGCGGCGACGGCGTGGGTTATCGGTCCCCGGCTCGGCAACCAGCTCTACGATCTCGCCGCCCGCCTGCCGGCGGCCTTCGATCAGATCACGGCCCACCTGCGCCACCAGCCCTGGGGCCGCGCCATCGTCGACGACCTGCCCACCGCTGGGGACCTGATCCAGCTGGGCAGTCTCGGGCGAATATCGGGCGTGTTCTCCACCACCTTCGGGGCCCTTTCCCACGCCCTGATCATCGTGGTCATCGGGACCTACCTGGCCATTGCGCCAGGCCAGTACATCGACGCCGCCCTGCGCCTGCTGCCGGAGGCGCAGCGCCACTACGGGCGGGAGCTTCTGGAATCCCTGGGGCATGCCCTGCGCTGGTGGCTGCTGGGACGCATCGCCTCCATGACGGTGGTGGGGCTGCTCACGGCCGTCGGTCTGTGGCTCATCCACATGCCCCTGATCATGGCGCTGTCGCTGATCGCGGGCCTGCTCTCATTCGTGCCCTACCTGGGCCCCGTCGCCGCCGCCGCACCGGCGCTGCTGATCGGGCTGATGGCCTCACCTTATCAGGCGCTGTGGGCCTTGATCGTGTACATGGTCGTGCAGCTGCTGGAAAGCTATCTCATCACGCCGCTGATCCAGGAACGGGCCGTGTCCCTGCCGCCGGCCGCCTTGATCACTGCGCAGTTGGCCATGGCGGTGCTGTTCGGGCTGCTGGGTCTCCTGCTCGCCACCCCCCTGGCGGTGGCAGTCATCGTGATCGTCCAGGTGCTGTACGTCCGCAACGTCCTGGGAGAGGACATCAAGGTGCTGGGGCAGCACTGAGCCATGCCCGCGCGACCGGTGTCCGCCGGCTACCCAAAATGGAACCCTTGTAAAATAACCGGGCCGCCCAAAATCTTGCGAACAGCGTCGATCCATTCGGCGCCCGTCAACGCGGCACGGACATCCGCGCAAGGCAGCGCGCGCCGGCAGCATGGCTCCCCGGCGGGGCCGGCGCAGGCAGGCGCAAGGCCAGGCGGCCGTCACCCGCCTTGCCGCAACCCGAAACGGCCGACCGGGCCGTTGTTCCGTACCGTACATCCGGCCGTCTGGTCCCGCATCGCATGCGCCTTCCGGAGGCGCATCGCACCGGATTGCCATTCACGCAGAGAACGGTCCGCGGTCCGCACGCCGCGGAAGGAGAGGTCAGCAATGACCGGTTCCGCCGCCGAAGCGCATCAGTACGCTCCGCTGCTCCTTTATCTCGCTGCCGTGATCGGCCTGGTGACCGGGCTGTTGCTGATTTCCCACTTCGCCGGCGAGCGCCGCACCGGCCGCGGCCGCCAGCTGCCCTTCGAATCCGGGGTCGTCCCGGTCGGCTTCGGCCGCTTCCGGCTCACTGCCCATTACTACGTCGTCGCCATGCTGTTCGTACTGTTCGACCTGGAGGCCGTGTTCATCTTCGCCTGGGCAATCAGCTTCCGCGACGTGGGCTGGCAGGGCTACGGGGCAGCGATGATCTTCCTGTTCATTCTCACCGCGGCGCTGGCCTACGAGTGGCGCATGGGCGCCCTCGAGTGGGGCAAGAGGCAGCGGCGGCCGCGGTTCGGACCGGAGGCCGGTTGATCCATGCGCTGGTTTCTGAGCAAGGCCAAGGGCAGTCCCCGCGAGCAGGCACCGGGGGCCGGCAGCTTCCGCGAGGCCGTGCAGCGCAATGTGCTGATGGCCACCCTGGACGATCTGGTCGGCTGGTGCCGCAAGTATTCCATCTGGCCGTTCAATTTCGGCCTGTCCTGCTGCTACGTGGAGATGGCCACCGCACTGACGCCGCCCCACGACATGGCACGGTTCGGCTCCGAGGTCATGCGGGGCTCCCCGCGACAGGCCGACGTCATCATCATCTCCGGCACCGTGTTCCGCAAGATGGCGCCCGTGATCAAGCAGCTGCACGACCAGATGATGGAGCCCAAATGGGTGATCTCCATGGGCTCCTGCGCCAATTCGGGCGGGATGTACGACATCTACAGCGTGGTGCAGGGCGTGGACCGGTTCCTGCCGGTGGACGTCTACGTGCCCGGCTGCCCGCCGCGCCCCGAAGCCCTGCTGGAGGCCCTGACCCTGCTGCAGGAGAAGGTCCAGACGGAGCACCGCCCGCTGTCCTGGCGCATCGGGCCCCAGGGCGTGGAGCGGCCGGAGCCGCCCAGCCAGCGCGACCGCAAGCGCGAGCAGCGTAGCCGCATGGGCGAGATCGACCCGATGGACCGCGTCTGACGCTCGGCCGCGAACGGAACACTTCATCAGGCGGACGGACGGAGCTATGGGAGCAGTAGCGAAGTCGCAATCGGCATTCGAGCTGGCCGAGGTGCTCGGCACGGAGCAGTTCACCGAGCAGCCCACCGCCGACGGCATCCCCACGGCCTGGATCGCCCGCAGCGATCTGCTGCCGACTCTGCGGCGGCTGAAACGGGACCTGGACCGGCCCTATCCCATGCTCTTCGACCTGACGGCCATCGACGAGCGCCTGCGCGAGCAGCGCGCCGGGCAGCCGGACGCCGACTTCGCCCTGGTCTATCACCTCTACTCCATGGAGCCGGTGGACGATCTGCGGCTCAAGCTGGCCCTCAACGACAACGACCTCGCCGCGCCGACTATCACCGACCTGTGGCCGGCGGCCAACTGGTACGAGCGGGAGGTCTATGACATGTTCGGCGTGCACTTCGAGGGCCATCCTCATTTGAGCCGGATCCTGATGCCGCCGACCTGGACCGGGCATCCGCTGCGCAAGGAGCACCCGGCGCGGGGCACCGAGATACTACCCTACGAGCTCACCGACGAGGATGAGGACCGGGAACAGGAAGCGCTGCAGTTCAAACCGGAGGAGTGGGGGCTGGAGCGCCGCCACGAAGGCACGGACTTCATGTTCCTGAACCTGGGGCCCAACCACCCCAGCGCCCACGGCGTGTTCCGCATCGTGCTGCAGCTGGACGGGGAGGAGATCGTCGACGCCATCCCCGAGATCGGCTACCACCACCGCGCCGCCGAGAAGATGGGCGAGCGCCAGAGCTGGCACACCTTCATCCCCTATACGGACCGCATCGACTATCTGGGCGGGGTCATGAACAACCTGCCCTACGTGCTGGCCCTGGAGCAGCTGGCCGGCATCCAGGTGCCGGAGCGGGTCAAGACGGTGCGGGTCATGCTCTGCGAGATGTTCCGCATCATGAGTCATCTGCTGTTCTTCGGCACCTTCGTGCAGGACATCGGCGCCCTGTCGCCCATCTTCTACATGTTCTCCGACCGCCAGCGGGTCTACGACATCGTGGAAGCCATCTGCGGCTTTCGGATGCACCCGGCCTGGTTCCGCATCGGCGGCCTGTCGGCGGACCTGCCCCGGGGCTGGGACGATCTGGTGCGGAACCTGCTGGAGTGGATGCCGCCGCGCCTGGACGAGTACGAGAAGATCATGATGAAGAACCGCACCATCAAGGCGCGGACACGGGGCATCGGCCAGTACGGTAAGGACGAAGCCATCGAGTGGGGCGTGACCGGACCCAACCTGCGCGCCACCGGCTTCGAATGGGACCTGCGCAAGCGCCAGCCCTACAGCGGCTACCAGTGGTTCGACTTTGAGGTGCCGGTAGGCGACCGGGGCGACTGTTACGACCGCTGCCGGGTGCGCGTGGAGGAGATGCGCCAGAGCCTGCGCATCATCGAGCAGTGCCTGAACCACATGCCCGCCGGCGAGCACAAGGCGCGGCATCCGCTGACCACGCCGCCCATCAAGGATCGGACGATGCACGACATCGAGACGCTGATCAATCACTTCCTCAGCGTCTCCTGGGGACCGGTGATGCCGGTGGGCGAGACCAGCCACAAGGTGGAGGCCACCAAGGGCCTCAACAGCTATTACCTGATCTCGGACGGCGGCAACATGTCGTACCGCACGCGCATTCGCACGCCGTCGTTCCCGCATCTGCAGCAGATTCCGGAAATCAGCCGCGGCTTCATGATCGCGGATCTCATCGCCATCATCGGGGCCGTCGACTTCGTGATGGCCGACAGTGACCGTTAGGTAATGCCCATGCTCAGCGACGAGGAACGCCAGGAAATCGAGGCCGAGCTGCCCCACTACGAGGATGCCGGCGCCCTGTCGGTGGACGCGCTCAAGATCGTCCAGCGCCACCGTGGCTGGGTGGACGACGACGGCCTCGCCGACTGCGCCGAAATCCTCGATCTGTCGGTCCACGAGCTGGAAGGTGTCGCCACCTTCTACAACCTGATTTTCCGCAAGCCGGTCGGCCGCCACGTGATGCTCCTGTGCGACAGCATCAGCTGCTGGGTCTGCGGCTACGACGCACTCTGCGGCCGGCTTCAGGAACGGCTCGGCGTGCCCCTGGGCGGCACCACCGGGGACGACCGGTTCACGCTGCTGCCCATGAATTGCCTGGGCAACTGCGACCACGCCCCGACCCTGATGATCGACGACGACCTGTACGACGACGTCACCCCCGAGCAGGTGGACGACCTGCTCAAGGAGTACGCCTAACCATGAGCCAGGAGACCCCGCTCACCCGCGACATACCCGACCAGGGCGAGCCCCTGGACCTGGCCGGCTACGAGCAGGCCGGCGGCTACGGCGCCCTGCGCAAGGCCGTCGACGAGATGGGCCCGGAGGCCGTGATCCAGGCGGTGAAGGACTCCAAGCTGCGCGGCCGCGGCGGCGCCGGCTTCCCCACCGGCATGAAGTGGGGCTTCATGCCCCGCGGCGACGACGCGCCGGAGCGCAAGTACCTGATCGCCAACGCCGACGAAATGGAGCCGGGCACCTTCAAGGACCGGCTGCTGATGGAGGGCAACCCCCACCAGTTCGTCGAGAGCCTGGTGATCAGCGCCTACGCCATGGGCACCCAGACCGCCTATATCTTCCTGCGCGACGCCTACAGGCTCTGCCGCCGGCGCCTGCAGCGGGCCATCGACGAGGCCCGCGCCGCCGGCTACGTGGGCGAGAACGTGCTGGGCTCGGGCTTCGACGTGGAGATCCACATCCACGCCAGTGCCGGGCGCTACATCTGCGGCGAGGAGACGGCGCTGATCAACGCCCTGGAAGGGCGCCGCGCCACGCCCCGGGACAAGCCGCCGTTCCCGCAGCAGGCGGGCCTGTGGGGCTGGCCGACCATCGTCAACAACGTGGAGACCCTGTGCAACGTCCCGCACATCGTCGCCCGCGGCCCGGAGTGGTTCCGCAACCTGAGTCACACCGAAAACGGCGGCACCAAGCTCTACGGCGTCAGCGGCCGGGTGAACCGGCCTGGCTGCTGGGAGCTGCCCATGGGCGCGACGCTGCGGGAGCTGGTCGATGAGCACGCCGGCGGCATGCGTGAAGGCTACCGCTTCCGCGGCTGCCTGCCGGGCGGCGGCTCCACGCCGTTTCTCACCGGCGAGCACCTGGATCTGGGGCTGGACTTCGACGCCGTGGAGGAGGCCGGCAGCCGCCTGGGCACGGGCTCGGTGGTGGTGCTGGACGACCGCACCTCGCTGATGGGGTTTCTGCGCAACCTGGAGCTCTTCTACGCCCGGGAGTCCTGCGGCTGGTGCACGCCCTGCCGGGACGGCCTGCCCTGGGTGGCCCGGCTGCTGGGCGCCCTGGAGGCCGGCGAGGGCCGCGCCCAGGACATCGACGTGCTGGAGATGCACACCCGCTTCCTGGGACCGGGGCGCACCTTCTGCGCCCATGCCCCCGGCGCCATGGGCCCGCTCCAGAGCGCCCTCAAGCATTTCCCGGACGACTTCCGCGCCGGCGTGCGCGAGTCCGAGCTGGCGGAGGTGAGCTGATGGCGACCATCTACGTGGACGGTGACGCCTACCAGGTCAACGAGCGGCACAACCTGCTGGAGGCCTGCCTGCAGCTGGGCTTCGATCTGCCCTACTTCTGCTGGCATCCGGCCATGGGCTCGGTGGGCGCCTGCCGCCAGTGCGCCGTGCGCCGGTACAAGGACGAGGACGACGATCAGGGCAGCATCGTCATGGCCTGCATGAGCCCGGCCGCCGACGGCACGCGGCTGTCGGTGCACGACGAAGAGGCCCGCGACTTCCGCGCCAGCGTCATCGAGTGGCTGATGGCCAACCACCCCCACGACTGCCCGGTCTGCGCCGAGGGCGGCGAGTGCCACCTCCAGGACATGACGGTGATGACCGGCCATAACTACCGGCGCTTCCGCTTCGGCAAACGCACTCACCGCAACCAGTACCTGGGGCCGTTCATCGCCCACGAGATGAACCGCTGCATCGCCTGCTACCGGTGCACGCGTTTCTACCGCGAATACGCCGGCGGCGACGACCTGGACGCCATCGGCATGCACGACCACGTCTATTTCGGCCGCCACCGGGACGGCACCCTGGAAAACGAGTTCAGCGGCAACCTGGTGGAGGTCTGCCCCACGGGCGTGTTCACCGACAAGCCGCTCACCGACACCTACACCCGCAAGTGGGACCTGCGCGCCGCGCCCTCCGTCTGCATCCACTGCGGGGTGGGCTGCAACATCAGCCCCGGCGAGCGCTATGGCGCCGTCAAGCGGGTGCAGAACCGCTACAACGGTGCCGTGAACGGCTACTTCCTCTGCGACCGCGGCCGCTTCGGCTACGACTTCGTGAATCTACCCGAGCGCCTGCGCACGCCCGCCGCACGCGCTGCACCGGATCGGTCCGAAGAGACCCTGTCGGCCGACGACGCGGCGGGCCGGCTGCGCGAACTGCTGGGCCGGTCCGGGACTATCGGCATCGGCTCGCCGAGGGCCACGCTGGAGACCAACCACGCTCTGCGGGAGGCCGTGGGCGCCGAGCGCTTCCACGACGGCATGGATGCCGCGACCCATCGCCTGGTGGGCCTGATCGCCGACATCCACCGCCAGGGCGGCACCCGGCTGCCCAGCCTCACCGACATGGAGAACGCCGACGCCGTACTCGTGCTCGGCGAGGACCTGACCAATACCGCGCCGCGGATCGCGCTCAGCCTGCGCCAGACCGTGCGCAACAAGGCGCGGGAGACCGCCGCCGGGCTGAGCGTGCCGGCATGGCACGATGCCGCCGTGCGCAACGTGGCGCGCTATTCGCGGACGCCCCTCTATCTGGCGGCGCCTCACGCCACGCGGCTCGACGATGCCGCCAGCCAAGTCACGCACCGCAGCGCGGCCGACATCGCCCGGCTCGGCGCCGCCGTGGCCCACGCCCTGGACGCCTCGGCACCGGCCCCTGACGGCCTGGACGAGAAGGCGCGGCAGCTGGCCGACCAGGTCGCGGACACCCTGCGCGAGGCCGAACGGCCGCTGGTCGTCTCTGGCTGCGGCGCCGGCAGCGAAGCGGTGATCCGAGCGGCAGCCAACGTGGCCCGCGCCCTGGGCACGGACCGGGGCCCGGCGGACCTCTGCCTGTGCGTGCCCGAGGCCAACAGCCTGGGTGTTGCCCTCATGGGCGGCGGCGGCGTCGACGACGCCCTGGCGGCGCTGGAGAACGGCGACGCGGACTCCGTGGTGATCGCGGAGAACGATCTCTACGAGCGGGCCCCGCGCGGCCGCGTGGACGGCGCCCTGGGCAAGGCCCGCAACGTCGTGCTGCTGGACGCGCTGCCCCAGGACACCGCCGACCGGGCCACCCTGATCCTGCCCGCCGCCACGTTCGCGGAGTCCGACGGCACCCTGGTGAGCTACGAGGGAAGGGCCCAGCGCTTGTTCAAGGTCATGAACCCGGAGGGCGATCTGCGGGAATCCTGGCGCTGGCTGGCGGAGGCCGCCGGCGCCGACTGGTTCGGCGGCGACCGGGGCTCGGTGACCCGCCACTGCGCGCAGCGCCACGAGGCGCTCTCCGGCATTACCGAGGCGGCCCCGGACGCGGATTTCCGCGAGGCCGGCGAGAAGGTCGCCCGGGCGCCCATGCGCTACAGCGGGCGCACGGCCATGGCGGCCAACAAGCACGTGCAGGAGGCGGAACCGCCCCGCGACCCGGAGTCGCCGCTGGCCATGACCATGGAAGGGCGCGCCCCGGCTCCGGAGCAGCCCGGCTCGGTCATCCCCTATTTCTGGGCACCGCGCTGGAACTCGGTACAGGCGGTGAACAAGTTCCAGGCGGAGATCGCCGGCCCGCTCGCCGGCGGCGACGCCGGCGAGCGGCTGCTGGAACCGGACGGCACGGCCCACCCCGGCTATCTGTCGGTGGAGATTCCATCCTCCAGCGGCAACGGCAGTGTGTGGCGGGCAGTCCCGGTGCGCCACATCTTCGGCAGCGACCCCCTGAGCCGGCGTTCCCGGCCGCTTGCCGAGCGCGTGCCCGAGGCAGCGTTGCGGCTGCATCCCGACGACGCCGAGGCCCTCGGCGCCGCGCGAGACGACACGCTGACCCTGGAGATGGCCGGGGAGCAGTGGCGGCTGCCGGTCCGGCCCGACGCCAGCGTGCCGCACGGAACCGCCGGCGTGCCGATCGGCCTGCCCGGCGGGCCGGCCGCGCTGTTCGCCGCGGAGATGGCGCTCCGCAAGGAGGTGTCGTCGTGAGCGCCGTCGCCTGGCTCGACACCATCGTGCTGGTCGCCGTAACCCTGGGCGGGCTGCTGTTCTGCGCCGGCATGCTGACCTGGCTGGAACGCCGCCTGCTCGGCCTGTGGCAGGACCGCTACGGACCCAACCGCGCCGGGCCGTTCGGGGTGCTGCAGTGGGTGGCCGACGTGGTGAAGATCATCATGAAGGAGGACTGGGTGCCGCCGTTCGCCGACCGGCCCCTGTTCGTGATCGCGCCGGCCATCGTCATGGTCGCGACCCTCGCAGCCTTCGCCGTGATCCCGATGACACCGGGCATCGCGGTGGCGAATCTCAACATCGGCCTGCTGTTCTTTCTGGCCATGACCTCGATCTCCGTCTACAGCGTCGTGCTGGGGGGCTGGTCGTCCAACAGCAAGTACGCGCTGTTGGGCGGCATGCGCTCGGCGGCGCAGATGATCAGCTACGAGGTGTTCATGGGCCTGGCCGTGATGGGCGTGGTCATGCAGGCCGGCACCTTCAACCTGAAGGGGGTGGTACTGGCGCAGCAGGATCTGTGGTTCTGCATTCCCCAGTTTTTCGGCCTGGTGGTGTTCACCATCGCCGGGCTCGCCGAGACCCACCGGCTGCCGCTGGACCTGCCGGAGGCGGAGAACGAGCTGGTGGCCGGCTACCACACCGAGTACTCCAGCATGAAGTTCGGCATGTTCTTCGTCGGCGAGTACGCGGGCGTGATCGTCACCTCGGCGCTGATCGTCACCCTGTTCTTCGGCGGCTGGCTGGGGCCCTGGCTGCCGCCGTTCGTCTGGTTCGCGCTCAAGACCCTCGCCGTCGCCCTGTTCTTCATCCTGCTGCGGGCGGCCCTGCCGCGGCCGCGCTTCGACCAGCTGATGGGCTTCGGCTGGAAGGTCATGCTGCCGGTGGCCCTCGCCAACGTGGCGGTCACCGGCGGCCTGGTCCTGCTGTTCACATAGCAACGCCCCGACGGAGGCGCGCATGCTCAGTCAACTGCGCACGCTCTGGTACATCTTCCTGCACGCGTTCCGCCGCCGCGACACCGTGCAGTACCCGGAAGAGAAGCCGTACCTGCCGCCACGTACCCGCGGCCGCATCGTGCTCACCCGGGACCCGGACGGCGAGGAGCGCTGCGTGGCCTGCAACCTCTGCGCCGTCGCCTGCCCGGTGGACTGCATTGCCCTGCAGAAGACCGAGAGCGAGGACGGCCGCTGGTACCCGGACTGGTTCCGCATCAACTTCTCGCGCTGTATCTACTGCGGGTTCTGCGAGGAGGCCTGCCCCACGTATGCCATACAGCTCATCCCCGACTTCGAGATGAGCGAGTACGACCGGCAGAACATGGTCTACGAGAAGGACGACCTGCTCATCGCAGGCACCGGCAAGTACCACGACTACAACTTCTACCGCGTCGCCGGCATGGCCATCGAAGGCAAGGACAAGGGCGAGGCGGAGAACGAGCAGGAGCCCGTGGACGTCCGCAGCCTGCTGCCGTAGGGAGGGATCGCACCGTGACCACCGCCTGCTACATCGCCGCCGCCATCGCGCTGCTCGCCACCGGCGCGGTGCTGTTCAGCCGCAATACCGTGCACGGCCTGCTGTACCTGGTGGTCTCGCTGTTCGCCGTGGCGGTGCTGTTCTACACCATCGGCGCGCCGCTGGCGGCGGCCCTGGAGATCATCATCTACGCCGGCGCCATCATGGTGCTGTTCATCTTCGTGGTGATGATGCTCAACCTCGGCGAACGCTCCGAGCACCGGGAGCGCCAGTGGCTGCGACCGCGCACCTGGTTCGGGCCCGCGGTGCTCAGCGCGGCGCTGCTCGCGGAGCTGATCTATGTCATCGGCGCCCTGCCGCAGGGCACCGCGGGCAGCTCGATGGGTGCCCGGCTGGTGGGCGCCACCACCTTCGGCCCCTACGTCCTGGCCGTGGAGCTCAGCGGCATCCTGCTGCTGGCGGCCCTGGTGGGGGCGCTGCACCTCGGCCAGCAACCACGGGAAGAGGAGACCTCGAGCCATGGCTGACCTGCTGCTCTCCCACGGCCTGATCCTGGCGGTGCTGCTGTTCGGCGCCGGGCTGCTGGTGGTCCTCAGCCGCCGCAATCTGATGTACATCCTCATGGGGATCGAGATCATGCTCAACGCCACCGGGCTGGTCTTCGTGCTGGGCGGCGCGCGCTGGGGCCAGCCGGACGGCCAGGTGCTGTTCATCCTGGTGCTGACCGTGGCCGCTGCCGAGGTGGCCGTGGGCCTGGCGCTGGTGCTGCAGATGTACCGCCAGCGGGAAACCATCGACGCTGACGCCATGAGGGAGCTGAGGGAATGACGGTGCTGCTCGCGCTCATCCCGGCCCTGCCCCTGGCGGGGTTCGCCATCCTGGCCCTGGCCGGCGGCGTGCTGCCCCGGCGCGGGATCGGAACCGTGGCCGTCGGGGCCGTACTGCTGTCCGCCCTGGCCGCAGCCATCTGCGTCATCCCCATGCTCGGCGGCGGCCAGGGCGTCACCACGGTGGACCTGTGGCACTGGGTAGTGGTACCCGGACTGAAGGCGGACATGGCTCTGCGCCTGGACGCGCTGTCGGCGGTGATGATCGGGGTCATCACCGGCGTCGGCCTGCTGATCCACATCTACTCGGCCACCTTCATGGCCGAGGAGCACGGCTACCGCCGCTACTTCGCCTACCTGAATCTGTTCACGGCCTCCATGCTGATCCTGGTGCTGGCCGACAACCTGCTCATGCTCTACATGGGCTGGGAGCTGGTGGGCCTGTGCAGCTACCTGCTGATCGGCTTCGGCTACGAAGCCCCGGACAACGGCCGTGCGGCGCGCAAGGCGTTCGTGGTGACCCGCGTGGGCGACGCGGCCATGGCCGTGGGCCTGTTCCTCCTGGTGGCCCAGTTCGGCACCCTGAACATCGCCGCGATCATGGACCAGGCCCAGCTCCAGTGGGCGGCTGGACAGCCGCTGGCCATCGCCGTGACTCTGCTGCTGCTGGCCGGCGCGGTGGGCAAATCGGCCCAGCTGCCGCTGCAGACCTGGCTGCCCGACGCCATGGCCGGCCCCACCCCGGTCAGCGCCCTGATCCATGCCGCCACCATGGTGACCGCCGGCGTCTATCTCATCGCCCGCACCCACTCGCTCTACGAGTTGGCGCCGCCGGTGCAGACCCTGGTGGCGATCATCGGCGCGGCCACCCTGCTGCTGTCGGCATTCAGCGCCCTGGCCCAACGCGACATCAAGCGCATCCTGGCCTACTCCACCATCAGCCAGATCGGCTACATGTTCCTGGCGCTGGGGGTGGGCGCCTACTCGGCGGCGCTGTTCCATTTCATGACCCACGCCTTCTTCAAGGCGCTGCTGTTCCTGGCCGCGGGCGTGGTGATCATGGCCCTGGACGATGAGCACGACATCTTCCGCATGGGCGATCTCCGCCGCCGTCTGCCCGGGGCCTTCTGGGGCTTCCTGGCCGGCGGAGCGTCGCTGGCGGCCCTGCCGCTGATCACGGCCGGTTTCTACAGCAAGGACCTGATCCTCTCCGACGCCTTCCGCTCCCAGGCGGGCAGCGGCTGGCTGTGGGCGGCCGGCGTGCTGGGCGCTTTCCTGACCTCCATCTACATTTTCCGGCCGCTGTTCATCGCCTTCGGCGGGGAAGCGAAAACGACGCCGCAGCGGCGCGCGACGCGGCCGGAGCTGTTCGCCATCGCCGTCCTGTCGGTGCTGTCGGTGATCGGCGGCTTGGTGGAAATCCCGTCGGCCCTGGGCGGCTATCACGGCTTCTCGGCGTTCCTGCACGCCACGCTGCCGGCGGTGCCGGTCGCGGGCGAGACCGCGCTCGGCGAAGGAACGCTGATGCTGATCTCCGCGGCCGTCGTGCTCGCCGGTCTGGGAGTGGCCTGGTGGCGTTTCGGCACCGGCGCCGCCGTCGAGCACGACAACGCTCTGCTCCGCCTGTGGGGCGAAGGCTGGGGCTTCGACCGAGTCTACGACCTGTTCCTCGTCAAGCCCTACGTGTGGCTGGCCCGGATTGACCGCCGCGACGTGGTGGACCTGCCGTACACCCTGATCGCAGCCGCGGCGCGGACCCTGCACCGCGGCCTGAGCGCGACCCAGACCGGGCGGCTGCGCTGGTACGCCGCCTCCATCGCCGGCGGCGCCGTCATCATCATTGCCATAGGGGTGCTGTGATGCTGCTCGTCTGGCTCGTGATCATTCCGGTCCTGTTCGGCGTCCTCGCCTGGCTGGCGGAGGGTCTGAGCCCGCGGCTGCCGCGGGCGGTGTCGCTGCTGGGGCTGGCGCTGGAGCTGATGCTGGCACTGGTGCTGTGTCTCGAGCCCGCCGGCGGTGCACAGCTGGGGGGCGGTCACGCCTGGCTGGCGAGCGTGGACGTGCCGTGGATTCCCCGGTTCGGCATCCATTTCCTGCTCGCCGCCGACGGCCTCAGCGCCGTCATGGTGGCGCTGACGGCGCTGGTGGGCATCACCGCGGTGCTCAGCACCGAGAGCGAGCCGCCCCGGCGCCCCGGCTTCTTCCAGTTCAACCTGATGGCCGCTCTGGCCGGCTCCATCGGCGTGTTCCTGGCCCTGGACCTGTTCCTGTTCTTCTTCTTCTGGGAGGCCATGCTGATCCCGATGTACCTGCTCATCGTGATCTGGGGCCACGAGAACCGCTACTACTCCGCGGTGAAGTTCTTCATCTTCACCCAGGCCAGCAGCCTGCTGATGCTGGCGGCCATGGTGGGATTGGCCGTCGTCCACGCCAACGTCAGCGGCTCGCCCAGCTTCGACTACTTCGACCTGCTGTCCATGCCGCTGGGCGATACCACCGCCTTCTGGCTGATGCTGGGCTTCTTCCTGGCCTTCGCGGTCAAGCTGCCCATGGTGCCGTTCCACACCTGGCTGCCCGACGCACACACGGACGCGCCCACGGCGGGCAGCGTGGTGCTGGCCGGTATCCTGCTGAAGACCGGCGCCTACGGCATGCTGCGCTTCCTGTTCCCGCTGTTCCCGGAAGCCAGCGCGCAGTTCGCGCCGGTGGCCCTGACCCTGGGCGTGGTGGGCATCCTCTACGGCGCCCTGGTGGCCTTCGCCCAGGACGACTTCAAGCGGCTGGTGGCCTACACCAGCGTCAGCCACATGGGTTTCATCCTGCTTGGGGTGTCCGCCTGGAACGTCATGGCTCTGCAGGGCGTGGTCATGCAGATGGTCGCCCACGCGCTCAGCACCGGCGCCCTGTTCATGATGGCGGGCAGCCTGCAGGAACGGCTCGGCCACCGGGACATGCGCCGTATGGGCGGGCTCTGGACACCCGCGCCGCGGCTGGCGGCCATCGGGCTGTTCTTCGCAGTGGCCTCCCTGGGGCTGCCCGGTATGGGCAACTTCATCGGTGAGTTCCTGATCCTGGCCGGCACCTACCAGCACAGCGTCTGGGCGGCGGCCGTCGCGGTGACCGGCGTGGTGGCCGCCGCCGTCTATGCCCTGTCTCTGGTCCAGCGCAGCTTCCACGGACCGGTGCCGGAGGAGGCCGCCCACTGCCGCAACCTCTCCGCCCGCGAGACCATCGCCATGGGCGGCCTCGGGGCGCTGCTGCTGTGGATCGGGCTCTATCCGGCCACCATCACCGTGCTGTCCGAGCCGGCGATGCATGCACTGAGGAGCTTTGCGGGATGATCAACGCTGCCGACTTCCAGGCCATGACGCCGTGGCTGGTGCTGACCGGCACGGCCGTCGTCGTCTTGCTGCAGATCACCATAGCCCGGGCCCATGCGGCGAGCGCGCTGCTGTCGGTCGCCGGCCTGGTGGCCGCCCTGGCGACCATTCGCCATGCGGCCCAGGCGGCCCCGCGCCAGGTCACGCCGCTGTTCACGGTGGACGGGTTCGCGCTGTTCTTCCTGGCCCTGCTCCTGGCCGGGGCGCTGGTGGTGGTGCTGCTGTCCGTCGGGCCGGCGGGCGCCAGCAGCCAGCGCCGCGGCGAGCACTACCTGCTGCTGCTCCTGGCGACCGTGGGTGCCGCCGTGCTGCCGGCGGCCACCCACTTCGCGGCCGTGATCCTGGGCGTGGAGACGCTGAGCGTGGCGCTGTTCACCCTGGCGGCCTACCCGGTGTTCCAGGAACGGTCCGTGGAAGCCGGGCTCAAGTACCTGGTGCTGGCCGGCGTGTCGGCGGCGATCCTGATGTTCGGCATCGCCCTGGTTTACGCGGGCACCGGCAGCCTGGCGCTGTCGGCGCCGATCGCCGCCTCACCCTATGCGCTCGCCGGCGCGCTGCTGATCCTCACGGGGCTGGGTTTCAAGCTCTCCCTGGTGCCTTTCCATCTGTGGACACCGGACGTCTATGAGGGGGCGCCGCCGACGGTCACCGCTTACCTGGCCACGGTTTCCAAGGGCGCCGTGTTCGTGCTGCTGCTGCGCTATCTGAACACGGGCGCGGCGCCGGCGGCGTTGACCGGCGTGCTCGCCGGGCTCGGGGTGATCACCATGCTGGCCGGCAACTTGCTCGCCCTGCAGCAACGGGACCTGAAGCGATTGCTGGCCTATTCCTCCATCGCCCACATGGGCTATCTGCTAGTGCCGATGGTCGCCGGCGGAGCGCTGGCGGCGGAGACCTTCGGCTACTATCTGGCCGCCTATTTCGTCATGACCCTCATGGCGTTCGGCGTGGTGACCGTCATGGAGACCGAGACCGGCGAGCGCGATCATTCCCTGGAACGCTACCGCGGCCTGGCCTGGCAGCGGCCGGGGCTGGCGGGCGTGCTGGCGGTGGCCATGCTGGGCCTGGCGGGGATGCCGCTCACCGCCGGGTTCGTGGCCAAGTTCTATCTGTTCGTCGCTGGCGTGGACGCCCAGCGCTGGGTGCTGCTGGCGGCCCTGGTGGCGGGCAGCGCCATCGGGCTGTTCTACTACCTGCGCGTCATCGGCCAACTCCTGCGCCAGGATGCAGAGGCCGCTGCTCCTCGGACAGGGACCTTCCCACTGGGGCACACAACGCTGTGGGCGCTGCTGGTGCTGCTGGTCTATCTGGGGGTGCTCCCGGCCACCCTGGTGCAGTGGGTGCAGGCCAGCGCGGTGACTGGGTTGTTCTGACTCGGCACAACGCAGGATGGGCGGTCAGCACACCGATATGCAGGCATTTGATGCGAGGCACCGGCTGGCGGGCTATCGCCCAGCCTGCGCCGCGGTCATTTCTCTCGGTTGGCCGGAACGATCACTACCCGTCACTGTCTGATGCAGTGCAGCGTAAGGGCCGACCATTCCGCAAACGCACACGCTCTTTCCCAGACGGAGGTGTCCGCCTATGAGCAGGGCCGAGCAATCCGTTCATTCCCGCGTCGCACTCGTCCTCCAGGGTGGGGGCGCTCTGGGTGCTTACCAGGCGGGGGTTTTCCAGGCTCTGGACGAGTCCGGCAGCATGCCGGACTGGGTGACCGGCACCTCCATCGGCGCCATCAATGCCGCTATCATCGCCGGCAATCCACCGGAGGTGCGGCTCGACCGGCTGCGCACCTTCTGGGATCGCGTCTCCCACGTGATGCCCTATCACGGGCTGCCGATCCCCGCACCTTTCCATGACGCCTCCATGCGCGCCGCCGGCTCCATGCTGAGCTCGCTGCGGGCCATGGTCTTCGGCCAGTCCGGCTTCTTCCATCCCCGGGTCTGGCCGGCCATCGGCACCGACGCCGCCAGCCTGTACGACACGGCGCCCCTGCGCGAGACCCTGTCGGACCTGATCGACTTCCGGCTGCTGAACGCCAATCCGATCCGTTTCACCGCCGGCGCGGTGAGTGTCACCCGCGGGGAAATGGTCTACTTCGATACCCACGACACCGAGATCCGCATGGATCACGTGCTCGCCAGCGGCGCATTGCCCCCGGGCTTCCCGCCGGTGCGCATCGACGGCGACTTCTACTGGGACGGGGGCATCACCTCGAACACGCCCATCGAGGTCATACTCGACCCGGTGCCCCGGGAGAGTACGCTGTGCTTCATGGTGAACCTGTGGAACCAGGACGGTCAGGCGCCGACAACCATCCCGGATGCGCTCACCCGCGAGAAGGAGATCCGCTACGCCAGCCGCTTCCGGCACGAGATCGAGTCGTTCCAGCACCGCCACGAGCTGCGCCGTGCGGTGCTGGCCCTGTACAACGCGCTGCCCGAATCCCAGCGCCGGCTGCCGGAGCTGCGGCGCCTCGGCGAGCTCGGCTGCGCCACCCGCATGGACATCGTCCGGCTGGCGGACGCCGGCAACACCGGCGAGCCCGGCTCCAAGGACGTGGACTTCGAGTCTTACAGCCTGCGCGAGCGCTGGGAGCGGGGCTACCGCGACGCCCAGCGGATGCTCGAACGCGCGCCCTGGCGGGAGGATGTCGCGGAGAATACCGGAGTAGTCCTGCACGACGTGCCGAGCGATGACGAAACGGCGACCGGAGAAACGACGAGCACCAGGGGCGGTACCGTCGGCGAGGCCGCCGGCTGAAGCCCACCACACATTCGTCAGACAAGGAGACCGACCATGCGCATGAAGAACCAGGTAGCCATCGTCACCGGTGCGGCCAGCGGCATCGGCAAGACCATTGCCAGCCGCTATGCCGCCGAAGGCGCCCGTGTCGCCATTGCCGACCTGGACGCCGACAAGGCGCAGTCGGCCGTCGACGAGATCCGCGGCCAGGACGGCGAGGCCATGGCCATCGAGATGGACGTCACCGACGAGGAGGCGGTTAACCGCGGCGTCAAGCAGGTGGTCGACCAGTGGGGCCAGGTGGACGTGCTGGTCAGCAACGCCGGCATCCAGCACATCGACCGGGTCGAGAACCTGTCCTTCGACGACTGGCGCAAAGTGGTCTCCATCCATCTCGACGGCGCCTTCCTCACCACCCGTGCCTGCCTGCGGCAGATGTACCAGCAGGGCAGCGGCAGCATCATCTACATGGGCTCGGTCCACTCCAAGGAGGCGTCGCCGCTGAAGGCGCCGTACGTCTCCGCCAAGCACGCCCTGCTCGGCCTGTGCCGCACGGTGGCGAAGGAAGGCGCGGAGCACGGCGTACGGGCCAACGTAGTCTGCCCCGGCTTCGTGCGCACGCCACTGGTGGAGAAGCAGATTCCGCAGCAGGCCGAGGACCTGGGCATCAGCGAGGAGGCGGTGATCACGGACGTCATGCTCAAGGACACCGTGGATCAGGAATTCACCACCATGGACGACGTGGCCGAGGTGGCCGTCTTCTTCGCCGCCTTCCCGAGCAACGCGCTGACCGGCCAGTCGGTGGTGGCCAGCCACGGCTGGCACATGTCGTAGACGCACCGTGCCCGCAGCACGCCGCCTGACGCCGCGCAGCCCGTGAGCCACAACAACCGGAGACGGGCATGAAACGAAGGACAGTGCGGGCGGCCATAGCCGCGCTGCTGACCCTGGGCGGCGGCGCGGCCCCGCTTGACGATGCCTCGGCCACCGACGACACGGCGGTGGAGCCGGTGCGCACCGGCGCGGAGGTGAGCCTGGCCCGGGCGATCACCATCGCTGAGCGCATCGCCGATGCCCGTGCCGTCGCGGCCGCCGAGGGAACCGACGAGAACGGCCGCCGGCGCATCGCCGTGCGTATGGCGGCCCAGCACGGCATGACGCTTCAAGTGGACATCGATCCCCTGGGGGGCACGGTGCTCGGCGTCGAGCGGCTTGACCGGGGCCCGGGGGACCAGCCGGCATCCTGACCGGGTGCAGGCGGTTACGGCAAACGCCGGCAACTGGGGCGGTGACCCTTGATTCCCCCATGTCACCCGCCATAATAGTGCGCCTCGGGAAGCGCTGAACAATGCGCGCGAGCCTCTGGCCGAACGGCGCCCCAGAACGCGAAGAGGCACGCGGGCACCGCTCGCCGCTTGCCTTGCACCCCTCGTAGCACATTGAGAATCCTATGAAGACCCAGCTCGCCGATCTGGTCGCCCAGGCCCTGGAAACGCTGAAAGCCGACGGCACCGTCCCCGCCGACGCGCAGGTGGACGTGCAGATCGAGCGCGGCCGGGGTGAAGGCCACGGCGACTTCGCCACCAACACCGCCATGCGGCTCGCCAAGCCGGCTCGTCGCCCGCCCAGGGAGCTGGCCCAGGCGCTGGTGGACGCGCTGCCGGCCCACGAGTACGTGGACCGGGTGGAGGTGGCCGGGCCGGGTTTCATCAACTTTTTCATCAGCGCCGAGGCGGCGTTCGCGGTGGTCCGTGACGTCCTCGCGGCCGGGGAAACCTACGGCCGCGGCAAGCCTGGAACGGGTCAACGGATCATGGTGGAGTTCGTCTCCGCGAACCCCACCGGGCCGCTGCACGTGGGTCACGGCCGGGGCGCGGCCTTTGGCGGCACGCTGTGCAACCTGCTGCGCGCCGCCGGTCACGACGTCCACCGGGAGTACTATGTGAATGACGCCGGCCGGCAGATGGACATCCTCGCCACCAGCGTGCTGATCCGCTACCTGCAGCGGGACCATCCCGACCTGCGCTTCCCGGACAACGGCTACCGGGGCGACTACATCCGCGACATCGCCGACGAGCTGCGCCGCCGCGGCGCCGACGCCTACGCGGTCGACCCGGCCGCCTTCACCGACGAGCTGCCTCCCGACGCCAGCCAGGGCGGCGACAAGGAGAAACATATCGACACGCTGGTGCGCCGCGCCCGCGAGCTGCTGGGCGAGGAGCGCTACGGGACGGTCCACAAGGCCGCCCTGGACCATATCCTGGGCGACATCCGGGACGACCTGGCCGAGTTCGGGGTGGAGTACGACGAATGGTTCTCCGAGCGCTCGCTGACCGACTCTGGTGCCGTCGAGCGTGCGCTGACCAGGCTGCAGGAGGCCGGCCATCTTTACGAGGCCGAAGGCGCGCTGTGGTTCCGGTCCTCGGAGTTCGGCGACGAGAAGGACCGGGTGGTGCGCCGGGCGGACCGAGCGATCACTTACTTCGCCTCGGACATCGCCTATCACCTGAACAAGCTGGAGCGCGGCTTCGACACGGCCATCGACATCTGGGGCGCCGACCATCACGGCTACGTGCCGCGGGTCCGGGCGGCCATCCGCGCCTTCGACGCCGACGACAGCCGGCTCGAGGTCCGGCTGGTGCAGTTCGCCATCCTCTACCAGGGCGGCGAACGGCTGCAGATGTCCACCCGCTCCGGGGAGTTCGTCACGCTGCGCGAGCTGCGCAACGAGGTGGGCAACGACGCGGCGCGCTTCTTCTATGTCATGCGCAAGCCGGAGCAGCATCTGGACTTCGACCTGGATCTGGCCAAGTCGCAGTCGGCGGACAACCCCGTCTATTACATTCAGTACGCCCATGCCCGCATCTGCAGCGTCTTCCGCCAGATGCGGGAAAAGGGGCTCAGCCACGACCCCGAAGCGGGCAACGCGGCCCTCTCCATGCTCACCGAGAGCCACGAGCAGGAGCTGCTGACAGCCCTGGCCAGGTATCCCGAGGTGGTCCAGTCGGCCGCGGAGACCCGGGAGCCGCACCAGCTGGCGCACTACCTGCGCGAGCTGGCCAACGCGTTCCACACGTATTACAACGCGCATACGTTCCTGACGGATGCCGCCCAGGTACGCAACGCGCGGTTGAACCTGATCCTTGCCACAAGGCAGGTTATCCGCAACGGATTGGAGATTCTGGGCGTCTCCGCCCCGGAGAGCATGTAGTGGCCAAGGACTACAAGCGCTCAAGCCAGGCCAAGAAGAAGCGTTCCAGCGGCCGGACGCTGCCGGGATGGGCTTGGGGTCTGTCGGGCCTCGCCATCGGCCTGTTCGTCGCGCTGCTGGTTCACCTCAATGAGCAGAACCCCAACGGCCCCCAGAGCATCCGCGACTTCCTGAAGCACAGCGAAGGTACCAGCGCCACGGCACCGACCGGCAGCAAACCGGACCACGCCGCGGGCGAACAGCAGCAGCAACAGCAGCCGCAGCAGGAGAAGCCCAAATTCGAATTCTACAAGCTGCTGCCCCAGCAGAAAGTGGAGGTGCCGGAGGAGGAAGCGCCCAAGACGCCGCCGGAGACGGCCCACGAAGGGGTCCCCGAGCCTTCGGCCAAGCCGGCGCCCGAATCGAGCGGTGCCGGCACCCAGTACCTGCTGCAGGCCGGTTCGTTCCAGAACCACAAGGACGCGGACCGTCTGAAGGCACGTCTGGCCCTGATCGGCGTGGAGGCCCATATCCAGACCGTCGAGCTGGAGGGCGGCGAGACCTGGCACCGCGTGCGCATCGGCCCGTTCACCGACCAGGCCAACCTCAATGGCGTCCGCCGCCGGCTCAAGAGCAACGGCTTCGAGACCATCCTGCTCAAGCGCAGCGGGTGAGTATCGGAATCGCCCGGCGCAGCCGGGCTCCTACGGGGCCGGGGTTAAACCGCCGTGGGAGCCCGGCTGCGCCGGGCGATTCGACCACGGAGAACCCCTCATGGATCGACTGGAGATCCTGAACAACATACCGGACGTGCGCGACGGGCTGACCCGGGTCGAGCGGATCGTGCTTCACGTGCTCAGCGAAGCCCAGCGGGAGCGCAACGGGCGGCCCGTGCCCACGGCCATGCTGTATGGGCGGGTGCTGGAGTACGTGGACATGAGTGAGGCAGACCTGCAGGCCTATCTGGACCGGCTTGGGGTGGAGTAGACGGCGTTGCCGTTCCCGGCTCGCTCGACTGCAGCTCCCGACGCCCAGCCGCGGAAACCTCGCGCTCAATGCGAATAGCCAGCCTCCCGCAGTGCCTCCCACACCCGCGCCGGCGAAGCCGGCATGTCCAGATGCTCCACGCCGGCCCGCCGCAGCGCGTCGAGGATGGCGTTCATGGCGGCCGGCAAAGCACCGACCGTACCGGCCTCGCCCACGCCCTTGACGCCCAGCGGGTTGCTCCGGCAGGGCACGGGATGAAGGGCCACCCGAATGTCCGGCAGGGTATCCGCACGGGGCATCGGATAGTCCATGAAGCTGCCGGCGAGCAGCTGTCCGGATACGTCGTAGACGGCCTGTTCACCCAGCACCTGCCCCAACCCCTGAGCGACGCCGCCGTGAATCTGGCCATGGACGATGGCCGGCTCCATCGCGCGGCCGCAGTCGTCCACGGCCGTGTAACCGGTCACCTCCACCAGCCCCGTCTCCGGGTCGATCTCCACCTCGCAGACGTGGCAGGCGTTGGAGAAGCTCTGGTCGGGCGAGGTGAAGCGGCCTCCGGCATCCAGGCTCCGCGGCACTTCCTCCGGCGCATCGCTGAGATCGCGGGCCCGGCCGACGAGATCGAATAGGCCAATGCCGCGGTCGGTGCCCGCGGCGTGGAAGCCATGGGGATTCCGTCGGCATTGGCAAAGACCGCCACGGGCATCAGGTCGCCGAGCCCGTCCGCGCGCACGTCGTCCCCCGTCAGCACCGCGCGCACGCCGGGGACGGCCTCGGCGGCACGCCTGTCGAGGCCGCGCAGCCTGCCGCTGGCGAACATGGAGCGCAGGAACGCCGCATGCAGCTGGCCTTCCATCGCGACGTCCGCGCTGAAGCGCCCGCGGCCGGAGAGCAGCGCGTCAACCTCCTCCCGCGCCGTCCAACCCTGAGCCGCTCCGAACCTGCGGTTGGAATCGTCGTTCATGTCCGGCCTCCGTTGGACTCGTTGAAGCGTTCACCAACCCTGCGGGCGACGGGCCGGGTGGTGCGGCGCGGCGGCGGCACCTGTGTCCTCGCCGGGGAGATCAGCCAGGAAGGGCGCCTGGTAGCAACGGCGACCGCGGCCGTACGGAAGTTGTCGTGACCGATCTGATTCGGACGTCCTCCTCCGCGGAATGCACCGGAAGGAGCAGGCCTTCGTCTACTGCCTGTTTCAGATGCGCTGAGCCAACGTCGCAAGAGCTGTCCTGCCGACCGGGTCACGCCGTCGTCCGCCGCCGCTGCAGGATCTCCAGGCCGCGGCGGCCCACCATGACCATGAATGCGGGCGAGCCGATGATCAGATACGAATGGAAGGTGCAGAACCGCCAGACCAGCACCGCCGCCACGATCTGCTCCGGGGTCAGGTACGGCGCCAGCAGGGCCCCGAAAGTCAGCTCCACGCCCACCGTGCCGCCCGGCAGGAAAGTCACGTGGCCCACCGACAGGATGATGGCCTGAGCCATGAACAGATAGCTCCAGGGCACATGATAGCCCAGGAAGTGCACCACCAGCGGCAGCGTGGCGTAGCGCAGCAGCCACTGGCCGACGCAGAACAGATAGGTCAGCAGCAGCCGCCGCGCGCCAAGGGATGCGATAAGCCGAATGCCCTCGCGGAACTGGATCAGCCAGCGGGCCAGGCGGAAGCGCATGCGGTGCAGGAACGGCAGCACTCGCATGACCTTGCCGAGCCACAGGGCGACGGGCCGGTAGTGGCGCGGCAGCCAGAACAGCAGCGGCACGCTCACGGCTAGCACACCGACAATGGCCACGCCGCCGCCGACAGGTGAATGGGCGCCGGAGCCGACAATGAAGATGAACAGCGCCACCGGCAGGGCGGTGGCCATGAACACCAGATCCGTCAGCTGGTCCACGGCCGCCACGGCGGCGCCCTCTCCCAGGGTGAGGCCGAAGCGCGAGAACAGGAACGTGTAGGTCACCAGCCCACCCGTGTAAGCCGGGGTGGCGGCACCGGCGAACTCGGCGCTCATAACGCTGGCATAGGCCCGGTGGGGCGGAAGCTTCGCGCCGAGGCCGTTCACCAGGACGAACATGCGGGCGGCGTTGAAGCCCCAGGAGCTCAGGACCACGGTCAGGATCAGCCCGAACCCCCACAGCGGCAAATGACCCAGCTGCTTGAGACTGTCGAGTCCGCCGAACAGCAGCGGCAGCGAGATGCTCAGTACGATGCTCAGGGGGATCAGCAGGAAATAGAAGCGGTTCACCGTTACCCAGGATGCCTTTGGCGGCTGGTGCCACCGTGAATATCGAGACAATGCGCGGGCCGGCTACGCCGCGCACCTGGCGCCGCGCAGCCGGCAGTGCCTGGCCTCTCGCTCAGAGACTGCGCTTGTTGCCCTCTTCGAAAAGACGCTTCTTGGCCCGGTACAGGGCGGAGATGTCCTCGTCCCCGTGACCCTCCGCCATGAGCTTCTCGTAGTGCTTTAGGGTCATTTCCACCACGGGCAGGGCCACGTCGAGCTGGTCCAGCATGTGCTGGCAGATACTTAGGTCCTTGTGGTGGAGAGCCAGCTTGAAACCGGGCTCGAAGATGCCCTTGGTCATGGTCTTGCCGCGGTGGTTGACGAACCAGTTGCCCGCGGCGCCGCTGCCGACCACGTCCACCACCTTGTCCATGTCCAGGCCCATGGCCTGCCCGAATCCCAGCGCCTCGGTAACCGCCTGGTTGATGCCGGCCACCATGATCTGGTTGACCGCCTTGGTGGCCTGGCCCTTGCCGGACTCGCCCATGTAGGTCTGGGACTTGCTGATGGCCTGCAGCACCGGCAGCGCCCGGTCGAAGGCTTCGCGGCTGCCGCCCACCATCATCACCATGGAGGCGTTGTGGGCGCCCTCCTTGCCGCCGGAGACAGGCGCGTCGAGGAAGCGTGCACCCTTGGAGGCCGCCAGGTCCGCAGCCTTGTGCACGGTGTCCACGCTGACCGTGGAGGTGTCCACCACGACCTTGCCCTCGGCCAGCCCCGGCAGCATGTCGCGAAGCACGGAGAGCACATCCTCGTCCGCCGATACGCAGGTAATGATCACGTCGCACTGGCGGGCCAGCTCGGCCGGCTCCGCCGCCGCGGGAACCCCCAGCTTCTGCGCCCACTCGTCGGCCGTCTTGCGCGTGCGGTTCCAGACGGAGGCCAGCATGCCGGCCTCCGCCAGGTTCTTCGCCATGCCGGAGCCCATGGCTCCCAGCCCGATGACACCTGCTTTCATGGCTGCACCTCTTGTCGACCCTGTCATGTCAGATAGGTATACGCATCCAGGCCCGCCTGCAGCTCGGTCAGGCAGGCCCGGCGCTGCTCCTCGTCCAGCGGCGCCCGTGCCACCCGCCGGTCGTACGCGGTGAGCAGCTCGTCGCGGCTGAAGTGCACGTATTCCAGCACCGTGGCCACCGTGTCGCCCCGCGCCGCGCCGGACAGGACGAAGCCCTCGCCGTCCGCGGCCACATTCACGGAGTCCGTGTCGCCGAACAGATTGTGCATGTCGCCGAGGATCTCCTGGTAGGCGCCCACCATGAAGATTCCCAGCAGGTAAGGCTCGCCGCGGCGGTAGGGCGGCAGCGGCAGCGTGCTCTCGATCCCCTCGCGCTCCACGTAGAGGTGGATGGCGCCATCGGAGTCGCAGGTCAGGTCCTGGATCACGTTGCGCGCCGTGGCGGGCTCGTTGAGGCGGTGGAGCGGCAGAATGGGGAAGATCTGGTCGATGGCCCAGATGTCCGGCAGGGACTGGAACAGCGAGAAATTGCCGAACATCTTGTCCGCCAGGCGCTCGTTGAGGTCGTCCAGCGCCGCTCGGTGGGAGCGCACCGTGGGATCCAGCCGCTTGCGCACGGCCCGGCAGGCCGCGTGATAGAGGCGCTCGGCGGCGGCCCGCTGCTCCAGGCTCAGCAGGCCGTGAGTGTACATGGTCTGGGCCTCGCCCAGGTAGTGACTGGCGTCGTGATAGGCCTCCAGCGGCGAGCGGCCGGTGTCGGGATGCAGCGCCGCCCAAAGGTCGTGCAGCACCAGCGGCGCGCCGTCGGTCGGCTGCTCCGGCTCAGCGCCGTCCGGCACGCCGTCCACGTCGATGACATTGGTCACCAGCACCGCGTGGTGGGCGGTCATGGCCCGGCCGCACTCAGTGATCAGGTCCGGGTGCGGCAGCTCCGCCTCGGCGCAGCCCTCCCACAGCGTATGGACCACGCTCTGGGCGTACTCCTCCAGGCTGTAGTTCATGGAGCAGAAGCTGCGCGAGCGGGTGCCCTCGTAGTCCACGCCCAGACCGCCGCCCACGTCGACGCACTCGATGGGCGCGCCCAGGCGGTGCAGCTCCGCGTAGTAGCGGGTCGCCTCGCGCAGGCCGCGGCGGATGTCGCCGATATTGGGGATCTGCGAGCCCATGTGGAAATGCAGCAGACCGAGGGACGCCAGCGCGCCGGCCCCGCGCAGGCGCTCCACCACTGCCAGGGCCTGGGAGGCTGTAAGACCGAACTTGGACTTCTCGCCGCCCGTGTTCTGCCATTTACCCTCGCCGATGGAGGCCAGCCGGATGCGCATGCCGAGCCGCGGCGCGACGCCCAGCCGGGCGGACTCCTGCAGCACCAGCTCCAGCTCGGAGAGCTTTTCCATCACGATCCAGCAGTCCAGTCCCAGCCGCCGGGCCAGCAGTGCCAGGCGGATATAGGCCCGGTCCTTGTAGCCATTGCAGATGATCGTCCCGCCGTCGGGCACCATGGCCAGCACCGCCATCAGCTCGGGCTTGCTGCCGGCCTCCAGGCCCACCCGCCCGGGCGCGGCCTGGACGATCTCCTCCACCACCCGGCGCTGCTGATTGACCTTGATGGGATAGACCGCCGTGTAGCGGCCCGTATAACCGTCACGCTCCATGGCCGCGGCGAAAGCGCGGCTCAGATGGTCCACCCGGTCGCGCAGCACGTCCAGGAAGCGGATCAGCAACGGCAGCTTCAAACCCGAGGCCTGGGCGTCCCGGGCGAGCTGGTAGACGTCCGCCTCGGGCCCGCCGGTCCGCCGGGTGGGCCTCGCCACGAGCCGGCCGGCGTCACTCACGTCGAAGTAGCCACCGCTCCAGTGGGCGACGTTGTACACCGTGCGGGCGTCCTGGGGTCTGTCGCTGCTCATGGGCGTCTGCGGACCGTTCGATGCCGGAAACGGAAGATAGTACTAAGGCGGTCGTCGGCAACGCCAGCCGTTAAGGCAACCTGGCAATGACGGCGACCCCGTTAGTACTATTTGCCGGCATCGCAGACTCACTCAACCCGGAGCGCCCATGAGCCTCGACGATCACTGGTTTTCCGAGCCGCTGACCCCCGAAGGCGTGGCCTTCTCCCTCAGGCTCAAGGACAAGCTCCACGAGGAGCGCTCGCCCTACCAGCACCTGGAGGTATACGAGACGGAGCACTGGGGCCGGCTGATGGTGCTGGACGGCTGCGTCATGCTCACCAGCCGGGACAACTTCATCTACCACGAGATGATGAGCCACCCCGCCCTGTTCGCCCATCCCGTGCCGCGCAGCGTGCTGATCATCGGCGGCGGCGACTGCGGCACGCTCCGCGAGGTGCTCAAGCACCGCGAGGTGGAACAGGCGGTACAGGTAGACATCGACGAGGCGGTCACCCGGGCCTCCCAGCGGTTCTTCCCCGAGCTGTGCACCGCCAACGGCGATCCTCGCGCCCGGCTGCTGTTCGCCGACGGGGTCCAGTACGTGCAGGAGGCGGAGCCGGAGAGCCTGGACGTGGTCATCATCGACAGCACCGATCCGGTGGGTCCCGCCGAGGGATTGTTCGGGGAGCCGTTCCTTCGCCACGTCCACCGGGCCCTGCGGCCGGGCGGCATCGTGGTCCAGCAGAGCGAGTCCCCGCTGTTCCACAGCGAGAGCATCATCGGGGCCCTGCACCGGGTCATGGGTCGGGCGGGGTTCGACCCGGTCCGCACCCTGACCTTCCCGCTGCCCAGCTACCCGGGCGGCTGGTGGTCGGCCACCCTGGGCGGCAAACAGGCCGAGCTCACCGCCCTGCGCGATGACGCGGTCCATCCGGGCTTCGAGACCCGTTACTACAACGCGGACATCCATCGGGCGGCATTCGCCGCGCCGCAGTTCTGCCGGGGGGCCTTCGGCGCGGGCTAGTGTCCCTTAACAGAAGTTCGTCGCCTGTTTGAGCGCGGCGGCACGCGGGAATTCTTCAGCGCTTCCCTGCCGCTCAGTCGGCGGCGGCGTCGAGCCGCAGACGCCGGTTGCCCTGCTGGTCGTACACCTCGATGTGCGCCACCCCGCTCAGGGGCAGGCTCACCGCGATGCACGGGCTGGTAATGATCTGGGCCGTCACGGCATCCGGGGGCGGCGCCTGCCACTCGAGGGTCAGGCGGGCGACTCCGTCCCTCACAGAAAGCGGGGTGTCGTGCATGAGCAGCCGGTAACCGGCGGTGGGCCGCCGGCCCATATACACCACCAGCACGCCCCGCTCGTCGAAATCCACCGAAGGCGGCTGCACGGCCTTGCTCCCGTTCGCCCGGAGCGCGCCGTAGGTCGACTGCCAGACAGCGTCGCGGGTGACCCAGCGCGCGGCAGGGTTCGGCTCGCTGCGTCCGCACTGGGCGCCCGTGAACAGAACCTGCGCGCGAGGCGAGGCACCCGCTCCCAGGCCGGAGCATCCGGCAACCGCTGACACAACCGCCGCGCATAGCATGACCCGGACCCGCTTCATAAACCCACTCCCATTCCGCACGTTATCTTCCACGGTCATCCGTGCCGCCTGGTGACAGCAGGCTAACGCGGACCGGAACAGGAGACCACAGCCTCAGGCGGCGGCACAGACCGGACAGCTCGCTGCCTCGGAGCGCACGCCGCTGAGGGCGCCCGCCGACTCCGTCTCGATGTGATCGCGCAACGCCGAATACTCGCCGCCTCCCAGCCCCCAGGGCGGCGGGGAGGCGACGAAGGTGGCCACCAGCCGACGAATCTCGGCGTCGCTCAACCGGGCGGCGGCCGGTAACAGGTCCTGTTCCTCGCGACGCAGATGGGCCCGATAGCAGCTCACGTAACGCCGCCCCGTGCCCGAGAGCCGGTCCCGGCTAACCACGACGCCGGCCAGAACGTTTTCCAGTAGCTCGAGCAGCGCGCCACCGAGCCCGGCGATACGGAGATGATCGCCCTCAAGGATCTGACCGACGATACGTAGCCGCGAATCGCGGCGTACCAGCGCCCGAAACAGTAAGTTCTCCCATGCGTGATGGCGCGTGTCCGGATAGCGGGTCATATAGTGAACGATGTCCCGCATCAGAAAGTAGTCGGGACTCTCGCCTCGTCCGCAGCCGAGGATCTGTAGCTCCAATACCTCCAGCAGATATTCGAAGCAGCGGTGCTCGCTCATTAGCCTGGCTGTAATGTCCGCCATGATGCCGGCCTCCATGATTGACTCTCATGAAAAATGTATATCATATATTTATTTATGTAAACCCGACCGGCGCGCCGCCCACCGGATGGGGATGGAGGAATAGAATGACTCCCGACGGTGTACAAAGGGTGACAGCTTCAAGACGCAAGGAGGACACGCAATGCGCCGTGCGACGCCCATGCTCGTCTCCGCCCTGTTCGCCGTCTTCTCGGCCGGGACCGCTGCCGCGGATATCGGCAGCCAGGCCCGCGATCACTTCGCCGCCATAGCCAAGGGCGACATCGACGCCGTCATGGCCAACTACGCGCCCAACGCCGAGCTGCACTGGGTTGGCGGGCCGCTGGACGGCGACTACCAGGGCATCGGCGCTCTCAAGCAGGTTTGGGGCAAGTTCGCCAAGGCCCAGGCGCCGCTGGACGTGCACGTCGAGAACCTGCGGGTCAACGGCAACCCGGCCGGATCGACGGTCAGTGCGGACGTGACCTTCTCGGGTGCGAACACCATCCCCGTGCGCTATATCTTGCTCTATCGCCAGGGCAAGCTCGTGGACGAAGTGTGGCAGATCGACCCCAACCTCTAGGCGCCCACCTCGGTTGCGGTACCTGCGGGCCCGGCCTGCCGGGCCCCGCGGAGAGGCCTGACCGGTGAGCGACCTGGGCGAGGCAATGACCGAGCTGATTCCCCGTCTGCGCCGCTTCGCGCGCGGCCTGACCGGCGATCCCGAGCGCGCGGACGACCTGGTGCAGGACACCCTGGAACGGGCCTGGACCCGCGCCCACCTCTGGCGCCGGGAGCGCGGTGAGCTGCGCAGCTGGCTGTTCACGATCCTTCGCAACCTGGACCGTAATGACCGCCGCAGCGCCCAGCGGCGGCCCGGCGTATCGACCGCGAACACCGAAGAGCTGGCGCAACCCATCGATGAGGACGCCACCGACGCCGTCTTCCTTGCGGAGGTGCGCGGCGCGGTGGCGCGCCTGCCCCGGGAGCAGCGGGAAGTCATTCTCCTGGTGGCGGTCGAGCAGTGCAGCTACGCGGAGACGGCGGCCATCCTGGACGTGCCGATGGGCACGGTGATGTCAAGGCTGTCGCGGGCCCGGGAACGCCTGCGGACTGAAATGGGCGAACACCCCGGGCCGCGTATCAGGAGAGTGAAATGAGCGATCGACCCGCCGTCACCGAGGCGGATCTCAACGCCTATGTGGATGGGCATCCGCCGGACCGGCGCGCCGAGCAGGTCGAAGCCTACCTCCGGGAGCACCCCGAAGAGGCCGGTCGCATCCGCGTCTACGGCGAGCTCAACGCCGCGCTCCGCGAAGCCTACCGCAACGTCCTCTCCGAACCGGTGCCGGACAGGCTGAGGCAATTCCGCCACCGCAACCTGACGGCACGGCTCGCCCGGGCGGCGGCGGTCGCCGGCATCTTCCTGCTGGGCGGGCTCGCCGGCTGGTATGGGCGCGGCGTGCTGCCGAAAACCGCCGGCCTGGGCACGCCACCGATGGTCCAGCAGGCCATTGCCGCCCATGCCGTTTATGCCCCCGAGGTGAAACACCCCGTGGAAGTGGGTGCGAACCACGAGGCCCACCTGGTGGCCTGGCTGTCGAAGCGCCTGGGTGCCAAGGTGCGCGCTCCGGACCTGACCGGGCTCGGCTACCACCTGGTCGGCGGCCGGCTGCTTCCGGACCAGGGCAAGCCCGCCGCCCAGTTCATGTACCAGAACGGGACGGGGACGCGGCTTACACTGTATGTGCGCAACCTGGCCGGCCAGTCGTCGACCGCCGCATTCCGTTACAAACGCGAAGACGGCGTCAGCGCCTTCTACTGGGTGGACCGCAAGCTGGGCTACGTCCTGATCGGCCCGATGGATCGCTCCGCCCTGCTGGATGTGGCCCATCAGGTCTACCAGCAGCTCTCCGGGTAAGGAATCGCGCCGGGGACGGCGCTCCCACGCGGGTTCCGCCACCCGTATCGAAATCGGCGTGGGAGTGGCGACCTCGCCGCGATTCTCCATCCGGCTACCGCCCCGCCTTCCGCAGCCGGTCGAGCCTCAGCCGCTCGCGCCGGTCGAAAAGCCGCGCAGCGGTGAGCCATACCGCCAGCAGCGTGCCGAAGCCGGTGCCTGCCATGATCAGCAGCATGATAAGCACCTGGTACTTGACCGCCTCCACGGGTGGGGCGCCGGCCAGTATCTGGCCGGTCATCATGCCCGGCAGGCTGACCACGCCGGCAGCGGCCATGGCGTTGATGATCGGAATCATGCCGCTGCGCATGGCCTGTCGGCGCAGATCGCCGATGGCTTCGGACCAGGTCTCGCCCAGCATCAGGCGGCTCTCTATGACTTCCCGCTGGTCCCACGCGGCCGTTGTCAGCCGGTCCAGGCTCAGGGCCACGCCGTTCATGGTATTGCCGAGCAGCATCCCCAGCAGCGGGATGGCGTACTGGGGCTGGAACCACGGTTGGGGCTGAACCACCACCACCAGGGCGAACAGCGCCATGGCGAACGACGAGACAAACATGGATCCGGTGCTCACCGCGAAGCCCCTCGGTCCGGCCAGGGCTCGCTTCTGCCGCACGGAGACTTCACGGCCCGCGACCAGGAGCATCACCAGTGACATGAGCGCGACCCAGTGCAGCGACGCCAGGGCGAAAATCTTATCCAGCACCAGCCCCAGCAGTGCGAGCTGAATCCCCATGCGGGCCGCGGAGATCACCAGCGGCCTCGTGACGTCGAGCCGGGCCGCCCAGGCGGCCCCCGCCAGACCGGCCACCAGCACCGCCGCCAGCGCCAGATCCAGCGGCGACAGACTGATCAGCGTCGTCATGCCGGCGCCTCCGCCACCAGCCTCCGGTCCTGGATCCGGTAGCAGTGTTGGGCGACCCGCTGCAGCTGGCGCGGGTCGTGGCTCACCCAGACCACAGCCAGGCCGTGAGCGGCCTGCCTGTTGCCCACGAGTTCCTCCACACGCGCCTGGTTGTCCGCGTCCAGATTGGCCGTGGGCTCGTCCAGGAGCAGCACCCGGGGCTGTCGCACCAACAGACGGACCAGCGCCAGCCGCTGTCGCTGCCCCGTCGACAGGCGGGCCACTTCGGCCTCCATGACGCCGGGTGCCAGGTCCAGCGCGGCCAGTGCCGCCGCGTCGGTCTCCGGGAAGTGCTCTGCCACCGTGTCCGCCCACCAGCGGCTGTCGGCCGTGAGCAGGCTCACCCGGCGCCGCCAGTCGTGGGCGGGCCGGGCACTGCAGGCCCCGCCGTCCAGGTAGCACTCGCCGCCGTGGGGATCGAGATCCGCCACCGCCCGCAGCAGCCGCGTCTTCCCCGACCCGGAGGGACCGCTGATACCGACGCACTCGCCCCCCTGCACGGACAGATCGACGGGGTCGAGTACGCCGCAGTCCACCGCCTTCAGCTCCAGCAACGCCTCCGTCACGTGTCTCTCCCGGGTCGGTGTGACAGTTCTGTCGGCGATCGGCGACAGTTGAACGCCGCCGACGGCCTCGCATAGTCTGCGACAGAAAGGGACACGCTGAATCATCGCTCAGCGTTGCCGCAGAAACAGAACAGGCTGCCGCCTCATCCAGCGAAGGCAGCACAGCATCAGGCGGCGAGGGTACACGGTGTTACCGACGCTCCACCAGCGAGAATGCGACGGCCCCCGCGGCGGCCCGGGGCGGTTTTTGACCGTGGCCCTGCTCGTCGGCGCAGTGCTGCTGCTCTGCGCCGCCGCGTCACCGGCCCAGGCTCAGTGGCTGAATCTGCAGCGCGACATGATGGGCACGGACCTGCGGATATACCTCTGGGACGACGATCCGGACGCCGGACAGGCGGCCATCGAGGCCGTGGTCGCCGACATGTCGCACATCAACGCGCTGATGAGCCCGTACCGAGCTGACAGCGAGCTGTCCCGCATGAACGCCCGGGCCGCCCAGGCGCCGGTGCATGCCTCGGCCGAGCTGATCGAGGTGCTCGAGCAGGCCCGTGCCGTGTCCGAGCTCACCGGCGGCGCCTTCGACATCACTTACGCCAGCGTGGGCCATCTCTACGACTACCGCCGGCACATCAAGCCCAGCGAAACGGCCATCGGCGAACGGCTGCCGGCCATCGACTACCACCATGTCAAGGTGGACAAGGCCGCCGGCACCGTCAGTTTCACCCGACCCGGAGTGCGCATCGACCTGGGCGGTATCGCCAAAGGCTACGCGGTGGAGCGCGCGGCGGGCATCCTGCGCGACCACGGCGTCAGGCACGCCCAGATCTCGCTGGGCGGAGACACGCGGCTGCTGGGCGACCATCGCGGACGGCCCTGGATAATCGGCATCCAGGATCCCCGCGATGCCAAGGCGCTGGCGGTACGCCTGCCGCTCAGCGACACGGCCGTCTCGACCTCGGGGGATTACGAGCGTTATTTCGTCGCCGACGGCATCCGCTACCACCACATCATCGATCCGGCCACCGGACGCTCACCACACGCGGTGGAGAGCGTATCCATCCTCGGACCGGACGCCACGCGCACGGACGCGCTGTCCACCAGCGTATTCGTTATGGGCATCCAGCAGGGGTTGGCACTGATCGACGAGCTGCCCGGATTCGAGGCCATCGTCGTGGACAGCCGCGGCCGCCTGCACTACAGCGAGGGGCTGGCGCGCGCCGGTGCGCACGGCAACGGCAAGCGTGAAACCGTTCGCGGTAACGCGGGGGCAAAGTAGCCACTCTGGGCGAGGCGCAGCACTGTCCCCGGGCACGGAAAACAACACGGAATGCCCAGGTAAGCACTGAACGATTCACGCGGGCCTCTGGCGGCACGCCACGCGGGAATGGTTCGGCGCTTCCTTTGCGCCGCGAGCGCCGGGCACGATTTCATGGACAGGGGTAAACAATGAGACACGCCGGCCTTGCCATCCGCGTCATCGCTCTGCTGGCGACGATGGCCTGTTCACCGCTTTGGGCCGCGGGACCGCCGAAGAATAGCGGGACGCCCGCGGACAGCGGTCTGGAGCAGGACATCCAGACCCTCAAGCGCCAGGTCATGGACCTCAACCGGGACCTGTTCGTCCTGGAAGAGGAGATGCTTTTCCCCTCCAACACCCAGGTCCAGTTCTTCGTCGCCCTGGACAGCGGCAGCTTCTTCAAGCTCGATTCGGTGCAGCTGCACATCGACGGCAAGGAAGTGGCCGACTATCTGTACACCGAACGCGAGGTCCAGGCCCTGAAGCGCGGCGGCGTCCAGCGGCTGCACATGGCCAACCTCGCCACGGGCGAGCACGAGGTGATTGCCCATTTCGTGGGGCGCGGTCCCAAAGGACGGGACTACCGCCGCGCCGCCGTGCTGAAGGTGAACAAGCAGCTGGGCCCGCAGTACGTCGAGATAGAGATTCGCGACGACCCGGCCAGCCAACAGCCGACCTTCGCCATTCACCAGTGGCAATGAGGTTTCCCTTGCACCGCCGGTTCGCCTGCGCCGTTGTCGGCCTGGTGCTGGCCGCGCCCGCGATCGGGGCGGTGCCGCCCGAGGTCGCGGAGCTTCACTATCGCGCCGTCCTGTTCAACTTCTATCAGCGGGACTACCTAGCGGCCAGCACCCTCGCCATGGCCTACGAGCAGCAGCACGTGCTCGGGGCGCGGCGCCACGACGCCGCACTGCTGCTGGGCGGCATGTACCTGTCCTACGGGCTGTTCGACGCGACGGAAGATGCCTTCAACCGGTTGCTCGACCAATCCGTGCCGTCGGACGTCCGCAACCGCGCCTGGTATCACCTGGGACGGCTGGCCTACCAGCGCAACGACCTGGATACGGCGGAGGCCGCTCTGGCCCACATGGATGCCGACGCCGCACCGGTCCGGCGCGGTCAACGGGCCCTGCTGCGCGGGCTCATCGCCATGCGGCGCGGCGACTACCAGGGCGCCGTGAAGGTACTCTCCGGCCACGACGCCACGGCGGATGCAGGACTGTTCGCCCGCTTCAACCTCGGCATCGCGGCGCTCCGCGCCGGCGACGGTGCCCGCGGACGCCGAACGCTGGAGACCATCGGCCGTCTGGACACGAAAGACGAGACCCTGCTGTCGCTGCGAGACAAGGCCAACGTGGCCCTCGGTTACAGCGCGCTGCGAACCGACGACACCGGAACCGCCGGGCGGGACTTCGGCCGGGTCCGGCTGACCGGGCCGTTCGCCGATCAGGCCCTGCTCGGCGCGGGGTGGGCCGCGACCAGCGGAGGGCACTATCGGCGGGCGCTGGTCTCGTGGAATACGCTCGCCGGCCGTGACGCCGGCCGGCCGGCGGTGCAGGAGGCCCTGCTGGCGGCACCTTACGGCCTTCGCAAGCTTGGTGCCGAGCAGCAGGCGGCCGCCGCCTACGACCGGGCCATCGACGCCTACGAGGGGGAGCTCGCGCAGCTCAACGCCGCGCTGGAGGCGGTCGACAGCGGACGCATGACGGATGCTCTGCGCCGCGCCGCGCTCCATGCCCGGGGCCCGGACTGGCCGGCTCGGCTGCTCACCGAGGGGGATACCGCCGGTTACCTGCCGGAGCTCCTGGCCGGCCACGACTTCCAGCGCGCGGCTGCCAACTTCCGAGATCTCTACGCGCTGCAGCACAACCTCAGCTACTGGGCCGGAAGCATGGACGGCTTCGACCGGATGCTGGCGACGCGAAAGGAACGCTATCGCCGGACCGCCGCGGTGGTCGACGACAAGCTGGCCGACTTCGACCTGGCGCCCCTGCTGGCGCGCCGCGATGCCCTCGCCGGACGCATACGGAAGGTCGAGTCCGGTGAAGAGCCCCTCGCCCTTGCCACGCCCGAAGAAAAGCAGCGAATCGGCAAGCTCCGAGCCATCGGCAAACGTATCGACGCCCTGCCCGACGGTCCGCGGGAATCCGCTCTGAGGCAGCGCCAGCGGGCGCTGTCGGGTTACCAGCGCTGGCGGATCGCCACCGACTTCCACCCGCGGCTCTGGCGGGCGAAGAAGGCGCTCGCCGCGTTGGATCAGTCCATCGCGGATCTGCGGGACAGACACCAGTCACTGCGAGCCGCCAAGGATTCGGCCCGGACGCGTTTCGGAGGATTTGCCGAGCGCATCGCAGACGCCCGCCGCCGCGTAAGCCGGCTGCTGCCTCGGGTCAATGCGACCATCGAGCGCCAGCGGCAGCACTTGGAAACACTGGCTGTGCAGTCGCTGCGGCAACGTGCCGACCGGCTGCGCAGCTATCTGGCCCAGGCACGGTTCGCCCAGGCCCAGCTCTACGACGAGGCGCGCAAGCGTGGAAACCGGGAGGCGGGACAGTGAGCCGGTGCCGCTGGTGGCCGGCCCGTTTCCGTGCCGCTGCTTCACGCATCGGCGGGCCATGCGGGCTGGGCCTTTGCGTTGTCCTGGTCGGCTGCGGCACCTCGGGAGTACCCCGCTCGGACACGGTGGCGAGCCTAGAGGACAAGCCGCCGCCGCAGGTGGAGGCCAAGCCGCTGACGGCCTCGCCGCGGGAGGCTGCGGAACGCTACCGGCAGTTTCTCCGGTCGGCGCCCGGCGACTCGCTGAAGCGAGCGGAGGCGACCCGGCGTCTGGCGGACCTGCAGCTGGAGGCCGAGGAAGGCAGCGGCGAAGCGGCAGAGGCCTCGCCGCAGACGGTCGACCAGGTCATCCGCCTTTACCGCGGGCTGCTTCGCGACTATCCCGATTACCCGCGCAACGACCGGGTGCTCTACCAGCTGGCGCGGGCCTATGAGTACGCCGGACGCCGGGACGAGGCCTTGGCCGCCCTGGATCGCTACGCCGCGCGCTATCCCCGGGGCGAGCGCTATGCCGAGGTGCAGTTCCGCCGCGCCGAGATGCTGTTCGTCGCCAAGCAGTACGAGCCTGCCGCGGCAGCGTACGCTGCCGTGCTGGACCTGGGCCCCGACAGCGGCTTCTACGCCCATGCGCTCTACAAGCGGGGCTGGTCCCTGTACAAGCTCAACCGCTACCGGGACGCCCTTGAGCCGTTCATGAGCCTGGTGGCCCTCGAGACACGCAATGGCAGCGTATCCGCCGCGCAGGTCGAAGGAGCTCGCGGCGAACGGCTGGCCGACACGCTGCGGGCCACGGCCCTGAGCTTCTCGGTGCTCGGCGGGCCGGAAAGGGTCCGGCGTTACTTCCGGGAAACCGGGTCACGCCCGTTCGAGGACCAGGTCTACCGGCGCCTGGGGGAGCTCTATGTTCAAGAGCAGCGCTGGAGCGATGCCGCAGCCGCGTTCGAGACGTTCACCCGCAGCCATCCCATGCACCGGGCAGCGCCCGCCTTCAGGGCGCGGGTCATCGACACCTTCAAACGCGGGGGCTTCCCATCCAGGGTGCTGGATGCCCGTGCGGAATTCGTCTCCGCCTACGGCCTGGACAGCGCATACTGGAAGGACCGCAAGCCCGGGCGCCGCCCCGAGGTCATGGCGCTGCTGAAGACCAACCTGTCGGACCTGGCCCGCCACTACCACGCCCGGGGCCAGAAGAGCGGCGAGGCTTCACACTATCAGGCCGCCATCGGCTACTACCGCAGCTACATCGACTGGTTCCCGGATGATGCGAAGACCCCGCGGATGCACTTCCTGCTGGCCGAGCTGCTCTTCGACCGACACCGCTACGCCGAGGCCACCGAGGCCTACGAGGCCGCCGCCTACCACTACGGCGAACACGACAAGGCCGCCGAAGCCGGCTACTCGGCTCTGCTGGCGTACGACAAGCGCGCCGCCGAGCTGGAGGGCGAGGCGCTCAGCCAGTGGCAGCTGCGGGCTACCGAATCCGAGCTGCGCTTCGCCGATACGTTCCCGCAGCACCCCAAGGCACCGGAGGTGCTGCTGCGGGCATCCAAGGAGCTCTATGCGCGCCACGACAACCTGCGCACGCTGGCCGCGGCCGAGAATCTGCTCTCACGCTATCCGGACCTGCCCCCGCGGACGCGCCTCTCGGCCCAGCGCCTGCGCGGCCACGCCGCGTTCGACCAGGGCTTCTATCCGGTCGCTGAGAGCGCGTACGCCGCGGCCCTGGCGCTGCTGCCGAAGCAGGGGCTCGGCAACGCCCAGCGCAAGGAGAAGAGCGAGCTGACCGATAACCTCGCGGCGTCCGTCTACAAGCAGGGTGAGGGTTACCGCAAGGCGGGCAACCTGGAGAAGGCGGCGGAGGAGTTCCTGCGTGTCGGCGAAGTGGCGCCGTCGGCCAGCATACGCGCCACGGCCCAGTATGACGCCGCCGCCGCCCTGCTGGCGCTGAAGCACTGGCAGCGGGCGGCCGCGGTGCTGGAGGACTTCCGCGCCCGCTTCCCCGACAGCCCCATGCAGGGCGAAGTGACGCGGCGGCTGGCGGTGGCCTACCTGAGCAGCGGCCGGGGCGTCGCAGCCGCGGCGGAGCTCGAACGTCTCGGCCGCAGCGATCTGCCCGCCGAGAAGCGGCGGGAAGCCCTGCAGCAGTCCGCGGATCTCTATCAGAAGGGCGGCGACCTGGACCGGGCGGCCGCGGTGCTCGCCACGCTTGCCGAGCAGTTCAAGCACCCGGTGGAGCCCCGCGTGGAGGCCATGCACCGTCTGGCCGAGCTGCGCGGCCAGCAGGGCGACGCGGCCGGCCGCCGAAGGTGGCTGGAGGCCATCGTGAAGGCCCACGACGGCGCGGGTGCGGAGGCGACGGACCGCACCCGCTACCTGGCAGCCCACGCGGCCATGGCGCTGGCCCGGGACAGCTTCCAGGCCTACAGCGCGGTCAAGCTGGTGGAGCCCATCAAGCCGCATCTCGAGCGCAAGAAGCGCCTGATGCAGGCCACCCTGGACGGCTACGAGCACGCCGCGGATTACGGTGTCGCAGATGTGACGACGTCCGCAACGTATCATACCGCCGCTGTTTATTATGATTTCAGCCGGGCGCTGCTCGACTCGGAACGGCCGGGCAACCTGAGCGACATGGAGCTGGAGCAGTACAACCTGCTCCTCGAAGACCGCGCCTTCCCGTTTGAGGAGAAGGCGATAAAGATTCACGAAATCAATACCGGTCGGGTCACGGAAGGCATCTACGATGAATGGGTGCGCAAGAGCTTCCGGCAGCTGGCGAAGCTGTTCCCCGCCCGCTATGGGAAAAGCGAGCGCAACGGCTATGTCGCCCAGACGCTGCGATAGGGCATCACCGCCCCCCGCCGCCCGCCGGCGCGCCCCGCGCCTCGGCGGCGCCGTGGCGGCGCTGGCGCTGCTGCTGACGGCCTGCGCCGGGCCCGCGCCGAAGCCTGCCCCCGAACAAGCCGAAAAGCAGGCGGCTCCGCAGCCGATTGCGCCCGAGACGCGGGCAACGTTCCGCCAAGCCGTGGCGGACCTCCAGGCAGGACACTACGAGGCGGCGGCCAGGTCACTGGAGCCGCTTTCGGCGCCGCCCCGCGCCTACCCGGGCGCGCTGCTCAATCTGGCCATTGCCTACCGGCACCTGGACCGTCTCGACGATGCCGAGGCAATGCTGCTCCAGGTCGCCGCCTTGCGGCCGGCCTGGGCCGCCGTACAGAACGAGCTGGGCATCGTGCACCGGCGGCGGGGCCGGTTCCAGGCGGCCCGCGAGGCCTACGAGAAGGCGCTGGCGCTGGACGACGCCTATGCGGACGCACACCTCAATCTGGGCGTGCTCTGCGACCTCTATCTGCGAGACCTGGCCTGCGCGCTCACACAGTACAAGCGCTATCAGGCTTTGACGCCCGAACAGAACCAGCAGGTGAAGATCTGGATCGCCGACGTCACCCGGCGCATGGAGGACCGGAAATGACACGCGCGCTGCTGCTTGCCGCCCTGGTGCTCACCGCTTTCGGTGCCGCCGCCCAGGAACAGGGCCGGCGCCTGGAAGGCATGTCCGTGATCGGCAACGAGGAGCTGCCGAAGTCGCTCTACATCATTCCGTGGAAAGCGGCGGGCAGCGTGGACATTGCCGGCCGTCCGCCCCGGGGTCTGATCGACGAGGCGCTGTCGCCGGTCGATCCGGAGGTGTTCCGCCGCCAGCTGCGCTATCGCGACATTTTGAATTCACAACAGTAGAACGGGAACCGGGGGATCGATATGGAATTCCTGGAGAGTGTCGTGCGCTTCTTTCAGTCCGGAGGCGCGTTCATGTACCCCATTGCCGGGGTGCTGGCGCTGGGGGTGGCCATCGCCATCGAGCGCTACATCTACCTGACTCTGGCCAAGGCCACCAACCGCCGGGTCTGGAACCAGATCATGCCCATGCTTCAGCAGGGCAAGTTCCGTGAGGCCGTCAACAAGGCCAACAGCTCCAAGGCGGCCATCGGCAGGATCATGGGCTACGGACTCAGCCGCATGGGCGCCACCCGGCGGCGCGAGGACGTGGAGCTGGCCATGGAGGAGGGCCTGATGGAGGCCATCCCGCGGCTTGAACGCCGCACCCATTACCTGGCCACCCTGGCCAACATCGCCACCCTGCTGGGCCTGCTGGGGACCATCATCGGCCTGATCGAAGCGTTCACCGCGGTCTCCGAGGCGAACCCGGCCGAGAAGGCCGACATGCTCTCGGCGAGTATCTCCGTGGCCATGAATACCACCGCCTTCGGCCTCATGGCGGGCATCCCGCTGCTGCTCATCCACTCCGTCCTGCAGACCAAGGCCACGGAAGTGGTGGACAGCCTGGAGATGGCCTCGGTCCGGGTCATGAACCTGCTGCTCGAACGCGGGCGCGGTGAGGGTGGCTCGGCGTGAGCCTGCGCCGCCGCGGCCGCCGCTCCCTGCAGCAGGAAACGGCGGAGATGAACGTCACCGCCTTCATGAACCTGATGGTGGCGCTGGTGCCGTTCCTGCTGATCATGGCCGTGTTCTCTCGGATCACGATCCTGGAGCTGAACCTCCCCAGCGGCGACGCCAAGCCCGCCGATGATCAGGCGGCGCTGGGGCTGGAGGTCGTGGTCCGTCACGACGGGATCGACGTGACCGGCCGTCGCAGCGGGCTGATCGAGCACGTGGACGGCGGTGAACACGGCTACGACCTGAAGGGGCTGTCGGCGGTGCTGAAGCGGATCAAGGGCCGCTACCCGGACAAGACCGACGCCACCATCCTGCTGGAGCCGGACATCTCCTACCAGGACGTGGTCGCCGTGATGGACACGGTGCGCGTCGCCAAGGTGACCCAGGCGGGCAGCCTGGTGAGCGCCGAGCTGTTCCCCGACATCAGCATCGGCGACGCGCCCAAGGAGTCGACGCAATGAAGCAGTCGCGCCGCGCCAAGCGCATGGAACGCCGCCATCGACGCAACCGCCTGCGCGCCGGGCTGAATCTGGTCTCGCTGATGGACATTTTCACCATCCTGGTGTTCTTTCTGCTGGTGAACAGCACCGACGTGCAGGAGATCCCGAGCGCCAAGGCCATCAAGCTGCCCCATTCCGTCGCCGAGCAGAAGCCCCGCGAGACCGTCATCGTCATGGTCACCGACCACGACATCCTGGTGCAGGGCGAGCGCGTGGCCGCCACCCGTGATGCCCGGGGCAAGGGCCTCATCATCAAACCCCTGAAAAGGGCGCTGGAAGCCCAGGCCGAGCGGCGCCTGGTCAAGTCCGATGACCCCGATGCCTCCAAGGGCGAGGTCACCGTCATGGGCGACAAGACCATTCCCTACAGCCTGCTCAAGCAGGTCATGGCGACGGTCACCGAGGCCGGCTATGGACGGGTGTCGCTGGCGGTTATCCAGAAGGCCGAGCAGAAGGGGTAGCCGATGGTCGCCGCTTACTTTGACAACGGCCCCGTCCTGCCCTGGAATGGCGACGATGACGGCGAGCGCCGCTTCCGGCGCATTGTCGCCGTCGTCGCGGGCATAACGCTGGTGATGGCGCTGGCGCTGCCGCTGATACCCCTCCCGGAACGCGAGCATCAGGCCCGGGAGATCTCGCCGCGGCTAGCGAAGCTGGTGATCGAGAAGCAGAAGCCGAAACCGGCGCCGAAGCCCGAGCCCAAACCGGAACCGGAGAAGCAGGCCAAGCCCGAACCAAAGCCCGAACCAAAGCCCGAACCAAAGCCCGAACCAAAGCCCGAACCAAAGCCCGAACCAAAGCCTGAGCCGAAGCCTGAGCCGAAGCCAGAGCCGAAGCCAGAGCCGAAGCCAGAGCCGCAGGCAAAACCGAAGCCGGAGCAGCCGAAACCGAGCGCCGTGCAGCAGGCCCGGGAGAAGGCGAGCAAGTCCGGCGTGCTGGCCTTCAGCAACGATCTGGCGGACATCCAGAAGCGGGAAGTCTCCGATTCGCTCAGCAAGAAGCACGCGCTGTCCAGCAAAGGGGCAACGGCCGGCGAGACCAAACGCGACATCGTCACATCCAAGGTGGACACCGGCAGCAAGGGCATCGACACGGCCAACCTGAGCCGCGATACCGGCGGCCGGCAGAAGCTGGAGAGCCGCGAGACGACGCGGGTGGAAAGTCCCGTGGAGAGCGACCACAAGCAGGTGGCGAAGCGGACCCGCGAACAGCATGCCGCCGGGGTCCGTTCCGACGAGGCTATCCAGCTGGTGTTCGACCGGCACAAGAGTGCCTTCTACCGGCTCTATCGCCGGGCGCTGCGGCGCAATCCCAGTCTCCAGGGCACCGTCGTGGTACGCCTGACCATCGCCCCGTCGGGGCGCGTGACCAAGGCCAAGGTGATCTCCAGCGAGCTCGGCGACGACGGGCTCGAGCGGCGCATCGAGCTCCGGGTGATGCAGCTGGATTTCGGCACCGCCCGGGTGAAGTCGACCACCGTGAAATATCCGATCCACTTCTTCCCATCGTGACGGCGTCGGCGGAATCTGGAGAATACGTATAGATAATAGTAAGCTGGCTTCATAAGTTGGAAGTCCACTGCAGGTATACGGCGGCGGATCGTTTCCCTAGAAGCAGGCAATCGGGGGCGCCGGCGGCCAAACCCGCCGAGCGTATCTGTACGGGTACGACCAAACTCGAACGAACAAGGACGCGACCAATGAAAATGTCTCATCTCGTCTCACGGGCACTGCTTGCGCTGGCGCTCACCGCACCGTTCGCGTCCGCCTATGCCGCGGACGATGCCTCGGGCAACCTGAACTTCATCGCCGGCCAGAAATGGCTGGACAAGGGAGACTGGGAACCGATCGAGCAACAGCGCAGTTTCGGCATCTCCGTAAACTACGAGCCCGAGGGCTGGTGGTGTGGAGCCACCTTCGACGTGCTCAATGGTTACAGCTCGGACACGAACGCCACCGGGCGACTGACCAGCGACACCTGGGAGTTCGATGTCGGTCCGAAGAAGGTCTTCAAGATTCCCAACGTGCCGATTCGGGCTTATGTCGGCGGCGGCTATGCCTATATATCGGCGACTGTAAAGAACCGCATTTCCAGTAGCCGTTCGGAAGGCAGCGGCTCAGGAGCCTGGGCGAGCACCGGCCTGTTCGTCACCCTGGCTAATAAGATCAATCTGGGGATCGAAGCACGCTATTCCAGCGCCCAGGTGACGGTGGACGGTAACAATTTGGATGCCGGCGGCACTAACGTGGGGGCCATCGTCGGCTTCCACTTCCAGTAGCAGGCGCGAACGTCTTTGGGGCATCGCGCCGGGGGGCATCGCGCCGGGGTCGGCGCTCCCACGGCGGCCTGCCACACACGGGTGGAGTGACCCCACGTGGCAGCGCCAACCCCGGCGCGATGCCTTTACCCCCGCAAACAGAACAAAAAAAAAGCCGCCAGCTTGGGGGCCGGCGGCAAGACTCCCTTAGGAAGGGAGTGGAGGAGGAGTCGGTCTGGACATTGGGTCGCGGAAGGCGCGACTCAATGTCCTGTCAATTCGTTACTTGGCCTGTGCGGCGGCGGGCACGAAGGTGGCCGCATTCGTCTGCGCCAGCTTCTGGGCCTTGTCCGCGTAATCCTTGCTCAGGCTCACGACCTTCTGGGCATCGTCCTGCACGCGCTTGCTCAGGGTGTTCACGGTGTCGCCCTGGGCCTTCACGTAGTCCTGGAAGCCCTGGACATCGCTGATGCTGGTGGCGGCCCGCAGCTGCTTGATGCCGAGATCGCTGTAGGCCTTCACGGCGTCGAGCTGCAGGTCGGCGACCTTTTCCAGATAGTCGACGTTCAGGCCGACCAGCTCACGCATCGGCGCCACGAACTTCTCAGCGCTCTCGCTGAACTTGCCAAACTGGCTGAAGAAATCGTTAGTCATACTGCTTTGCCCTCCCAGGCATGTTCGGTCAAAAGGAGCGTTTGCTCATCTATTGCGGTGCAGCATAACAACCCTTTTGACGCAATGCAACATCCATTTTCGACCGTTCGTCGGCTACAGCGCGTAGCCACAGATGAACACAGATAAACACAGATGACAGCTACGAGGTGAGACGGTCGCCGGCCTGGGAAGTTCCTTTTCGCGGAAACAGTCAATCATTTCGTTCAAACTCGCAGCCCCGGGCGCAAATCGGTGTCCATCCGTGTTCATCAGTGGCTCAAAAAAAGCGGGCGCCGAGGGCGCCCGCTGAGAGGGATCAACACGTCTGTGCTTACGGATTGACCTTGGTGAACTCGGGATAGGCTTCCAGGCCGCACTCGCCGATGTCCACACCCTCCATCTCCTCCTCCTCGGAGACGCGGATGCCGAAGATCGCCTTGATGATGGCCCAGGCGATCAGACTGACCACGAATACCCACACGAAGATGGTGAGGGCGCCGATGATCTGGCCGCTGAACGTGGAGTCGCCGTTGGTGATCGGCACGATCAGCAGCCCGAATACGCCGACCACGCCGTGCACCGAGATCGCGCCCACGGGGTCGTCGATCTTGAGCTTGTCCACGGTGACGATGCTGAACACCACGATGATGCCGGCGATGATGCCGAAGCTCGTCGCCAGGATCGGGGTCGGGGTCGAGGGCTCGGCGGTGATGGCCACCAGCCCCGCCAGGGCGCCGTTCAGCAGCATGGTCAAGTCCGCCTTGCCGAACAGCAGCCGGGCGGTGATCAGCGCCGCCACCGCACCGCCGGCCGCAGCCGTGTTGGTGTTGAGGAAGACCATGGCCACCGCATTGGCATTGGCAATGTCACCCAGCTTCAGCACCGAGCCGCCGTTGAAGCCGAACCAGCCCAGCCACAGGATGAACGTGCCCAGGGTGGCCAGCGGCAGGTTGGCGCCGGGGATGGCCCGGATCTCGCCGTTCTTGCCGTATTTGCCCTTGCGCGGGCCCAGCAGCATCACGCCCGCCAGGGCCGCGGCGGCACCGGCCATGTGCACGATGCCGGACCCGGCAAAGTCGGAGAAGCCCAGGTCCCCCAGGTTGTACATGCCGAACACGGACTGCCCGCCCCAGGTCCAGGCGCCTTCCATCGGATAGATGAAGCCCGTCATGACCGCAGAGAAGAGCAGGAACGCCCACAGCTTCATACGCTCGGCCACGGCACCGGATATCACCGACATGGAGGTCGCCACGAATACGACCTGGAAGAAGAAGTCGGAGGCGGCCGAATAGACCGAGTCGCCGTTGAATCCGTTCTGTGCGGAAGCCGCCAGCGCATCCTGGACCAGCGTGTCGCCCCCGTCGATGCCGGCCAGGAACAGGCCGCCCCCGTACATGATGTAGTAGCCGCAGATCAGATACATGATGCAGGCAACGGCATACAGCGCCATGTTCTTGGTCAGGATCTCGGCCGTGTTCTTGGAACGCACCAGACCCGACTCGAGCATGGCGAAGCCGGCGGCCATCCACATCACCAGCGCGCCCATGACCAGGAAATAGAACGTGTCCAGGGCGTACTGAAGCTCGAAGATTTGATTTTCCACTACGTGCCCTCCGTCGTCGCCCGGGGTTTACAGCGCGTCCTGACCGGTTTCGCCGGTGCGGATGCGGATTACCTGTTCAAGCGGGAAGACAAAGATCTTGCCGTCACCGATTTTGCCGGTGTTGGCGGCCTTGCTGATGGCCTCGGTGGCGCGTTCGACCAGCGCATCGTCCAGCGCCACTTCGATCTTCATCTTCGGCAGGAAGTCCACGACGTACTCGGCGCCGCGGTAGAGCTCCGTATGACCCTTCTGACGCCCGAAGCCTTTGACCTCGGTCACGGTGATGCCTTGCACCCCGATATCCGAGAGCGCCTCGCGCACGTCATCGAGCTTGAACGGCTTGATGATCGCGGTGATTAGCTTCATTTCCAGATTCTCCATTGCGATAGCCCGAAACCGAGCACTCTGTATCCGTCTCAGAACTGCTCGACATCTGTGGAGCACCTTCCGTGCCAATCGAGATTTACCTCGATTCGTCAGCATGTTGCGCTACTGGACCGCACGCGCCTGAGCTGACCGGCCAGCCCTCCGCACCGTGCTGGACGAGCGCTTGCACCACTGTGGTGCACGACGCCGCGGTGTGCAGCCCGCGGCGGCCGCACTACAATGGAGCCAATCGGAATGAAGGAGGCGCCAGATGCTCAACCCGAAGCAGCTTGACGAGCTCGCGCGGCGGTTCACGGAAAACCTGCCTGCCGGCGTGCGCGAGTTTCAGCAGGAGATGGAGAAGAACGTGAAGACGGCCATGCAGGCCGCCTTCTCGCGCATGGATCTGGTCACCCGGGAGGAATTCGACGCCCAGGCCAAGGTCCTGGCCCGGACCCGCGCCCAGCTGGACGAGATGCAGAGCCAGGTGGAGGCGCTGGAGAAGAAGCTGAAGACCAAGAGCAGCGGCTCTTCCAGGAGCAGCAGCGGAGGCACCGGCTCGAGCAAGGGCTCGGGCTCCGCCAAGAAGAGCTGACCCGGAGATACGCTCAACAGCACGACACCAGGGAGGGTAATCGTGTCGCTTGCCGTTATCAACAGCCGCGCGGCCGTGGGCGTGGAGGCGCCGGAGGTCACCGTCGAGGTCCACCTGGCCAACGGTCTGCCGGCTCTCTCCGTGGTCGGCCTGCCGGAAGCGGCGGTCAAGGAGAGCAAGGACCGCGTCAGAAGCGCCATCGTCAACAGCGGGTTCGAGTTTCCCGCCCGCCGCATCACGGTCAACCTGGCTCCGGCCGATCTCCCCAAGGACGGCGGACGGTTCGACCTGCCCATCGCCCTCGGGATCCTGGCCGCCGCCGGACAGCTCAAGTGTCCCAGCCTGGCGGATTACGAGTTCCTGGGCGAGCTGGCGCTGACCGGCGCCCTGCGGCCGGTCGGCGGCGTGCTCCCTTCCGCCGCGCGCTGCGCCGAGCGCGGCCGCGGCCTGATCGTGCCGGCGGACAACGGCGCCGAGGCGGCCCTGGTAGGCACACTCCAGGCCCACGCGGCGGCGGACCTGCCGGCCGTCTGCCGGCACCTCGTGGGGGACGCGCGGCTCGCGGAGGCCCGGCTCGACGCGCCGCCACCCGCGCCCGATTATCCCGACCTGGCCGAGGTCCGCGGCCAGCACCAGGCCAAGCGCTGCCTGGAGATCGCCGCGGCAGGCGGTCACAGCCTGCTGCTGGTGGGCCCGCCCGGCACGGGCAAGAGCATGCTGGCGAGCCGTCTGCCCGGTATCCTGCCCGCCATGAGCGATGCTGAGGCCCTGGCCGCGGCCTCGGTGCGTTCGGTGAGCGGGCTCGGATTCAGCCCGACCGACTGGGCCCGGCGTCCCTTTCGCTCGCCGCATCATAGCGCTTCCCACGTGGCCCTGATCGGCGGCGGCGCCCGCCCCCGACCCGGGGAGGTCTCCCTCGCCCACCACGGCGTGCTGTTCCTGGACGAGTTGCCCGAGTTCTCCCGGATGGCCCTGGAGGCACTTCGCGAGCCGCTGGAGACGGGCCGCGTCACCATCTCCCGGGCGGCGGCCCAGACCGACTACCCGGCCCAGTTCCAGCTGGTGGCGGCCATGAACCCCTGCCCCTGCGGCTACTGGGGCGATCCGGCCACCGAGTGCCGCTGCACGCCCGAGCAGATCGCCCGCTACCGCGGCAAGCTCTCCGGCCCGCTGCTGGACCGCATCGACATGATCGTGGAAGTCCCGCGCCTGCCGGCCAAGGCGCTGCAGGCAACACGCGGCGGCCAGCAGAGTGCACAGGTGCAGGCAAGGGTGGAACAGGCCCGGCAGCGGCAGACCCGCCGGGCGGAGTGCATCAACGCCCGCCTGGGCCCCGATCTGCTGGAGCGTCACGCCCCGGTCGCCCCCGACGACCGGGCGCTGCTCGCCCAGGCCATGGACCGGATGGGGCTCACGGCCCGCGCCTACCACCGCATCCTCCGCGTCGCCCGGACCATCGCCGACCTGGAGAGTCGTGACGCCCTGGAGCGGCATCACATTACCGAGGCCCTCGGCTACCGGCGCATGGACCCCTCCCGGCGGGCGGCCTAACCGCCCGCCGGGAGGCGGCTACTGAACCGCCTCCACGGATATCGTGCCCTGGATGTAGACGGAACCGCTCCAGCTGCCCGGAACATCCTGGGGCGGCTGAACCGAACCGATGTTGCCGCTCTGATACAGGTCATGGAGCTGGTCCTTGTTATAGGTCGGCATTACCCCGCCGTAGGCACCCACACTGAACACCAGCGACGCTTGGTGGGTAGTGCCCGCGGCATCGGGTGGCGGCGCATCCAGCGTGCGGGTGATAGTTATTGGCTCTCCGGTGGCGCAGGGACTCACGCCGTCCGTGAGATCCCAGCGCGTCTTCAGATCACTGGGGTCGTATATGCCCTGGCCCAACTCGCTCTGGTACTGGTTGTAGGTCGATGTCGTGATCGCGAGGGGCATCCAGTGGCCGGCCGCTGCTCCGGCCTGCCAGCGGCCGGCGAAGAAGTACACCGACGCCAGGGAGAAGTCGTCTTCTCGCTCGTAGCAGCTCAGCTTCAGCGTCACCTTCCGCTTGGGCTTGGATGCCGCATCGATATCGAAGTCGTAGCGAATCTGCCAAACGTCGCGGGCCTCGCTCGTGCTGCACTCGGGGTCGTCAGGCCGGGCGTACCTATCGTCGGTTGCGTAGCAATGCACCGAGCCCTGATCGCTCAGGGTGAACGTGACATTGCCGTCGGCATCGGCACCGATTTTGGCATTGCCGCTCTCGTACCCGCGCAGGGGCTTGTAGTCGAACGTCGAGCAAATGACCCCGGTCGGCGAGCTCGAGTCGGGCTGTGTGGATGAACACGTGGTCTTCACCGAATCACTGGCCGAATTGTTGGAGTAGAACTGTTCGGTGCGCCCCTGCCACTTGTTGGCCGGATTCACCGGCTTTCCGAGGGGTGGCGGCAGCGGCAGTTTCAGCGCATCTCGCTTGCTGTTGTACTCCGAGCGGTCGCTGCCGGCGTCCACCTGAGCCTTGTGGAAGCCCCCAATATAGACGTTGGTGTCACACGAGCCCACCGCGACGTGGCTGACGTCGGTGACCGTCTTGCCTTTCGCGTTGGTGTACGCCGCCTGCACGAATGCGTCCGTACCACCGGCCGGCGCGGTGTACGTGGCTGTCTCGGTAGTACCGCTGATCGAGCCGGGCTGAACGGATCCACTCCCCTTGTTCAGGGTCCAGGCCACGTCACCGCTGTTCAGGCCGCTCACGCCGTGCACTTTGGCGCTGAGCTGCAAGGTCTCGCCCCGGCCGATGCAGCGCTTGTCGGGCGTCAGGTCCACCGCCTGGTCGTTGCGGATCTCGATGAACGCATCACGCACGGACCGCCCTTGCTCGTCGGGTATGCTGGTGGTCCGCGACACGCGAACCTTGACCGGGTACTTGCTGGTGTCCGTGGGCGTATCGACCTTGACCGTGTGATAGCCGCCGCTCGCATTATAGGCGGGCCGATAGGCGTGGCCGCCGCCCGTCATTATTCGGTCCGTCAGCGTCTTACCGGGGTTGGCCGCGTCGGCGGGTGCGATGTGGATCTTGAAGGTCTTGGTCTCGCCGGGCGTGCTCACCCAGTAGGGATTGGGATCCGGGAGCAACTCGATCTTCTCGACCTCGACCTCTTGGTCCGCAATGCCTCTATGGCCACCGAACATGGCGGGTATGGTCTCGATATCAAGCGCACCCGTACCGGTCTGGACCGGCTTCATGGTCTGCTTGTTGACATCCGCCCCGGCTGACCGCAGCGAGATGTTGCTCCCGTAGTACCGGGCTGTAGTGTACAACCCGCTGCTGATATCAATGCCCGACCAGCTCCAGGGCTCCACCTTCAGGCAACTGACCCCGCCTTGCTGGCTGAGCAGCTGGTTGACGTACTTCTGGACGTCGTACAGGCGGATATCCTTCAACGCTTCCACCACATCCTCGGCAAACTCCGTCTCGACGCCCCGGCTCGACGCATAGTCGGCACCACCGAAGACTTGCAGCACGGCGCCAAGGGCCTTGCTGCTGAGGTTCATGCCATTGCTGGATACGGTGGCGTCGGCCTCCACCCAGCGCGGCGTCGAGTTGCCGCTCACCTCCAAGTAGTCCTCCGGAAAGGTGGCCCCCGGATCGAGGCGAAGATCGACCCGGTCGAAATGTGAGGGCAGCGTATTGATGGTCAGCGCCTGGACGAATTGATAGACGTAGATCTCCAGGCTGATGGCAACGGCCGCGGCCTCCCCAGGACCACTGACGAGGCCGGCGACGGGCAATCCCAGACCCACCAAGTCGAGCGCCGTGCCGCTTGCGCCGTTGGCCTTCGCGTAGGCGTCATGCTGCTGGATCATGTAGGTCGACAATTGTCCCGGGCCGCTGATGGGCTCCGGTTTGCCCATGAGCACGGCCGCACAGGCCCCCGCGCCACCGCTGCTGGTCGACTCGGCCCGAACATAGTTGCCCGTGTCCGGGTTGATGGCCGTCGCCGGCGGGATATCCTGGTCAGGGTCCACCGTAGGCAGGCTGCCGCCGAAAGCGCTATTCAGGCCTTGCAGGCCACTGACGAAGCCCTTCGGGCCAACGCTGTGCAGGACTGTGGCCATGAACTTGGCGGAGTCGGCGCTGAGCTTGCCCGATGCCGTCTGCTGCTTGAGTTTCTCCAGCCCGTCGGCGGCCATGACCAGCAGCACCTCCGGCATGGAGGATCCCTCACCCTGGTCGCGCATTCGGTCGCGCTTGGCAGTCAGGTCGCTGAAGGACTGGTAACCGTAGGTCCTGGCGCGTTTCATCAGCAGGGACTGGAGCGCATTGACCGAATCGCTGATGACCTGATTCGGCTTCGCCGGCGCATTCAGCGCGGAGACCGTGAGTGTCTGGCTTGGGCACTCACCTTGGCCAAAGACGAGTGTCACCTCCACGTCGCCGCCCTGATAGGGCTTGTCCGGGTAGGCCGGGACACCGACCTGCAAAGAAGAAGAGGCGTAAGCCGACGACCAACGCACCGGCATGGCCCCCAGTGTCTTGCCATTCGCTTCGATTCGGGCGTACGCGTCGGTACGCGGGTCGGTCAGCATTCCCCGGAGCTTCTTGTCGACCCCTTTGACGAGCACGGTGGACATAGGGTCCGCACTGGTGCTCGTCCATTGAAGCTGGCTGCAGTCCTGGGCGATGTTGATCTGCTTGCCGCCGGAGGCGGTACTACCCCCTCCGCCACCGCCGCCACCACCACAGCCCGACAGGGCGATGGCGAACACTAGGGCACAGGCGAGCCCGGGCAGGTTGCGGATGACCATAGGATTCTTCTCCTTATTGGTCGGCCGCGGAATGGTCGCATCCTTCGTTACGCGGTCTGATTGCCTGCGCTGGCCCGACGAGCACCCCCTGCTCCGGCCAAGCACATGACACGCAGGGTGGCATCACAAACCTTCATGGATCAAACGCTTCCTTATCAGTACATGGGAATGAAGCCCGGCAAAGCCTCCGCTGCATCCAGCGATCGGGTCAGCCGGCAGCCAACTCGCCGACGGGTCGTAGCGCCTCGCGAGGTAGACCAGGATGGCGGTGGAATCCCGCACCGCCACGTTGCCGCCCTTCAGCGCTCGGGGTTGAGGCGAAGATACTCCGGCGAGCGAAGCTCGCTGCCGCCCAGCTCCGTGACATGACGGCGGTAGTCCAGCCCCGGCAGGCTCAGCATCAGCTCGACCCGGTGGGCATGGCCGGAGTCCGGGTGGCAGAAGAGCTCGATCATCGCATCCTCCAGGTCAGGGGCGTGCAGATGGTACTCTGACCGCATTCTCAACCCGGCAGCAAGGATTCCCCATGCATGTCGTCGTCATCGGCGGCGGTCTGATCGGCGTCACCTCGGCCTACTATCTCCTCCAGGACGGTCATCGGGTCACGCTGCTGGAGCGCAATCCGGAGCTGGCGGCGGAATGCAGCTTCGCCAACGGCGCCATGCTGCACGCCAGCCACGGCGAGCCCTGGAACTCGCCGGCGGCCGTCCGGCAGCTGCTGACCTGGATCGGCCGTGAGGACTCGCCGCTGCTGCTGAGGCCCGCGCGGCTGCCCCGACTGCTGGGCTGGGGGCTGCGCTTTCTGGCCAGCAGCACCCCGCGCCGCCACCGCGAGGCCACCCTCGCCAACACCCGCCTCGCCCGCTACAGCCAGCAGCTCATGGCGGAACTGCGCGAGACCGTTCCCCTGGAGTACGACCAGCGCCGGGACGGCATCGCCAAGATCTTTCACGACCGACGCGAGCTGGAGGCGGCCGAGCGGCTGTCCGGGATGCTCGAGCCGCTGGGCGTGCCGTTCGAGCGCTGGTCGGCCCGCACCCTGGTGGAAAGGGAGCCGGCACTGGCCGACACCGAGTCGCAGCTCGCCGGCGCCCTCTACTACCCGGAAGACGAGACGGGGGACCCGCACCGGTTCACCGCCGCACTCGGAGAGCACTGCCGGGCCCGGGGACTGGACCTGCGGACGGACACGGTGGTCCGTTCCATGGAACGGAGCGGCGGCCGGATTACCGCCGTGCTCACCGAAAGCGGCCGGCTGGCGGCAGACGCCGTCGTGCTGGCCGCAGGCGCCGAGGCACCGACCCTCGCCCGCCCCCTGGGTATCCGCCTGCCGCTGGAGCCGGTCAAGGGCTACTCCGTGACCATCGACGGTACGGCATTGTCCGGGCTGCCCCGGCTGCCGCTCATCGACGACGGCCACAAGGTGGTGATGACCCCGCTTGGCGACCGCCTGCGGGCCGCGGGCACGGCCGAGTTCACCGGCGTCGATACCCGCGTCAACGGCAAGCGGATCGAGTTGCTCCTCCGCCAGATGGGCGCGGCGCTGCCCGGGCTCCGGGAACGCCTGCTCGCGGCCCCGCGCACGGAATGGGCCTGCCTGCGGGCCATGACGCCGGACGGGCCGCCCATGGTCGGCCGCAGCCGCCTGGACAATCTGTGGCTGAACGTGGGTGCGGGTCACATGGGCTGGACCTTCGCGGCAGGGATGGGGCGGATGCTGACGGATCTGATGGCCGGGAGGTCCCCGGACCTGGATCCCGCCGCTTACCGGCCGGACCGGTTTTCCTGAACGACCGGTCGGAAAGGGGGCGGAATCGCCCGGCGGAGCCGGGCTCCTACAAGGGGCACCGGCGCTGCCCATGGACACTTCGCTAGGAGCCCGGCTCCGCCGGACGATTCCACAGCCCGCGGGCAATCCCTCGGTCAGGGAACCCGATAGGCGCGCCGCCACAGGACTTCGTCGGTGAAGCCGGCCTCCCGGTACAGTCCGGCGACCCTGGGCTCCGGCACCACCACCACGGACCTGGCACCCTCGGCGTAGCTCCGCGACAGCACCGCGTCCACCAGCGCACGGCCGATACCCTGGCGCCGGTACGGAAGGCGGGTCACCAGCAGGTTGAGGAAGCGATCATCGCCGACGCTGAAGTAGCTGACCCCGGCCACGGCCTCGCCTCCCCGGTAGGCAAGCAGGAAGGCGCCGTTGCGCCGCAGCTCGGCAAGCCGTCGGGCGTGTTCCCGGCGGTGGGTCTCGGCGCTGGGCCGGCGCTCCGTGGACATGAAAGCCTGCTGCTTGACCCGGACGAAGTCACTGAGGTCCGCCTCGCTGCCCTGTTCCAGCCGGATCCCATCGGGTTGCGGCCGCGGGTCCAGGGCGCGCCGGTCGTGGGCGAGATAGCCGGCATCGAACGTCGCCATTGCACCGGCCGCCGCCAGCGCGTCACTCAGGGCCTCGTTGCGCGCGCGGCCCTCGACCCAGAGGGTTAGGGGACCGCTGGGAAAATGGCTGCGGCATTCCGACAGGGCCGCCGGCAGCTCCGCCGGCGCCAACCGCTCGTCCAGGGTGGCCACGCCGAACGGCAGATCGTCCTGCCGGTACCAGCCGTAGCGACCGGGCGCGAACCGGTAGCCGGCCGGATCGCACACCTGCGTCCAGCCGCGGATACGCTGCTGCAGACCGTCGTGGTCGGGATGCTTCAGGGCCGCTCCCTCCATGTAATGCCCGGACCCGGGCCGTGCCGGAGAGGACAGAACGTCAGACAAGCCTCTTCTCCCTGCGTTCCCGGAGCGGTGGGGCGACCGGGCGACCGGGCACAAAAAACCCCGGCCGCGCCGGGGTATGCGGGGATCGGGTCGACATCGGCTACTTGCCGACGTCGACGTCGCTCTGCTTGGCCATGTAGATGATGGCCTCGCGGATCTCTTTGTCGCTGGCCGATCCGCCCTGAGCCGGCATGTTGCCGAAGCCCTGGGAGGCATGCTTCTCCAATGTGTCCAGGCCTTTGCTGGCGCGCTCGCTCCAGGCCTTGGTATCGCCGATCTGCGGCGCGTTCTGGAAGTTGGTCGTATGACAGCCGGAACAGATGGCCTGCACCACTTCCTTGCCGGAGCGGGGCTTCGACTGCTTCTGCTGCTGGGGCTGCGCGATCTCCGGCATGGCCTCACCGGTCACGCGGACCTGCCCGATGGGCTGCAGCCGCTTGGTTGTGCGCTCCGCCTGCAGCTGACCGTATTCCTGATCCACACCCTCAGTGGTGAAGTTGGCGATGATGATGAGAACGATGGTGATCGCCACCAGGATGCCGATGACGCCAATGAACGTCTTGATGAACGCTTGATCTTGTTCGCGACTCACCGCGGTCCCCCGCTCTGCTGACATGCCCACCGCCCAGGCTGAGCGCTGGCCGGAAACGTATTCTTTGTGGTGCCGCCACCGCTCGATCCATGGTTACGGCGAATTACGGCGAGGTGCAGAGTATAGCGATATTGATTCCAGCCGAAAACTCCAGTGCCTCCATCGATGGCCGCGCTCCGCCCACCGCACGCAGAAAAGCCCGCCGGAGGCGGGCTCGGGAGAGCCGGCGGCGGGCGCCCGACGCTATAGGTCGAACTGCTTGCTCCACGACACGAAGGTCGAGGTCTGATTGCCCGCGTTGTCGATATCGTTGGTTGTCACGGACAGGCTGAAATCGCCCATACTGACGTTGGCCCCGTAGTCGACGACCGGGTCGCCGTTGACTTCGTAGCTGTCGCCGCTGGCCTGGCCGACGTTCACGCCGAAGCTGGTGTTATCGGTGAGCGGGAAAGTGGCGCTGGCGGTCACATAGAGCCCGTCCTCCTTGTCCCCCTTCGCGGCCGTGGAGACCAGGCTGTAGACCTTGGCCGAGAAGTACCGCCAGCCCGCGCCGCCATAGACCTCGGTGAAGTCGCTGTTCTCGGCGCCGGGGTAGGCATAGTTGATGACGCCCACGTCGAAGCTGAATTCGCCGAGACTCGGGGCCCAGCCCGCGTAGTAGTCGGTTTCCGGGCCGGCGCTGCCGCTGCCCAGGCTCGACGTCCAGAAGCCGGCGTAGAGGGCGGTGGTGTCATGGCTGACGTCCAGCCCGCCGGAGATGGCCGCCTCGTGGCCGGTCTGGGTCTGTCCCCGCCACACGTAGTCGCTGGTCACGCCGATGTTGCCGGTGACGCTCACCGGCAGTTCGGCCGCCGCGGCGGCCCCGGTCACGCCGAGCCCGAGGACCGCGGCTGCCGTCAGTGCATATCGTTGCTTGGTCATGGATTGCTTCATTTCAGATCTCCCGTAGAGAGCAAATGCCATCAGGCGCGGCGTGCCGCCAGAACCCGGCTCCGCTTCGCCGCACTGGGACAGACTTTGCACGGGCCGTGCCAAGCACTGTTTTTTGTTTATTAACAAATAGTTATTGTGTATTCGCCGATCCGTGACGGGGAGACGAAAATCGCGGCAGGGGCAGAAATGGGGCGGGCGGGCAGGCAGTTTGCGCTATTTCGGTGCAGTCGGCGGCCGGCAGCAGACCATGCCGCATCTCGCGGGTGAGGCCATTGACAGGTTCGCGGCCATGGGCCGCTCCTACGACTGAATCAGAGGTCGCCCATGACCTCGCCGCGGAAGCCGAACACCCGCCGGTCGCCGGCGTAGGCCACCAGCGTGGCCAGGCACGAGTGGCCGCCGAGCCCCCAGGTGCCGTCCAGCACGCCGGCGCCGCCCGCGAAGCGGTTGCGTTCCAGCAGCAGCGGCTTCCCGCTCCTGAACACCTCGAGACGCTGGCGGAAAACGCCGGCACCGAAACGCTCCCCGGACGCGGGCCGTCCGAGGCAGGTCAGCTCCCAGCCGACGATTCCGCCGGGGGGATGGATCAGGTAGGAGTGGCAGGGTGTGCTTTCCGGATGGAAGCTGCGCAGCAGCCGCAAGGGACCGGTGTGCCGCGGCTCGGCAATCACCGTGCGGCCTGCCCGTTCTGCAAAGCCCAGGCTCAATGCCGCCAACCAGCCGCCGTCCGCGTTTCCGTGCCGCGAGACGGCATCCTGGCGCGGCAGCGCTCCCGCAATCACCGCCACATGCATCTCCCGACCTGCGGCCGTGGGGACTGCGCGCTCCAGTTCAGCCGCGTTGTCGTTGCGCCCTCTGTCACCACCTCGCGCCTCCCGGGCCACATGCGACCGTCACCCAGTTCGGTGACGCCCAATGCAATGCACTGTGCCGGAGCAACTTGCTTGCCAGGCGCGAAAGAGCCGCGATAACGACTGGTTACATGGCAGCTGGCAGAAAACGAAGACGCGCCGGCGCACCGGTTCGGTGCAGCGGGGCTCCCCCTCCTGGTGCGGGGCTGTCCGTGCCGGCCAAGCCACGCTCAGCTCAGACCGACCATCAGAACAGCGCCGACAGCCGCGGTTCCTGCACCGGCAATTCGCACCAGGGCTGTCCCCCAACGATTCCGGGCGAGCCGAGCCAGCCCCGCGCCCGCAGCATGCAAACCGACGGTGGCCAGCAGAAAACCGCCGCCGTACAGCATCAGGGAGTCGCCGGGATTCAGCTCCGCGCCATGGGCAACACCGTGAAACAGGGCGAACCCGGCAGTCAGGGCCATGCCGACGCCCAAGGGCAGCCGCTTGGACGCGGCAATCAGCAGCCCGAACGCAACCACCGATCCGGCAATGCCGAGCTCCACACCGGGCAGCCCCAGGCCATAAGCCCCGGCCACACCGCCCGCCGCCATAACGACAACGAAGGCGGCAGGCACCGCCCACAGCGCCCGGCCCCCGGTCTGGGCTGCCCAGATACCCACCGCCAGCATGGCCAGCAGGTGGTCGAGCCCGCTCAGCGGATGCGCGACGCCGGCCATGAAGCCGTGGCCACCCAGGTGGCCGGGGTGAGCGAAAGCGGCGGCGGGCGCCGCCAACAGGGTCAACGCGATGAGCTTACTGGCGATACGCATGGCGCTCTCCTCGTATTATTGCGGGAATGTCATTGTGATTCGCCGACGCAGCGATCGGACCGCTCCCTGCGGTACCCGTCCATCTTGCCACAGGCGCACTCTGTCCCGCCGGCCGTCTGCGGGTGCGATCAGCCACGGCCCGGCAAACCGCATGCCAAGAGCGGTCCTGCAGCGGTTACGGCGGCTTGCGGGCAAAGGCCAACGGCACGGACAGCCTGTCGTTGCGCGGCTCCATCAGCCTCAGGGACAACGGCGCGGGCACCTTCTACGTCACGTACAACGCGGACGTCAGCACCGGGGGGCGCATCCTTCGCTACAAGGCACTCACCTTCGTGCTGAACGAATCCATCAGCCCGCAAACGGTGCTTGTGTCGGGCCACGTCTATCACCCCGACTACGGCTACGTCACGCTGTCGACCCGGCAGGCGTTACAGGTCTACACGACCCAGAGCCATCCCACCGCCGGCGTCCTGTACTTCAGCGGCGCGCACAGCACGAACGCGCTCGTGACCTTCAACGGCGACGCCTACACCCTGGACGTGGACGACGACGGCGACGGCGCCGTGGACGCCACCCTCGACTGCGGCTGGACCATCGACACTTGCACGGCCAGGTAGCGCGGGTTCAACGATCCATGGCGGACCGACGCAGGATGCATCGGTCCGCCCATGCTTGGAAACGCCGGCGCCTTCGCGCTATGCTTACCGCCCGTTTTGCGGCGATGCGTCGAGACGCGCGGCGGGGCGAAAGGCAATCCGGTTCAAAGCGCCCGTAGCTCAGCTGGATAGAGCGTCGGCCTCCGGAGCCGAAGGTCAGAGGTTCGACTAAGCCGGCGCAGCCGGCTTAGACGCCGGAGCGCAGCGACGGCGCCCGCAGGGCAAGCGCCGCAGGCGCGCAGTCAATCCTCTCGGGCGTGGCGCAGAGCGCCACTTCATGAGTTAACGTTCTTGGCCACAAGCGGGAACACGATACAATCCGGTTCAAAGCGCCCGTAGCTCAGCTGGATAGAGCGTCGGCCTCCGGAGCCGAAGGTCAGAGGTTCGAATCCTCTCGGGCGCGCCATACAACGATAAAAGGGTCACCCATCGGTGGCCCTTTTATCGTTATGAAGGTTTCGAGGATTCGAACCTCTGACAAACAACCCCGGTTCGACTAACCGCGCGCCCCTGGGAGCGATCTCTCTCGCCTTACAAAGCCCGCCCGTGCCACCATCACCCGACGACTCAGCTCTCTCCTTGAAAGGACCTCGATACGTGGAAAAGGAGCGAAGCCGCCCTGACAGACGCCGCCAGGCCCGCCTGAGCGTAGCCCGCACCCTGCTGATCAACGGGCTGGCGCCCTACCTCATCTACGTCGCCGTCCACGCGTACGCCTCGAGCTTCACGGCGCTCCTCTGCTCGGCCGTGCCGCCCATGCTGGAGAGCATTTGGAGCGTATTCCGCCGCGGGCGGCTGGACGTGATGGCGATACTGGTGCTGGGCGGCATCGCCCTGGGGCTGGGTCTGATGACTCTGGGCGGCGATGCCCGGCTGCTGCTGGTCCGGGAGTCACTGGTAACAGGCATCATCGGCCTGGTCTTTCTCGGCTCGCTGGTGCTGCGCCGGCCGCTGATCTATTACCTGGCCCGGGAGTCCACCGCCGGCGACGACCCGGAACGACTGGCCCGGTGGGATCACTTCAGCGCACTGCCGCCGGCCCGGCGCGGCATCCGCTGGCTGACACTGGTCTGGGGCACGGGGCTGCTGGTCGAGGCAGCGGTACGGGTCGACATGGCCGAGTCGATGGCCATCGACCACTTCCTGGCGATCTCGCCGTTCGTCCAGTACGGGCTGACGGGCCTGCTCATCGCCTGGACCGTCTGGTACTCGCGGCTGCTGCGCCGTGCCGTCGGCGCCGAGACGGCGGCCGCCGGCGGGGGCCAGTCGCAGGAGACGTAGCGACCCCGCCGCGCCGGTCCCCGCCTGCCGTTTGGCGGACGTCCGCGACCGCCCCGTCTTCCGCGGGCGAGCCGCTAGCTGCCGACCACCTCCTGCAGGGAATGCCACATCTCCTGGTCGCGCTCCGCGGTCCAGATACGGGGATCGCGATGCTCGCCGGCCTCGTCGTAGCAGCGGGTGACGTCGAACGGCAGGCAGTGGTCGAAAATGACCCAGTGGCCGTACTTCGGCTGCAGCCGCCGGTAGGTCTCCGCGTAGCACTCGGCGAGCGTCTTGCCGGTCTTGCGGCCTTCCTTCACGGATTCGTACATCTCCCGCAGGTAATCACGGGTGCCCTCGATGGCCTCCCGGCACTGCTCCGGCGTCCCCAGAGCCTCACCCCGCCCCGGGACCAGCTTCTCGGCTTTGAGCTCCAGCAGCTTGTCGAGTGTCGAAGGCCAGTCCTCGTGGTAGGCATCGCCCGTGTACGGCGTGGCACCGTATTCCACCAGATCGCCGGAGTAGAGCACCCGCTCCTTGGGCAGCCAGACCACGGTGTCCCCCTTGGTGTGGCCGCGGCCCAGGTGCAGGATCTTTACTTCCCGGCTGCCCAGGTGGACCGTCAGCTCCTTCTCGAAGACGATGTTGGGCCAGGTCAGCCCCGGAATGGAGTCGGCGCCCTCGAACAGCCGCGGGAACCGGCCCAGCTCGGACTCGTAGTCCTGCTGGCCGCGCTCGACGATCAGCTCGTAAGTGTTGCGGCTGGCGATGATGTTCTCCGGCTGGTAGGCGGAGGCGCCGAGCACACGCACTGCATGATAGTGACTCAGGACCACGTGCTTGATCGGCTTGTCGGTCACCTCGCGGATACGGCGGATCACGTCACCCGCCATGGCCGGCGTCGCCTGGGTATCGACCACCATGACGCTGTCATCGCCGACGATCACGCCGGTATTGGGATCGCCTTCCGCCGTATAGGCGTAAAGCCCCTCACCGAGTTCGCTGAAGGTGACCTCCTTCGGCTCCAGGTCGCCCTGGGACGCGAACTGTTTGCTCATATCACACCTCGCCGCCATGCCAATTAGTTGCGACCGAAACCATAACACGTTAAACCCAGTCCGTTGAGGCTGGCAACCCCGGACGGCGCGTCCGGGACCGGGTAGCCGTCCGCCCCGATTTTCATTCTCATCGAAATTATTCGATCCAAAGCGAGGAAGAGCCCGCCGCCGCGCCTATTTCGGCCGGTACATCTCGAAGCGCTGCGCCGGATCGATACCGAAATACCCCGCCGGACCGCCGGCACGCATGATCGGCTCCGCGGCCGCGGTGTCGTAGATACCGTCCTTGAGAAGCCGCCGTGCGATGTAGACGCCCACCACTTCGCCGAAAACCATCCAGGTATCGGTCTCCTGGCCATCGGCCCCGGCAAGCCGCAGGACCTGGCTGCGGCGGCACTCGAAAGAAACGGGCGTTTCCTTCACCCGCGGCACGGCGATGATCCGCGACGGCTCGGGCGTGAGCCCGGCCAGCTCGAACTCGTCCACCTCCGGCGCCACGGCGGCGCAGCTCTGGTTCATGGCTTCGGCCAGCGGCCGGGTGGCCAGGTTCCAGGCGAACTCGCCGGTCTCCTCGATGTTCCGCACGCTGTCCTTGTAACCGACGCTGGCGAAGCCGACGATGGGCGGGCGGTAGTTGAACGCGTTGAAGAAGCTGTACGGCGCCAGGTTGAGCACGCCGTCCCCGCTGCGCGAGGAGATCCAGCCGATGGGCCGCGGCGCGACCAGCGCGTTGAACGGATCGTGAGGCAGGCCGTGGCCATTGCGGGGCTCGTAGAAATAGACGTCTTCGCTCATGCGGGCTCTCGGTTGGACTGCAAACGGCGCTTACATGCTCCCCGATCCGGACGCGGCGCTCAAGCGAATCGCGTGTCCCGGCTTTTTCAACCCATACGGCTGTCGTGCAGTATGGTCTATAACTGCCACCAGAAGCCGACGTCCGGCCGAGACTGCAAAAGCCGGCCGGCATCGAGACGACGGGCGGCCGGGACAGCGGCCGCCATGGAGAGAGGAGAGAGCGCGGCATGAGCAAATACGAGGAAGGCCTGCAGCGCCGGCCGACCAACTATGTCCCCCTGAGCCCCGTGTCGTTCGTGGCCCGCTCGGCGGATATCTATCCCGACAAGGCGGCCATCATCCACCGCGACGAGGTCACCGACTACCGCACGTTCTACGCCCGCTGCCGCCGCCTGGCCTCGGCTCTGTCGCAGCGCGGCATCGGTCTCGGCGACACGGTGGCGGTCATGCTGCCCAACGTACCGCCCATGCTTGAGGCCCATTTCGGCGTCGCCATGTGCGGCGCGGTGCTGAACTCCATCAACACGCGCCTGGACGCCGGCACCGTCGCCCACATCCTGGAGCACGGCGAGGCGCGCCTGCTGATCGCCGACAGCGCCTTCGGCGAGGTGATCCGCGGCGCCGTGGAGCGCATGGACGATCCGCCCACGGTGGTCGGCTTCCACGACGGCCCGGCGAGCCCCGGCCCGCTGGGCGAGCTGGACTACGAGGACCTGCTGGAGAGCGGCGACCCGGCGTTCGCCTGGTCCCTGCCCGAGGACGAGTGGCAGGCCTACTCCCTGAACTACACCTCGGGCACCACCGGCAACCCCAAGGGTGTGGTCTGCGGCCACCGCGGCGCCTATCTGGCGGCCATGAGCAACTGCCTGCAGTTCGGGCTGCAGGACTCCTCCGTGTACCTGTGGACCCTGCCCATGTTCCACTGCAACGGCTGGACGTACACCTGGGCGGTCACCGCGGCCGGCGGCACCCACGTCTGCCTGCGTGACGTGGACCCGGCCCAGATCTTCCCGGCCATCGAGGAACATGGTGTTACCCACATGTGCGGGGCCCCCATCGTGCTGAACATGCTGATCAACGCCCCCAAGGAGGTCCGCCGCACGCTGCCCCACCGGGTCCGGGTGGCCACCGGCGGTGCGGCGCCGCCCAGCACGGTGATTGCCAACATGTCGGCCATGGGCTTCGACGTGGTGCACCTGTACGGACTCACCGAGACCTTCGGCCCCGCGTCCAT
>Ga0102944_1000107_pt1 | contig 66675 bp, 58 predicted proteins | sample SalPonD_shore_MG_FD_78172 | JGI IMG/M metagenome (GOLD analysis project Ga0102944, IMG submission 78172) | Salt pond soil microbial communities from South San Francisco under conditions of wetland restoration - Salt Pond MetaG... | ecosystem: Environmental > Aquatic > Marine > Intertidal zone >... | reverse complement strand
GTTTTAGGTTTTAGGTTTTAGGTTTTAGGTTTTAGGTAAATCAATCGGTGGCGTTCTGGTACGGGGGTGCGGGCAGCGCTGGCGCCGGTGCGGGCGTTACGCCACGTCCGTCAGCCGGAATACGGTGACGCGATTCTTGCCCGTCTGCTTGCTCTGGTACATCGCCTGGTCGGCCTTGTTGATCAGCTCCAGGACGGTCGTGCCGTGGGCCGGGTAGCTGGCGATGCCGATGCTCAGGCCGATGGTCACCGGCACGTTGTTCGGGGGCAGCGTCACGCTGCGTCCGGCCACCTGGCCCAGGATGCGTCTGGCCAGGCGCAGGGCGCCATAGCTGTCGGTCTCCGGCAGCAGCGCGGCGAACTCGTCGCCACCGTAGCGGGCGAACACGTCGCTCTTGCGCAGATTGCGCCCGATGGCGTCGGCGATACCCTGGATGAGCGCATTCCCGGTTTCGTGCCCGTGGCGGTCGTTGATCCGCTTGAGGTCGTCGGCGTCGAACATCACCAGGGCAAAGGGCTTGGAGTTGCGCAGCGCCTGGGCATAGAGCTTGTCGGCGACGGTCAGGAAGGTGCGCATGTTGTAGATGCCCGTCAGCGCGTCCGTGCGGGCCAGCTCGCGCAGGCGGTGGTGCGCGAAGTGAATATCGTCGGCCAGCATGGTCGTGAGGTAGGCCACCAGCAGGAAGGGCGCCAGGCGCTCGGCCATGCCCGCCACGTGGAGGCCGCTGAACGCCCCCGGTCCGAGCTGCGCCACGTCCAGGTACAGGTAGCAGGCCGTGATCATGGCGACTTCCAGCAGGGTGGTCAGGCTGCCGAGGGTCAGGGCGCTGATGACGATCACCAGCAGGTACATGTTGAGCAGCGGGCTGTCGGCCTTGCCGGTACACGAGAGCACCCAGGTGATGAGCCCGATCATCACCCACGTCTCCAGCGCGAGCTTCCAGCGGCGGTTGGTCCGGAAGAAGTTCAGGTAGTGAAAGCCTGCGAGCACCGCGCCGTATGCGCCGGCGCCCAGCAGCAGCGCGTGCTGGGTCGGCACGGGGACCCGGACGATCACCAGGTAGACCAGGATCAGGCACAGCAGCAGCCACTCGATCTCGGAGACGGTGCGGGCGAACCCGCGGAGCTGCAGTCGGCTCACGTCGCCGTCGGGAGCGTTTTCGGTCCGGCGTCCGGTTCGTCTTTTTCGCCCGCTCGCCAAGGGAATGCTCCTTTGCTGGTTCCGGCCAAGTCTAAGCACCCGCTAGCGGCAATCGGGGCCCGCCCGGATGGGTGGCACATGTCGGCCGACCGGAGGTCAAGACACCAGTCCGGGATACGGGGACGGCGTGCGTGGTTGGGGCGAGGTGCGCCTTGGGGGTTGCGGATGCCCGGGTGTTCACGGGGCCCGTGGGGGCGGCTAAATGGGATGGGGCCAGTCTCAAGTTTTAACTGTTAAGTAACCGGCGGTGCCCCGGGTGCGCCGCCGGTTGTCGCCGCGGCCTTTTGATTGCCGCGTTCACCCTAGGGCCCGGCATTGGTCGGGCAGGTCGTGACTCGGGGGCAGGCTCAGGGCCAGGCGGTAGCAGGCGAGCGTGCGCTCGAGGAACGTCTCCACCGAGAACTCACGGCGGGCGCGCTCCCGTGCCGCCGCGCCCAGCCGGGCCCGCAGCCGCGGGTTGCCGGCCAGGGTGCACAACGCCAGGGCCAGCGGCTCGAGCTGGCCGGACCGAAACACCAGACCCTCGCGGCAGTGGGTCACGATCTCCGGCAGGCCGTCGGCGTCGGAGACGATCACGGGCAGCGCGGTCGCCATGTGCTCCTTGACGCTGAATGACGAGGTCTCGGTGCTGGAAGGGAGCACACCCGCGTCCAGCGCGCGGTGGAAATCGGGCATGCGGGGTTGTGCGACCGGTCCCTGGAAGCGCACGACGTCGGCGATGCCGAGCTCCCGCGCGAGCCCTTCCAGGGCGGCACCGTCCGGGCCGTCGCCGATCACCAGGAGGTGCAAGTTCGGGCACGTCGCGCGTGCCCGGGCCACCGCGTGCAGCAGCAGGTCGTGGCGCTTGTAGCGCCACAGGCGTGCGGCGATGCCCAGCACGAAGTCCGAATCGGAATAGCCAAGCTCCTCGCGCGTGCGCGCTCTCGACCCGGCATCCGGGCGGAAAGTCTCGGTGTCGACCCCGTTGTGCACCGCCGCCACGCGCTCCGAATGGATCGCGCGATGCGCCGCCAGCGACGCACGCAACGACTCGCAGACGGCGATCTGCAGGTCGGTCCACCGCCCGAGCAGCAGCCGGTTGCTCCGGGAGTCGCGCACGGGCCGTGCGATGTGGCGCGTACGCAGCAGCCGCGCCGGGTGGCCCAGCAACGCGTTGGCCACCGCTGCCGCCCAGTGATCCTGGGAATGGCTCAGGTGCACGATGTCCGGGCGCAGCTCGCGGATGTGGGAGCGAAAACGGCGAACGTCGTCCAGCCGACCGAGGACGTCGGCCCCGTGGGCGAAGTGGAAACCGGCGAGCGTCGGAAACGGCGCGGCCCGGACCGCGGGATCCCGCGCCGCGGCGCGGGCTGTGGCAACGAAGACAGCGTGACCGGCCGCGTGCAGGCGCCGGGCCAGTTGCCAGACGTATCGGCTCTGACCGTGCAGGCCGGGAACGGGGTCACTCAAAAGCACCCGTAAGGGAGCGTCGGACATCGCTCAAATCCCTGTGACGCGCGCTGCAGGCGGCAAATCGATCCACGAACCAATCAGTGAGACCGCGACGAGGTCCGGCGGTTCCGGTCGCCATACGGGCTGAGAACCTTGAGCAGGAAGGCATGCAGCAGGTGCTGATGCTGGATTGCGATCCGGGGGACGCGCATGAGGTCGCCACCCGGGCGGGCACGGCCGCGTTCGGTGGTGGTCGCGGCCACGAACCCGGCTTCCCGGACGGCCGCGACGACGCGCTCGTCGTAGTCGCCGTAGGGATAGCAGAACTGGTCCACGGCTTGTCCCGTCATGGCCCGCAGCCGCTCGCGGCTCTCCCGCAGCTCCCGCCGGATCCCGTCCTCGTCCAGCTGCGACAGGAAGGGATGGGTCGCCGTGTGGCAGCCGACCTCCATGCCCGCGGCGCACCACTGCCGGAGCTGGGCCTCGGTCATCAGGGGCGCCCGCGCCCCCGGGGTCCCGGCGTCCCAGGCGTTGTGGCCGCCGATCCGGCCGGACACCATGTAGCAGGTCGCGCTGTGGCCGTGGCGGCGCAAAACGGGGAGCGCGCGCTCAAAGGTGTCGGCGTAACCGTCGTCGAAGGTCAGCACGGCGATGCGCCCGCTGCGCTCGCCGCGCAGATACGGCATCGCCTCGCGCATGGAAACGCCGCGGTAGCCCGTGGCGCGGAGCGCGGCCATCTGGTGGCGGAAAGCCCCGGGACGCACGCACAGCGCCCGGCCGCCCCGGGGCGGCGCGTGGTCGATCTTGTGGTACATCAGGACGGGGACGGCTCGGCCGACCATGCAAGCTCCGTGGGGTGCGCGCTGGCGCAGAGTATAGGCGAGCGTGCATGGGGTGGCGCAACGGTGGAGTCCCCGCATGGCGGGTGCTTGTCCACGCCCGCGTGATGAACCGGCGGCGGGCCGCCGGGCGACAGCCCCGTGCGGGCTCCGGCCCTGTTGCCGTCCGGGCGCGCCGAGCAGGCGCTGGCCGCCCGAGCCGGCCAGCGGGGCGGCCGAGCCGGTGGCGTACAGCGCGACGAGCACCCGGGTGGTACCGGTCCGGGCGCTGCCGGTGGTCTTCGGACGGCCCGCCTCAGCCCTGCGACCGGCTCGCGGGATCGGGCGGTTCCGGGGGAGCGCCGGATTCGAGCTGCAGGAGGCGGGCGTCGATGTCGGCCAGGAGTCGGGCGGTGGCTTCGTGGCCGAGCCGGCCCTGCTGCTGCGCGTCCATGATGGCCTTCTTCTCCACCTGCAGGATCTCGTGGCGGGTGCGGGCGATCTCTTCGGTGCGGGACTGCCGGTCCTGCAGGTGCAGGTCGGCCAGGGCCTTGCGGGCCTGTTCGGCGCGCTGGCGGTACTCGCCGCGCAGGCTCTCCAGCGCTTCGGGCGAGGCGAGGTCGCGGGCGGCCATGCGGTCGATCTCCGCGAGGGCCGCGTCGGCGGCCACGAGCTGGGCGCGCTGCAGCTCGTAGGCGCGGCGCTCGCCCGAGCCGCGCGCGAGGCCCAGCCAGCGCAGCAGCGGCGACATGCTCAGGCCGTGGACCAGGATCGACAGGATCACCACGCCGAAGGTCATCGAGACGAGTAGGCTCCGGAACGGGAACTGCTGCGGCAGGCTCAGCACCAGCACCATGGGCAGCGCGCCGCGCAGCCCGCCCCAGGTCAGCACGGTGGCCCAGCGTCCCGGGAAGCGTTCCCGGGTCAGGCCCATGCCGCCCCAGACGGCCAGGATCACCAGGCCGCGTCCCAGCGTGACCGCCAGGTAGGCGACCACGATCGCTACCCAGGACGAGAGCAGCGAGTCGAGCCGGACCTCGAGCCCGATCAGCAGGAACACGATGGAGTTGAGGGCGAAGGCGACGTATTCCCAGAAGGTTTCCGTGGCCACCCGGGTCGACGGGGACATGCCGGTCCGGGCGCCCAGGTTGCCGCAGACCATGCCGGCCGCCACCGTGGCGATGATGCCGGAGTAGCCGAGCTGCTCGGCGGCCACGAACGAGCCGTAGGCGGCGATGGTGGTCAGGGTGATCTCGATCATCGGGTCGTCGACCTGCTGCAGCAGGAGCGAGACCACGTAGCCCGTGAGCGCGCCGATCGCCGCGCCGATGCCGACCACCGCGGCGAACTCGGCGGCCAGGCCGCCGGCGCCGACCGTGGCGCCGGCCACCAGCGACAGGCTCAGGCTGAAGAAGACGATGCCGGTGCCGTCGTTGAGCAGGCTCTCGCCCTCGAGCAGCAGCGACAGGCGCCGCGGCACGCCCAGGCTGCGGAAGATGCCGATGACCGAGATCGGGTCGGTGGCCGCGATCAGGGCGCCGAAGACCAGGGCCTCCTTCCAGGTGAAGTTGTGCACGAAGTCCAGCGCGTTGGTCACCGGCGTGAGGATCAGCACCGTCAGCACGATCGACGCGATCACGCCCGGCACCGCCAGCGACACCACCGTGGCCCGGTTGCGCCAGAACTCGCGGAAGTCCAGGTGGAAGGCGGCCTCGAAGATCAGGCCCGGCAGGAACACGGAGAACAGCAGGGTCCGGGTCAGCTCCGGTGCCGGGAACAGGTGCACCGAGCCGAGGGCGAGACCGGCGATGACCAGCGCCACGGTGTAGGGCAGCCGCAGCCAGCGCCCGCCGATGGCGACCGCGGTCGCGACCACGAAGAGCAGCAGGAAGATGGTCTCGTCGTTCAAGGGGGGACCTGGAGTTTTACGTGTTAAGTATTAAGTTTTAAGAAAAAACAGTGACTTATCAAGTTTCGACGCGGAATGCATGTGCGGCGGATGCTTATCCTCCGAATTCTTGCGCGCCCAAGGCGGGGGCCAGGGGGAACCAGTTTCAAGTTCTCAATAAGTGGCAACGAGGCGATAGGGGCATCCCGGGTCGGTCAGCCCCGGGTGCCGAGGAGAGTGCCGACGGCGGTCGTGAGGATCATGGCCGCGGTGCCCCACAGGAATACGCGCAGCGTGCCCTTCAGCAGGCTGGCGCCGCCGGTCCAGGCGCCGAGCGCGCCGAGCACCGCCAGGAAGAACAGGCATACGACGAACACTACCGGCACCAGCAGGTGCGCGGGGACCAGCCAGATCGCGATCAGGGGCGGCGCCACGCCGACCGTGAAGCTCAGCCCCGAGGCCCAGGCCGCCTGGAACGGCATGGCGGCGAGCGTCTCGGAGATGCCGATCTCGTCCCGGGCGTGGGCGCCGAGGGCGTCGTGCGCCATCAGCTGGGTCGCGACCCGGGCGGCCAACTCGGGCTCCAGCCCGCGCTTGACGTAGATCTGGGCGAGCTCCTGGTGCTCGTATTCCGGTCGCTGTTCCAGCTCGCGGCGCTCGATCTCCAGGTCCGCCTCCTCGATGTCCGCCTGGGAGCTGACCGACACGTACTCCCCCGCCGCCATCGACAGGGCGCCCGCAATCCAGGCCGCGACACCGGCCACGAGCACGCCCGTGAGAGGCGTGCTGGAGGCGGCGACGCCCAGCACCAGTGCGCCGACCGATACCAGGCCGTCGTTGGCGCCGAGCACGGCGGCGCGCAGCCAGCCGGCGCGGCCGGCGCGGTGTCGTTCGTCGTGATGGGTCCGTCGCATCAGGTCTCCCTCCGATTGGCCGGACGTCCGGTGCGTACGCGAGCCGCGGGCCCCGGGGCCGAGGCAACCCTGCGCATTGTCGCTAGAAGACCTTGCTGAAGGAAAGATAGGTCAGACCCTTGTACTCCTGGCTGAAGCCGAGATCCAGCCGTGCGACCAGGACCTGGCCGAGCGCGATGCGCAGGCCGGCACCGTAATCGTACCGGAAGTTGTGGATCACTCTCGGGATCAGGTCGCTGTTGACCCGGAACTGCTGCTGCCGGCTCTTCGCGTTGACGAACACGCGTCCCGCGTCACCGAACAGGACGCCGTCGAGGCGCACGTTCCAGAGGTCGCGGAAGTTGAACCTGCTCAGCTTCTGCCGGTACTCCGTGGTGAACAGGATGTCGCTCTGCCCGAGGAAGCGGTCTTTGTGGTAGCCCTCCATGTTCTGGTCGCCGCCCAGCGAGGCCAGCTCGTAGAAGGGCAGCTCGTGCACGGAGCCGTTCAGGTACTGGCCGCGCAGGCGCACGCCCATGACGTGGTCGGCATTGACGATCGGGAATAGGTAGCTCGCGCTGAAGGCGTAGCGGGTGTAGTGGTAATCGCTACCCAGCTCCGGCCCCACGTGCTGGATCTTGGCATACGCGTTCCAGCCCCGGGACGGCTCGGTCAGGTTCTTGCGATCGTCGTAGATGACCGACAGCGACACGGGATTGGTCATGCCGCCGTGAATGCCCACGAGATGGGGGAACAGGCTGGTGGTGTAGGGCGTACTGGCGTCCCCGCGGACCCCCTTTCCGATCGAGACGTGGTTGAGGCCGGCGGTCAGCGCCAGCGTCACGCGCGGGGTCAGCCGCCAGCCGAGTGTCTCGAGCACCGTCTCGCGCCGTATGCTGTGGGTCGACAGCGGGTTCGGCCCGGCGCTGTTGTTGCCCAGGCCGAAGTACTCCTGGGTCGGGTCCATGAAATACCGGACCTGCATCAGGTCGAGCACCGGACGATTCGCCAGGGTGAACAGCTCCGGCACGAGCATGCTGCCGTCGAAGGCGCGCTGGCCCTCGGTGGTGTAGACGAGGCCGGCGCTGCCCGCCAGGTGGGCCGGGGTGAAGTCGCGATTGGCGTACTCGAACCCGACCAGCATGCCCTCCGAAGGGTTCTCGGCCACCTGCGGCAGGATCGCCGACTGCGAGCCCCGGTGGACGGGCCTGCCGCTCTTTTCGGCCGCCTCGGTGCTGCGGGTGTAGGCGGACTGGATCATGATCTGGCTGATCGCGTTCTCCGTGCTGGCGTTGACCCCCGCCCGGGCGGGCCCCGCGAACCCGCCGCCGAGCATCAGCAGGATGCAGAGCGATTCCGGAACGCCCGCGAGGCGTCCGCTGCGCGCGCTGTGCGGGCGTTCTGCGGTCAATGGCGAGACCCGGCGGTAGGGGGCGCGTCGGCCCCGGGTCACCGGGGCCCCGTCTGCACGCGCGCGGCGGTTGCGGGCAAGGGGATCGCCCGGCTCGCGCCTGGTCGTCGCGTGTCGTCTCGCAGGCATGATCGTGGGGCAGCTCCGACGGCTCGCGGGTTCCGAGCGTCAGGTCGAGGCCGGGTCCCGCTCCGGCGGCGCTTCGTCCGGCGCGCCCGTGCAGCGCAAGCGGTGGAACACGGCGCGGTCGCGCCAGGCGCCGAACCGGTGCGGGGGCGTGAACGAGGTCACGTCCGCCTCGGACCAGTCCACGGACTGCGCCGCCCGCTTCGATCGTTCTCAAGCATGCTGTCCTCGGGCCGTGTGCGTGCGGACCCCGTCACGGATGATGGCTCGTCTCGGCGCTGTTGTCGGTCCGTCTGGCAAGGCGCGAGGCGGGGAGTGTAGTGGTGACACGACCGACGAGCAACGTCCTCGGACGGGGCGGCAGGAGCACCCGCCGAGACGCGGCATCGCCCCTGGTCCGGATAGTATATCGCGGGCGAGGCCGGCTGCGGACAGGCCGGGGGGACGAAGGGGCCCGTCACGGGCGTCGCCGCGGGAGCGCTCAGCGCGGGTCCAGCCGGCGCTGCATGCGCGGCCGGCGCCCTTCCGCCAGCGTGCTCGCGTGGTGGGTCGACAGCCGCGGGCGGATGCTCCGGGCCGGCGCGAGGGCACGCAGATGGCGTGCCCGTGGTTGCCGCGCCCGGCCGTCGGCCGCGGTATGCGAGCCGCTGACGCCCTGCGGGGACGCGGCATTACCCCCGGCCGGGTTCGTATGGCAAGATCGGCTTATCCCACGGGATGTCACCGGAACCCGCCGGGGGGAGCCATGCCCGAAAGCCAGATCGATCCGCAGCTCTCGGCCGCGGCCGCCTGCCTCACGGTCGCCGGCCTGTTCCGCTTCCAGGCCCGCTATCACGGCGGGCGGGTCGCCCTCGAGGACGGGGAACGCTGTTACAGCTACGCCCAGCTCAACGAGCGCGTGGATCGGCTCGCCGGGGCGCTGGCCACCCGCGGCGTTGGCCGCGGCGATCGGGTTGCGGTGCTGTCGGAGAACCGCGCCGAGTACCTCGAGCTGCAGCTCGCCTGCGCGGTGCTGGGCGCGGTGGTGGCGGCGCTCAACTGGCGCCTGAGCCCGCCCGAGCTCGAGCACTGCATCGCGCTGACCCGTCCAGAATTGCTGGTGGCCTCGCCGCGCTACCGGGAGACGCTCGCGGCGCTCGATCACGGCGTGCCCGACGTGCTGGTCCTGGGCGGGGACTACGAGGCGCTGCTGGCAGCCGGAACCGGGGCGCAGCCGGATGCGGCCGCCGCGGAGGACGGCCTGATCATCCTGTACACCAGCGGCACCACCGGCATGCCGAAGGGCGCGCTGATCAGCCACCGCGCGATGATCGCCCGCGCGGAGGTCTCGGCGCTGGACCACGGCATCGACCGTGACGACGCCTTCGTCGCCTGGGCCCCGCTGTTCCACATGGCCTCGACCGACGCGGCGCTGGGCACGCTGATGCGCGGCGGGCGGGTGATCGTGCACGACGGGCTGGACACGGCGCGGCTGGTCGAGGCGGTCGGGAGCACCCGCGTCGGCTGGCTGGTGCTGATGCCGGGGATGGTCGAAGGCTTCAACCGGGCGATGCGCGAGACCGGCACGCGGGCGGCCGGGGTGAAGACCGCCGGCTGCATGGCGGACTTGATCCCGCGCCACCAGATCGCCGAGGCGACGCGCCTGCTGGACGCACCCTTCGTCGACAGCTTCGGCTCCACCGAGACCGGCATGGCGCCGGCCAGCGCGGGGCTGATCCCGGTCGGCGCGGTGCCCGAGCGGCTGTCGAAGGTCCAGACCTCGTTCTGCGAAATCAAGCTGGTGGACCCGGACGACCGCGAGGTTCCCGACGGCGAGCCGGGCGAGCTCGCGATCCGCGGGCCGACGCTGTTCAGCGGCTATTGGGGCGCCCCGCGGGTCAACGCCGAGGACTTCCGCGGGGGCTGGTTTCACATGGGCGACGTGTTCGTGCGCAACGCCGAGGGCACGCTGGACTTCGTCGACCGGCGCAAGTATCTGATCAAGTCCGGCGGCGAGAACATCTACCCGGCGGAGATCGAGCGGCTGCTGCTGGCGGACCAGCGGATCGCCGACGCCGTGGTGGTGCGCAAGGCCGACGAGCGCTGGGGCGAGATTCCGGTCGCCTTCGTGGTCCGTAACGACCCGACGCTGGCCGAGGCGGACGTGACTGCCGTCTGCGAGGGCCGCCTCGCCCGCTACAAGATGCCGCGGGAAGTGCGGTTCGTGGAGCACGAGGACCTGCCGCGGAGCACGACGGGGAAGATCAAGCGGCATGAGATCGAACGGCGCTTGGCCCGGAGGGACAATCGCTGAGTGTTAAGTGTTAAGTAAGAGCGCTGGCCTGGGTTCATGCTGTTGGCCGGATGGCGGATTCCGCCGGTCATCCGGCGTGGACAGGCGACATGGGTCGGCGTGTTTCGCCAGCGGCGGGCCCGGGCGGGTGGCCTGCGGCCTTTTCTTAAAACTTGAAACTTGACACGTAAAACTCTCCCGAACGGTCAGACGTACTCCCGCGCGATCGCGTACGACCAGTTGCGCGAGTAGATGCGCCGGCCGTTCTCGTAGGCATCCAGCTCCGCCTGGATCCGGAAGTATTCCGGGTCCGCGGTGAGGACCGTCCGGGTGCGGGTATAGACGTCCCAGCCCTCGCGGGTCAGGCGACGCACGGCCAGCACCTCGCCCCTCGGGGAGCTGAAGTCGCCCGTGTTGTAGCTGTACCACTCGCGCGTGTCGTCGGTGATCTCGAGGTCGATGTCCTGGATCCGGTAGCGGCCCTCGTTCTTGATCACCTCCAGCGTGGACTCGTCGGTGGCCAGGTCGCGGTGCACCACCCAGCGGTGCTCGGGCGGCTCGATCTGCCGGATGCGCGTGGCGGCCAGCTCGCGCGGCGGGTCGAGGCGGACCTCCCGGTCCTCCGGGCGCGGCCGGCGGGCCGGTACGTGCAGGCGGCAGCCGGCGGTGTGCAGGGTCACCCGGGTCGGCTGCTGCGGCGGCCAGACCAGCGGCCAGTAGGAGGTCGACACGCTCAGGCGCAGGCAGTGGCCGGGCGCGAACACGTGGCCCATGTCGTTGAGCGTCATGCGCACGCGGTAGCGCCGCCCCGGGACCAGGTGCTCGGGGGTCCCGTGGTCGCGGTAGTGGGTCAGGTTGAACACGCTGTAGCTGCAGCGGGTGGCGCGGCCGGCCTCGTCGACGTCCGACAGGCGCACGGCGACCATGCCCGTGGGGCGGTTGCACGAGAGCTCCAGCTCCACCTGCGGCGCGCCGAGCACCTCCAGGCGCTCGCGCAGCGGCTCGGTATCGAAGACCAGCGCGCCGCCGTCGTCCTCGCGCTGGTCGTGGGGCTGGTCGGGGCCGGCGGCGTAGGAGCACCACTTGCCGGCGAAGAAGCCCACGCTCAGGGGCGACTGCACGCTCAGCTCGGCCGGCTCGCGGGCCTCCCCCTCATGGCTCAGGCGACCCGGCTCGAGCTGGAGCGCGCGCATCTCGACCCGGGCCGAGGGCCACTCCGGCTCGGCGATCCAGCGCCCCGGCCGGTAGCGGTGCCGCGCGGAGGGCTGCACGCCCTCCTGCACCCAGGCGCGCAGCACGGGCTCGCGGTCGACGCCCGTGTCGCGCCCCTTGAGCCAGCGGTCCCACCAGCGCAGCAGCTCGTAGTGGTAGTCGATCGCCGGACCGGGCACGCCCTGGTGCGGGTACTTGTGGCTCCAGGGACCCACCAGCCCCATCCGCGGCACGTCGAGGTTCTCCAGCAGCCGGAACACGCTGTTGGTGTAGCCGTCGGCCCAGCCGCTGACGGCCATCACCGGGCAGCGGATCGCCGAGTAGTCCTCGCAGACCGAGCCGTGGCGCCAGTATTGGTCCCGGGTCTGATGTTCCAGCCAGGTCTTCAGCCACGGCCCGTTGTTCTCCAGCCGGTGCAGCCACATCTCGCGCCAGGACTCGCCCACCAGTGCCGGGTCCGGCGGCAGCGAGTTGAAGGCGAACATCACCGATGCCCAGGAGAGGTTGTCGCCGAGCATGCAGCCGCCCATGTAGTGGACGTCATCGGCGTAGCGGTCGTCGGTGGACGAGACAGTGACCACGGCCTTGAGCGCGCTCGGCTGCAGGGCCGCGATCTGCAAGCCGTTGAAGCCGCCCCAGGAGATGCCGATGATGCCCACGTTGCCGTCGCACCAGGGCTGCTCGGCGAGCCACTCGATGACCGCCACGCCATCCTTGAGCTCCCGAGGCAGGTACTCGTCCTCGAGGATGCCGTCCGACTCCCCGCTGCCGCGCAGGTCGACGCGCACGCAGGCGTAGCCGCGGGCGGCGAAGAACGGATGCATGCTCTCGTCGCGGGCGCGGGTGAAGTCGCGTTTGCGATAGGGGACGTACTCGAGGATCGCCGGGACCGGGTGTTCCTCCGCGTCCCGGGGCAGCCAGATGCGCGCGGCCAGGCGCGCCCCGTCCGGTACCGGGATCATGGTGTGCTCGATGACCCGGAAGTCGGTCTCTTGCTCCTCGCGTGCTGCCATCTGCGCGACCCCTTGGTCCGGAAGCGCCTCAATCGTAGTTCGTCTCGACCTCGCGGGAGAAGCGGAAGCCCAGGATCGCCATGGCCTCGCGGAAGTTCTCCGCGAGCTCCTCCCGGCTGTTCCCGCCCAGGAACAGGTCGCCCAGCTCGAAGCTGTAGCTGTCCTGGTTCGGCAGCTCCGCCAGCTCCATGCCCTCGGAGACGTGGCAGCTGAACATGGCGTCGGGGAACGCCTCCTGCAGGCGCTCCACGTCCTCCGGCCCCGGCACGCGGGTGACCCGGGCGGCGCCGTAGGAGCGGGGCATGAACTTTGCCGCCTGGCGGTAGTGCCCCTCGCCGCGGGGGAAGTCCGGGTGCCGGCCCAGCGCCACGTCGATCGCCACCTCGTGGTGCGAAGCCCCGTCCACGAGGTAGAACAGCGGCGAATGCGACTTGGAGATGCGCGGGTTGATCTCGAGCAGCTTGACGTCGTCGCTGTCCTCGTCCCAGAAGAACTCGACGTTGAACGGCGTGTTGTCGAGGCCGAGATGCCGGACGATGCGCCCGCTGCCCTCGATCATGCGGTCCTGCACCTGCGGCGGCAGGTCGGACGGGTAATGATAGCCGACGAAGCTGACGGCGTTGGAGCCTCGCAGGGAATCGATGATCGCGTAGGAGCGCACCTCGCCGTCGAGCACGTAGCCCTCGACGGTGCAGCCGCGGCCGCCGATGAGTCCCTCGGCGATGCAGAAGCCGCCTCCGAGCAGCGCGCGCCGGCCGCCCAGACGGGCATGTTTCATCAGCGTGTCGAAGGGCTCGGCGAACTTTCCGATTCCTGCCCGGATCTGTTCCAGCGCCCGGTGCAGATCGTCGCGGTCATCGATCTGGAAGCCGAGCGTGCTGGAAAAGGCGACCACCGGCTTGAGCCAGAACGGGTACGGCAGCGGCGGGTCGTCAAGCACGGCGTCGTCGTTCGGGTCCAGCAGGGCGAACGGCGGCGTCAGGTCCGGCGTGGCCTCGTACTCGGCCAGGCGGGTGCCGTACTTGTTCTCGCACATCAGGGCCGATTCCAGGCTCGGGCCGCGCAGGCCCAGCTCGCCCTGCAGGATCGGCAGCAGGCTGGTGGTGGGAAAGTCCCAGTGGCCGATGATCGCGTCCACCCGGCCGTCGATCTCCGAGAGCTCCCGGCGCGCGGTGTGCAGGAATTCCTCGATCGGGTAGGACTCGGGATTGACGATCTGCTGGTACGGGATGATCCCGTGGAACTCGTAGGTGCCGCTGCCGCGAACCGAGCGGAGCATCTGCCGGTTGAACTCGTCCAGCCCGATGACCGCGATGTTCCGGTGCTCTTCCATGGAGTGAGACCTCCCCGTTGAAACCCGCGTCGCCCGGCGTACCGCGCGACGCCCGGGACCAGCTTCCGCCTCTTTGTGTAGGGTCGAATTGACCGGACTCAAGGGGCTGTGCCAGACGCTCGGTCGTCGGCCGACGCCCCGGGCCGAAAGGACTCCCGACGGTCGCCGGCGCGTTCGGTCCAGTCGCTGGTCTCCACGGTCGATGCGTCGCGGGCCGTGGCCAGCGGATCCAGGCCGAGCACCCGGTTGATCCGGTCGAACATGTCCGAGCAGAAGCCGTCGGGACGATAGGTGGTCATCTCCATCGCATGCACCTCCTTCATCCGTGACCGTGAGTGCAGTCGTTGCTCGGTGCTTCGCGATATAGAGGCGGGTGGAACGGTTTCAAGGGCCGGGCTCCCTTCGGGAGAGCTCTAAGCTTTAAGTGTTAAGCCTTAAGTAGGAAGAACCACAAGATACGGGGGCGGGCAGCGCGGGTTTCAGGTATCAGCGTTTCAAGGATAACAGCGGCACGAGTCGAGAAAGCTGATCAGGGCCCGTGCCACCGCTTCCGGCTGCTCGGGGAGCAGCGCATGGCCGGCCGGGCCGACGACCTCGACCCGTACGCGTTCGGGAAAGCGAGCCTGCAACAGGTCGGCGGTGTCGGCCTTCGGCGCGATGCGGTCATCGCTCGCCTGCACGACCAGCATCGGTCCCGTGCCGCCCCGCTGCCAGGCGGTATCGCCGGTGTTCGCCACGGCAGCTCTCTGGATCCGCGCGGCCATGCGGTGCCAGCCTCGGCGCCAGTGTTCCGGCACGGGATTGCCGTCGGCGAAGAAGGCGTAGCGGACGTTCTCGAGGTGCCGCGCGCGGGCCACGCCGGGTTCGAAGCAGCCCGCCAGGGCGCGGGCAGCCCGTTCCGGAATCGGCCGCTGGCCGCCCGCGGCGAGCAGGGCGACGGCCGGGATAAGGTCTGGCCGGAGGGACGTGGCCGTCCGGATCAGGCGGTTGCCGAAGGCGTGTCCGACGCCGAGGCGCACGTGCCGGGCGCCCGCTGCGGCATCGGCCTCGACCACCGCCAGCACGTCTTGCGCGAGCGTATCCAGGGTGAGTTGGCCCGTCACGGGGTCGGTCACGCCGATGCCGGGGGCCTGCACGGCGAGCGTGCGGAAGCCCGCGGCATTCAGGGCGCCGGCAAGCTCGTTGAAGTCGCTCGCCTCGCGCCCGAGACTGGCCGCGAGCACGATCGGGGGGCCCTCGCCGCGCACGAAGTATTCGATCGTCCGTCCGCCACGGAGCGCCCGGCGACTTTCTCCGGCCGCCTCCCGGGAAGGCTGATCCACGCTGGTCTGCTCGCTCATGGTGGGCTCGCTTGCGGCGATTGCCCATGCAGTCTACCGGTTCGCGCCGTGGCCGGGCGACCCTCCAAAACGGTGCAAGCGTCCCCCGAATGGGGGGGAGCAAGATTGCGGCCGGCAACTACACTGTGTAATCGGGTCAATGGAAATGTTCGGCATTCTCCGGCGGAGGGTTCAAGGCCGTCGGGAAAGCGCCAAGGGGAGTTGCTACGCGCGTGCACCTGTATTACACCGATCGCCCCCTGACCGGGGCGGAGCTGATCCGGCTCGGCCGGGTGCTCGGCGGGGTGCACGGATCCCCGCGTGCGGGCATCGAGCAGCGCAGGGTGAGCCTGATGCGTCCAGTGTCCGACGAGGCCGGCGCTGCGCCGGCGACGGCTGACCGGCACGCGCGGATGCTGCGCAAGGCTCTACGGCATGCCGGCGCCGGACCGGGTCAAGATGGTCCGGTTGCGCTGGTGATGCCCGATCCGCCGAGCCCGGCGATCGGAACGTTGGCGCTCGCGCTGCGGGACCTGTGTGGGGCCCCGCCCTACATTATCCTGCGCGACGCGTCAGGGGATTCCGGGGTGCGCGTGATTGAGGCCGACGGCCTGCTCGAATGGGCCGGCGCCGACCGGGAGAACGCGTTTTCCGCGCGGTGACGGCGGCGAGCGGCCGGCAGGGCGAAGGCTGGCAGAGGAGGGCGCATGACGATAACCGCCCAGATCAGCTTCGTGCGAAAACGCAGGCATACGGACCCGGGCCAGCGCATCGTCGCCGTGGGCGGACTGAACCCCGCGGGCGACGACTGGAGCCTGGAGCAGCGGGACGCGGTCAACGCGATCGAGCTTGGCCACTGCGAGTTCTTCGTGATCCACGGCGAGCAGCCACTGAAAGTGGTCGTCGCCGAGGCGGAGACGGGCAAGTACCTCAAGACGGAGGCGGACGCGAGCCAGCCGGAACGGCTGCTGCAGCTGCCGGAGGCGCCGGCGCACGTGGACTGACGCGGCAGGCGCGGCCTGGGCCGGAAGTCGCCGCCGCGTCAGTTGTCGTTTGCCCCCTGGTTGATCCACTCGCGGATGGTGTCGATGTCGTCCTGGTCGAGCGGGCGTCTGTGGTAGGGCATGCGGATACTGGGATCGGCACGGCCCTCGACCAGGACCACCAGGTTGCTGGTAAACGCGTGGCCCGGGACCACCACGGAACCATACTTGGTCCCCTTCATCACACCCTGGTAGGTACGCAGATCCACTCCGCTCCTCTGGTAGCCTAGGCCGCCGGGGTGATGACAGCTCACACAGTGCTTCTGCAGGATCGGCTGCACATCGTCGTGGAAGCTGACCTGGTGTTGCGAGCCCGAGCTGCAGGAGGCCGCCGCGAGCGCACCGAATGAGACAAGGGCGAGGGCGGCGAACCGGCTTCGTGGATGGATAATCATTGCGGTCACCTCCGCCGGTGAAGGTGCCCCCTCTATATCGAATTATAGCCCGGCTCCGGCGTGGGCTGGCCGGTATCGGGTGCCGGTCGCCGTACGGATTTGATCTGTATCAAGTCGATTGGGGATCCGGCCTGCGGCGCCGGGCATCGTGTCTTGCCCGGCCAGCGCAGGGTCGGTCGAGGCACCCGTTGCGAACGGGCGCCTGAGCCTTCTCCCCCAATACCTGGAGCGCAAAACGGAAAACCCGGGCCGCGCGTGTCGCGGGGCGCGGATGGAACCAACCCCGCTGCGCGAGCGTGAATGACGTGGAAAGCGTCGCCCCCTTGCTCGGGGCGAGTCGCGACAGCCGGGGCCGTCCGGCACGGATAGCACGTGCCGACCCGGTTCGCCTGGATACCGCGTCGCCGGGAGTGGCGGCGTACAACCTGGAGGTTCAACGGGAATGAAAGCAATCGCTACGCTCGTGGCAGGCGGCATGCTGATCCTCGCGCCGGCGGCGGCCCTGGCCGCCGGCAACGCCCCACGCCTGGAAACCCGACACGGGCAGTGGGTTGGTCCATACGTGGGAGCGCAGATCGGGATCAACCAGTCCAGCGCCGCGGGCCTGGACACGCAAAGCTCACTGACCGGAGGCGTGCTCGGCGGCTACAACGCCGCGCTGCCACTCAAGGGAGCCGTATCGCCGCTGATCCTCGGGGGCGACGTCTTCGCGAACTTCAACGGCAAGGGCGATCACAACTACGGCGTGCGTTACGGCTCCAGCCAGGTGGGCGTCGACCTGATGGGCGGGATCCCGCTGGGCCACCGGCATGATTTCCTTCCCTACGTGAAGCTCGGGATGGGCAACCTCAGCGCCACCGGTGACCTGGGCGGCAGCGAGGTGAGCGCCCGCATCGGGGTGGGGGCGCAGTTCAAGGTAAGCCCGGTCCTGGCGCTGCAGGCGCAGTGGATGCACCAGGACGGCGACCACATCAGCAATGACAACTTCACCATCGGTCTGAACTACCAGTTCACGTTGGAGTGACGGCGGCAATGGCGGTACCGCGCTCCCCGGGGCGCGGGACTCCGGGGTCCTGGAGACAGGGCCCCGCGGGCCGCCGGCCGTCGCGGCGCCCCGGCGCCGCCACGCTCTGCCTGAAAATCATCACGTGACTTGATAGGATCACGGGTCCCGGTATGGTTTGCCCGCCCGGCTTACCTGAGATCCGGCGACCCCGTCGCCGCGATGCGGGGCGGGCGCGCCGACATCTTCCGCCCGCTCCTGAACATCCAGGCAAAGGAGAACCGCATGCTGATACGCACGCTGGAGTACGCCGACGAGCATCGCAATGTCGGCAGCGAGGGATGGGACAGCTCCCGTCTGCTGCTCAAGAAGGACGGCGTCGGTTTCTCGTTCCATATCACGACGCTGTACGAGGGTGTGGACAACCAGTTCTGGTACAAGAACCACTTTGAGGCTGTCTACGTCATTTCCGGGGAGGGCTGGATCAAGGATCTCGGCACCGGCGAAACCCACGAGCTCAAGCCCGGGTCTCTCTACGTCCTTGATCAGCACGACCGGCATATCGTCCATGCCAACAAGGAAATGAAGGTCGCTTGTGTCTTCAACCCGCCCGTCAGCGGCAAGGAGACCCACGACGAGGACGGGTCGTACAACCTCGATGCGGAGGAGTTCGAGGACTGAGCCGGCCTCGAGCCTTGTCGCCTCGTCCGGTTTCCGCGACCGCCGGGCGGCGGGTCGTGCGTTCGGGCTGGCGGTCGCCGGTCGCGGTTGATAGTCTTCGCGCGGAGCACGCCGTCCCGGACCGGGGGCGGCAGACCTGCGGCTGCCGCAGCGGACCGCCACGTAGCTTCGGGCCCGCCGCGCCAGCGCGGACGGAGGCGCCCATGAGAATTCGCTCGTGCATCGCGGCGTCGGCCGCCGCCGCGCTCCTGGTTTGCGCGTCCGGCGCCGGAGCCGCTCCCCGACAGGATTACGACTTCCGCGTTCTGGTGGATGGAAGACCCATCGGCACCCAGAGCTTTCACTTCAGCCGGGACGGCGCCGGCTACGAGATGTCGACGGTGGCCAGGATCAAGGTCCGGTTGCTGTTCCTCACCGCCTACCGTTTCCACCAGACGGCCGTGGAGCACTGGCGCGGCGGCTGCCTGCGCGCGATCCGGTCACGCACCGACGACAACGGCGACCGCTACCGGATCCGGGGCACGGCCGACGCCAGCGGCCTGGCGCTCACCGTCAACGGCAGCGAGGACACGCTCGACCAGGCCTGCGTGCACACCTTCGCCTACTGGAACCCGGGGCTGCTGCGCGCGCAGCGCCTGCTCGACAGCGAGACGGGCAAGCTCAAGAAGGTCTCCCTCGCCCGCCTCGGGCGCAAGCCCCTGCCCTGGGATCCCGGCACCCGGGCTACCAGCTACCGGCTCCAGACCGCCGACGGCCCGACCCAGCTCTGGTACAACGACAAGGGGCGCTGGCTGGGATTGCGCTCGAAGCTGAACAACGGGCATACGGTGGTTTACCGGCCGATCTAGATCGCGACGCGGTCACCTCCGGCCGCCCGGAGGCCGGTAACGTCACCGCCGGCCTGGGCCGCAAACACCGCCCGCGGCCCGCTTGCCCCCGACCACAGCGAGCGCGCTGCGATCTGGGCGGTCCGCGAGGCCGTGGACGCCTTCCTCGCGTTCGATCCGATGATGTTCGATGTGAACCTGCCGATCCCGGAGATGCCGGGATACCTCCGGGAGGTACGCGCGGCCCTGGACGCGGCCTTCCCGGGTCGTCGCGGACGGCCTCGGGGAACCCTGCCTGACAGCGCTTACGCCTTGCGGTTGTCGACCACGCGCTTGGCCTTGCCCTGGGAGCGCTCGACCGAGCCACTCGGCAGGACCTTCACGACCACGGTAATCCCGATGTACGACTTGATGTGGTGGCGCAGGTCATCGGCAAGCGCCTGGCGTTCCTGCTCTCCGAGATCGCCAAGCTCGGGCCTCGGCTCGGCGAGCACCGTCATACGGTCCAGATGCCCGTCGCGGCCCAGCTCGATCTGGTAGTGCGGTGCCAGTTGCCCCTGGCTGCAGATCCGCTCTTCGATCTGGCTGGGAAAGACATTGACGCCGCGGACGATCAGCATGTCGTCGGAACGCCCCGTGATGCGCGCCATGCGCCGCATCGTGCGGGCCGTGCCGGGCAGCAGCCGGGTGAGATCGCGCGTCCGGTAACGGATGATCGGCAGCGCCTCCTTGGTGAGGCCGGTGAACACCAGTTCGCCCTCTTCACCATCGGGCAGCACCTCGCCGGTAGTCGGATCGATGATCTCGGGGTAGAACAGGTCCTCCCACAGCGTGAGGCCATCCTTGGTTTCGATGCACTCCTGTCCGACCCCGGGTCCGATCACCTCGGAGAGTCCATAGATGTCCACCGCATCGATATCGAGGCGTTCCTCGATCTCGCTGCGCATGGCATCGGTCCACGGCTCGGCGCCGAAAATCCCGATCCGCAGCGACGTCTCCCGCGGGTCCATGCCCTGGCGCACCATCTCGTCGGCGATGTTGAGCACGTAGGACGGCGTCACCGTGATGATCGTGGGCTGGAAATCCCGGATGAGTTGCACCTGTCTCTCGGTCTGCCCGCCGGACATGGGGATCACCGTGCAACCCAGCCGCTCCGCGCCGTAATGAACGCCGAGTCCCCCGGTGAACAGTCCGTAGCCGAAGGCCTGGTGCACCACGTCGTTGGGTCCGCCGCCGGCCGCGCGGATGCAGCGGGCCATGACATTCGCCCAGGTATCGATGTCATTCTGGCTGTAAGCGACCACGGTGGCGCGCCCGGTGGTGCCGCTGGAGGCGTGGATGCGAACGACCTCGCGCAGCGGAATCCCGAGCATGCCGAACGGGTAGTTGTCGCGCAGGTCGTTCTTCATCGTGAACGGGAAGCGCGCGAGATCCTCCAGGGTATCGAGGTCGCCCGGATGCACCCCCGCCTGGTCGAACTTGCGCCGGTAGAAAGGAACGTTGCGATAGGCGTGGTTCAGGGACCACCGCAGGCGCTCGATCTGGATATGCTGCAATTCGTCCCGCGAGCAGGTCTCGACCGGGTCGAGCAACGCCCGGGTCGGTACGTCTGGGCTCATCATGTCTGGTCTCCCCCAGCGCGCAGGCATCCGGAGTCGCCCCCGGCCGCCACGTCTGCACTTTTCCGGGCGGCCGCCGCCGCAACGGCGTCACCGCCAATCCCCGCCCGGTCGCAAACCGGGCTTGACACCCCGGGCGTGCGTGCGTCCCGGTGGCCGTGTCGCTGCCGGCCCGCGGCGGGCGCGGGCCGGGGTTGTCAATCCAGTGTCTCCAGCTCCGGTACGATCCGGTTCCGCGTCTGATAGGACCTGCCGCGGAACACGGCGACCAGTCGCCCCTCCTGATCGTGCACCTCGGCGTCGTAGACGCCCGTACGGCCGGCGCGGGTCCGTTCCTGGCAGACGGCTTCCAGGGTCTGTCCCAGCAGTGCCGGCGTGATGAAGTCGATGTTCCCGCCGGAGGCCACGGTCACGTAATTCTTGTAGTTGCAGGCCACGGCGAACGCCGAGTCGGCCAGGGTGAAGATGAAGCCGCCGTGGCAGAGGTCGTGCCCGTTGACCATGTCCTCGCGGACCCGCATCGAGATCCGGGCATAGCCGGGCCGCGTTTCCTGCAGTTGCATGCCCAGCGCCTGCGATGCCTTGTCGTCCGCCCACATTGCCTTGGCACAGGCGTCCGCGATCCGCTGCAGCGCACCGGGATCGATTGGTCGTTCGGCGTCACTCATGAACCTGGCTCCCGCGGCGCCATTGACGTGGCGTGGTGGCGGCGGCCGGCGAGGTCATCGCATCCGCCTCAGGCACAAGCTCAATCACCGCGAAACCGGGGCTCGCGCTTTTCCACGAAGGCGGCGACCCCCTCCCGGTAGTCGTGCGTGCGGCCCGCGATTCGCTGGAGGTCACGTTCGAGATCGAGCTGGGCCTCCAGCGGGTTGTTCCACGATGCCTGCAGTGCCTGCTTGATCAGCGCCAGCCCGCGCGTCGGCTGGCTTGCGAGGTGGCGGGCCAGCCGCGTCGCTTCGCTGGCGAGGGCGTCGTCGTCCACGCATTTCCAGATCATACCCCAGCGTTCGGCCTGCTCCGCGGAGACCTTCTCCCCCAGCATCGCCAGGGCCGTGGCCCGGGCATGGCCGACCAGGCGCGGCAAGTGCCAGGTCCCGCCGGAATCGGGAACCAAACCAATGCGGCAAAACGCCTGGATGAACGAGGCCGAACGCGCTGCCAGCACGATGTCGCAGGCCAGTGCCAGGTTCGCTCCGGCACCGGCGGCGACCCCGTTGACCGCGCAAACCACGGGCTGTTGCAGCGCCTTGATCCCCCGGATCAGCGGGTTGTAGTTCCTTTCGATGGACTCGCCGAGGTCCGGGGCCTGATCGCCCGGCTGCACGCCGGGGTCCGACAGGTCCTGGCCGGCGCAGAATCCGCGCCCGGCTCCGGTCAGCAGCAGGCAGCGGGCGGCCTCGTCCCGGTCGACCCGGCCGAGCGCCTCACGCAGCTCCTCGTGCATCTGGCCATTGAAGCTGTTCAGATTCCCGGGTCGGTTGAGGGTCAAGCGGGCGACGCCTGCCGAGATGTCCAGTTCGATGTGCTCGTAGGCCATTGGCGGAAACCCCTGTTCGTGAAAGACTGCATCCGCACGGCGCCGGACGCGCCCGCCTGGTGACCGGACGTGACGGACCGTTGGCGAGCCGCAGGGCAAACCTCGCTTCCCGCCCCGGCGGACGGACCTGTTCGTCTGTTCAGGGCGTTGCGCCTGCGGGACGCCCGCGACCGGCGCGTGGCGTTCCTCCTCCGGTTCCACTCGGCCGGTACCGTGTGGTTATATTTTGCCTAAGACCAAGGCCAAAGCTACCGCATCCGATGAACGGGATGCAACGCTGTCATTGGAAGGTGCGGCTGATGTATCAAAACCGACCGCCCGCCCACGGCCCCGGGGCCGGACCGGAAGCATCTCTTAAAATATTCTGGACATTAATAAGTTACGAAATACCAATCGATCCTGCCCGGGTTCGATGCGGGCCGCGGGTGGCAGATAAAGCGAAACAGTTGAGGCAGACCCGGTTGACAACGCGGTATCGAATCGTTCACCTGCATGGGCGCCCGTTGCCGGCGCCCTCCGGGCAGCGGAGGGGCGGTTGCCAGCCCGGTCCGCGCCGGTCGCCGGGTGTCCAAACGCGAACCATCAAAGAGGAGCAAGCACCATGAGCCAGGAAAACGTTCTGGTAGCGACCGACGGACGGGTCGGGATCGTCACCATGAATCGGCCGAAGTCTCTCAACGCCTTGAGCCAGGCTTTCATGGACGACCTGGGGGATGCCGTGGAGGCCCTGGAGGCCGATGACGGGGTGGGTGTGATCGTCATCACGGGCGGGGAGAAAGCCTTCGCCGCGGGGGCCGATATCAAGGAATTCACGGAACAGGACTTTCCCGGCGTCTACCGTCGGGACTTCCCCGGCGGGAAGGGCTGGAAGGCCGTAGGCGATGCGCGCAAACCCACGATTGCCGCGGTGGCCGGCTACGCGCTCGGGGGCGGCTGCGAGCTTGCCATGAGTTGCGACATCATCCTCGCCGCCGACAACGCGCGCTTCGGCCAGCCCGAGATCAAGCTCGGGGTGATCCCGGGGGCCGGCGGTACGCAGCGACTGCCGCGGGCGATCGGCAAGGCAAAGGCGATGGAGATGTGCCTGACGGGCCGGATGATCGACGCCGCGGAAGCGGAACGACTCGGGCTGGTCAGCCGCGTCGTCCCCGCCGAGTCCCTGATGGCGGAAGCCATGGAAACGGCACGGATCATCGGGGGCCATTCGCTGCCGGCGGTGATGATGGCAAAAGAGGCCGTGAACCGGGCGTTCGAGGCGCCGTTGCACGAAGGGTTACGCTTCGAGAGCCGGCTGTTCCAGGCGACCTTCGCCACCGAAGACCACCTGGAGGGGGCCAACGCGTTCATCGAGAAGCGCGCACCGAATTTTCGCCACCGCTAGGGGGTTGCGGGGAAAGTCCGGCCAAGGCCTTTCCCCGCGTCGCAACCGGCAAACGCGGTGTCCCGGTTGCACGCGGGGGGCGTCGGCCGCCGCCGGCACCCGGTCAGTCGTCGTAGCTGAGCTCGACCTCGGCGGAAAGCGGGAAGCTTTGGCAGGTCAGGACGTAGCCGGCGTCGAGCTCATAATCTTCCAGGGCGTAGTTGACGTCCATGTCGACTTCGCCCGAGATGAGCTTCGCGCGACAGGTCGCGCACACCCCCCCTTTGCAGGAGAACGGGAGGTCGGCACCGGCCTCCAGTCCCGCTTCCAGGATGGAGGCGGAGTTCCTGGGGAGCTCGAACCGGGTGCGGCGTCCATCGACGACGACCGTGACCCGGGTGGCGGAGTGGTCGACGCCCGTGGCCTCGCGCCGCGCCTGCTGGCGCCGCTGGGCCTCGCCGGGGACAGTGAACAGCTCGTGATGCAAGCGCGCCGGCGCGACCCCATGTTGCCGGAGCGAGCCCAGCACCGCCTCCGTCATGGGCTCGGGACCGCAGACATAGCATTCGTCGATCTGCGCCGCATCGATCCAGTGCTGCAACAGGGCGTCACACTTGGCGCCATCGATGCGGCCGTGGAACAGTTCGATCTCGGGCTGCTCCCGACTCATGATCGAGATCAGGTTGAACCGCTCCATGTGACGGTTCTTGATGTCCTCCAGGCGTTCGCGGAAGATCATCGAGCCCGTGTTGCGGTTCGCGTAGACCAGGGTGAAGCGGCTGTGCGGCTCGCGTGCGAGTACCGTCTCCAGAATGGAAATGATCGGCGTGATACCGCTGCCGGCGGCGAAAGCGACGTGATGCCGGGGACGGGCCGGGTCCACGACCGCGTTGAAGTGTCCCATCGGCTCCATGACTTCGAGTAGCTGGCCGGCTGCGAGGCGTTCATTCGCGTAGCTCGAGAAGCGCCCGCCAGGCTGGTGCTTGACGGCCACCCGGAGCTCACCGGTCGGTTCCCCGACGCAGATCGAATACGTGCGCACGACCTCCTCGCCGTCGATCCGGGTGCGCAGCGCCAGATGCTGCCCCGCGCGGAACCGGAACGCGTCCCCCAGCGCCTCGGGAACCTCAAAGGCAAGGGAAACCGCGTCGCGGGTCTCCCGGGTCACGTCGGCGATTCGAAGTTCATGGAATCGGGACATCGTCGCTCCCTGTCGGTTGGGGCTATCCCGGGCCGCTGGCGTGCGGGACCGAACCGGTACGTGGATCGGGAAAGTGCCGCTACAGGCACTTAAAATAGTCGAACGGCTCCAGGCACTCGTCGCACCGGTACAGCGCCTTGCAGGCGGTGGATCCGAATTCGCTCAGGCAGGTCGTGCGCGTCGAGCCGCACTGCGGGCAGCGGACGACCGCCACGCCCCGTGCCAGGGCCTTCTTGTCGGCTGTCGCCTCGGCCGGCGGTGCGATGCCGTACTCGCGCAGCTTGCGCCGGCCCTGCGGGGTGAGCCAGTCGGTGGTCCAGGCGGGGGACAGCTGGTTGCGGACCCGGACGTCGTCGATGCCGTGGCGGGCCAGCTCGGCGAGGATGCTCTGCTCGATGGTCCGCATCGCGGGGCACCCGGAGTAGGTCGGCGTGATAACCACCTCGACCCGGTCGCCGTGGACCTGGACGTCCCGCAGGATGCCGAGGTCGGTGATCGTCAACACCGGAATTTCGGGATCGGTGACCGATTCCAGCCACGCCGCGATCCGCCGCGGATCCGGTCGCCGCTGCGGTTGCGCGTTACCAGCGGGCATCCGGATAGGCCCTCGGTAGAAACTGCATCTCGGCCAGCAGGTAGCCCAGGTGCTCGCTGTGGGTGCCCTGCTTGCCCCCGGTGCGCACCGGGCCCTCCCGGGGCCTCTCCAGACCGGCCTCCGTGAGCACGGCCTGGACACGCGCCTCCCAGGGTGGCCGCAGCGAGGCCGGGTCCGGGCCGACCCCGGCTTCCTGCACCGCGCGGTCGACCGCGTCCGCCGTGAACAGTTCGTCGACGAAGATCCACGCGTCGTCGATGGCGTGCTGGATTCGCTCGTGGCTGAGCTCGGTTCCGTCGCCGAGGCGAACGACCCACTCGCCGCTTCGGCGAAGGTGGTATCCGACCTCCTTGACGCTCTTGGCGGCCAGTTCGGCGATCCGGGCATCGCGGCCGGCCGCCAGCGCCTCCAGCTGGAGGAAATGGAACGCATCGAACAGGAACTGCCGGGCGATCGTGTCTCCGTAATGACCGTTCGGCTGCTCGACCAGCAGAACGTTGTGGAAATCGAGCACGTCGCGATGGAACGCGAGCGCGTCCTCGTCGCGGCCCCTTCCTTCCACTTCGCCGGCATAGGCGAGCCAGTTCCGGGCCTGACCGATGAGATCCAGCGCGACGTTGGCGGTGGCGAGCTCCTCCTCCAGGGCCGGCGCATGACCGACCCACTCCGACAGTCGGTGGCCCAGGATCAAGGCGTTGTCACCGATCCGGAGCAGCTGCTCGAACAGCGCCTCGGACCGGCCGGGTGCGGAGGTCTGGCTAGCCCGCATATCTCACCACCCTCCTGCTGCGGCCACCGATGCGCTCGCCCTGACGGGACGTACTCCCTGCAGCCGGCTTGACGTAGTGTCCGCTACGCCGGGCACCGCCTTGCGGTCCGTGCGCCCCGTCAGGCCGGCGCCTCGACGCCCTCGCGAGGAACGGTGGTGAGATATGCGGGCTAGAGGTTTTCGACATCCTCGGGCACCTCGTAGAAGGTGGGATGCCGGTAGATCTTGTCGCTGCTGGGCTCGAACAGGATGTCCTTCTCGCCCGGCGACGAGGACGCGATGTCCTCGGACCGCACCGCCCAGATGCTCACGCCCTCGTTGCGACGGGTGTAGACGTCGCGCGCGTTTTCGATGGCCATGCGTGCGTCTGCCGCGTGTACGCTGCCCACGTGCTTGTGCGCGAGCCCGTGCTTGCTCCGGATGAAGACTTCCCAAAGAGGCCAGTCCGTCATTGTGCGACCCTCCTGCCGGATCGGGAGTGCTTTTGCGCATATGCCGCGGCCGCCTCCCGAACCCAGGTACCTTCCTCGTGTGCCCGGCGCCGCGCGCGGAGGCGCTCGCGGTTGCAGGGACCGTTGCCCTTGACCACTTCCCAGAACTCGGACCAGTCGATCTCCCCGAAGTCGTAGTGCCGGGTCTCCGGGTTCCAGCGCAGGTCCGGATCGGGAAAGCTGAGGCCGAGGTGCTCACCCTGCGGAACCGTCTGATCGACAAAGCGTTGCCGCAGTTCGTCGTTCGTGTGGCGCTTGATCTTCCACCGCATCGACTGCTGGGTATGCACCGAGTCGGCGTCGGGCGGGCCGAACATCATCAGCGAGGGCCACCACCAGCGGTTCAGGGCGTCCTGGGCCATTCTCTTCTGGGCCTGGGTGCCCCGGCTGAGCGCGAGCATGATCTCGTAGCCCTGGCGCTGGTGAAAGCTCTCCTCCTTGCAGATGCGGGTCATCGCCCGGGCATAGGGGCCGTACGAACAGCGGCACAGCGGGATCTGGTTGGTGACGGCCGCGCCGTCGACCAGCCAGCCGATGGCCCCGATGTCCGCCCAGGTCAGCGTCGGGTAATTGAAGATGCTGGAGTACTTCATCCTGCCCGCATGGAGCTGCTGCACCAGGTCTTCGCGGGACACACCGAGGGTTTCGGCGGCGCTGTACAGATAAAGCCCGTGCCCGGCTTCGTCCTGGACCTTCGCCAGCAGGATCAGCTTGCGACGCAGGTTCGGGGCCCGGGTGATCCAGTTGCCCTCCGGGAGCATGCCCACGACTTCCGAATGGGCGTGCTGGGCGATCTGGCGGATCAGGGTCTGCCGGTAGGTGTCGGGCATCCAGTCCTTCGGTTCGACCCGGACATCCGCATCCAGTTTGTGCTGGAACTCCCGCTCCGCGTCCGGCAGTTCATGCTCTGCGAGCAGACGCTTGGTCCCCGTGTCCACCAGCTGGCTGTACATGACGATCTCCTCCCCCGCCGCCGCGCGGCCATTGGCCCGGCGTGGCCGATGTTGCCTTGAATATGATACAAGAGACGATAACCGCGTCAATAGATCGTGTCATTACAGGCCCGTGCTCCTCAATCCCTGCCTGCATCAGCGGGATTTGGTCGCGCAATTCAAATGCATAATGCCCGGCGTCCCGGCTTGTATCGTAATACATATCCAGGGCAGGCGCCGGCAGCGACCGCGGCCAGGTCGCCGGACCCCGGAACCGGCTGCGGACCCGCGGCCCGGGTCAGTCGAGACCGCCGAATCGGCGGTAGAAGTACGGCGCGGGCGCCGGAAGGGGTCCCTCGGCGGTCTGCAGGATGCAGGAGAGATGGGTTTCCGCCAGGGCATAGGTCAGCTGGTAGAGGTTGCGCGTCAGCAGCCGGGCCGCGGAGCCGGCCCAGTCCGACGGGAGCACGTCTTCCGGAAGCTGGGGATCGCGCAGCATCAGCCGCCGCACTTCGTGGATCAGCAGCGTGCGCACGATGAAGCACTGTTCGGGGTCGAGCGTGCCGGCGCGCTCGAGTGCGGCATAGACCGGGCGGAACGTTTCCAGGAATGCCTCGTATTCGCCCGACAGTTCGTCCAGGTTCCAAACGTCCCTGACCAGGCGGTTGAGCGGTCGCGACGTGGCGAGTCCGTCGTTGCGGGCGTGCATGATGATCAGATCGCCCTGGAGATCCAGATCCTGCAGGCTTGCCGCAAGCATGTCGGGGGACGGCGCCGGGTGGGCGAGCACTCCGGGCGCGATCGGGCCGAATCCGACGGCCGTCAGCTCGCGGCGCGCGGCGTCCCGTTCCCCGTTGTCGAGCTCGGTCGTGATGATCAGCGTCCACTGGCCGTCCCAGTCCTGATGGGGCTCGGCGTAGACGCGCTGGTAGGCCTTCTCGAACGAGCGCCATCCGGACCGGGTGAGGCTGTAATAACTGCGACGCCCGATCTGTCGGGACACCAGCCAGCCGTCCTTGGAAAGCCGGTAGACGGAGGTGCGCACGAGGCGCTGGCCCAGCCCGAACGGCGCGAGCGCCTTGATCAGGCTGCCAAGCCAGACCGTGCCCCCGCGCGGGGCGATCGCGTCGCCATAGACGGTGATTACGAGAGAGCCCGCCCGAATCGGGCGTTTTTGGCGGAAGTACGCGACCAGGTCGTCGACGATGCGCAGTCTGGCCATGGATCAGGAATCGTCCCGAGGTCCGGTAGTTGGCCGCCGGAGGCGTCTGCGGGCAGGCGGGCGCGCACCCGGGTTCGTGCCGTCAACGGACGCGCCGCGCGCGAGCACGGTACCTTATAGCATCTTCCTGTTCGTTGCCACAGGCGCCGCCGGGAACGCCGCAGGGGTTCCGGCCGGTGGGATCCTGGCCGGTGGCGGCGTGCCCTTGCGCGGCGGTACCGCGAGCCTGGGACCACGTCGATACCGGTCCGCGCGTGTGCGCCCCGAAAGCAGCAGGGTGACCGGCTTGCTGTCGCCGCGAGGCACGCCGCATCGGCACGCGCCGGTATCGGGGCCAGGCCCGAGCCTGCGGCGAGGCACGGCACGGGGGTTTCGACCCCCGGCGGCAGCGCGCTTTTGTCCGACCGACGGCGCCGCCGTGGATCAGACGCGTCGGGTGGCTGCGCCCTCGAGCTGGACCTCCAGCAACGCGGGCCGGCCCTCGCGGACCGCCGCGAGGGCGCCAGCGACCGCGCCGTCAACGTCGCCGGCCTCGCTCACGCTGCGCGCGTGCTTGATCCCGGTAGCGCGGCCGAGCGCCACGTAGTCCACGCTGGGGCGCAGCTCATTGAAGAACTCGCCCGCGCGCGCCGCGGCCCCCGTCGGGTGGATCGCGAGGGTGGATTTGCGCGGGGCGTTCCAGCCGCCGTTGTTGAGTACGATCGTCAGGGTGGCCAGTCCGTAGCGCGCCGCCACCCAGTGCGTGGCGCTGGGAACGCTGAAGATGTACGAGCCGTCGCCGGCGATGCTCACCACCGTCCGGTCCGGAGCCGCCAGCTTGGCGCCGAGCGCCGCGCCGCCGTGCCAGCCCAGCGAGCTGCCGCCACTGCCCAACACGGTCCCGGGACGGCTTCGCTCGAGGTGCCCGAACACCTGACCGGAGTTGGTAATCGACTCGTTCAGGACGATATCGTCGTTCCGCAGCTGTTCCCGCAGCGCCGCCGCGAGCAGCGCGACCGTGGGCCACCCCCCGCGGCGGTGCTCGCTCTCCCGTGCCCGCAGCTCCTCGCGCCGTTGCCGATGGCCGGCGGCGAGCGCCTCCAGTCGGCGCTGGTACCGCCCCCGAGGCGGAAAGCCCGCCCCCTCCGCGGCCGCCATGAGCTGGCGCAGCGCGGTGCCGGCGTCCGCCGTGAAGGCCCGGGTGCGCGGAATATGCCACAGCGGAATCGTGTTCTTGGCGCCGTCGCGGTCAATGTGGAACACGCCTGCCCCGGGCCGCAGCGTCTCCCTTGCCGGCAGCCACGGGAAGTCGGAGTCCACCACCAGCACCAGGTCGGCCTCGGCCAGGCGCGGCTCGGGCCGCGCGTGCATGTGGAAGCCGGCGTGATGGGGGTGGCTCGCCGGGAAGTTCACGCAATGGGGAAAGGACTCGATGACCGGGAGCGCGAAGGCCTCGCTGAACGCCACCAGGGCCGCCACCGTCTCCGGCTTGCGCCCGAGGTAGCTCGTGATCAGCACCGGCTTCCGGGCCGTCTCCAGCGCCGCCAGCACCTCCGCCACGGCCTGCGGGTCCAGCCCCCCGGCCGTCGAGGACACCGGCTGCGGGGGCGGCCCGCCTTGTGCCGCCGGCTCCTCCAGCACCTCCCGCGAGAGACTGAGATAGACCGGCCCGGTCGGCTCGGAAAGCGCGACCTCCATCGCCCGGCTGGTGACCATCGGCATCTGCGCGGCGGAGCGTCCGTGGTAGGTCCACTTCATGTACTGGCGAACAATCGCGTGCTGGTCCGGCACGTCCTGCAGCACCATCTGGTACTCGTTGCGTCCGCCGAACTCTTCCCCCAGCACCGAGTACGGGCTGACGCCGGCGAAAATCAGCACGGGCGTGCGCGACCGACAGACGTTGTGCACCGCCCCGCCGAGGTTCTGGGTGCCCACGTCGGCGTGCACGATCACCGCCTGCGGTTCGCCGGTGAGCTGGGCATAGCCCTGGGCCGCGCTCAGTGCGACCGTCTCGTGCGGACACAGGATGGGCTGCGGATAGCGCCTGGAGGCCGCCTTGCGCCTGGCCAGCGCCTCGACCAGCGGCGGATGTTCGCTGCCCCAGTTGGCGAACACGTACTTCACACCCAGCCGCGCGAGGTCCTCGAAGAACCTGTCCGCGCAGGTAGCAGACCGTGTCACCGAGTCGTCCCCCCCGTCATCTGGCGCCCGCCGGGCGCCGTGAACTGCCGGTAAAGCTTCGCACGTCCGCCGGTGCCGGCGCCAGCAGGGTCCTTACCAGTCGAGCGCGCGGCCGACACGCAGCGCGGCCTGGATCACCCGCGGTGCGACCGCGGCCACATCCAGCGCGTGCATGGCGACCACGCCGACGCTGGCTTCGGCCGGACGATCCCGCCGGATGACCGGTGCCGCGATGCCGTAGGCTCCCGTCTGCAGCTCCCCGGCACTGCTCGCGAATCCGGCCGCCCGGGCCGCGCTGACGGGCTTGCGCTCGCCCTCCCTCCAGGGGCGCCCGGCCAGGATTGCCAGGCCGTCCGCGCCGATATCGGCGGGATGCCGCGAGCCGACCCGGTAGGCGACGTGCATACGGGTCCGGCGCGGCTCGATCACCGAGACCGCGACCGCGTCGGTGCCGTCCAGCACTGCCAGAAAGGCGGTTGCCCCGACGTCGTTGGCGAGCTCGGACAGCTCCGGCACGGCCAGGCTGCGCAGGTCCGCGGCCACGCTGGCGGCCAGCTCCAGCAGGCGCACGCCGAGATGATAACGGCCGTCGGCGGACACGCTCGCCAGGCGGCGCTCGCACAGGGTTCCGAGCAGCCGATAGGCGGACGTGCGGTGGATGCCGAGCTGCGCGGCGATCGCGGTCATGCTCAGGCCGCCGGGTGCCGCGGCCAGTGCATCGAGCACCGACAGACCGCGGTCCAGGGTCTTGGACGCCTTCGCGCGCGGCTTCCGATCACCCTCGCTGGAATCCATAGTCCTCCCCGACCTTGACGCCGGAACGCGTCACGGACTAGGTTTAATTCACAATTATCGCACCACAAGTGCGTATATCGCACGTTCAGCGCCATGTCCCGCCGCCTGGACCAACTGACAGCCAAGCAACAGGAGCGCGTTGGCGGGCAGCGCCCGCGGGGGATCCCGGCCAGCGCCGGCCGCCGCGGCCGGCGATCGACCGCCCGGGTCAATCATACCGGAACCTCTGCCGGAATCCGCCCGTCCCGGCGCGGTCTTACTGCGCCATCGCGGAGCGGCTGGGGAACGGCTCGAGAGCGCAGCATCCGCCATGGCGGCCGTGCGCATCGCGCAGCCGGGCGGGCGGCGTCCGGGAACCACATCGGCAGGGGGGGAATGCCTGTGAAGACGAGCGTCTTTTCCGTTACCGACCACTACCCCGAGGGGCAGCGCAGCCTGGCCGAGTTCTACGCGCAGATCGTCGACGAGATCGTCTACGCGGAAGAGCTGGGCTTCGCGAACTATTTCGTTGCCGAGCATCATTTCCACGAGTATGGCGTGGTCGCCGCGCCCGATGCCCTGCTGGCGGCGGCCGCGGCCGGGACCAGGCGTATCGGCCTGGGGGTGGCGGCCGCGATCCTGCCGTTTCACAATCCGCTGCTGGTCGCGGAGCGCTACGCTCAACTCGACCAGCTCAGTCACGGACGCCTGGCGCTCGGGGTGGGCTCGGGCTACCTGCGCCACGAGTTCGATGGCTTCCGCATCGGCCCCTGGGAGAAGCGCTTCCGCTTTGACGAAGCACTGGAAGTACTCACGCGGGCCTGGCGCGGGGAGCCGTTCTCCTACCACGGCCTCTACCATCACGTGGACAACACGCGGCTGGCGATCACGCCCTACCAGAAGCCGCAGCCCCCGCTGTGGGTCGCCGTCCTGCGCGCGGAGGCCGCGTACCACGTGGGTCGACAGGGCCGCAACATCATGCTGATGCCCTATGCCACCTGCGACACGATCCGGGAGCTGGAAGAGGTGATCACCAGCTACCGCGCGGGCCGGCGGGACGCCGGGTTCGAGGGCCCCGGGGACGTCGCGGTGGGGCTGCATACGTATGTCTCCGGATCCGCCGCCGCGACCCGGGAAGAGGTGGAGCCCGCGCTCGACCTCTACGTGCGCACCCGCCTGTACGCCAAGCGCCGCTCCTATGACGAGCTGGACCGCGCCGGCCTGGCGCTGTTCGGTGACGGCGCCGAGGTCACCCGCCGACTGCGAGCGCTGCAGGATACCGGCCTGACCCAGGTGATGATCCTGACCAATTTCGGCGACCTGCCCGGTCCCGCCGTGCAAGCGTCCATGCGGCGCTTCGCTGAGGAGGTCATGCCGGCGGTGCAGGACCGGGAGCCGCCTGGGCGCGCCGCGAACAGCAGTTGAGACCGGCCCACCGCCCCGCGCGAGCCGCCATGGTTTGAGCCGGGCTCGTCTTCAAAGGACTGGAGGTAACGATCATGAAGCGCAGATTCTCCCGATGGACTTCCCTGGCCCTGACGACCGTGCTGGTCACGGGGCTGACGCTGTCGGCGACCGCCGCGCACGCGGCCGGCGGAGCGATCCGGATCGCCGTGATCGCGCCGGTTGCCATCACGCCCGGCAAGGCGCTGGTCGACGGTGCCCGGCTGGCGGTCGACGACATCAACCATGCCGGCGGTATCGATGGACGGCAGGTCAAGCTGATGGTCTACGACAGCAAGCTGTCGACCACGGCGGCGGTGCGCGCGATGCAGAAGGCAGTGCAGCAGGATCACGTGGTCGCGGTCACCGGGGTGTTCCTGAGCGAGGCGGCGCTGGCCCTGGCGCCCTACGCCAAGCGCCTGGACGTCCCGCTGATCGTGGAGTCGGGAACCACACGCATCGGCGAGATGGTGCACCGGCACTATCAGCGCTATCGCAACGTGTTTCAGCTCCAGCTCAACTCACACTTCATCGCCCAGGAGGTGTGCGACGCCGCACACAGCCTGCTGGTCAAGGGCAGCGGGCAGCCGGTGTCGGCGGTGATCATGAGCGAGCAGGCGGCCTGGACCAAGCCGCTCAATCGCGCCTATCAGCAGTGCCTGCCGAAGGCGGGGGTCAAGGTCCTGCAGCAGATCTCCTATGCGGCCGACACCAGCGACTTCGGGCCGATTTACAACAAGATCGAGAGGCTCAAGCCGACGGTGATCGTCACCGGCATGGCGCACACGGGGCTGCGGCCGGTGCTGCAGTGGCACCAGGATCGGGTGCCCGCGCTGATGATGGGCTTCAATATGCAGGCCGGCAGCGGTGACTTCTGGGCGCGTTCGAACCACGCGGCCCAGGGCCTGATCGTAGTCACCAACGGCGCCGGCGGCGCGGCGACCACGGCCAAGACCCCCGGCTTCTACCGTGCCTACCGCGAGCGCTTCAAGGAGTCTCCGATGCTCTCGGCGTACACCAGCTACGACGCCGTCCAGGCGCTGGCCGAGGCGATCCGCAGCAGCGGTTCGACCCGCACCGGGGCGCTGGTCGACCAGCTGGAGAAGCTCGACATGGTCGGCGTGACCGGGCGCATCCGCTTCTACGGTCGTGATGCCAGGTACACGCACGCGCTGCGGTACGGCAAGGGCCTGGTGACCGGCGTCGCCTTCCAGTGGCAGGCCGGCAGGCAGACCGTGATCTGGCCCAGGGGAGTCGCCCAGGGCTCGCTGGTCTACCCGGATTTCGTCAGCCACTAGGCGAGCCGGGAACGGCACGCGGCAGGGGGTGTGGCGCCTGCGACGGCCCGGATGCGGCCGGCGTGCCGCAGCCGCGGCGTGCATCCGCTGCGGCGGGTGCCACGCCCCCGGGCTGGTTACGGGACCATCCGGGCGGGGGGCGCAGTGAGACCGGGCAGGGGTAAACAAGACGGCGCCCGCGCCCGGCCGGGCGCGGGCGCCGAACCGCATCAGTGCTGTGCCGCCTTCACGAAGGAGGGCAGGATCACTTTGCCATTGGCGGCCTGGGCGGGCCAGATTGCCACCTGTTTGCCGTCCTGCCACTGGAAGCCGACGCCGCTGACCAGGTGGCGGCCGTATTTCACGTCGTGGGTGAAGCGGGCATGGCGGCCGTAGAACTGGAACCGGCCCATCGCGCCCACAAAGTTGACCTTCTCCAGCGCCTTCACCAGGGCCTCGGCGTTGGTGGAATGGGCCTGCTCGATCGCGTGCTTGAGCGCATAGATCGAGTCGTAGGTCATGTAGGCCTCGAGCGTCGGCGTGCCGCCGAAGCGCTTGTGGTAGGCCTTCTGGAACGGGATGCTGCGCGGGGTCACCGCGGCGCCCGGGGCGCCGGTGTTCCAGGTGATCATGCCCTGGGTGCCACCGTTGGTCTTGGACCAGAAGTCCGTCGCTCCCCCCTGCAGGTTGATCCCGGCAAGCAGCGCCGGCACCTGCTGGTTGTGCCACTGGACCGTCGGCCGCAGGCCGGTATGCGCCATGCCGGCGATGATGACATCCGCGTGCGTCGCCTCGATCTTGTTGTACAGCGGGGTGAAGTCCGTGGTGGAGGGGTCGAAGCGGAAGTGCCCGACCACCTTCAGCCCGGCCTTGGGCAGGCACTTCAGGTACTCCGCGTCGAGCGGCTTGGTCCAGGCCGCGTCCTCGCTCATGATGGCCGCGGTCTTGAAGCCCAGCTGCTTGACCAGCACGTCGTGGGACATGTCGCACACGGTCCGCGCGAGATAGTACGAGTTCGGGGTCTGCTCGAACACGTACTTGTAGCGCTTGTAGTCTTTGTGGATCATCTCGGCGATCTTGTCGCTGGCGCCACCACCGATGTACGGGACCTTGTAGCGCGACGCCCAGGGCATCAGGGCCAGGTCGAGCTCGCTGATGAAGCCGCCGACCACGGCCACCACGTGGTCCTGTTTGACCGCCCGCTGGAACGCGCGCACGGCGTCGGTGGACGAGGCGTGGTCGTCGTACTGGTAGAGCTTGATCTGGCGTCCGTCGATACCGCCGTCGGCGTTGATCTCGCTGGCCGCCAGCTCGGCGGCCTGCAGGATGCCGATCCCGAGCGGGTGCTCCTTGAAGGCAATCACGCCGATGCGCACGGGTCCGCTGCCGGCCGCGAGCGCCGGACTGGCGCCCAGAAGCGTGACTGCCGCAACCGCCGTCGCTGGCAAGACCCAGCGCAGCAAGCGCTGGACGCGCGATCGTCCGTTCTTCATGGTCTGTCTCCTCGGCTTAACGGGTTGGTATAAGGTTGTTCGTTGTATTGTCATGGGGCCGGCGCCGGGGGCGTGTCGTCCACCCCGCCCCTGGAGCCGGCTTTAGTACCGGCGGTGCCGGTCACACGACGCTCCCGAGTGGCTGGCAGCGCACGATTGGGGCACGGCACACCCTCCGGAGACGTTTCCGGGATAATTCTTTGTACGCCAGCTCCAGCTAAAGATAAACCCGCAGGTCTTATACGACAAAGGTATGGGATGCGCGCATACCCATCGTAATGCCTCCATGCCCGACGAACTCCGTGCGGGCCCGGCGTGGATGGGCCGTCCTGAACCTTTGCACGCCTGTCTCTCACGCGAGTCGCCCCGCGGGGGACCATTCCGGCGAGGTGATCGCGCCGTACGGGCCGCGCTTCCCGGATCCGGTTTGCCCCGAGGCGGAAACCGCGCGGTAGCCGGGAGCCATAGCCCGAGTCAAGCGCTGGCATCGGGCTGATTTTCCGGTGCCGCATCGCGAAAGGCCGCCAACGGCGTGCAGCGCGCATCCAGCTCGCGGATGCGAGGATAATCGGACAGGTCGCACTCGAACCGGCGGGCGTTGTAGACCTGGGGAACCAGGAACGCCTCCAGCAGCCCGGGCGTATCTCCGAGCGAGAACGGTTCATCCATGGATTCCAGCTCTCGCTCGATGCCCCGGAAGCCGACGTGGACCCAGTGTCGATACCACTCGTTCTTGGCCGTCTCGGCAGCGCCCAGGGTTTGCGTGAGGTACTGCAGCACCCGGAGATTGTCGAGCGGATGGATTTCGCAGGCGATCGCGTCCGCCACGCCGCGGATCCAGGCGCGCCGAAACGGGTCTGCCGGAAGCAGTGGCGGCAACGGGTAACGCTCTTCCAGAAACTCGACGATCGCCAGCGACTGGGTCAGCACATGCCCGTCCACTTCCAGCACCGGCACCAGCCCGTGCGGGTTGCGCGCACGAAACGCCTGTGCGTGCTGCTCCCCGCCGCCCCGAACCAGGTGCACCGGCCGGTAGTCGTAGGCAAGCCCTTTCAGGTTGAGTGCGATGCGCACTCGGTAGCTGGCGCTCGAACGCCAGTAGCCGTGGAGCACGAACATCGTCGGAGTCACTCCCGGTATTGTTCGATCACCTGGTCGATCGCTCCGAAGATGCTCCGGCCGTCACGGCCGGACATCTCGAGCCGGACCCGGTCACCGAAGCGCATGAACGGCGTGCGGCTCTCGCCGTACAGGAGCTTTTCCACGGTACGCAGTTCCGCGATGCACGAGTAGCCCACGCCGCCGTCGCGGATCGGGCGTCCCGGGCCGCCGTCGGGGCCCGGGTTGGAAATGGTGCCGGAACCGACGATCGTGCCGGCTTCCAGCCGGCGCGTCCGGGCTGCGTGGGCGATCAGCTGGCCGAAATGGAATACCATGTCCGGCCCGCCTTCGGGTTCCCCGAACTTCTCGCCGTTCAGGTGCACGGTCAGCGGCAGGTGGACGCGGCCGCCATGCCAGGCGTCACCCAGCTCGTCCGGCGTGACCGCCACCGGCGAGAAGCTGGAGGCGGGCTTGGACTGGAAGAACCCGAAGCCCTTGGCAAGTTCACCCGGGACCAGATTGCGCAGGGAGACGTCGTTGATCAGGAGCAGCAGGCGCACCTGATCCAGGGCGGCGTCGGCATCGATCCCCATCGACACGTCGCCGGTGATCACCCCGACCTCGCCCTCGAAGTCGATGCCCCAGTCCTCGCTCCTGACCGGGATGGGGTCACGGGGGCCGAGGAAGCTGTCGGACCCGCCCTGGTACATGAGGGGGTCGTTCCAGAAGCTCTCCGGCATCTGCGCGTCGCGCGCCTTGCGGACCAGTTGTACGTGATTGAGGTAGGCCGATCCGTCCGCGAACTGGTAGCTGCGTGGCAGGGGCGACGCGAGAAGGTCCGGCTCGATCGCGAACGGGTCCGTTGCCTGTCCCGAAAGCAGGGCATCATAGACGGCCCCGAGGGCCGGCGCGGTTTCATTCCAGTGCTCCAGCGCAGACTGCAGCGTCGGGGCGATATGCGGGACGCGCACGCCCCGGCGCAGGTCGCGGGAGACCACGACGAGCGTGCCGTCGCGTCCTCCCTCCTTCAGTGTCGCAAGCTTCATCGGATCGGTGCCTCCCCGCGGACTGTCCTGGATCTGGAGGACTGCTGAAAAACACCAGGGATGCACTTTTTCAGCAACTCCCTAGCGGTGTTCCGGATCGAAGTGGGATTCGAGACCCTGCCAGACGCGCATATAGTCGCGCTGGCGGAAGTCGGCTTCCCGCGCGGCCCGGGTCGGAGCGAACAGGTAACGGCTCTCGAACATGAAGGCCAGCGTGTTGCCCTGATAGCGCGGTTTCAGCTCGGTCGCCACCGCCTCCTCGTAGGTCGTCGCGTCCGGCCCGTGCGGCGACATGCAGTTGTGCAGGCTCGATCCTCCCGGCATGAACCCTTCCGCCTTGGCGTCGTACACGCCGTGGACCAGCCCCATGAACTCGCTCATCACGTTGCGGTGGAAGTAGGGCGGGCGAAACGTGTGCTCGGCGACCATCCAGCGCGGCGGGAAGATCACGAAGTCGACGTTGGCGACCCCGGGGGTGTCGGACGGCGCGGTCAGCACGGTGAAGATCGACGGATCCGGGTGGTCGAAGCTCACGGTGTTGATCGCGTTGAAGCGGGACAGGGCGTACTTGCAGGGCGCGTAATTGCCGTGCCAGGCCACGACGTCGAATGGAGAATGCCCCAGTGTCGATCGCCAGGGCCTGCCGCCGAACAGGGTGACCAGTTCGAATTGCCCCTGCGCCTGCTCGTACCAGGCGACGGGGACCTGAAAGTCACGCGGATTGGCCAGCCCGTTGGCCCCGATGGGGCCGAGGTTGGGCAGCTCGAAAGGACTGCCGTGATTCTCGCAAATGTAGCCGCGCGCGCTGTCCGTGCCTTCGGCCCGCCGCACCTGGAACTTCAGCCCGCGCGGGAGCACCGCGATCTCCCCCGGGGCCGCCGTCAGGCAGCCGAGCTCGGTGCGCAAAAGCAGCGCTCCCTGCTGGGGCACCAGGAGCATTTCGCCATCGGCACTGGCGAGACAACGTTCTCGCATGTCCTCGTTCAGTCCGTACAGGTAGACGCTCGCCCCGGCCTGGGTCTCGAGATCGCCGTTGCGCGCCATCCGGTACAGCCCCTGCACGAAGTCGGTCGCCGTTTCCGGCAACGGCAGCGGATCCCAGCGCATCTGGTTCGGATCGGCCGCCACCTCGCAAAAGCGCCCCTGCGCGAGTGGCAGATCCTCCAGCGGCTCGTACGGCGACATCACCACCGATGGCCGGATCCGGTAAAGCCAGCTGCGCAGGTTGCGCGCCCGGGGCGCCGTGAATGCGCTGCCGCTGAGCTGTTCCGCGTACAGCCCGTAGGGGCACCGCTGGGGGGAATTCTGTCCTTCGGGCAGGGCGCCGGGGAGCGCCTCCGAGCGAAAGTGGTTGCCGAATCCGCTCTGGTATTGCAGGTCCGTTGGGTTCATCGCGAGCCCTCGTGTGTTTCGGCGGTGCGAGCGTCCGTTGCGGTTACCCGCCGGTCACTGGCGGCGGCGATCTCGATGGCCTCCCGGAGCACCTCGACGTCGCCCACGTGATTGGCCAGCAGGAGCACGAGCCGCGCATTGATGCGCTCGCTCGTCTCCGGCGTGCAACGGCGGTGCACGTCGGTCAGCGCCTCGTAGAAGGCGTCCGGATCGGTCAGGTTCGGCTCCAGGTTAAGCTTGGGCATGGGAGACCTCCCGGGGCTGTCCGGCGGCCCCGAGCGCCACTCGGACCGCGGTTTCGATCGCGTCGGGATCGGGCTCGGTCCATCGGGCGCATACGTATTGGTCGGGACGGATGAGGTAGGCTGCTCCCGGCGAGAGTCCGTAGCGTCGCACGACCAGGCCCTCCGGGTCGCTGATGACCGTGCTGCCGGCCGGGGCGGGTTCCCCGGCATCCGGCCCGACCAGGACCAGGCGCAGCTCGGGAACGCGCCGCTGGAGCCGGCCCAGCGTTTGCGCCAGCCGGCGTGCGGCGGAATCGGAAACGCGCGCATCCACCAGCAGGGCGAATTGATCCCCGAACAGGTTGAGCAGCCAGCCCTGGCGACCATCGCGCATGACGGGCGCGTCGGGCATGGGCGTCCCCGGAGCCGCACCGCCGCCGAAGCTCGGGTCATCGGGGGTACTCAACGGTGATCCGCGGTAATGGCACGGCCGGGAAAGGCGCCCGCTGTTGACCAGCGTGCGCGCGAACGGGTAGTGCTCGGCCAGTTCCAGCGTGCAGTCGCGAAATACCCGGCTGATGTGATTCTTCGGGGTGATGAAATCCGTCGAGCGGGTGGAGTTGCGAATATTCTCCCGCGCCGTTTGCTGCTGTTCGAGGTCGTAGCTTTCCAGCAGCGCGTCCGGTGCCTCGCCGCGCAGCACCCGCACGAGCTTCCAGCACAGATTGTCGATGCCCTGGATGCCGCCGTTGGCGCCCCGCGCGCCGAATGGCGACACCTGGTGCGCGGCGTCGCCGGCGAAGAACACCCGGTTGTGGCGGAACGAGTCCATCTTCTGGCAGCGGAACGTGTACACGCTCACCCACTCCAGCTTGTATTCGGCGTCCGGTCCGAGCATTCGCGCGATCCGTTCGCGGATCGCGCTTTCATCGATCGCGGCGTCGGTATCCGCCCCGGGCCCGAGCTGGAAGTCGATCCGCCACACGTTGTCCGGCTGACGGTGCAACAGGACCGACTGGTTGGGGTTGAACGGCGGGTCGAACCAGAACCAGCGTTCGGTCGGAAACGGGGCCTCCATCACGACGTCGGTGATCAGGAAGTGATCATTGAAAACCTGGCCTTGGCACGCGAGGTCCAGCATCCGGCGCAGGTCGCTGTTGGCGCCGTCGGCGACGATCAGGTATTCGCAGTCGAGCCAGTAGTCCCCGTCTTCGGTCCGCACCTGGACGCGGGTCGTGTCCGGGCGGCTCTGCACCCCCACGACCCGGTGGCGCCAGCGCAGGTCGGCCAGGGAAGCCAGCTGTTGGGCACGTTCGACCAGGTACTGCTCGACATAGTATTGCTGCAGGTTGATGAATGCCGGCATCTTGTGCCCGCCTTCGGGCAGAAGGTTGAACTCGTAGATCTGCCGTTCGCGGGAAAAGACCTTGCCCACCTGCCAGGTGACGCCCTTGGCCAGCATGCGGTCCCCGCAGCCGAGACGGTCGAATACCTCCAGGGTCCGTTTGGCGAAGCAGATCGCCCGCGATCCCACGCTGACCGTGTCGTTATCGTCCAGCAGCACGCAGCGCACGCCCTGCTGGGCGAGATCGACGGCGGCCGTAAGCCCGGTCGGGCCGCCGCCGACGATCACCACCGGGCAGTTGCCTTGCCCCCCCTGGTCGAGCTCGGGCGGGCGCCGGTACGGATAGACGGGGCTGACATAGGTGCTCGGCTTCATGGGGCTCTCCTCCGATTCCCCGGACTGCCGGATTCGTCGTATCAGATGGCTCTCGCCGGCCTCACGCGAGGGCGTCTTGTAACGAATGCCACATCTCCTGGTCCCGTTCGGCGGTCCACACGCGCGGGTCGGGATAGTCCCCGGCCTCGTCGTAGCATCGCGTGACGTCGAATGGCAGGCTGTGCTCGAAGATCACCCAGTGCCCGTACTTGGGCGCAAGCACCGAGTAGGCCTCCCGGTAGCAATCGGCCAGCGACTTGCCAGCCTGGCGTGCCGCCTTGACCGTGCCGTACATGTCGCGCAGGAATTGCCGCGTGTCCTCGATCGCCTGGCGGCACTGTTCCGGATCCTGCAGCGCCTCGCCGCGGCCCGGGACCAGCTTTTGCGGGCCGAGCGCCAGCAGCCTGTCCAGGGTCGACGGCCATTCCTCGTGGTAGGCATCCCCGGTGTAGGGCGTGGCACCGAACTCGACCTGGTCGCCGGAGAACAGGACCTTCTCCTGCGGCAGCCACACGACCGTGTCCCCCTTGGTGTGGCCCTTGCCCAGGTGCATGATGCGGACTTCCCGCTTGCCCATGTGCAGCGTCAGATCGCGCTCGAAGACGACATTGGGCCAGGTAAGCCCGGGGATCGAGTCGGCGCCGGAGAAAAGTCTCGGGAAGCGTCCGAGTTCGGACTCGTAGTCCTGCTGGCCGCGCTCGACCACCAGATCGTAGGTGCCGCGGCTGGCAATGATGTTGGTCGCTCCATAGGCCGACGCGCCCAGGACCCTCACGGCGTGGTAGTGCGTGAGCACAACGTGGCGTATCGGCTTGTCCGTCACCTCTCGTATGCGGCGGATCACATCCTTGGCCATCTTCGGGGTGGCCTGCGCATCGACCACCATCACGTCCTCGTCGCCGACGATCACGCCGGTGTTCGGGTCGCCTTCGGCGGTGTAAGCGTACAGACCGTCACCGAGCTCGGAGAAAGTGATTTCCTTGGGCTCCAGGTCGCCTTGTGATGCAAACTTCTTCGCCATCGGTGTCCCCCCTTGCTGCGCGGCTGGCAGATAGTTGCATGTGCAACTATAAATAACACTCCGGATGGCGCCGCGTAAAGACCCGTGAACTCAACGGTAAACAGGGTTATTGTGTGTCGGCCCGATTTCTTCGGGGTCCACGGATGAGTTGCTGCTGAAAGCGAGCCGGTCAGCCCGTCGGGACCTGGAAGGAGGCCCGAGGGGAAGGCGCTAGCGGGGGTTCGCGGTCTGCCGCAAGCGGGGCGCGCCGGGGAGCCACCCAACGACGGGTTTTCGATAGTCTAGCGGGGACGTGGATGGACGAGCCGATACCGGAACTGGACCTGGAGCAGTTTCTGCCTTACCGCTTCAACCGCCTGGCGGAGCGTATCAGCGCCTCGCTCTCGGAGGTTTATCGCGGTCAGTACCGGATATCGGTACCCGAATGGCGGATTCTCGCGTGGCTGAGCCAGCGCGAGAGGCTGACCGCGACGGACATCTGTCGCCGGGCATACATGGACAAGGCGACGGTCTCCCGGGCGGTGCAGCGCCTTGAGGACCGGGGTCTGCTGGTCCGCGCGCCGTCGGTGAACGACCAGCGCGGGCTGGTTCTGACCCTCACGCCGGCCGGAGAGGACCTGCTCGCCGACCTGGCACCGCGCGCCCACCGGTGGGAAGCGCGCCTGGTCGAAACCCTGAGCGTGCACGAGTACCGCTCTTTACTACACCTTTTCGGCAAGCTCGAACGACAGCTCTCCCGCATCGAGCTCGAGGATCAATCGGAAGCGCAGACCCCGCATTCCCGGAACCTGAAAGGATCGGCCGGGCGCGGGTAACGCCCGCCTGCCGCTTCCGGGCCCGGCCGGTGCTCGCTGGTACGGGTCGGCCGCGCGGCCGGGGCTGCCGGAAACCCGCGCCGGAGTTTGCCAAAGGAGGCGACGCGCTCGCTCCAGGAGGCGGTCCCACCGGCCGCTCGAACGCCCGCCTCGGTGGCCCGCGAGACGGGCTCCGGCGCGATCCGGTCAAGCGGACGCGAGCGGTGTTTTCGGGCGGAACGCGGCTCGCGCCGGGTCAGTCCAGGACCTCGTCGATCTGCAGAATCGGTTCGATGTCGGTGTAGTTGGGGACGTCCGCCATGATCTCGCGTCCGTGCTCGGCCATTACGCCCCGGAACTCCTCGAGCGAGCGGATCCAGATGTTGGCCATGCAGGTGAACGCGGCCGGCGAGCCGTCGGGCGAGGAAAGGCCCTTGCGAACCTCGCTCTTGACGGCGTTCGCAGCGAGATGGCCGGTGACCAGCGGAATATGCTTCTGGGCGAAGTAGTCGAAGTCGAAGCGTGCGGATTCCTTGTTCGGATAGGCAATGGATACGCAGTACATGGCGGTCTCCTCGTTCGCGTTCGCGTTCACGTTCGGGCCGCGGCCCGGCTTGCCGGTCGCCGGGGTACCCCGGCGCAGGGCGGGCCCGGTTTGGCAATCCTCCCGAAGGCATTGTCGGGTCCCGGGGCCGTCGCGCGCTTTGCCGGGTCGGCGCCCTATCCCCCTCCTCGCGCCCGGTCGCGGCGGCTCAGGGAGGCGTTGAGGCCTGACGATGCGTTCGAGAAGACCGGTACTTTGTAACAGGGCCGTCGGCGGCGCAAGCGGCGGGATTCCGCAAGGCGCGCTCCGGCGGCGGCCCCGGCGCGGGGAACCGGGATTTGTGGCACTGTGGTATGATATTGCCACTAAACGGACGGGCGGCACGGCCCGTGCGCGACGCCCGCGGCGGTGGGGTGTCCCGGGCGTAAGCCCGTCCGGGAATCCACTCCGGGCCGGATCCGGGAGATCCCGGGCACGGTACCGGCGGCAACCGCATACCCTAGGGGGAGATACGCGTGGCGCCCATCATTTCCCTTCAACCGATCGCCCACGAGAACTTCACCGTCCGCCTGGGCGATGATCGGGACATCCCCGAGATCGCCGACATCGACGGCGAGGCCTCGGGCGTTTACAAGCGGCACTACTGGGATGAACTCCTGCTCAACACCACGGTGGACGAACCGCGCATCGCGCTGGTCGCCGAACGGGACAGCAGGCTGCTGGGCTTCATTGTGGGCGTGGTGCGCGCCTGGGAGTTCGGCTCGGAGCCCTGTGGCTGGGTGTTCGCCGTCTCGGTCCGCAGCGATGCGCGGGAAACCGGGGTTGCCAGCGTCCTGTTGCGAGCGTTGAGCGCTTCCTTCCGCGAGCTGGGTGTGCACAAGGTGCGCACCATGGTACGTCGCACAGACCACCTGATCATGGCCTTCTTCCGCAGTCAGGGAATGATGGCGGGCCCGTTTCTCGAACTGGAAAAGGATCTGGACGAATGAATCTGCACAAGGCCACCCGCTTCGCGCTTTACGCGATCCTCGATCTGGCGGAGGCGCCGGATCGTCAGGTGTCGGGGGCTGAGATCGCGAAGAGGTACGATATTTCCACCAATCACCTGGCCAAGGTGCTGCGCACGCTCGGGCGCGCGGGGCTCGTGGAGGCGGTGCGCGGGGCGGGCGGTGGTTACCGCTTCGTGGGCAACGCCAGGCGCACCACGCTGCTGGATGTGATCGAGCTGTTCGAGGACATCCGGCCGATCTCTTCCGGGCAGCGCCAGCCGGGTGACAGCACGCCGGCCGGGCAGACTCTGGTCAAGGTGCTGGACGAGATCGAGGAGATCGCACACGCCACCTTCGCCTCCATCACGCTCGAGACGATGCTGCGGCTGATCGAGGACACGCGGCGCCACCAGGCCGCGGAGAGTGCGGGCTCCATGAGCGTGCCGGCCGGCTCCGGAGCGGTCTGACGGGCGGCGCGGGCGTTCCCGCGCTCATTCGTTGTCGAAGTTGGGTGGGTCGAGGTCCTCGTCCCAGTCCCGCTCGGGCTCGGGCATCGCCGCAAGACGCCCGCGCAGGGAGTCCAGGTAGTCCCTGAGCTCGGTCACCGCGTGCCGGGCGCGCGCACGCACCTCGGCGGGCGAACCTTCGGCCATGCGGCGGAACCGCTCCAGCATCCGGTCGCGGCTGGCGATGGCGACTTCCACGACGTGGTACGGGCGCATCATGTAGTGCAACGCGTCCTGTTCCTGGATCACGTCCTCCATGTCCGGCCATTGGAACCCCGAGGGCACCGGTGCCGGCCCGACGCCCGCCAGCCGCCGGGCCGTCTCCTGCGCTTCCGAGGCAAGCTGCCGGAACGCTCCGGCCGCATCGGGGTTTCCGTGCAGGTCGAAGGCGTCGGCCATCTCCCCGTAGTGCTCGGCCCGCTCCGCCTCCACCAGGCGGCGGGTGGCCGCAACCTGGGCCGCGCTGGCGAAGAAGTCCTGCGCGTCGGTCACAGCGCGAACTCCGCCTCGAGCGCCGCGGGCTCGGCCCGGTGTTCGACCTTGAGCGGCGCGAACGGGGCGCGATCACCCTTGTACAGGATACCGATGTTGAGGCCGTCGTCGGTCATCAGCCGGCGGGCCGCCTGCGCCGCGTCGGCGGTGGGGGGTACCGGGGACGGATGGACCTGCTTCTTCCACTGGCGCTCGTCCGGGCGCCAGGTGACGCACGGGCTCATGACCTCCACGAAGGACATCCCGGGATGGGAGATCGCCTCGGCGATCAGGTCCGCCGTGCCGCTCGGATCTCCCGAGAAGGCGCGCGCAACGAAGTTGGCGCCGGAAGCCAGGGCGACCACGAGCGGGCGGAACGGTGACAGGCCACTGCCGCCGGGGGTCAGCGACGAGTCGAAGTCGGGCTCGGTGGTTGGCGAGGCCTGGCCCTTGGTCATCCCGTAGATCCGGTTCTCCATCACCACGTAGGTCAGGTCGATGTTGCGCCGGCAGGCGTGCAGAAAATGGTTGCCGCCGATCGAGTAACCGTCCCCGTCGCCGCCCGCGGCGATCACGGTGATATCGGGGCGGGCCACCGCCAGACCGGTCGCTGCCGCGAGCGCGCGGCCGTGGACGCCGTGAAAGCCGTAGACGTTCATGTAGGCCGGCAGACGCGAGGAACAGCCGATGCCGGAGACGACAGCGGCCTTCTCGGGCGGGATCTCCAGCGCTGCCAGAGCCTTGCCCAGGGCCGAGAGTACCGAGTAGTCGCCGCAACCGGGGCACCAGACCGGCTTGACGCCGGAGCGGAAATCCGCGGGGCGCGGCGCGCAGGCAGGGGATTCAAGCATGACTGTTCCTCCAGGTCATCAGACGCTCATGGACGTCGGCCGGACGGATCTTCGGGGCCGGCCCCGGCCGGTTGAAGGTCTCCGGCCGGCAGGGGAGGTCGTACTCCGCTCGCAGGTAGCGGGTGAACTGGCCGGAGTGGCTGTGCTCGATCACCAGAATCCGCTCGACACCCTCGAGAGCGGCGGCCATGGCGTCGGGACGCGCGGGATACAGAAGGCGCGGGGAGATCAGGCGCACGGGCATGCCGTCCGCCCGCGCCCGGGCGATGCCGTCGCGGACCGTGGGCATCGTGGAACCCCAGGTGAGCACCGCGAAGGGGCTGTCGGTGTCGCCCTCGATCTGTGCCCAGTGCGCGCCGTAGTCGAACTGGACCAGCTTGCGCAGGCGCTTGTCGAGCTGCGCCAGGTGGTCGGGTGCCCGCGCCGAGGGTGTTCCCGCCTCGTTGTGCTCCAGGCCGTCCGCGGTGTGCTGGCCCCCCGGCGTCCCGGGCAGTGCCACGGGCGAGACCCCCGAGGCGGTGAGCGCGTAGCGCTGGTAGCCGACCTCCGGATCGATTTCCTGGACCACCGCGCGGCGCCCGAGGAAGGCCACATCCGACGGCCGTTCGATCACGGCCCGCGCCTGGCCCATGGCCTGGTCGGACAGCACGATCGCCGGGGTCTGCAGCATCTCGGCCAGGAATACCGCCCACTGCAGGGTGAACAGGCAGTCGGGAATCGAGTTGGGCGCGAGCACGAGGTGTGGTGCGTCGCCGTGCAGCCCGTATAGCGCGATGTTGAGATCGGTCTGCTCGGACTTGGTGGGGATGCCGGTCGAAGGTCCCCCCCGCATGACGTCCAGCACGACCACCGGCGTCTCGGAGGCCACCCCCAGGCCGATCGCCTCGCTCATCAGGGACACCCCGGGTCCGGAGGTGGCGGTAAACGATGGGCGGCCGCCATAGGAGGCCCCCAGCGCCATGTTGATCGAGGCCAGCTCGTCTTCGGCCTGGACCAGCGCCCCCCCGACCTTGGGCAGCGCCGGCGCCAGCCATTCCAGAACGTCGGTGGCCGGGGTGATCGGATAGGCGGCGGCAAAGCGCACGCCGCCCCGAATCGCGCCGAGGGCGGCCGCCTGATTGCCGGTGATGGACCAGCGACTGCCGGGTTCACCCGGCGCCGGGGCGGCCAGGGAAAAGCCGACGTGGAGGTCCTCGGCAAGGGCGGCGCCACGCGCGGCGGAGTCGAGGCTGGCCTGGATCATTTCCCGGCCCTTTTTCACCAGCTTCCGGTCCAGCACCTCGGCCAGCGTCTCCTGGGCAATGCCGATCAGGGCCGCCAGCGCACCGAGCGCGACCATGTTCGGGCGCCCCCCCGAGACTTCCTTGGCCAACTGCTGCATGGGCAGTTCCACGACCCGGGCACCGGCGCCCGAAAACTCCGGGGGCACCTCGCCGGCCGCCGGGTCGGCGATGATCACGCTGGCCGCCGTGAGCGGAATCTCACCCGCGAAGCGCTCGGCGTTCTTCCAGTCCACGCCGAGCAGCAGATCGTAGGCGTCGTCCACGGTGTCCACCGGATACGTGGCCAGGCGAAGGAGGGCGCCGGCCTCGCCGCCGCGTATCTGCGGCCCGAAGCTGCGCGTCATCAGGGCGTAGAACCCGGCCTGGGCGGCCGCATCCAGCAGCAGGTTGCCGATGGTCATCACTCCGGCTCCGCCGCTGCCGACGACTGCTATCGAGAACGAGGACCCCGTCGCGTCTGTCTCTGTCATGGTCGCCTCCCGGGGGGCGGGCATGCCGCCCTTAAGTACTATTTAGGTACTAGATTACCACAAAATCTCCGCCATGCAACCCCGGTCCGCGTCACCGGGTCCAGTGGGACGCTTGCAAAGTATTTGTGCATTGCTATACCATAATACCAGTTTAGCCGGGAGAGGAAGGTGGCAAGGGGCCATCGATCGACGGCCCGGTCGCCCAGGCAATGCCGATCAAGGGGAACCTGCCATGAAAGACACGCTATGCACCGGAGTTACCAGGACCGTTCGGGTGGAGATCGATCGGGAGCGCACCATCGATTTCATGGGCGAGGACTGCCGCGTGTACGCGACGCCCGCGCTCGTCCGGGACATCGAGAGCACCGCCCGAGACCTGATTGGCGAGCATCTGGAGCCGGGCGAGGACACGGTCGGCACGCGGGTGGAGCTGGACCACCTGGCGCCGACCCTGATGAACATGTGGGTTGAGGTCACGGCGACGGTCTCGGCGGTCGAGGGCCGCGCGGTACAACTCGAGATATCGGCACGCGATGCCGTCGAGCAGGTCGCGCGGGGCACGCACGCGCGTTTCATCGTCGACGTGGCCCGGACCGCCGAGCGCCTGAAGAAGAAGGCCGACAAGGCGGCCGCCGCCTGACGCCGGCTCGGCGGACGGCAGCGCGTCGGCTCCGCCGACGGCCAAACATCAGTACGGAGGCGGCAACATGAGGCAGCTTTCCAATAGCGCCGTGCCGGCCGAGGTCCCGGCGAGAGGGCGCGAGCGGTCCTTCGCCACCGAGGCCGGCAAGCTGGTCCTGGGCGCGGGGGAGGTGTTCCACGGGGAAACCATACTGGCGATCACCAAGGCACTGCTCCAGGCCGGCGTGGCGTATGTCGGCGGCTATCCCGGCGCACCGGTGTCGCATTTGATCGACGTCCTGGCGGACGCCTACGAAACGGTGCTCAAACCCATGGGGGTGCAGTTCGAACAGTCCGCCAGCGAGGCGGGCGCGGCTGCCCTGCTGGGCGCCTCGATCCACTATCCGCTCCGGGGCGCGGTCACCTGGAAGTCGATCGTCGGTACCAACGTCGCCTCCGACGCGCTTTCCAACCTGGCCTCCGCCGGGGTCACCGGGGGCGCACTGATCGTGGTCGGAGAGGATTACGGCGAGGGCGCGAGCGTCATCCAGGAGAGGACCCACGCAACGGCCCTGAAGTCCTCGCTGCCGCTGATCGACCCCCGCTACGAGATGGCGCGGATGGTCGACCTGACCGAGGAGGCGTTCGGGTTGTCGGAGGCGTGTCACCTGCCGGTGATCCTGTCACTGCGCATCCGGGCGGCCCATATGACCGGAAGCTTCGTATGCCGGGACAACCGGCCGCCGCCGTACGGTACGCGCAATCCCTTCCCCGAGGCACGCTACGACTACGGCAGGATCGTGCTGCCGCCATCGATCTACGAACACGAGCGCGAGAAAGCCCAGCAGCGCTTGCCGGCGGCGAGGCGCTACATCGTGGCGCACCGCCTCAACGAACACCTCCCCGGCACCGGCGGACGTCTCGGCGTGATCCTGCAGGGCGGCACCTACGGGGTCGTCCAGCGGGCGCTGCGGCGGCTCGGGCTGGGGAACGCGGTGGGACGCACGGAGCTCCCGTTGCTGGTGCTCAACGTCATCCACCCGCTGGTCCCCGACGAGATCGAGTCCTTCGTCGCCGCCAAGGACGCGGTGCTGGTGGTCGAGGAGGGCAATCCGGCCTTGATCGAGCAGGAGGTGCGCGCGATCGCCCAGCGCGCCGGGAGCGCCTGCCGGATTGCCGGCAAGGACGTGCTCCCCGTGGCGGGCGAGTACACCGGCGAGGTCGTGCGCGGCGGGCTGGCCCGATGGCTCACGGACGTCGCCGGCGGCGACCTCTCCCGGCGCGTCGGCGAGCGCCAGCGGATGCTCTCGGAAGCGGTCGAACAGGCCCGGTCGATGGCGGGCGCGGCGCTGCCACCCCGGCCGCCGGGCTTTTGCACCGGCTGTCCCGAACGCCCGATCTTCTCGGCGCTCAAGCTGCTGCAGAACGAGACCGGGCGGTTGCATATCTCATCCGACATCGGTTGCAACACGTTCGCGACGTTGCCCCCGTTCAACATGGGCAGCACGGTGCTTGGCTATGGCATGAGCCTGGCGAGCGCCGGCGCGGTGGGCCCCGCCCTGGGCAAGCCCAGCGTGGCCGTGATGGGCGACGGTGGCTTCTGGCACAACGGCATCACCACCGGTGCCGCCAACGCTCAGTGGAACCGGCACGACGCGGTCCTGATCATCCTGGAAAACGGCTACGCGTCCGCCACCGGGCAACAGCATGTCCCCTCGACCGGGCGCAATGCCTCGGGGAAACCGGTACGGCTGTCCATCGAGGCGACCCTGCGCGGCATGGGCGTCAACTGGATCCGGCGGGTCGATTCCTACGACGTCCAGGCGAGCATGCAGACCTTGCGCGAGGCGCTGTCAGCACCCGCCGGCGGGCTGCGCGTGGTCATCTCCGACCAGGAGTGCCGGCTGGCGCGGCGGCGGCGCGACCAGCGCCTGCGCCAGGAGGCCGAGGCGGCCGGACGTCCGCTCCGCCGCGCCCGCTTCGGGGTCGACGAGGAGGTCTGCACCGGCGACCACTCGTGCATGCGTCTGAGCGGCTGCCCCTCGCTCACCCTGCGCCCCCCCGCCGATCCCCTCAAGGACGGACCGACGGCCTACGTCGCGGCCGACTGCGTCGCCTGCGGCCTGTGCGGCTCGGCCGCCCAGGCGGCGAAGCTTTGCCCGTCCTTCTATCGCGCCACGTGTACCTCGAACCCAACCTTCGGGCAGCGCCTGCGCCAAGCGCTTGCCGGGCGGGTCATGAATCTGATGGGGGCCTCATGAACAGCGACCGTCCGATCTGCGTTCTGCTCGCCGCCGTGGGCGGGCAGGGTGGTGGCGTCCTGGGGGACTGGTTGGTGGAGGCCGCGCGCATCGCGGGCTATCCGGCACAGGCCACCTCGATCCCCGGGGTCGCGCAGCGCACCGGGGCGACGACCTATTACTTCGAGCTCTATCCGGACCGGGAACCGCCTGCGGCACCGGTCTTCACCCTGTTCCCGGACCCGGGCGACGTCGACCTGGTCGCCGCGCTCGAGCCGACCGAGGCCGGTCGGGCCCTGGAACGCGGTTTCGTCACCCAGGGCACCACGGTGATCACGGCGACGGACCGGATCTACAGCACCGCCGAGAAGACGGTGGCCGGCGACGGGCGCACCGCAATCGGCGCGATCCTGGACGGGATTCAGCAGGCCGCCGGGCGCGTGATCCGTTTCGGCGCCTGGCCGGGTCAGTCGCTGAACGCGGTGCTGCTCGGCGCGGTCGCCGGCAGCGCGGTGCTCCCCCTCGCCCCGGACGACTTCCGCGCAGCCATCCGGGCGCGGGGGGTTGCCGTACGCGACAACCTGGCGGGATTCGAGCAGGGCCTCCAGCTCGCGCGCCGCCCCGGCCCGACGGTGACCACGGACCCCGCCACGCGCTGCGAGCCCGTGCCGCCGATACTCGAGCCGGCGCTGGCCATGGCGAAGCTCCCCGAGCCACTCCGCCCGCTGGTCGGCCATGCCCTGGCGCGCCTGCTCGATTACCAGGACGCGGCCTACGCGGCACGCTACCTGCGCCGCCTGGCACCGGTGGTCGAGGCGGCGGTCCCGGCGGGGGATGCCGAGCATCGCCTGGTGGCAACGGTGGCCCGGCGGCTGGCGGCGTGGATGAGCTACGAGGACGTGATGCGGGTGGCGCAGCTGAAGACCCGTCCCGGGCGACTGGCAAGGATCCGCACCGAGGTGGGCGCCGGGGCCGGCGAGCCGGTCGAGGTGGTCGAGTTCCTGAAACCCGGCCGGGAGGAGTTGCTGGCGCTGGTGCCGCGCGCGTTGCGGGGATGGCTGCCGGGGACCGGGCGGCTGGAGGCCGGGATGCCATTGCGCATCCGGACCTCCTCTCCGTCCGGGTACGCGGCGCTGAAGGTGCTGGCCTGGCTACGCCGCGTCCGGCCGCACTCGCCCGTCTTCGCGCTCGAGCAGGCGGCGATCGACGCCTGGCTGGGCGCCGTGGTCACGGCGGCCGGCAGGAGCTATTCGCTTGCCTGCGCGACGGCCGAGCTGTCGGTCTGGGTGCGCGGCTACGGCCAGGTCCGGGCGCGGGGCCGGTCGGCCCTGGAGACGCGGTTCGGTGACTGGGCCCGTCGGGTCGAGAGCGACCCGGAGGGGCTGGAGGCCGAGGTCCGGGCGAGCATCGAGGCGGCCCGCAACGATCCGGACGCGGGTTGCTCAACGGCGGCGCAGCCGGCCTAGCCCGCATTGGATGTTCCCCCACAGCCGGCCCCGGCGTGGCGAACACGGCGTGCTCACCTGATCCAGGTCAATCGGGCGGCGCTACACAGTGATTACGTTACCAGAATACCGTAATTGCGGCGTGGGGCGCATGCCGCCCGATGCCGGCGGGGTCTGACCGGGCCGGGCGGCCGTTTGCGGGGGGTGAGGCCCGCGGCCCGGCGGGCATTCACGCGAAGCATTGTCCAGATATTGAATGAACAATCGTTCACAATTCCCGATCGGCGTGCTATGTTGTGAATGGCGGTTCGCTCGCTGTCCCGTCTGACTTGGTGCTGCGGGAACCGACAGTCGCCGGGCGGGTCCCCCGGACCCGCCACGGCGTCCGGACGACGGAGGAGACGACAGATGCTACAGACCGCGACCAAGCCGGGCGCAGCGGCGCCGGCACCCACGCCGCCGGCCGGGTACAACGCAGCGGTGGATTTCATCGATCGGCACCTGGACGAGGGACGGGGGCAGCGGATCGCGGTGGTCGACGATGACGGCCGATACACCTACGCGGAACTGGCGCGGCGGATGGACGCGGTCGGCCGGGCACTGCTGCAGCTCGGCGTGGACCAGGAGGCCCGGGTCGCGATCGTCATGCTGGATTCGGTCGATTTTCCGGCGGCCTTCTGGGGGGCGATGAAGGCCGGGTTCGTTCCCGTGCCGCTCAACACCCTGCTCACGAGCGACGACTACCGCCGGATCGTGTCCGACAGCCGCGCCCAGGCGGTCATCGTCAGTGCCGACCTCATGGAGAAGGTCGCTCCGGCGCTGGCCGATCAGCCGCTGCTGCGCCACGTGCTGGTGCAGGGGCGCCCGCTTGCGGGCCTGCCCGCTCTGGCGGATTTGGCGCAAGCGGCGGCGGGCCCGCTCGAGGCCGCCCGGCGCACCCCGGACGACGTGGCGTTCTGGCTTTACTCCTCGGGCTCGACGGGTCCGGCCAAAGGCGTCCGTCATCTCCAGGGGAGCCTGCGCGCCACGGCCGAGCTATTCGGTCACGGGATCCTCGGAATCAGCGCGGACGACGTGGTCTTCTCGGCGCCGAAGCTGTTCTTCGCCTTCGGCCTGGGCAACGGCATGACCCACCCGTTCAGCGTCGGCGCGACGGCGGTTTACACGGCCCTGCGACCGACGCCGGAAACCGTTCTGGCGGTGCTCGACCGGCACCAGCCGACGGTCTTCTTCGGCGTGCCGACCCTGTTCGGCCAGGTCCTCGCGGCGGTGGAGAAGGACGGCGTTGCGCACGCGCGCCCACGCCTGTGCGTGTCGGCCGGCGAGGCGCTGCCGGAGGCCGTGGGGCGCGCCTGGGAGGCGCGTTTCGGCTGCGAGATCGTTGACGGCGTGGGCTGCACCGAGATGCTGCACACGTTCCTGAGCAACCGCCCGGGGCGCGTGCGTTACGGCACCTCGGGCCAGCCGGTCCCCGGCTACCAGGTCCGGCTCGTCGACGACGCCGGCGCGGACGTCGCCGTGGGCGAGATCGGCGAGCTCTGGGTGCAGGGTCCCTCGGCCTCGGGCGGGTACTGGAACCAGCGCGACAAGAGTCTGCGCACGTTTCTGGGGCCCTGGACGCGTACCGGCGACAAGTACTTCGTCGACGCCCCGGGCGACTACCACTACTGCGGACGGGCCGACGACATGATGAAAGTGGGGGGCAACTGGGTCTCGCCCTTCGAGGTGGAGTCGATCCTGCTCGCGCACCCGTCGGTGCTCGAGGCGGCGGTGGTCCCGGCCCGGAACCGGGCAAACCTGGTCAAGCCCAAGGCCTTCGTGGTGCTGCGCGACGGCATCGAGCCGTCCTCCCGGCTGGAACGGGAGCTGAAGGACTTCGTCCGCTCGCGGGCGGCGCTGTGGAAATACCCGCGCTGGATCGAGTTCATCGATGAGTTGCCCAAAACCGCTACCGGCAAGATCCGGCGCTTCCAGCTTGCCGGGCGCACATAAGCCTACGCGTGCCAAGACGAGGAGACGATCGTGACGAACAACAAACGAGCTGGCCACCTGATCGCGCGCCTGGACCGGATCTCGGTCTGGTCACTGCCCTTCCTGTTCATCGGCATCATCGGGATCGGCTTCCTGTTTACCTTCTACGACATCTTCGACATCAACGTGTCGTTCATCCAGACCTGTGCGCAGATCGTGCCTTCGTGCTCACCGCACAACGCTTCCGGGTTCCTGGGGCTGCCGGTGCTGCTCAACCTGGTGGGTTACGTGATCGGGACGCTGATCCTGAGCCCGATTTCGGACCGGATCGGACGGCGCGACATGCTGCTGGTGACGATGCTGATCACCGGCCTGGGCTCGCTGGCGACGGTATTCGTCCACAGCTACCTGGGATTCAATGCCGCGCGCATACTGACCGGTGTGGGGATCGGCGCGGACCTGGCCGTCGTCAACACCTACATCAACGAGGTCGCCCCGAGCCGGGACCGGGTCAAGTACACCTCGCTCATCTTCCTGTTCTCCGCGCTGGGCGCGTTTGTCGGCATCTGGCTCGGGCTGATCCTGACGACCCCGGCGACGCCGTTCCCCCTGGGGCTGCCTTTCGCCGTCGCCGGCGAGCACTTCGCCATTGGCTGGCGGGTGATGTACGCGGTCGGTGGCCTGCTCGCGCTGATCGGAATTCTCCTGCGCTTCCAGCTGCCGGAATCCCCGCGCTGGCTGGTGGCCAACAACCGCCTGGACGAGGCCGAGCAGGTGGTGCAGGACATGGAGGAACGGGCGCAGCGCCATGGCACGCTCGCGCCGGTCACCGAACCGGTCGCGGTGGCGCTGGCATCCCTGAAGCGCAAGCCGCTTGCCTACTCCCACATCCTGCTGGATCCAAAGTACCTCCAGCGCACGCTGCTGATGGCCGCGGTCTGGTTCATCGGCTACATCACCGTGTACTCCTACGCGGCGGGATTCACCTCGGTGCTGTCCTCGCTCAACTACCCGCCGCCGGAGGCCGGACTGATCGCGGCGTTCGGCACGCTGGGATTCATCGCCTGTGCCTTGTTCATGGTCAGGTGGGGCGAGATCGTGGAGCGGGGCTCCTGGATCCTGGTCGCCGCGGTCATCACGCTCGCCGGCGGGGCCCTGATCGCGCTTGCCGGGCATTACTTCGTGCTGAGCGTGATCGGCGCGATCATCGTGTTCTTCGGCTTCAACATGTGGGTGCCGGTCGCCTACAGCTGGTCCACCGAGCAGTTCCCGACCCGCGCCCGTACCACGGGATTTGCCCTGGTTGACGGCGTGGGCCACCTGGGCGGCGGCGTGGGTCTGATCCTGATCGCGCCGCTGCTGCCCCGGATGTCGGTGCTCGGCGCGTTCACGCTGATCGGTGGCTTCCTCGTGGTTGCGGGCGCGCTCGCGCAACTGGGCGTGAGGACCCGTGCGCGGGTCCTGGACGAGGTCTCGCCCTGAGGGTGACACGGACCGGCGGGCCTGCCGCGCGCGGGGGCGCCGGTCCGCACGGCGCATCGCCGACGGGGGTCAACGAGCCGCCCGGGGGCAGACACGCCAGACAGCCGCAGGCCGCGACGAAGCAGGCCGATCGTCGGCGGCGGGAGGGCACGATGGACTACCTGGTCTCGCGGGACGGCTACAGCTACGTGCAGGCCCCCGGCGTGCTCCCGGGAGGGACCACGCTGGCCGCGGAAATCGAGCGGACCAGCCGGCGGTATCCTGATCGGCCGGCGTTGGTCGACGACGTTGGCGCCCTGACCTACCGGCAACTGTGGGACGCCGTCCTGGCGCGCGCGCGGGTGTTGCACGGCCAGGGCGCCAGAGCCGGCGACCGGGTCGCGGTGATGCTGCCGAACGGTTGCGAGTACGTGGTGACCGCCCTGGCGAGCTACCGCCTCGGTACGGTGCTGGTGCCGCTGGCGACCAACAACGGGCTGCGGGAGGTCGAAGGGATACTCGCCCACAGCGAGGCCGGCGTCGTCGTCGCCGGCGGCGGCCCGCGCACGCGGGACCTGGCGGGCGTGGTGGGCGACGCCCTGGCTGACGGTCGCCTGGGCGCCCGCCTGGTGGCGCTGGGTGAGGGCCCGGCGGCCGGGGGCACGCGCGGTGCCCTGCCTTCCGCGCCCGAGCCGGACGCTCCGGCGGCGATGCTCTACACCTCCGGGACCACCGGCGCGCCGAAGGGCGTGGTCCACACCCACGAAGGGCTGCTGCGCATGGCGCAGGCCTCCAACGCGGTGCGTCGTGCCGAGGGCGGCGTGTGGCTGTGTCTGGTGCCGCTGAGCCATGCCCTGGGATTGGAATACGGGCTGGCGTGTCCGCTGATCAGCGGCGGCACCCTGGTGCTGACGGACGGGTTCGACGCCCGCCGCGCCCTGCAGGCGATCGCCGTCCAGCGGGTCGACCACCTGGTGGCCGTGCCGACCATGGTCATCCGTATGCTCGCCGCGATGGACGCGGCGTGCGACGTCTCCAGCGTACGCGCCATCTATCTCGGGGGCATGGCGGCGCCGCCCGAGGTGATGCGCTCGATTGGCGAGCGTTTCGGCTGCACCATCAGCATGACCTACGGGGCCACCGAGTTCGGGCACGCGAGCATGACCCGCCCCGAGGATCCCGCGGAGGTGGTCGCGGCGACGTCCGGCGGCCCCATGTTCGGCGGCCTCGAGCTGCGGGTGATGGCGAACGAGCGGACCGTCCCGATCGGGGAGATCGGCCAGATCTGGGTTCGCGGACCGACCACGTTTCTCGAGTATTTCCGCGATCCCGTGCGCACGGCGGCCGCGCGACGCCCCTCGGGCTGGGTGTCGGTGGAGGACCTGGGCTATCTGTCGCCCGGCGGCACGCTCACCGTGGTCGGTCGCCACAAGGATATGATCGTTCGCGGCGGGCAGAACCTCTATCCGAACGAGATCGAACTCCTGCTGCATCGTCACCCGGCGGTCCTGATGGCCTGTGTGGTGCCGGTTCCGGACCCGGAGCTCGGGGAACGGACCTGCGCCTGCGTGGTCCTCGCCGACCGGGCGGCGGCCCTGGATCGGGCGGCGGTCGTGCCGCTCTTTTCCCGGGTGGCCCGCCACAAGATCCCGGATTACGTGCTCGCCTTCGACGAGTTTCCGCAGACCTCCAGCGGCAAGGTGCGCAAGGACCGTCTGGCGCCGTTGGCCACCGCCCGGCTGGGACTGGCCGGCGCCGCCGGGCGGGATTCCGCTGCCCGCTCGCATGGCTGAGGGCCGGCCCGGTCGCCCCGGGCCGCGGTGGCACAGGTGCGATCGTGCGACCCCCGGGAGGGGACCGACGCGCTTCCCTGCCGCGGCCCATCGGGCGCAGCTTCAGCGACCGCCGAGCCGGGCGCCCTGGGGCCGGTCTGCCGGCGGCCAGGTGGCGTGCGGCACGCGCAAGAGCGTTGAACGAATAGTCATTCACAATCTGCGGGAACTCTGGTAGGCTATGAATGAACATTCGCTCGATACGCGCACAGCAACAGCAGCCACGCTCTGGAACGGATGGCGGGAGGGCACCGCGAATGACCGGATCACGACAGCAGGCCCCGCGCGCCCGCTTCCCGCAGGCGGCGCCCGGGAATCACCGGACGGGCGCACCGGTGTCGCCATGAACGCCTCGGCGACCAACGCGGCCGCGGAGGCGAGCGAGAGGGACGGCGTGCGCTACGAGCGGCGGGATGGAGTGGCGCAGGTGACGCTGGACCGGCCGCCCGTCAACGCGCTCGGCCGGGGGATGGTGGAGGCGCTGTGGCAGGTGCTCGAGCGGGTGCAGGCCGATCCCCGGGTGGTCGTGCTGCACCTGCGCGGCGAGGGTCGCTGCTTCAGTGCCGGCGCCGACCTCGACGAGATGCGTGCCGCGATCGGCGGGCGCGGTGGCGCCGACGCGCAGGTCGCTTTCGTGCGGCGCCTGCAAGCGCTGTTCGATCGGCTGGAGGCGCTGCCGACGGTAACCCTGGCCGAGATCGGCGGCCATGCCCTCGGCGGGGGCCTCGAGCTGGCCCTGGCCTGCGACCTGCGCCTCGGCGCGCGCGAGGTCCGGGTGGGCTTGCCCGAGCTTTCGCTGGGCCTGGTGCCCGGTGGCGGCGGGACCCAGCGCCTGGTGCGGGTGTGCGGAGGGGCCCTCGCCAGGCGCCTGATCCTGGGCGCCGAAACGATCGACGGCGCGACGGCGGCCGACATGGGGCTGCTTCACTGGGTGCTGCCGGCGCCGGAACTGGCGGCCCGCGCGGCGGAAATTGCGGATCGGCTGGCGAGGTTGCCCCGGGCCGCGGTTGCCGCGGCCAAGGCCTGCATCGGGCTTGCCGACCGTGGCGACGGCGCCGGGTTCGAGGCGGAGCTGGGCGCGACCCGGCAGTTGCTGGCGGAGCCGGAGACCCGCAGGCGCCTCACCGCATTCCTGGACATGGATCGGGTGCAGGCGCGCCCGGATCCGTCACCTAAAGCAGAGGTGGGAAGACCATGACATTCGACGAACACACAGCCATCGTGACCGGAGCCGCTTCCGGAATCGGGCTCGCCACGGCCCGGGCCCTGGCCGGCGCCGGTGCCAGCGTGGTGCTCGGGGACATCTCCGAGGACAAGGGCCGCGCCGCCGCCGAGGCGATCGCCGACGAGGGCGGCAAGGCGGCCTTCGTCCCGCTGGATGTCGCCGACGATCGTTCGGTCGCCGCCTTCGCCGAGGTGGTGCTGGCCCGGGCCGGGCGGGTCGATGTGGTGGCCAATGTCGCCGGCTGGGGCAAGATCCAGCCCTTCGTGGACAACGACCAGGCGTTCATCGATCGCGTCATCGAGGTCAACCTCAAGGGGCCGATCCGCGTCATACGCGCGTTCCTGCCGGGCATGATCGAGCGCAAGTCGGGACGCGTGGTGAACGTCTCCAGCGACGCGGGTCGCGTGGGCAGCCTCGGGGAGACCGTCTACTCGGGCGCCAAGGGCGGTGTCATCGCCCTGTCCAAGGCGCTCGCGCGCGAGACCGCGCGCTACGGCATCACCGTCAACTGCGTCTGTCCCGGCCCCACCGAGACCCCCCTGCTCGATGCCGTGCCCGAGAAGCACCGGGAAGCCTTCCTGCGGGCCATCCCGATGCGCCGCTTCGGCAAGCCTTCGGATATCGCCGAGGCGGTGCTGTTCTTTGCCAGCCCCGCCTCGGAGTACATGACCGGCCAGGTCGTCAGCGTCAGCGGCGGCCTGACGATGGCCGGCTAGCGCCCTCGACCCGGAGAACCAAGCCATGAAGACGATACCCGCGAGTGAGTTCCGCCCGGAGCATTTCAAGCTCGACACCGAGGACGGGATCGCGACCATCACGCTGAATCGGCCCGAGCGCAAGAATCCGCTGACGTTCGATTCCTACGGCGAGTTGCGCGACCTCTTTCGCGACTTCAGCTATTGCCCCGAGATCAAGGCCGTGGTCCTGACCGGGGCCGGCGGGAACTTCTGTTCCGGCGGCGACGTGCACGAGATCATCGGTCCCCTCACGGAACAGGATATGACCGGCCTGCTGGCCTTCACGCGGATGACCGGCGACGTGGTCAAGGCGATGCGCAAGTGTCCGCAGCCCATCGTCTGCGCCATCGACGGCATCTGTGCCGGTGCCGGCACTATGCTCGCCTGCGGCTCGGACATCCGCTATGGCACGCCCCAGAGCAAGGTCGCCTTCCTGTTCGTGAAAGTCGGCCTCGCCGGTGCCGATATGGGCGCATGCGCGCTGCTCAGCGCCATCGTCGGGCACGGGCGGGCTTCCGAGCTGCTGTTCACCGGACGCGCCATGGGCGGCGTCGAGGCCGAACGCTGGGGCTTCTACAACGCCCTGGCCGAACCGGACGCGCTGCAGGATACGGCCCGGGCCACGGCACTGTCGCTCGCACGTGGGCCCAACTTTGCTCACGCCATGACCAAGACGATGCTGTTGCAGGAATGGAATATGGGGCTGGAGGAGGCCATCGAGGCCGAGGCCCAGGCCCAGTCGATCTGCATGCAGACGCAGGATTTCCGGCGCGCCTATCGGGCGTTCGTGGCCAAGGAAAAGCCGAGGTTCGAGGGCGACTGATGGTCGACAAGAGCCACAAAGCCTGGCAAGAAGCCCCAGGCGGGAGGTAACCATGCGCCCCCCCGGGAACGTTCCCACCGCTCATGCGGACACGTTCGTCAGGGACCGGCTGTCCCCGCGCGAGCTGTGGCCCGAGTTCGACTACAGCGCCGCGCACCTGCGGGGCTATCCGGACCGGTACAATGCCGCGACGCTGCTCGATCGGGCGGCCACGGGCGACGCCCGCGACCGGACCGCGTTTGTCTACGAAGGCGTCCGCTGGCCGTATGCGCTGCTGCGCGACCGCGTCGAGCGTCTGGTTCGCGTACTTGACCGGCGGTATCACCTGGTCCCTGGCGAGCGCGTGCTGATCCGCGGCGGCAACTCGCCCATGGCCGCCGTTTGCTGGCTGGCGGTTCTGAAGGCGGGCGGCGTCTGCGTCACAACTTCCCCGTTGCTGCGCGCCGACGATATCCGGTACGTGATCGACAAGGCGGCGGTACGCCTCGCCCTGTGCGAGCTCGACCTGGCCGAGGAGCTGGAGCTGGCCCGTGCCCGGGCGCAGCGGCCGAAGGACGTCGGCTATTACACGCCGCTGGGATGCTCGCCCGCCGAGGCGGAGATCGACCGCCGGATCGAGTCGGCCCCGCGCGAGGCCGGCTCCGTGGCCACGGCGGCCGACGACCCGGCGCTGATCACGTTCACCTCGGGCACCACGGGCGAGCCCAAGGGCGCGGTGCACTTTCACCGGGACATCCTGGCGGTATCGGACTGCTGGCCCCAGCGTTATACCGTGCGTCCGGATGACGTCGTCTGTGGATCGTCGTCGTTCGCCTTCACCTACGGGCTGGCCGCCTCCCTGATCTTCCCGCTGCGCTACGGCGCCACGTCCGTGCTGATCGCGGGGCGCCCGACGCCCGAGGCGATACTCGAAGCGGTGGTCCGGCACAAGGTCACGAGCCTGTACGCCGTGCCCACGGTGTTCCATGCCATGCTCGAGCGCATCCCGGACAGCGACATCTCGAGCCTGCGCAAGTGCAGCTCCGCCGGAGAACATCTGCCGCAGGGCCTGTGGCAGGACTGGCTCGACGCCACCGGTATCCGGATCGTCAACGGCCTGGGTGCCAGCGAGATGCTCAGCCACTTCCTGTCAGAGTTCGAATCGGTGAACTGCCCAGGCTCCATGGGCCACCCGGTCCCGGGTTATCGGGCGGTTCTGCTCGACGGCAACGGCGAGCCGGTCCCCCGCGGAGAGCAGGGACGTCTGGCTGTCCGGGGACCGACCGGGGTCCGCTACATCGACGATCCCGCGCAGCAGAAAAGTGCGGTACTGTCGGGCTGGAACCTGACCGGCGACATCTGCGAACAGGACCCGGAAGGCTGTTTCTGGTACGTGAGCCGCGCCGACGACATGATCATCTCCTCCGGCTACAACGTCTCCCCCCGGGAAGTCGAACAGTGCCTGATCGAGCATCCCTGGGTGGACCAGTGCGCGGTCGTCGGCCTGCCCGACGCGGCGCGGGGCAATGTCGTTTGCGCCTGCGTGGTTCCGCGCCGCGGCGTCGCCGGGGACGCGGCGACGGCGAGCGCGTTGCAGGAATTCGCCAAGCAGCGCACCGCCCCGTACAAGTATCCGCGCGCCGTAAGATTCTTCGAGGCGCTGCCCATGACGGCGACCGGCAAAATCCAGCGCGGGCGCCTGCGGGAGCTCCTTGCGGCCGAGCTGCGGGCTGCGCCGGGAGGGGAGTACGGACTATGATGGTCGCGGGGCGGCGTGCGCAGTGGATCCAGTTTTCGGGGAAGCGGATGGACACCAGGGGCAGGCATACGGACGACGCGCTCGTCGAGCGGCGTCAGGAGCAGGTGATCGGCGCGGCGGTCGGACTGTTCGCGCGCCAGGGCTACTATCGCACGACGGTGCAGCAGATCGCGAAAAAGGCCGGGGTCAGTCCCGGGCTGATCTACCAGTACTTCAGCGACAAGGACGACATCCTGCTGCACTCGATCCTGGACGTGGTGGCCGGCTACCAGCGCGGCATCCCGGCGGCGTTGGCCGGCGTCGAGGATCCGCTGGCGCGGTTCGTCACGGCCGTGCGCACGTACTGCCGGGTGGTGGACGAGCGGCGCGATGCGACCGTGCTGGCCTACCGCTCGACCAAGTCGCTGCCCGAACCAAGCCGCAAGGTGGTCATGCAGGCCGAGCTCGAGTCGAACGGACTCATCGCCGAGTGCATCCAGGCCTGCATCGACCAGGGGCTCTTCCAGGCGCTGGATGTGGAGTTCCTGACTCATCAGCTGGTGATGTTTGCGCACTCCTGGGCGCTCAAGTACTGGCGGCTGGGACAGCGCTACACCCTGGAGCAGTATCTCGAGCGCGGCCTGGACCTGTACCTGAACGCCAGCCTGACCCAGGCCGGGCGCGAGCAGCTTGCGGCGATGCAGGACCGACAGGGGGATGGATCCCTCGCGGGCGCGTCCTGAGCTCCCCGGCAATCCGGCACGCGTCCGCCGGGACCGGGCCGTGAGCGGCAAGGCCTGGTGGTCGCGGGCGGCGGCAATGCATACGGACCGCGCCCGCGCGTTGATCTGGATCAATCGGGCCCGGGCTTAGGGGTAATAGGCTCTAGTCTGGATGAAATCTGCCCGACCGTAGCCAGACGGAGCGGGCAGGGAGGAGAAGCCCGGCGGTCCGCGGGGCGCAGGTGCGGATTTCCCGTTCGAGCCGGCGCGCAGAGGCGGTGCCGGGGGCGGGTCCGGTGCAACGACAGGTTCGGCCCGGGGGGCGATCTTAGCTGAAACAGTGAAGGAACAATTATTTTACGCGGCGATCTGGCCAAGCGTCGAATGAATGTTCACTCGATAGAGCCCGGCCGTCCCGGATTACGTCGCCGGAGGCCGGGGCGCAAGGCACTTGGCCGAGTCGGCGACGATCGGCCGGGCCCGGGATCCCTGATCCGGCCGGCCAGCCGCGGCCGGGTCACCCCGGAGGGGTGAACGTCGTGCGATTCCTGCGTCGCCCGGCGCGCTGACACCAGCAGGCCCGCCTGGTCCGGCCAGGCGTAACTAGAGCACGCGGGGTAACGTCATGAAACGGAATTTCCCGATTTGCACCCGGCTAGCGTTGGCGGCCAGTTTGCTGGTTGGCGTGGCCGTCCTGCCGCGACCCGTCCGGGCGGCCGAACCCATCCGCATCGCCATCGTCACGCCGCTGGCAATCACGCCCGGCAAGGCCGTGGTGCGGGGCGCAAAGCTGGCGGCCGAACGCATCAACCGCGCCGGCGGGATCGGCGGGCACACGGTCAAGTTGTTGATCTTCGACAGCCAGCTGTCGACAAGTGCGTCGGTGCGCGCGATGCAGCGCGCGGTCGAGCAGGATCATGCCCAGGTGGTGGCGGGGGTGTTCACCAGCGAAGACTCGATGGCGCTGGCCAATTACGCCGGCCGCCTGGACGTGCCGCTGATCGTCGAGTCCGGCTCGAGCAAGATCGGCGAACTCATTCGTACGCACTACAAGCGATACCGCAACGTCTTCCAGCTCCAGCTCAACGGGCACTTCATCGCCCAGGAGGTGTGCGATGCGGCGCATAGCCTGCTGCTCAAGGACGCCCCTGGACGCCCCTCCGCGGTGATCCTGAGCGAGCAGGCGGCCTGGACCCAGCCGCTGGACCGGGCCTACGAGGCCTGTCTGCCCAAGGCCGGATTCAAGGTCTTGGGGCGCATCACCTACTCGCCCAGCACGACCGACTTCGGACCGGTCTACAACCGCATCGAAGGGCTGCACCCAACGGTGATCGTCACCGGCATGGCGCATACCGGACTGCGTCCCGTGCTGCAGTGGCAGCAGGACCAGGTGCCGGCACTGATGCTCGGCTTCAACATGCAGGCGGGGAGCACCGACTTCTGGCAGCGGTCCAACGGCGCGGCCCAGGGGGTGATCGTCGTCACCAACGGCGCCGGCGGAGCCCCGATTACTTCCAAGACCGCAGCGTTCTACCACGCCTACATCCGGAAGTACCACGATGCGCCGATGCTGATGGCCTATACCAGTTACGACTCGATCTACGTGATTGCCGATGCGGCGAACAAGGCCGGCCTGCACAGCACTGAGAAGCTCGTCGGCCAGCTGGCAGCGACCGACTACGTCGGTGCGACCGGGCGGATCCGTTTCTACGGGCGCCATGCCCGGTTTGCGCACGCCCTGATGTACGGTCCGGGCCTGGTGACCGGCGTGGCTTTCCAATGGCAGAACGGCAAGCAGTCCGTCGTGTGGCCGAAATCGGTGGCCCAGGCGAGCGTCGTGATGCCGTCGTTCATCGCGGACAAGAGGTAGGCGGCAAATCGGATTGGGCCGGGCGTGCCCGTCACGGGCAGTGCCCGGCCTCGTCCCCCGCCGCACCCGGCTGTTCAACCTGCGTCCGCCCGGAGAGGGCTTGCGCCCGGGGGACGGGGTCGACCGTTCCGGAGCGCGGCCTGGGCCGCCGCGGATCCGGGAGCGTACGGCACCTGCCGGGCGATCGGCTTCAGCGTTCCTGCCGGTGCAACGGCGTATATGCTTCGGCGCTCAGGCGGGGACGATCCGATTCGGGCTCGGTTAGAGCCTCCACCACCCGCATGCTCTCTCCGCTGCGCCTGGCCAGGGCCTGATACTGGCGTGTTCCCCAGGTCTTCCACCTCAGATCCTTCGCCGTGAGCGGACGCACCACCTTCGCGGGGGTGCCCGCGGCCAGGTGCCGTGGTGGCACCTCGAAGCCGGCGCGCACCAGGGCGGCAGCCGCAACCCAGGCCGATTCCCCGACTACCGCCTCGTCCAGGACCACCGCGTTCATGCCCACAAGCGCGTCTTCGCCGATCCGGCAGCAGTGAAGCACGGCGCCGTGGCCGACGTGCCCGTTGCGCTCCACCACCGTGTCGCCGGCCATGAAACCGTGGATGACGCAGGTGTCCTGCACATTGGAGCCTTCCTCCAGGCGAATCGGGCCGAAATCCCCGCGCAGCGAAGCGCACGGGCCGACGTAACAGCCGGGTCCGACCACGACATCACCGATCAGTACGGCCGAGGGGTGGACGAAGGCGCTGGGATGCACCACCGGTATGACACCATCGATCTCGTAGACTTTCAGCATGACTGTCGACCTGTTCGGAGAGGACCGGGTGCGACGCTGAAAAAGCCCATGGCCGGGCCTTTCCAGCAACGCCCTAGCGGGGGGCCCCAGCCGCCCGCACGCGGCGCCTTGCGGGGATTGCGTGGCGCCTGCTGCGATTCTCAGGGCCGGCGGTTGGTGCCCATCTTGACCTGGGTCAATTTGCGGTCGCCTTTACAGTAATACGATACCACAATACCATTAAGACCGCGTGGTCCCGTATCACCAAGCGCAGGAGGAGACACCTGGCGGTCGGGGCGAGCGGCCTGCCTTGCCACGGCGGGCGCGTCGCCCACGCTTCTGCGCCAGATTCTGAATGAACAGTCGATCACAAACCGGTATTATGGTGCTATTTTATGAATGAATGTTCAATTAAGGGCCGGCGCTGGCCTAGCGAAGGCAAGCGTTCGGGCGGTGGGGACGCGAGACGGCTCCCGCCGCGATGCCGCGATTAACCTGCTCAGGAGTCGACCCATGGTTGCAACAACAGCTCAGAGTTCCGCGATCGCGCCGCCGCGCGGGCGCGACGCGTATTACGAGGCCGCGGTCGAAACGATGCCGCGGCGCGAGCTTCAGGCGCTTCAGCTGGAGCGCCTGAAACGGACTTTGCAGCACGCGTACCGGAACGTGGAGCACTTCCGGCGCGCGTTCGACGCGGCGGGGGTGATGCCGGACGATTTGCGTTCATTGGCGGATATCCGGCGGTTTCCGTTCACGTTCAAGGACCATCTGCGCGAGAACTACCCCTTCGGCATGTTCGCCGTGCCGCGCGAAAGAATCGTGCGGTTGCACGCCTCCTCGGGAACGACCGGTCGGCCCACGGTGGTCGGCTATACCCGGGGCGATCTCAACACCTGGTCGCACCTGATGGCCCGCTCGATGATGGCGGCCGGCGCCCGCCCGGGAGACATCGTGCACAACGCGTATGGATACGGCCTGTTCACCGGCGGCCTGGGCGCCCACTACGGTGCCGAGCAGCTCGGATGCACGGTCACGCCGATGTCCGGGGGCAACACCGAGAAGCAGATCACGCTGCTGCGCGATTTC
>Ga0102944_1000106_pt1 | contig 67946 bp, 60 predicted proteins | sample SalPonD_shore_MG_FD_78172 | JGI IMG/M metagenome (GOLD analysis project Ga0102944, IMG submission 78172) | Salt pond soil microbial communities from South San Francisco under conditions of wetland restoration - Salt Pond MetaG... | ecosystem: Environmental > Aquatic > Marine > Intertidal zone >... | reverse complement strand
TACGCAGCGTGGTATTTGCGTAAAGAACGCGGCTCGCCGTATCAAGGATAACCATGCCCAGAGGAGAGTGATCAAAAATGACCTGAAATTGTTTACCTGCCGCCGTGAGCTGGGCCGTCCCCATTTCTGCGTATCCTAGAAATTCATCCTGAGAACCTCGGTCGCCTTCTTTCTGATCCAGTCCGGTTTCAGTGGCTTGACAATATAGCTGGTCACGCCATACTTCAGCGCTTCCACAACAGACTCACGCTTTGAAAGCGCCGAAAGAATTATGACAGGAACCTTGTTGCCAATTTCATTGAGCTTCTTCAAGACGGTGAAACCGTCCATTACCGGCATAAGCAGGTCCAGAAAAACCAGATCTGCGTCAACTTCTTCCAGATCATTCATGAATTGCTCGCCATCTTCATACTCGCGGATGTCAATACCGGTGTCAGAAAAGGCAGTCTTTATGAGCTCCCGAATGACTATGTCATCGTCCACCACAGCAATGCGCGCACTTCCCTCAAGCGGAGCCAGATCAAAGTTGCGCGCCCGCTCCTCTTCAAACTTCAGGTTAAAAGATTCACCTTCCGCCTTCTTAGGCGGACTGGCCTGAAGAAATTCCTGCTGCGCGGCCCTGGCACCGCCGGTCATGTAGGAGCCCGCTTTGCGGCCCAACAGTCCGTCCATGGCGGTTTCCAGATTGTTCGTCACTTCAATCTCTTTGAACTCATCCCTGTCCGCCACGTACTTCTGCACGTAGTCAGAATTGGTGAGGATCTTCACAAATCGATGCCTTGCCTTTGTGACGTCAAGTATGTTGGAGAGGAATGCGCCAAGTTTCAAAGAATCTGAAACGCCCACATCAATGTTGGACATGATGATGAGAACCTTTGGTTGCTGCACCTGATACAGATCCATAAGCTCTGTAAGCTTAAACCTGAGGAGCTCAACCTTCTCTTTATTCAGCCCCTCGGCAAGCTCAACAAAGAGGATATCGTCATTGAAGTGTGCCTCAATGATACACGGCGTGTTGTCAAAGTCCAGGGTAACCTGGAGATGGTCCGCAACTGTTTTCAGAAGCGCGTCCACCTTAATTGGTTTTGTGAAAAACTTGCGGACACCAAACTTGGCAATCTGCATCACCCGGTCCCGGTCAATCTTGGAAGAAACCATAATCACCGGAACGTTGGCGGTATTTGGATCCTGCATCTTCTTCTGCAGAAGTTCGACAGAGCTGTGCCGGGACAAATAGTAGTCCAGAATAAGAAGATCCGGTATTTCCTGCCGGAGCTTCACGGAGCCGTCCAAACCGTTCACGGCAAGTGCAACGGAAAAGCCGTAGTCTTCCAGTTTTTGCTTGAGAAAATTGCGAAACAACGGTGATTCATCAACAACAAGGATCTTCTTCATGGAAACCCGACTCCTATGGTAGTTATACGGGTAAACGTGCTTTTTTTCAAGAAACAACGCGTGCGGCAAGGCCGTGACTTGCCGCGGGTGCTGCACAGGCCAACGTTGACAGCACGGCGGTGCGCCGATACGATTACCCTCAGTCCCCGGGACCGAGCTTGGACACCAGGAGTGCACACGTGAAACGAACGCTCGCTATTTGTCTTTTCATCACCCTGGCCGTTGCCGTGATGGCCCAGGACCATGCGTCAGGTCAAACTCCTGGCCAACCTTCCGACTTCCTGTTTACCGTGGGGCCGCGCATCTGGGGTGCTGAAGGCGGCATAGGCTACCGCGGTATGCAGTTCTTCGACGGCCTTGACACCACACTCTGGCTGAAGGCGGGCGCTGCATGGCAACCGCGCGACTACTATCGCCTCCCTGACGGCACCATGGTCTCCGGGGGAGAACCTGATTCGGTAACCGGTGGGCGCACTTCCACCTACAACGCGGTTACCTCTAATGTAGATCTCGGCATCCATCAGGGATTGATTTACAACCCGGCCCAGGAGCGGAATCTGGTTGAGCTCTTTCTCTACCTGCGTGGCTACTACGACTATTATTACGCTCCCTCCGGAGATGAACCGCTGCTCTTTGCCACTTCGCTCTCTGATAAACGCGGCATCTTTCAAAGTAGTTTGCTTGGCGGATTCCGTTACACCACCGCCACCTATCACCAAAGCAGCCGCGTGAGAAGCGGATCAGTTGCAGAGGTCTCATCAGAGTGGGCGCCCGGGGTCTGGCCAAACGGAGTCTACGGGGAGGCTTCCTATCTTCGTCTCAATGCCCAGGCCGCCGGCTATCTTCCCATATTTGAATCCAGCGCCGCGAACGGCGCGGGTTACGGCCTCTATGCGGCGCTTTACGGCTCCCTGGACTACTCAACGGGGAGCCACATTCCCCTTAACATCCTGCAGACCTTTGGAGGACTTTCCACAAGAACCGGGCTTGGCGGCTCAGTCCGCGGCGTTGATGATCGCCGCTTTGCCGCGAATTTCAAAGGTGTGGCCAATTTTGATTTGCGCCTGGAGTTCCCCGCCCTGGCAGACGGTCTTCTGGAATCAGGCATTGTGACGTTTGTTGACGGCGGTTTCTTTGACGATACGCAGAACATCTCGCCGGTACGCTCAGATCACTCCGGAACCGCATGGAGCACCGGCATCGGCGTGAGTGGCGGCATTCGCAATCTGGCAACACTGGTCATATATACCGAGTTCTACGTGAACGGCACCAATATTGACGGAACCGCGTGGACGCCAATTGGACTCGGCTTTGGCCTTCACTTCTGAACGGCAACTCCCGGGAGGCACGAACGCGTGGCAGCAATATTTGACACAATGACCGGTCTTTTTATGGGAGATCCTGAAATGACTCCGACGGCCCTCCGCACCGTTCCGGAGGACAACACCCTTGGTGCGGCAGTACAGAAGCTCATCATGTCCGCCTCCGGCTGGAGAAAGGTTTTTGCCGCATCAGGAAACGAGGACGGGCAGGAAGAAGAGATCAGAGTTGAAGATACGTGGCTCATGGCCGCTGCCGCCGCATCATTTCTGAAGTTCCTGGAGTCGGAAACCGGACGCCCCGCCTCCGCGTCCACAATAGCGCTTGGAATGGACACGCGCCCCACCGGTCCGGCCCTGGCTGACCCGGTGATACGCGTGTTTGTTTCCGCCGGTGCCGCCGTACGCCACCTCTTCATTGCTTCAGCACCGGAAATTATGGCATATGCCGGCCGTACGCCCCAGGTGGACGCGTTTGCATACTTCACGGCGAGCCATAATCCAGCGGGGCACAACGGAATCAAGTTTGGCCTGAGTACCGGAGGTGTGCTCTCAGGCCCCCAGGCTGTGGCACTCAAGAGCATCTTCACCGGCGTGGCCGCGGATATCGCACTGGTGAGATCCATTGTAGCGGACGCGGCAGCGGTTTCTCCAGACGCGCTTTCCGCCGTTCTGCACGAGGTAGAGCGGCGGAAGCAGGATGCGCTTCAGACCTACCTTTCCTTTGCAAGGGAGGTGCTCACCGGTTCCGAGAATCCCCGTGAGCAAATAGATTTAATAACAGGACTCAGAGATGCCGTCTCCGGCGCGCAATTTGGAGTGGTGGCGGAGTTGAACGGGAGCGCCCGAACCTGTTCCATTGACCGGCTGTTTCTTGCGGAACTGGGCCTTAAGGTTCACGCGGAAAATTCACTTCCACGGCAAATTGCGCATCGCATTGTTCCGGAAGGAGAATCTCTTGATCCGTGCCGGCGCATATTGACCGAACAGCACCGGCGGAATCCCGGTTTCCAGCTCGGTTATGTGCCGGACAACGACGGGGATCGCGGGAACCTCGTCATAATGAGTGAGGACGGAGAAAGCGCGCATGCGCTCCATGCCCAGGATGTATTTGCGCTCTGTTGTGTAGCAGAGTTGAGCTGGCTGGCCTATACCGGCGTGCTCAGCCGCCATACATCTGCCGGTAGCCGAAAGAAAGTAGCTATTGCAGTTAACGGCCCAACGTCATTGCGTGTTGAAGAGATTGCGGCATTGTTCGGTGCGCACGTATTTCGCGCGGAAGTGGGAGAAGCCAATGTGGTAAACCTCGCTGCCCTCCTTCGGGAAAAAGGCTACGTGGTGCGCATCCTCGGAGAAGGTTCCAACGGCGGGAACATCACGCATCCTTCCCGGGTCCGTGATCCTATTTCTACCGTCGGCTCCCTGGTAAAGTTACTCTTTGCGCCGGCCGCTTCTTCTGCCGTTGGACAGACACCGCTCCAAATTTGGTACGATGTGAAAAATATTTCCGGGAAGGACTACAAAGACAGTAAATCCGGACCGCACATTGCGGAAATAGTCGCAACGCTCCCGCCCTACACTACAACCAGCGCGTATGAACAACGCGCTATCCTGAAGATCAAAAGCAGCAGTCACGCCACGCTGAAGAGTTCCTATGAAAAACTTTTTGCCCAAAGGTTTCAGGCGGACAGAAAATGGTTTCAGAAACGATTCAGCATATCAGACTATGAGGAAATCAACTATGAAGGCACGGAGGAACGCTACGGAAGCGGACCCGGGTTCCGCACGGGAGATGAACGTGGCGGTTTAAAAATGCTTTTCACAGACAGCGAAGGAGCGGCACGCGGTTTTGTATGGATGCGCGGTTCAGGTACGGAACCTGTTTTTCGAATCATGGCGGATATCAAGGGGAAGGATTCTGAAGGAGAGGCGCTTTTGCTTTCCTGGCACACCCGATTGGTCCGGGAGGCGGACGCCCAGACTTCGCGGTAAGACATTAAGAGGGAGCAATGTAAATGTGATCTCCCTCACGCACAATCAGCCCCTCAGCAATAAGTGTTTCAAGAACGTGTCCGGTTCTCTCCGGCCCGAACGAAATGGATGCGGCCAGTTGCGCTTCACTCACGTGATCATGGTGCGTTAACTCCCGCAAAATTCGGCCGCGGATCTGCCGGTTCGAGTTTTCAAACGGGGATTGCTTTGCGTAGTGGGCGCTCCGCCTGTTGGGATTTGGTGTCTCCCGGGAAAGCATTACGCCGTAATCCATCAACGCGTAATAGAACCGGCGCGGGTCTTCTTGAACGAGCGTCGTTTCTATGAGCGGAAGTATGTCACGATCATAGACTCTGTCCCGTTCCGGGAAAAAGAAATGAATGTAGACGCGTCTGATATTGGTTTCTATAAACACCACCGGCCGGTTATACGCAAATGCCGCAACGGCCCCTGCGGTTCCCGGGCCGATACCGGGAAGTGTTTGAAGGAGGTCCGGCACCGCCGGAACCGTTCCTCCGTGTTCGGAAACTATGAGCTGAGCGCTCTGGTGCAGGTAACGCGCCCTTCTGTTGTAGCCGAGGCCCTGCCACACTGAAAGCACGTCTCTCAAGTTTGCCCGGGCAAGCGCCATGATGGAAGGGAAGCGCAACAGGAACCCATCGTACTTTTCCATCACGCGAGGCACCTGCGTTTGTTGAAGCATAAACTCAGAAACCAGAATGCGGTACGGGTCCTGCGTGACCCGCCACGGCATTGTGCGCCCGTGCAACCGATAGTAACCTAAGATGACTTCTTGAAATTGGTCCACTTCCGCCTGCATCAACACCACGCACTACTCCTCAAGGCCAAGCCATTGGAGTACGTGTTTCGCGCTGAACTCTTCCATGCCGCGTTCGAAAAGGAGGTCAGCTTCTTGAAAGCCCTGGTGTGCCGACTCTTCCGGAAGCGACGGAACGGCAACAGAACGCATCCCTGCCCGAGATGCGGCCTCCACCCCGAGCGCCGTGTCTTCAACCACCACGCAGAACTTCGGCGTGGTTCCCAGGCGGCGCGCCGCTTCCACGAAAACGGCGGGGTCCGGCTTCCCTGTTCCCGTTTCATCCGCAGAAACAACTACCTGAAAGAGTTGGCGAAGTCCAAAATGGTCAAGCATAAACTCTATGATATGCCGTGTGGAACCGGAGGCAACCGCAAGAGGTACTCCTCTCTCCCTGAGTTTGACGACCAAACTTACCATTTCCGGAAACGCGTGAACCCCCTCTGCACCACGGCTGAGATAGAGCTGGTCCTTTTCTTCTAAAAGCTCCTCAACGCTCCCGGGTATGGCGTGGGCGCGCTTCAGTTCCAGGAGGAAGGGAATGTTTCCCATCCCGCGGAAACGGCGCAGGTATTCAGCGTCGGCGGTGACGCCGTGTCGTTCCAGAAAATCGATGTCCGCCTGCTCATAACGCCGTTCGCTGTCAATTAGCGTACCGTCCAGATCAAAGATAACCGCCTCCAACGTGGAAGCGGATGCGCTGATTTCTTTTTGTCTCATAACCACTTCAAGGCGTGTTAGCCGGGCGCTGCCTTGTCCCTTTTTTTGCGGGCATCTTCCGCCTTGCGGCTTATCTTGTTCCACACACCGGTTAGACCCATGGCCTTCTTTGCCGCGAGCAACGTCTTTCCAGCTTCGTCACGCGCCTTCATAGTACCCTCAAAGATGACTTCGTCGACAAAACCGGTACGCGCCTCAAAGGCGGCACGCCGTTCGCGAATTGGATCAAGAAAGGCATTCAACGCGTCCGCAAGTTTCCCTTTTACCTCAACATCACCCACCGCACCCTTGCGGTAGCGCTCCTTCAAGTCAGCGACTTCTTCCTTGTTGTCGTTGAATACGTCGTGGTACACAAAGACCGGATTACCTTCCACCCGGCCGGGAACGTCTGCACGCACTCTATTTGGATCCGTATACATGCTGCGCACTTTTTTTTCTACGCTCTTCCGGTCATCTGAGAGCAGAATGGCATTTCCAAGGGATTTCGACATCTTCGCGCTGCCGTCAGTCCCCACGAGCGTCGGCACATCACCAACCAATACGTGCGGGATAGGAAAGACTTCGCCATACAGGTAATTGAAGCGGCGCGCAATTTCTCGTGACATTTCCACGTGTGCTTCATTGTCCTTACCGACCGGCACCAGGTGGGCCCGTGGCAGCAAGATGTCGGCAGCCTGCAGAACCGGGTAACCCAGGAGACCAAACGGCATTTCATTCAAGTTTGCTGAGTCTTTCATATCTTTTAAACTTGGTATTCTCTGCAACCGGGGAACGGTAACCAGCATTTCAAAGAGGAGGTTAAGCTCATAGGTTTCGTGCACGGCTGATTGCAGAAATATGACACTTGTTTCAGGGTCTATGCCGCAGGCCAGATAATCCAGCACCATTTGCCGCGCGTTTTCCGTGATGCCTTCAACATCCTCCTTTGAGGGCCTCGTAGTCAGCGTATGAAGATCTGCAATGATAAAGAAACATTCGTACTGTTTCTGAAGCTTCACCCGGTTTGCAAGGGACCCAACGTAGTGCCCCAGGTGCAGTTTTCCTGTCGGTCTGTCTCCGGTCAATATCCTTTTACGTTCCATGCTTTTCTGCGCTCTTCCTTGATGCTTTTTGCTTTCTGCGTCTGCGTTTGTATATGCCGGTTCCCATAAGGATGCCCGCGGGCTCCATTCCCGGTATGTTTTGAAATGCAAGTTTGATTGCCACGGTAAGCGGGACGGCCAGGAACATGCCCATTACACCCCAGAGCCATCCCCACAGAAGCAGGGAGAGCAGGATTACTACCGGACTGAGATTGAGACGATCTCCAAGCAGTTTTGGATCAAGAATATTTCCAATGAGCATTTGGGCGGCAAACATGGCAATGGCCGTAGCTGCCACGAAATTCCAGTCCGGAACAAACTGGAGAATGGCAAAGAGAAAACTCAATGCGGTAATCACAATGGACCCGATGCTTGGAATAAAATTGAACAGAAAGGTGAGAATGCCCCATATAATTGGGAAATCCACCCCAATGATGCTAAAGGAAACAAAGATTACAACGCCGGTCAGCGCGCTTACAAATAGTTTGACGCTCAAATATCGACCTATTTGCGCGGTGATATGTGCAACGATAATGGTTACGCGCCGGGTGGCGTGCCCCTTGACTGCCTGGGTCATCTTTGAATGCAGATAGGGTTGTTCGAGCAGGATGAAGAGCAAAAAGATGAAGACAAGTGTAAGTCCACTGACAAAGGACATGAAGCTGCCGGAAAATGAGACCAGAATGCTCCCAATAGTCCGGTTGAGGTTGACCTGTTCAAGAATGTTGGACGGCAGGTTAAGCCGGGTAATCAACTGGGCCGAGAGTTCGGCAAACCTGTGCTGATACTTTGGAAACTCCCTGAGCAGAGACTGCGTGCTGGAGTAGAGGACCAGTCCAACCAGAAATCCAAACGCCAGGAAGATCACCAGAACAAAGAAAATGGAAACAATTCGAGGCACGCGATGGCGGGAAAGGTAGGAGATGACAGGAGTGAACACAAAAGAGAGCAGCAGTGCGATAACCAGCGGGAGAAAGATGCTTCCGGTCAGTCGCAGCACGCTGCCCACCGCCACAACGGCAATGACAAAAAGGAGCGCTGAATTAAGCCTCAGTTTGTCCATAGACTCCGAAGAGTATCAAATAGCCGGATTAAATTGAAGCCCCGGCCCGCACATTGCGCGGACCGGAACGGAACGCTACACGTGAATGGCCCACCCTTCAGCGGCGCGCGCGGCTTCCATTACGGCTTCCGAGAGCGTGGGATGCGCGTGGACCGTTTCTGCAATGTCCTCCGGCAGGAGTTCGGTCCGCTTTGCAAGCAAGAGCTCATGAATGAGCTCCGTTGCGTTGGCACCGGCCACGTGGGCGGCAAGAATCTCATGCGTGTCTTCACGGTAGAGAATCTTGACCATTCCCTCCGGCTGACCAACGGCTACGGATTTGCCGGCACCGCGGTAGGGAAATGTTGCTTTCTTGTAACTCTGGCCCTGCTTCTTCAGCTCTTCCTCTGTAGGACCAATGCTTGCCAGCTGAGGCTCGGTATAGATGGCCGCTGGGATAAGATCCGGCGACAACTTCTTTTCCGGATTCTTGCCGGCCATGTGCTCCACCGCAATTTCACCCTCTTTACTGGCTACGTGCGCAAGAAGCGGGGAAGGTGTGACATCCCCTATTGCATAGATTCCAGGGACACTTGTCTGGTAGTAGTCACCAACGGTAACAAATCCACGTTCCGTCTTGACACCTACTTTGTCCAGACCAACGTCTTCAGTGTTTGGACTCCGCCCAACCGCCACCATAAGGATATCCCCGGTAAGCTCTTCTTTTTTTCCGTCCGGAGATTCCACGGTAAGTTTCACACCTTTTTGATTTTTAGTCAGACCGGACGCTTTGGTGCCGGTGAGCATTTTAATGCCGCGCTTTTTGAATTGCTTGTACAGCACATCGACTGCCTCGGCGTCAGAGAGCGGAAGAATCTGGTCCAGCATTTCTACAACGGTCACGTCCACACCAAACGAATTCATAATATGCGCGAACTCCATACCAATGTAGCCCGCCCCCAGAATGATCATCTTTGACGGCAACTTTTCCAGCATAAGGGCGCCGGTGGAAGAAATCACCTGCTTTTCGTCAAATTCAAATCCCGGTATCTCCTTGGGCCTGGAGCCAGTTGCAACCAGGAGAAACTTACCGCTCACCTTCTTCTCATCATCAATGCTCACCTCATGCTGTGAAACAATAGTGCCGTGACCGGATATGAACTCCACGCCATTCTTCTTCAGGAGAAACTGCACTCCTTTGGACAGTTTTTCCGCGGCCACCCTGGATTTCTTGAACACCTTTGAATAATCAAACCCCTTTGTATCCACCGTCACACCCAGGGAAGAAAGCTCGTCTATGTGGGAATAAACTTCCGCCTGATGGATGAGTGCCTTTGAGGGGATACACCCAATGTTGAGGCAGACGCCCCCCGGCTTATCTTTTTCTATGATAGCTGCTTTCAAGCCCAGCTGTGATGCACGGATGGCAGCTACGTACCCTCCGGGCCCGGAGCCAATAACCACCAGATCGTAGTCATAATTCTGCGCCATGTTAGTCTCCTATAAAGTTTGCATCTTCTCTCGTTTCCAGCCCCGGGGCGTATCTATCTGCGCGCGGCGGCGAATCCTAAAAGAGCACGCGTGCTGGATTCTCCATCATATCGCGCAACTCGGAGAGAAACCTGGCACCGGCCGCACCGTCAATAACGCGATGATCACACGAGAGAGTCATTTTCATAACGGGTACAATCTCCAGCTCATCACCGTCTACTACCGGTGTCTTCTTTGTCTGGCCAACCGCCAGAATGGCCGAACCCGGCGGGTTAATGATTGCCGTAAATTCCTCTACACCAAACGAACCGAGGTTACTGATAGTGAAGGTGGCGCCTGTATACTCTTCAGGTTTCAGCGCGTTATTGCGCGCCTTTTCAATGAGCTCACCCAGTTCCCTGTCTATGTCTACCACACCGCGGTTTCCGCAATTTTTCACAACCGGGGTAATCAGCCCGGCCCCGGCATCAACTGCCAGACCAATGTCAATGCTGCCGAACTGCCGGATGCTCTCACCCTGCCAGGAAGAATTGACAACCGGATGGCGCTTGATGGCTTCCGCCGCAAACTTCATCAGAAATGCATTAAAAGACGCCTTCTTTGGCAGGCTCTTGTTTAACAACTCCCGCGCCGATATTACCTGCCGCATATCAACAGACGACTTTAGATAGTAGTGCGGCGCACTGAATTTGCTTTCTGCCAGTCGGCGCGCGATTACCGCCCTCCGGGAGGAAACCGGAATGGTTTCATCCTGCATTGCCTGGGCCACCGGCGCGGCCCCGGCGGATGCGGCCGCCGCGGGGCTGAACTCTTCCACGTCCCGCTTCACAACCCTCCCGTCCGGTCCGGTACCGGTAACCGCCTGAAGATCTATGCCTTTCATATCAGCAAGCTTGCGCGCCAGTGGAGACGCTTTAACTATGCCGGAAGCGCCACGTGCGGCACCGCCACCCCGCACCGCCCCTGGCTGCGGTGCGTCCCCCGCCGTCTTTGCAGCTTCAGGCGCCGCTGCACTTCTATCCGTGCCCTGCGCCGTCTCCGGCGCGGGCGGCGCCGAGGGTGCCTCACCGGCGGACTGCTTTTCTTCCTCACCGCGGCCGCCGGATTCTGATTCCTTCTCTGCTTCTTTCAGCAGACCGGCAATATCTTCCCCTTCTTCACCAATTATGCCGATGGTCTCACCCACGCGGGACGAGCTCCCCTCGGGCTTCAGGATCTTGAGAAGGGCCCCTTCCTGCGTTGCTTCGTAATCCATCGTGGCTTTGTCGGTTTCAACCTCGCAGAGAACATCACCGGCGTCCACATTGTCGCCTTCCTTTTTCTTCCAGGCAACGATGGTTCCTTCTTCCATGGTTGGCGAAAGCGCCGTCATCAATATCTTCTCTGCCATTATTTACTCCATGTATAAGACGTTTTTTGCTGCCTTCACAATTTTTTCTACTGAAGGCTGCACGGCGAGCTCCATTGCGTGGTTATACGGCATCGGTACGTCTTCTGATGATACCAGTTCAACCTGTGCGTCCAGTTCATCAAAACAGTTCCGTGAAATGAGCCATGCGAGGTGGGAACCGACGCTGGCAAACGGCCATGACTCATCAACAACAACCGCACGATTTGTCTTTCTCACCGACTCATAGACAGTCTGTTCATCCAGAGGGCGAATTGTACGCAGATCTACAACCTCCGCATCAACACCCAGCTTTTCCAGTTCCGCCACGGCACCCATTACCATACGCAGCGGCTTTCCGTAGGAAACAAAGGTGATGTCTCCTCCCGCGCGCTTGATATCAGCCTCTCCAAGAGGTACCAGGTACTCCTCTTCCGGAACGTCGCCGGTCCAGGAGTACATCATTTCCGCCTCAAGGAACACAACCGGATTGTCATCGCGGATTGAGCTTTTCAAGAGCCCTTTTGCATCATAGGGCGTTCCCGGCGCAACAACCTTCAGACCGGGGATATGGGCGTAATAGGATTGAAAGGCCTGCGAGTGCTGAGATGAGAGGAACTCCGCCGGGCCGTTAGGACCTCGGAATACAATAGGGCAAGAGAGCTGCCCGCCCGACATGTGTCTCATCTTGGCCGCATTGTTGATCACCTGATCCAGGGCCAGAAGCGAGAAGTTCAGGGTCATCCACTCAACTACCGGACGAAGTCCTGCAAGGGCCGCACCCACTCCCAGTCCCGTGAATCCGAGCTCCGTTATGGGCGTATCAAGCACCCGTTTCTCTCCAAACGTGTCCAACAATCCGCGGGTGACTTTGTATGCGCCGTTGTATTCCCCAACTTCCTCTCCCATGAGGAATACCGACTCATCCCGCTTCATCTCCTCCTCGAGCGCCTGTCTAATGGCCTCGCGAAACGCTATTTCAGGCATCGTCCTTCTCTCCTATTCTACGTACACGTCTTCGTAGATTGATTCCACCGGAGGTTGGTCCGAGGAATCCGCAAAGTCTACGGCAGCCTGCGCAATTTGCTTGGCCTCGTCGTCTATCTTCTTGAACTCTTTTTCATCAATGAAGCCGTCCTCCAGCATGTCAGCCTTCAGAAGCAGGATTGGGTCCTGCCGCTTATACTGCTCAAGCTCTTCCTTGGTCCGGTATTTTGCCGGATCACTCATGGAGTGGCCCTTGTAACGGTAGGTCTTAACGTCAAGGAGCATCGGTTTGCTCTCCTTGCGTGCGAGCTCGACAACTTCTTTTACCGCTTCATACACTTTGATCACGTGCATTCCGTCAACGGATTTGCCGCTCATATTGTAAGAGCTTGCTTTAACTTCAAAGTCCTCAACGGCGGAAACGCGGCGAACTGCGGTGCCCATGCCAAAATGATTGTTCTCCACAATGTAGACTACCGGCAATTGCCATACGCTTGCCAGGTTCATGGATTCATGAAATGCGCCCTGGTGAATGGCACCGTCTCCAAAGTAGCAGAGCACAACTCCGTTGTCCCCTCGATACTTGGTGGCAAAGGCAACTCCCGTAGCAACTGGTATCTGTCCGCCGACAATGCCGTTTCCGCCATACATATGCTTTTTCACATCAAACATATGCATGCTTCCGCCCTTTCCGCGGGAGCATCCGGTTACCTTGCCAAAGAGCTCCGCCATCACCACGTTAGGATCCATGCCGGTTGCGAGCGCATGCCCGTGGTCGCGGTAGCCGGTGAGAACGTAGTCCGACTTGAGATCCAGCGCCGCAATGGAGCCAACAGCCACCGCCTCCTGTCCATTGTAGAGGTGGCAAAATCCGCCTATTTTCTTCAGACCGTACATCTGGGCAGCTTTTTCCTCAAACCGCCTGATACGCGTCATCTCCGTGAGGAGCCGGAGAAGAAACTCCTTGTCATATCCTTTCAACTTTGTTGCTTGCTTGGCCATGTGCCTTCTCCTTATCTCCTACTTCGATCCAACCTTGACTGAGATCTTTTCATCTTCCATTGGCCTGTAGTAGACAAACTCTTCGATAACGGTCTCCAGAACTACCATATTTGAGGCATCCGGATTAACTCTCCAGAATGTTCCCAGGCGCCCGCCAAGAGCTTCTTCAACGTCTGACTTGAGGGAGGGATTGTCAATGATGGCTACACGCCCGCGCACACGCAGCACTTCAGCCAGCTCCTGAGACTGCAGCATCCATTCCACCCTGTCGTTATTAACAAGCTGCGCCGTCTTATCAAAATCAGGAGCAGTCAGGGCATAAATCAGCCCTTCGCTTCCCCGAATAGTGGCCGGGGTCATCCACCGCATGCGCGGCGCAGTCGTTTCGTCCACGTTGGCAAGTATTGCCACTTTGGCCCTCTCAATGAGCCGCTCAAGGACTCCGAACATCTCAGACGCGTTCATTGGCTCTCCTCCTCGCTGCGGGCGTTTTGACCCGCCGAAACCTCTTGGCAAGGCGCGTTTTCTGTTTCACCTGTGTGCGTATAATTGTGGCCTCGCGTGTAACCCATTATGGTTAGCGGGCGTGCAATTGACTTTAATGTAATAATTCGTGAGCAATTTTCAAGTCTATACGTCCCACGGCCAATCCGGCGATACAGATTTTCGGAAGTATTCCCCTGGCATCCGTGGATTTCGTACGTTTCCGATCAGCCTTCTGTACATTTCAAAATGATCTCACTATAATTATGAACAGGATAATAAAGTATCTAATTCCGAAGTAAGTCTTCAGGCTGCACGAGGAGGAGTTGTGTTTCAGAAACAGTTAATCATGCGACGGGTACTCTACTCGTTGACTCCTATCTTCCTATTTTCGATCTACCTTTACGGGTGGAGGGTCCTCGCGCTTACCGTCACTGTGTTTGCCCTTGGTATTCTCACGGAATTCCTGGTTGAGAAAACCAGGAACAAAAAAGTGAGTGAGGCCGTCCTGGTAACCAGTGCCATCTATACGCTCTCTCTGCCACCTGCAACGCCGCTCTGGATAGCGGCCATAGGCATTATCTTTGCGGTGTTTATCGGGAAGGAAGTTTTTGGCGGATTTGGAAGAAACGTTTTCAATCCCGCCATCACGGGACGTCTTTTCATTTACATTACGTTCCCGACCGTCCTTGCCGGCTCATGGATGGCGGCGGGCGCGTTTGGGACCGGCGCGGTTGGGGTGGACGCGCTCTCGGCGGCGTCACCGCTGGCAGTAATGCGTGCTTCAGGCGGCAACATGCCGGACCTCTTGAATCTCTTTCTTGGCTTTAGGGCGGGGTCTATTGGTGAGAGTTCCACCATACTGATTATTGCGGCAGCCATATATTTGATTGCAACCAAGACGGCTCAATGGCGCCTCATCCTTTCCACGTTCCTGAGCGGAACCATCTTGATTGTGGTGTTCTACTACACCGGTATTTCCCCGGAGTTTCCCCCGCTTCTGGGCGTGATGTCAGGAAGCCTCCTTTACGTGGCGGTCTTTATGTCCACTGACCCCGTTTCCGCGCCAAATAAGCCGCTATCCCAGTGGCTCTACGGGACAATAATAGGGAGTGTGACAATTCTCGTGAGAACTCTGTCAGGTTTTCCGGAGGGAAGCAGCTTCGGCATTCTGATGGGAAACGCCTTCGCGGCGCTTCTTGATGAACTTCTGCCCAAACCGCAGAAAAAAAAGAAGGCTGCAAAGCCGGCGCCCAAGCCAAAGAATCAGACCAAGGAGGCATCCGCGTGAACAAGCAGAGTATGCTCTACACGGTGGTCTTCACCTTCATCGTCTGTTTTGCCTTCGTCTTTCTCCTCTCTCTGACCAACGAGGCTACCAGACCCAAAGTGGAGTTCAACCAGGAAGTTGCACGCCAGCAGGCCATCCTTTCAGCACTCGGCGTTTCGTTCTCAACTCCCCAGGAAGTGGAACAGAAGTACAAGAACGTTGAGACCGTCAAGAAAGGAAATATGACCCTCTACACCACAACGGCCAATGGAGAACGGGTCTACGCTCACCAGTTTTCCGGCCAGGGACTCTGGGGCACTATTACCGGCGTGCTGGGTGTAAACTCGGACGCAACAAAGACTGTTGGGCTTGAGATTATCAGCCACTCTGAGACGCCGGGTCTCGGCGGCCGCATTGATGAAGCATGGTTTAAGAAGCAATTTGATGGAGAAACCATCAAGAACGGAACCATCCAGTTCACCAGCGGCGGCTCCGGAGACACTAACTACCAGGACGGCCAGGTAGACGGAATCACCGGTGCCTCACGGACAACAGACAGCATGAGAACTATCATCAACCGGGAGATTTCCAATCTGCAAGCAGCTTTGGGAGGAAACGCATGAGCGATACAGCAACAGCGAAAAATCCAGGTGACGTATTTCGGCGAAATCTGTGGACTAATAATCCTATCTTCATGCAGGTCCTCGGCATCTGTTCAGCGCTTGCCGTAACGAACCTGCTGACAAACACGCTTATCATGACTATTGGCGTGGTATTTGTAACAGGCATGAGCAGCCTCACCGTTTCAATTCTGAAGAGCCTCATGCCGAGAAAGGTGCGTATGATTGTGCAGACGCTCATCATCGCGTTCTACGTAATCATAGTTGACCTTGTGCTCAAGGCATACCTGCCAACGGTGAGCAAGAGTCTTGGCCCCTACGTAGGGCTCATTATTACAAACTGCATTATCATGGGTCGTGCTGAAGCGTTTGCCCAGAGCAACGGGCCCATTCTTTCATTCTGGGACGGCATTACCTCCGGCATGGGTTACATGGGAGTCCTGCTTGCCATCGCCTTTGTACGGGAGCTTCTTGGCTTTGGAGCACTCTTTGGCTATCACGTAATGCCGGCAGGCTTTGTGCCATGGATCATTATGGTGATGCCGCCAAGCGCTTTCTTCATTTTGGGCGTTGTGATCTGGATTGGTAAGGCTATTCTGAACAAACAAGGAGAGTTGGCATGACACCGGTAATCAGTCCATTCTCGCTATTCTTTGCGTCAATTTTTACGAGCAACATCCTTCTGGCAAACTTTCTTGGCATGTGCTCGTTTATCTCCATATCAAAGGACATGAAGTCCTCTAACGGCCTTGGGCTGGCTGTTGTAGTGGTGCTGACCGTAACCACGGGTGTAAACTGGGCGGTTCTGCATCTCATATTGATACCTCTTGGCCTGGTCTATCTTCGCTTCATAGTCTTTATTATTGTTATCGCAGCGGTGGTTCAGATGCTGGAAATGATTATTGACCGCGTATCTCAAACGCTCTACATGTCACTAGGAATCTTTCTTCCGCTTATCACGGTAAACTGCGCAATTCTTGGAGTTTCACTGTTCATGGAGATTAGAAACTACAGCTTCATACAGTCAATTATCTTTGGCCTGGGCTCGGGCCTTGGATGGTGGCTTGCAATAATGTTGCTTTCAGCCATGAGAAAGAAGATAGAGAAAGCTCCGGTACCTGCAGGTCTTCAGGGCTCCGGCATCACCATGATCACAATCGGATTCATGGCGATGGCGTTCATGGGCTTTTCCGGAATGCTTCAGGTCCAGTGAGACACGCGTACTACGCTTAGAAGGAGTTGACATTGAACGCGGCATATTTTATTGCACCGGCTGCAATCGCAACAATCAGTGCGGTGCTTGCAGCTCTCATTTCCATTACAGACAGCATCGTCAACAACTACGGCGATGTAGTGATAAACATAAATGACGGCTCCAAGGAGCTCGACGTCAAGGGCGGCGCAAACATGCTCGTCACTCTGGCGGAAACGGGCATTTTCATCCCCTCCGCATGCGGCGGACGCGGAAGCTGCGGGGAATGTAAGGTAAAGGTAACCTCCGATATTGGGCCGCATCTTCCAACTGAAATACCTTATCTCTCCAAAGAGCAGTTATCGGAGAATGTACGTCTCTCCTGTCAGGTAAAACTCAAGACAGACGTTGCCATAGAGGTGCCCGAATATCTGTTCAAAGTGCAGCAGTACGACGGAGTGGTGGAAAGCATCAAAGATGTCACACACGATATCAAAGAGGTGTATGTAAAGCTCTCTGACGGCGCGGAAGTAGATTTCCGCGCGGGGCAGTACGGACAGATTGAGGTTCCGCCCTATGGCAAGATCCGGGAGCGGACGCAACGCGCTTACTCTATGGCGTCCGTACCGGCCGACACAACTCACCTCGGTTTCCTGATCCGGCTTGTACCCGGCGGTATTGTCACCACCTACGTTCATGAACATATGCATGAAGGTGAGAAAATGAAGGTGATTGCACCGTTTGGAGAGTTCTTTGTCAGAGAAACGGATGCGGCCATGATTTGCGTCGCCGGCGGGTCGGGCATGGCGCCCTTCAGGAGCATCTTTTATGACCGTATTGCAAAGGGCAAGATGGAAGAGCGCGATATCTGGTACTTCTTTGGCGCACGTACAGAAAAAGATCTCTTCTACCTGGATGAGCTTAAAAAGATGGAAGAAGAGCATGAATGTTTCCACTTCATTGCGGCGCTCTCGGAACCGGAAGAAGGCAGCGGCTGGAGCGGCGAGACCGGCCTTATCACTGAAGTACTTGACAAATACCTGAAAGAGATCGTTCCATCAGACCAGCCAAAAGAAGGCTACCTTTGTGGAAGCCCCGGCATGCTCGATGCCTGTATGGCGGTAATGAGAAACCACGAAATGCAGGATGAGAAGATCTACTTCGACAAATTTGCGTGATAGCGAGGTAATCCTATGAAAATGTCTCCCGAGTATGTCAAAGCACAGGCAAATATGCAGCCGGGTGAAATCACCTCGGACGGTTTTCTTGGTGATGATTCACGTCCACTGGTTGACATCATTGCGGCCGACGAAGAGATCATGGCCTCGCTCGGTATCACCTTTGAGAAAGCGGTAGAACGGATGCACTATCTCATGGATGAGGGGCGCAAGGGTCTTGAAGAGCCCGTTACCGTGGACGGTAGGTGGGTTGTACGAGTAAGCGAGGCGCGCGGGTTCCTGGCCTCGCCATTTGAAGACGGCATTTTTCGAAAGGTAAACGCCCGGGTGGAGCGTGCTCCTGACGGCAAACCAACCGGTGACGTGCTACTTTTCTCTGAACTCTCCATACACCTAATGGAAAAGTACCATTTCCTGCAGGGAAAAGGTTCACCGTTTCGAATTGAGCCTTCATCCATAAAGAAGGTGCTTGAACTGTAGCGCGGGTTCGGCTTCCGGGGTTTGATTTTCTCACACCATCCGTATTATTCTCGAGGCCACACGGTGCCGGACGTAAATGGACAACGAACGTATACTAATTGTAGAAGATGAGAAGATCATCTCTCTGGATCTCCAGCGAAGACTTGAGAAATTCGGGTACCGCGTGGCAGACGTCTGCTCCACCGGAAATGACGCCGTAAACAAAGCAATAGAGCTCCGCCCGGATATCATCCTGATGGATATCATGCTCGGCGGGGAGATGGATGGGATAGAAGCCGCGAACCGCATCAAGGAAGCAACGGCAATACCGGTTATCTTTCTGACCGCTTACGCGGATGAAAAGACACTGCAGCGAGCAAAAGAAGCTGAGCCTTTTGGTTACATCCTCAAGCCGTTCAAAGAGCGGGAGCTTTATACCACCATAGATATCACGCTCTACAAGAGTCGAATGCACAAGGAGCTCCAGCGACAGGAACGCTGGTATAACTCTATCTTGCACAGCGTGGCAGATGCGCTTATAGCCGTTGATCCTAACCATCAGATTCAACTAATGAATCCCGCAGCGGAGACGCTGACAGGATGGACGGAAAGTGCGGCGCGTGGGATTCCCGTACCAGACGTGTTTCAGATATTTGACCAGCATACCCAATTACAGGTTCCTGTTTTTGAGTCAGGTAGCGCCCCGCAGGGGGAGGGTTCACTCTATTTTGAGAGCGTCTACCTGAAAAACAAGCAAGGCGCACAAATTCACATTGAAGGAACGGTCTCTCCCATTCGCAACGAGTCAGGTGAAATTGAAGGGACCGCCGTTGCATTTCGGGACGTCACGGACATCAAAAAGATGTCTGATACCATTATCTATCAGGCAAGCCATGACGCGCTGACCGGGCTCATTAACAGAGACGAGCTATTCGCCCGGCTTACCGGCCTCATAAAGCCAAGCGGGAACTCTGACGCCTCCCACTGTTTTCTCTACGTGGATCTTGATCAGTTCAAGCTGGTGAACGACGTGTGCGGCCATCAGGCGGGAGACGAACTCTTGCTCCAGGTTTCCCGTGATCTTCTGGCCCTTACCGACGGGAGCCACACGCTGGGCAGACTGGGCGGGGACGAGTTTGGGCTCATACTTCACGACACCGGCAGTGAACAGGGCATTCAGACGGCCCGCCAGGTGCTGCAGCTGTTGAACCGCAAGTTTATCTGGCAAAAAAGTGCGTTTCACATTACGGCCAGTATTGGGCTCATTCCCGTGTCAGGAAGCACCACGGACGCGTTCAACGTCCTCGCGGCGGCAGATGACGCATGCCTGCTGGCCAAGGAACAGGGAGGAAACACGGTTCAAATATATCAGACCGCTGATTATAAGTTCCTCAAACGCCGCGGAGAGATGCAGTGGATTTCCCGGCTGACCCATGCGCTCGAGGAAGATCGTTTTGTGCTCTACTTTCAGCCCATTGTCAGCCTGAACGGCAAGATGGATGAAAAGAAAGAGATTCTGATCCGGCTCAAGAACAACGACGGACAACTGGTCAGCCCTGGTGATTTCATTCCGGCGGCTGAACGCTACAATCTCATGCCGCAAATAGACAGGTGGGTACTGCGCGAAGTAATGCACTACGCACGCAGGAAACAGGAACGTGATGGCGATTATGAAGTTTACTGCATCAACATTTCAGGCGCCTCTCTTGCAGATGAAACGCTTCTTGATTTCATTATCGCACAGCTGAAAGAAACCGGTACCGACCCGCATGCCATCTGTCTGGAAATCACGGAAACTACCGCTATCCAGAACCTTTCCCGTGCCGTCAGATTCATGAATCAGTTGCGGAGAGCGGGGGTCACTTTTGCGCTGGATGATTTTGGCAACGGATTTTCCTCCTTTGCCTATCTCAAGAGCCTCCCGGTCGACTTTTTGAAGATTGACGGCTCCTTTGTAAAAGACATAGATGGAGATCCGATTGACCTGGCCATGGTAGATGCGGTAAACAGCATTGGCCACGTAATGGGGATGAAAACAATTGCGGAGTATGTCAAAGATCAAACGATCATGAAAATGCTTCGCAAAATGGGCGTGGATTACGCGCAGGGATTTGCCATCGCCGCGCCAGAACCCCTTCCTGAGCTGACCAAGTAATGATTCGTTATCAAGAAACACAGCGTCTTTTTCTTACCGGGATGAAACACTGCGGCAAGAGCACGCTCGGTCAACTTCTCTCTGCGCAGCACGGTTGGATGTTTGTTGATCTTGATGACGTGATTCGATCGCTCTGGATTGAGGACGGAAACCCTCCTGTCTCGAGCGTTCGCACCATTTACCAGTCACACGGCGCTACCCGGTTTCGGGACCTTGAAGCACGTGCAGCAGGCCGTATTTCAGCGTTGCAGGCAAATGAGACGCGGGTTGTGGCGGCGCTTGGCGGGGGCACGCTGGAGAACGATCAGGCGCGTGCTCAACTGGAAGGGCGCGGCGTTTTCGTGTATCTTCAGGAAGATCCAGAGGCGCTCTTCAAGCGCGTCGTGCGAGGAGGAATACCGCCGTTTTTAGATCCGCAGGATCCTCGCGCAAGTTTCATGGAGACGTACGTGCGGCGGGTACCGCGACTTGAAGCAAGCGCTGATCTGGTGGTTTCCGTTGCAGGCCTGGATGTGGAGAGTGCGCTCGCCACCCTGGATGCCAAACTGGAGGAGTACATCGATGGCAGGTAATAGTTTTGGGCAGGTTTTCCGCATCACCACCTTTGGTGAATCTCACGGAGGTGCCGTCGGGGTGGTGGTAGACGGAATGACGCCCGGCATTGAATTGACCACTGAAGAGGTCCAGAAACAGCTGGACCGGCGTAAACCAGGACAGTCTTCCATCACAACGCCAAGGAAAGAACCTGACACGGTAAACATTCTCTCAGGTATCTTTGAAGGAAAAACCACCGGAACACCACTTTTGATGATTCTTTATAATTCCGATTTTGAGCCGGAAGCATACGTCGCCATCAAAGATATGTTCAGACCGGGACATGCCGACTTTACCTACCTGCAAAAATACGGCGTGAGAGACTGGCGCGGCAGCGGCCGTGCATCCGGACGGGAGACCGCCGGACGGGTGGCAGGCGGGGCGGTGGCGCGCAAGCTACTTGCCGGCAGAAACATCACGGTACGTGCCCACACCGCAAAGGCAGCCGGTGTTACCTGCCACTCCTATGATCCTGAGGTCATTGAAAAGAACCCGTTGCGTGCATGTGACGCGGAGGCGGCCAAAGAGATGGAAAAGCGAGTGACCGCACTTAAGGAACAGGACGACAGCGCGGGCGGTATTGTGGAGTGCCGCATTTCAGGTGTAGCACCAGGGCTTGGTGAACCGGTATTTGACAAGCTGGATGCGGAACTGGCCCACGCCATGCTCTCCATAGGAGCGGTAAAAGGCATTGAGTTTGGCGCCGGTTTTCGCGTGGCTGAAATGTCCGGTAGCGAGCACAACGATCAAATGGGTGAAAACGGCTTTCTGACCAATAACGCGGGCGGTATAATTGGCGGGATTAGTAACGGAGAAGAAATCGTGTTTCGGGTTGCGGTGAAGCCAACCTCTTCAATTGCCAGGCTTCAGCAAACCGTAGACATGGAAGGAAAGACCCGCACAATCCGGACTGAAGGCCGCCATGACGCGTGCATCTGTCCAAGAATTGTGCCGGTTGTGGAAGCTATGGCGTGCCTGGTCCTTGAAGATCATTTCAAGAGACAGGCAGCCATGCTTGCCACATAGAGTTTGCTGCGAATCAACCCTCTTCAGGGGAGAACTCGTCTTTTGAAGCTCCGCACATGGGACATACCCAGTCTTCAGGAATAGACTCAAACGGTGTTCCGGGTTCCACTCCGTTGTCCGGATCGCCCTCTTCAGGATCATAGATGTAGCCGCAAACATCGCATACGTATCTCTGCATAGTGTTCTCCTCTCCGTGCCTTTACAGTAGTCTTTACTTACTTAGTAACATATTTAGGCGCCTTTTTCAATCATTCCTTTTACGGATCGCCATGCAGGAACGGAATGTCCTCCGGCAAATGTGCTTTGACCTCTGGATTTATACCGTATCTGGTGAGTGAGAAGTCATACTTCACCGGATCGCTTGGATCAAGCGTTTTGAAAAACTCCGTAATTTCAAGTGCAGCGTTCCTCGACGCCGTAGCGCGGCGTGTAATGGCAAGTCGACGGCAAACTGAAAGCATATGGACGTCAAGCGGAACAATAAGCTGCGCAGGAACCGCCGCGTGCCACCCGCCCGGGTCCAGGCAATCCTGCCGCACCATCCAGCGCAGGAAAAGATGAAGCCGCTTCGTTGCACTATTCCGCGCAGGATCCGCCAGCAGGATACCAACGTCCGTTGACAGACGTTCGCGCAGGGCAGCAACCAGGCCGGTCAGGCCCGGAAGGACGGTCGCATCTGCGGGAGAGGCTGTGGTCGCAAAACACGCCTCAAGACTTCCCCACTCCCGAAGCACCGCACCAATTGCAAGCAAAAAGCTTGAAATCTCTGCCTCTCCAAAGAAACGGTAGACGAAGCCACGCAGCCGCCGCCGGATTTGCGTTTCAGACAACTGTGCAAGCTGCCGTGCCGGATAGGGTAATGCTTCCAGCACGCGACGGCAGGTGGTCAGAATTGATCCAACCCGCCCCAGTGCCAGGGATGCACAGATAAATGCGGTAACTTCTCGCTCAGCAGGATTCTGCACGTCTGCCACCAATTCAAGTGGGTCTGGATGAAGGTAGCGCGGCGAGTGATAGCGCAGAAACGCCCGCCGGGCAGCACTTCTGCTCTCTTCCGGAACCCGGTCCGGGCTCCATGCGGAACGCACACAACTCATTACTGAACGACCTCCTTTTCACTCTGTCGGATGTGCAGTATGCTACGCCAATGCAGGAAATCGTACGCTTCGTTGCAGATAAGTTCTACTGGGTATTTCTGGGTGTGCTTGTAATCAATCTGATTCAAAGGAAGTACCAGGAAACCGCGACAAAAAAACGCTTTGCCACGCTCTACATCGCCATTGCGCTGCTCCTCTTTTTTGGGACCGCGCAGTTGATCCTCACCTATAAGCTGCAGCCCGCCCTCCTTGGTCTGGCAGCGCTTGCAATTCTCATTGTTGGCTACATTTACCGGGATCACGTGTGGCCGTTCCGTCTCAGGTGCCAAAAATCCGGCAAGTGGCTTGACGCCAAAACATTTCTCTTCCGTGATTCCAATATCCTTCCGGAATATGACTCTGACAACTCCAATCAAGGGGACAACGGCGGAACAGCGTAGCCGCGTTTCAGTCCCGCTGGCGCCGGGAGAAGTAGACAAAAAGCAAAACCACGCCCAGCACCACAAAGAGTGAGGGCCACCACGTCCCGACTGCCTCTATAAAGTCATCCCTGATGAGATCCAGGCTAAACGGCAGAAAGACAAGGGAGAGTACGACTATTGCGTAACCCGGTATAGTCAGGGATATCCGCCGCACGCCACGTTTTTTCATCCCGTATGCTACCAGTGAAACACCGGTGACGGTCATGAACACCGGCCAGATCCGTATAAGGTCCACGCGCGTCATGACAGTTGTCATCAAAAGCATCACCGCGCCGCCTAAGGCGAGGAACATGCCCAGAAAGACGTATGACTGCCTGGCGTTACGAAGGAAGACCGCATAAAGAAAGCCGAGTCCCAGCACAAGCGGAAGGACGGGCCAGAGCGCTTCCAGTCCCCGCAAATATCCACCCGTCCAGAGCAGCAATACTATGCCGATGAGAATCAGGACTATACTGAAGACGAGATACTTGTTTGGATACCGGGGACCTTTGGCTACCATGCGAAGCTCTCCTGTAGACGGAGGGAATTGTAGCAGAACGGGTACTTCTTGCCAACAGCAGACCTTTTGAAGTACAATCTGCTGCAGTATGAAGCGACTCCCACTTCTCATGATTCCGCTTCTTGCGATCCTTTTTTTGCTTTCCGGATGCAAGACCGAATACTCATACTACATTGTAGGCAACTCCGCACAGCAACAGGAACTGCATGAGCTCTTCCGGCTGCTTTCCAGAAATGGAGAGAGCGACCAACGCCGCACCATTCTCATAGAACAGATTGCCGGCTATCTGCTGCAGGCAGGACATCAGGAACGCATCCCGGTGTTTCTTACCACGTACGTTGAGCGTCATCCTCGTGATCCGTATGACGCCTACTATCTGATGCTCGTCGCCCAGAATTACGCCGCCACCTCCTCACCTGAGCTGGCTCGCCACTACTATCGCCGAATACTTTCCAACTATTCGGATGTGGTGGTCCGTGGCACCTCGGTACACTATACCGCTCTCTCCGCGCTGGTTTCACTGACCCAGGACCCGGCACTTCGCATTGGGTACTACCAGGATCTGGTAGACCGTTTCCCTGACAAGATAGAACTTGGTACCAGCTATTACTATATGGGAAAAACCTACGAGAAGCTGGGCGAATGGGACAACGCTTTTGCCGCGTACAAGAAGTACCTGGAATATCCGGATACCCAGATTCCGGGTGCGCCGGATGCTCGCCGCGACATCCAGAACATGGTAGATTTTTATGACTCCCCTAAAGACTGGACCATGGAAAGTCTGGACAAGCTGGTGGCCGCTATTAAGAGCGCTCTTTGGAGACAAAACGCCCGTGATCTGCTCAGATACAAGGCAAAAGAAAACTTCTTTGCCATGTCATGGGAGCAGCAGGAGTACGATTTCAACAGCCAGATCACCTTTAACATCGGCATTTTTCTGCAGCGCTCCCGCGTCCGATTTGCCGATAATCTGGACATGAATTCCAATGCGCGGGAAGCATATTTGCGCACATGGGGCTGGTCACACCGGATCCGGACCTGGTACCTCTACTTCCGACGCGTTGATTTTCCCGCTGATCCGGAAATAAACGGAAACTGGGAATGGGCCGGGATATTCTTTGGTGACGCCCTGTAGGCAGGGGCATCAACCTGCTGTAGGGAGGCTCGATGCAAAGACGCTCTACACATGCCACTCTGTTCCGAATGCTCGTGCTCATAATCTCTCTGACTCCAATATATGTGCAGGCACAGGCGGGCGTGGATACAGAGGAGCTACCGCCCTGGTCATCCCGCATTCTCTGGGACTCAGCCAGCGTTCAACTAGAAATAGATGCGCCGATACCCGCAGATATGAGAAACCGCCCCACGGCGCCCTTCCAGGTGGAGCGTGAAGTTGAATTGGAGCTGCCCCGAATCCTCAAGGATGCTCTATTGCCGCTTCGTATCGACTCCTACTGGACCTTTAAGGAAGAATTGCTGCGCATGCCCGAACTTCTGGATCGCACCATGGGAATTGCCGAGCAGGCGGCTCCCCCGCAGACACGGCAGAGTCAGGACCTTCAAACGGTTCACATTACCTACACCATTCGCCTCTATCCGGGTATCGCATCGCTCTTTATAAAAGAGAACCCGCCATTCCCCGTGCCCCGTTCACTCGGCTGGGTGCCAACTGATGACTTCACCGGGATAGTCATTTACGCGCGTGATCCCGTTCCAGTCCACGGAGAACGAGGAACGGCAACAGTACGGCCTGCCCTCTTCCCGGAGATCTATGATGACGGTCTGCATACTGTACTCACCGCGGAAATGGTTGCCCCGGATGTCTTGAAACGAAACGGTGTAGCAGGATACACGGATAGTTTTGACAATACACAATGGATTGCCCGCGTAGGAGAAAACCCGCTGCGAATACTTGCAAGCGGGGTTTTTGGCAAATACCGCACGGACGTGCTGATTCCGGAAGTGGACGCGGACAGAATTCTTTCGAACGATCATAATCGCCAACTCCTGCAAAACGGCCGCGTACTCTTTATTCTATCCTCTGACGCTCTTGCAGAACAAACCCATTGACGCGGCGGCTTCTCTGTCATTGACTTATCCACCCTATTGTGCTGAAATTGAACCATTCACAAGAGAGGGCGGGAATGCACAGAATTCGACTTGTACTCGTAATATGGACCGTAACCGTCACCGTGTTGCTTTCATCATGCGGACCGCGGGATATCGGTACCGCCGTTGTGTTGTGGCCGCCGGACGGCAGCACCATTTCCGCCGGCAGCATGCTTCCGGTAGTTTCGCAGTCAGCGCGCACCGGTGAATACAGCCTTCGCACGGGTGACAAGGGGCAAACAGTTACCCTGCCGGAATGGCGGGTAGCCCTCTATGAAGACAGCAACGCCGCCCGAAAGCGAGCGGAAGCGTATGCGGACTACAAGGACATGTTTGCCCGTTCCGAGCTCACCGCCCTGCCCGTCCGCAAAGAACAGGACAGGATGTCTGACCTTGTTTATCGGCTCAGAGACGGTGAAGTCATGAAAGTCCTCGACCGGAGCGCGGAGCAGTCCAACGAAGCGGGCTACGTGGCTTACTGGTATCACGTGCTCACCAGGGACGGCACAGAGGGCTGGGTATTTGGCTACTACTTGACCGTCTACCGCACGGACGGAACCATCCTTCACTCGCCCAATACTCAGAGCCAGGATAAGGCACTGGACGCTTTCCTACAGTCAACGTGGCGCCCCGACTACTTTGCGGAAATGCTGTCTTCAGGGCACATTGATCTTCAAAAGTTCAAGCCGGAATACGGTCTCTTTCCGGATCCGGAGCATACTCAGATCAGACTTAGCCTGCCTGATCAGAACGTCCTTTTTGATTACACCGACATAGTTAATGTTGCCCCCAAGCAGTACATGGCAGAAGGTTCTTCTCTTCAGATCATTCTCCGTGACGAAAAAAGTGCGAGTATTCGCTACACCTTGAACGGCCAGGGTCACAGCCTCGCCATTCAGACTCTGGACGTTGACCTGCAGAAAGTCATCGACCAGGAAAAAGCACGCCGGCAGGCCAAGCTGGAAGAGCTCTACACACGGGGACCGGTTCTCACAAGCAGCGCATATGGTACTCTTTCCGTTTATGAGGATGGAAGTTTCCGCTGGACCGGCTATCAGAGTCTGGTACCTGCGGTAATTCCCCGGGACGCCGGGTCTGACGGCACCGTCTCTTTCCGTCTTTTTCTAAGCAGGCAACTGGAAGGCAATTTTGACGGAGTCATTTCTTTGCATTTCAGCAATATGCCGGAAGACAGCTATGTGGATTTCCTCTACCAGTACCGCAACTCCGGAGTCAGGCTGGTTTCCGTCAGCGCGGAGAACATTCAGAACAACGTAGTCCTGCAGGAGGGACTCTCGCCAATTGTGGTCTTTATGTCCTTTCAGAGCTCCTCCGGAATTCAGTGAGGTAGCATGCTTCTTGCACAACTGAACTCAATATCCATGAGATTTGGCGCCCAGGAAGTTCTTGGCGGGCTCACTTTTTCCCTCTCCACCGATACACGTCTGGCGCTTACCGGGGCAAATGGAAGCGGCAAAACCACGCTCATGCGGATCATTGCAGGGTTCGCGCAACCGGACGGCGGCAACGTCACTATTCCGCGCGGGGTGAGAATTTCCTACCTGCCACAATCCGGCCTTGTCCATAACGGCAGAAGCCTCTGGGACGAAGCGGAACAGGCGTACTCCCGGATAAGAGAGCTTATTACTCGTCATGAACGGCTTGGAGAAGATCTTGCCGCCCTGACCGAGGGGGCACCGGAAACAGACCGCCTTCTCCACGAGTTCCACGATATCCAGGAGCACATTGTTGACAGCGGCTACTACAGCCGGGAGGCAGAAATACACTCTGTGCTCACAGGGCTTGGGTTTGAGGAGTCTCAGTTTGGCGACGAGGTTTCCACCTTTTCCGGCGGTTGGCAAATGCGCATTGGGCTCGCAAAGGTTCTCCTTGAGCGCGCCAATCTTCTTCTTTTAGACGAACCGACCAACTACCTGGATATTGAAGCACGATTCTGGCTCCGTGATTATCTTTGCAACTATGACGGCGGCTATATTGTCGTTTCTCACGATCGCTACTTCCTTGATGAAACGGTGACGGAAGTGGCCGAGCTGTTTATGGGTGAATTGCATACGTATCGCGGCAATTTTACGGAATATCAGGCAAAAAGGGAGAAGGAACTGGAACAGTTGCTCAAATCCTACGAGGAGCAACAGCGCGAAATTGCACACATTGAGGAGTTCATCCGGCGCTTTCGTTACAACGCGTCCAAGGCACCTATGGTACAAAGCCGCGTCAAGCAGCTTGAAAAGATCAGACCGATAGAAATCCCGGAAAGCATGAAGCAGATTCACTTCTCCTTCCCGCCTCCACCCCATTCCGGCAAACAGGTCCTTGAGCTTACCGGAATAACGCGGCGGTACGGGGAGAATCTGGTGCTGGACGGCCTGGATTTACACGTGGAACGCGGTGAAAAAATTGTCATAGCCGGCAAGAACGGCGCCGGAAAAACAACACTACTCAGGCTGATAGGCGGTCATGACAGCGGCTACAGCGGAACAATGAAGTTTGGAAGCGGTGTGCGCCTTGCCTACTTTTCTCAGGACAACATTGAAAGCCTTGATCCCGGACGTACTGTAATGGAGGAGGTTGAAGAAAGCGCGCCTACATCCATGATTCCACACCTGCGAGGTCTCCTGGGCGCGTTTCTCTTTCGCGGAGACGCCATACACAAGCAACTTGGAGTACTAAGCGGCGGAGAGGCAAGCCGGGTGGCGCTTGTCAAGATGCTCCTTCAACCTGCAAATCTCCTTATCCTTGATGAGCCCACGAACCACCTTGATATGAGCTCAAAAGACGTGCTTCTTGATGCCCTCACCCGTTTCCCCGGTACCGTCCTTTTTGTATCTCACGACAGATACTTCATCAGGGACCTTGCAACACGCGTCGTAGAGCTCCGCAGGCTTCCCGGCTCGCCCCCTGAAGCACGGAACTTCCCCGGTGACTATGACTACTATCTCTGGCGCACAGAGCAGGAGGCGGCCGCGGAAGAAGGAAGTTCCGGCTTCACCGCCACTCCCACCGTCCGTCCTGCGGGCGAACCGGACGGAAACGGGCAAAGTGCGCAGGAAGTGCATGAGGCAACCAAGAAGCGGCGCAGTGCGCTGCTCCGACTGGAACGGGAGGAAGCGCGTCTTCTTTCGGCCATTGAAGCGTCCGAAGGGAAACAGGCCGCCCTGGTAGAGAAACTGGCCAGTCCGGAGGTGTATACAAACGGTGAACTGGTGAAAGAGATTCAGGAAGAAATCCGCAGGTGTGAAGCGGAACGGCAAGCACTCACCGAGCGCTGGGAATCACTGGAAGCAGAGCGCGCAGAGGTTACATGATGGCGGATCACTCGCAGGCAATCAAACGCTATTGCCGCGACCACCTTCACGGCAGTTGTTATATTGACGGCAAAACGCGTTCCCGCTACGCAACTGACATGAGCCTCTACCGCATTGTTCCGCAGGCGGTTATTCGCCCGGCTGACACGGAAGACGTGCGCCGAATAGTTCAGTTTGCCGGCGAGAAACGCCTGGCAATTACCGCGCGTGGCGGCGGAAGCGGCACCGCAGGAGCAGCACTCGGGTCAGGAATTATCCTTTTGCTAGACTCACGCTCCGGTCTTACCGGCCTTGGGGAGATCACGCAGGAAAACGATGAAGTGAGGATCACTGCCGGGCCCGCCGTCCGACATGACAGACTCCAGAAAAAGCTCTCACAAGCGGGTCTGTTTCTCCCGTCCGACCCCTCCAGTGGTCCCCTTTCGTACCTGGGAGGCAATATCGCGACGCGGGCCAGCGGTCCCCACGCCCTGCGCCACGGCGCCATTGACCGCTATTTACGGTCAGTACGCCTGGTCACCGCCTCAGGACACCTTGTGGATACATCCCGCCCGGATAGCATTCCTCAAAAACTCAGCGACGGACTTCACGCCATACGCCGTAATCTCCTGAATGATGCGGAAAACAGCACCCGGATCAGGGAAAAACAGCGCATAAAATCCGCCAGCGGATACAACCTGGGTGCGTTCCTCAGCTATGAAGAGGCCGGTCACATCATCACCAGCCTCATAGCGGGCAGCATCGGCACACTTGGTATTGTAACCGAGGCAACTCTCAGCGCGGAAGCGCTGGACTCTAAGAGCGCACTGACCGTCTTCTACCTGGCAAGCATCGCTGATGCGTGCCGTACGGTTGCGTTGTGCAGAGAAGGCGGGGCAACAAGCATTGAGCTCATAGATGCGCGCACTGTTTGGCTATCCCGCATTTCCGGCAACGCGGGTTTTCTCCCGGAGGGAGAGTACAACCTGGTTCTGGCGGAAAGCACGGGAGACAGCGCGAATGAAGCGGCCCGTGCCCTGCGCGAGGAGGTGGAAGGCAGGGGGGTGGCACGGGTTCATCACACGCAAATTGCGGTTTCCTCGGAACAGATCGAACAATTCTGGAAACTGCGCAAGCGGCTTCTCTTCGTTGTCAGAAACGGGCTGGAAAATCATACTGCCTACTCGGTGGTGAACGACGTTGCGGTTAGCCCGGAACGCCTGGAGGAGCTTATCACCGCGGTCAGAGAAATCTTTTCCCGGCACAATCTGCCGGCGGCGGTGTACGGTCACGCCGGAAGTGGCAACCTCCACTTGCGCCCGCTTTTCCCCAACAATCACCCGGACCTCCACCGGCTCATCAAAAGAGTTGCGGACGATGTCTACGGTGCGGTACTCAGTCTTGGCGGAACTCTCACCGGGGAGCACGGCATGGGACGGCTGCGAGCCCCCTATTTGAAGGCAGAGTGGGGAGAGACGCTTTGGGAAGCCATGAAATCAATCAAAGAACTCTTTGATCCGGAGAACATCCTGAATCCGGAGACGATGTTTGCCGAAAACCTCAGGACTGAGTTATTTGACCTGTGATTCCGGCTGACAGAGTGCCGGAAATCGGCTACCATCTGCACCATGACACGCGTAATTTCTTGGAATGTGAACGGAATCAGAGCGGCAGCAAAGAAAGGACTCTTTGACTTTCTGGCTGAACAGCAGCCGGATGTACTTTGCCTGCAGGAAACCAAAATCCAGGAGGAGCAGCTAACCGAAGAGCTGCGTGCCCCGGCCGGTTACACCTCTTACTGGAGCTCTGCAGAGCGGAAAGGATACAGCGGCGTTGCTCTCTACTCACGGCAGAAGCCCCTCTCTGTAACGCGGCTGGGAGTAGATCGATTTGACGCGGAAGGAAGAGCACTCATCGCCACATTCCCCTCTTTCACGCTGGTCACCGCATACTTTCCAAACAGCCAGGAGGGCGGCAAACGGCTGGCGTACAAGATAGATTTTTGTGACTCAATCCTGACGCTCACAGAAGATCTGGTTTCACAGGGAAAGCGCGTTCTCTTGTGCGGGGACTACAACATAGCTCATAAGCCAATTGACCTGGCAAATCCAAAGGCAAATGAAGGCAACGCAGGGTATCTTCCCGAGGAACGCGCCTGGATGGACAAATTTGTGGGAGCCGGCTACGTTGACACCTTCCGCATGTTTAACCAGGAACCGGATAACTACACCTGGTGGTCTTATCGGTTCAACGCGCGGGCAAAAGATATTGGATGGCGGATTGACTACCACTGTGTCAACGAAGCATTTCGGGACGCGGTCTCACAGTCAGTCATCATGAAAGAGGTCACCGGATCGGACCACTGCCCCATCCAAATACAGCTCACTGCGTGACCGGTCTGACACCGGAGCAAGAATTCTCCCAGAGAGTGGCTATCCGCCCAATTTGTTAGTATACTTTTTCTTGTAAAGTAGCCCAGGGAGGTTATGCGTTATGCAACATCAGACGATCCCGCTTTTCCCCCTCGGCATAGTGCTTGTGCCGAAGATGCCGTTACCTTTGCACATTTTTGAAGAACGGTACAAGACCATGATTGGAGAGTGCCTGGAGAGCGGGCAGGAATTCGGAATAGTCTACACATCCGGATCCCGTATGCAGGAAATTGGGTGTACAGCCACGGTAAAGCGCGTCATGAACCGGTATGATGACGGAAGAATGGACATACTGGCGTTTGGAAAGCGCCGGTTCTACCTGAACGGCGTGCTTGAAGGCGCTAAGTACCAGCAGGGCAAGGTCGCGTTTTTTGATGATGAGCGCACGGAAGAACCCGGGGAGCTGTCCGACCTGGTGGAAAGTGTAGTGAACCGTCTTGAAGTTTTTGCACACATGACGGGAAACAAAATTGACCGTGATCTGCTTTCAGCGCTCACCATTGATGAGCTTTCATTCATTGTCACTACAGCGAGTTTCTTCACTGCAGAAGAACGCCAGCACATCCTGGGACTCAGAAGCAGCCGGCAACGGTTGGAAACGGAGATCACGAGTCTTGAAGAGAGCATAGCGCGGCGCCACGCTATCCGCGAAATTCAACGTGTGATAGGAAGCGAGGCGGACGTAGCACATTTGCTGAACTAAGCTGCATTTTTGTGAATCTGGTTACTCTGAGTCCGCGGCTTCAAATAAAAGTGATGCAGAGTTCAGACAGTATCTAAGACCGGTCGGTTTTGGACCATCATCAAATACGTGCCCCAGGTGTGCATCGCAGCGCGCACATCTCACTTCTGTTCTCACCATCCCCAGAGACCCATCCCTGTGCGTTTCTACCGCCTCAGAGTCAAGCGGCTTAAAAAAGCTGGGCCAGCCGGTGCCTGAATGATATTTGTGCTCCGAACCGAAAAGCGGTGTTCCGCAACAGACGCAACGGTACACACCCGTTTGTGTAAGATCATAATATTCACCGGTGAACGCGGGCTCAGTTCCTCCCTTGCGGGCAATGGCAAATTGTTCTTGTGTCAGTTCCTGCTTCCATTCCGCTTCACTCTTGTGTATTTTTTCCATCAATAGCACTCCTCTTCACGACAATATAGTTACGAGTCGACCGGCAGTCCAACGCTATGTGGCCGGAGATAAGTTCCGGAGGGGAGTGTTGGAACCACGGTGGCATTTTGTTGACACCACCGGAGAGGCTCCATACAATCTGATGCAATGAGGCAGGGAAGGAAGATATATGGATGACTACAGGACCAAAATCACTGCACTTGAGCGTGAAATTGAAGAAAATGAAGCGGCCATAGATAAAGGCTACGGGAGCATCGGAGAGCAACTGCACCGAAAACATGATCAGTTACTATCCGGGAAACAGTTCAAGGAGTTGCAGGAAGAGTTGAAGAACCTTTCCCGGGAGATAGATGCCTCTTCAAAAGAAGTCTCGCGCATTCAAAGCATCCAGAAACGCCAGGAGGAGAACCGCGAGAAGAGTACGGCGGCACATGAGGAAATCAAGCAGCTCCAGAAGGAGGCTGCCGGACTTTACGAGGACATTGGCAGAGCAGCGTTTGCCGTCTACAAGGAAAATCCTTTCATAGACCAAACCTTTGTAGACATCTTTTCTGACCTGGTCCGCAATCAGGAAGACCTTGCAGAAATTGAGAATGATCTTGCCCGATTTGAAAGTGAGCTGGCGGAAAAGTCATTTCTGGACAAGATGGTTGCAAAAGGGAAAGTGGCACTGCTCCGCAACCGGCAAGCGGCCAAGGAAAATAACGTACCAAGACTTCTGCGCAAAGCAGGCGAAGAGGTGTGCAATACCAACTTTGTACATGTGGTAGACAACGAGGAACTGACTAAAAGCGTTGAACCGTATACGGATCTAAACGCAAAAATTGAAAAGGTGGAAAAGCGCATTACCGCCATCTCTTCCGATCAAGATGAACTCGCCGGAGAGCTGGAACAGATGTGTGGAAACAAGAAACCGGGCAGGCGTATTAGCGAGCTTGAGCAGGCCATAGAAAGTTATCGCGATTCACTGGGTGTAACGTATGGGGAGCTCGGGAGAACGTTTGTCTCTCAACTGAAAAAGGACGCGGAGATTCCGGCGGATATTCAACCGATAGTAGAAAAGAACAAGAAATTGGACCGGGAAAACAATAACAAGTCACGCCACATTGACAGGTTGAACGCCGCAATTCAGATTCAGCGCCTCACCCGGGACATCTCTGACATGCAGGGACGCATTGAATCCCTTGAGGAGCAGATCCAGCACAGCCAGTCACGAATTGCAGAACTGCAGAACATGATGGATCAGGCTGATAAAGAGAAGAAGCAACTGGAAAAAACGCGAGGAGCGGTGGAGAAACTGTAGCGCCTGCAGGTCTATCGCGGTCATTCCGGACGAGGAACGAGTAATCGAATATCCAGCCGGAACTGACGTCCTGAAACGTTTTCTCTGAGTGCTCTTGTTTCCAAATAATAGGTGTGACCCTTTTGATAATCATAACGGAAGGAATCCGCCAGTGAAACTTTGTCCAGGTTACCGTCAAGCTCCACTCCCTGGGAGTCATAGAGCGTTAGTATAACCGGCACAGTTTCCTGGTCCGGCAGAACTACCCGATATACGCCTGCCACAGACGGAACAAATCGATACCTGCTTCCCTCGGTAGTAGCTGAAAGAGTCACCGGTCCCTCTTCCTCCTGCAACAGCGGCACTGAGGAGTTCTGCTCTTCGGTTGCTCCTGTGCCGGCGCCGGGAGCTTGCTCTGCCCCTCGCGTTGCCTGCGGCCGCGCGAGTTTCACCAAAGTGCCGTGTCTTCCGGTCACGTACAGGACGCCGTTTCCAGGAGATAAGCCACCGCCTTCAGATACGTGACGTTCGCTCGTCCAGAGAAGCGTTCCTGTGGCAACATCAAGTGCCGCCACGTTCCCGCGCTCGGTGAGCACGTACGCGGTATCACCAACACCGGTCACACCGCCCTGCGTGGGTGCGCCAACATCGGCCTGCCACAGCAAATCCCCTTTCTCCTGGCCCAGCCCGTAGACCGTGCCAAATGCGTCGGCAAGCACCACCACGCCGTTTGAAACGGCGGGTTCCACAATGACCGGATGATTTGGTTGAAACTCCCAGAGCGGCCCGCCGTCTCCCGGGCTCACCGCAACACAACTGCCTTGTCCGTTTACCGCGATGACCATCCCGCCGGTTGCCACCGGCGTCACGCCGGTAGGCGCTTCCAGAGCGGCCTGCCACACAATCGCGCCATTCCGATCAAGGCATACAAGAGAGCCGCCTTCCGTTGTCACGAAGAGGTGATCACCTTCTCCGGATAGAGACGCACTGATCGGAGCTTCAAGGGAGGTTTCCCAGAGAACGTTTCCTGAACCAATATCCATTGCAGCCACGCGCCCGTCACTGGTGGTCACGTACACTACATCTCCCGCAACCAGCGGCGAGCCGGAAATAACAGCCTGTAAGTCCTGTTCCCAAATAAGAGAACCGGTTTCCGGCTCGAGCGCGCGCAGAAGACCGTCGCTTGAACCAACGATGAGTTGATTTCCTGCAAGCGCGGGCGCGGCAAGCACTGAACCGCGGATGTCCTTCTTCCATAGTTGCTCTCCGGAACCTGAAGAGAGCGCCCAGACGGTCAAATCAAGGCCTCCAAGGTAGAGGCGTGTTCCGTCTGAGAGCGGTGCGCTGGAGAAGGCTCCGCCCAGATGCTTTTTCCATTGCGCAATTGGTTCTTTGCGTACCGGCTCACCGGCTGTGAATCCGGTTCTACCCGCATTACCCCGGTCCAGCGTGACGGAGACTCTATTCTGGAGACCACTCTCTGCACCGTTTTCCACGCCGCTGGGAGTTGTTCCCTTTTGGGGTTCCCCGGATGAGGTGTTACCGCCGTTTCCGCACGAGGTAAGGAGAAAGGGCAAAACAGCAAGTGTTGCGAAGAGCCGAACAAGGCCGGGTGTGGAACTCCTATTCACGGCTAACCTCCCTGGCAATGGCCTCCCCTTCTTTTTTTGTAAGGTAGCCGCGTCTTTCAAGCTCTGAGAGAACCCCTGTGGGATCCCCGTTTAAAAGACTGCTTAATGCCTGCGGCAGCCGGGATAGCAGGGTGCTATGCAGAGCCAGGGCCCCGGCATCATCGAGTGCACCGCGCGCATACGCATCTGAAACGGTAGAGAACCATTTTTCTATTCCGCTGGCGGTCATGCCGGCAGATTGGGGCTCAAGTTCTGTGGCTATCAACTGCATATTGGCAAATTGGACTCTGGCAATGGGCCTGCCCGTCCCGTTTGAGAGCGTCTGTTCAAGACCTGCCGCCATCTCTTTGCCAAGCGCATACAGTCCCAGATCTGCCCCCTGACCCGCGGCTACGTTCCATGTTTCTCCCAGCGCCACCGCTGCTTCCACCGGTGATAGATTGTCAGATTCAAGATCTTCCAGGACGTGAACAGAGTGAATCCACCGAAACGTGAGTGCCAGGTGACGGTCCAAACCGTACTGATCCACCAATGGTTCAACCGATTCCCTGTACACATTGAGTACCGTCAAGAGCCCGCGAGCCAGAAAGTCCCGGGAGAGCTGGGCGTCATCCGCCACTGCCACGCGGGCAGGCCAAATTTCGGCGGCGTAAAGCAAATTTTGCACAATAAGGTCCAGCGGAGAAATCTTTGTCCCGGCGTCACTGCTACTAGATAGGAGCTCAGAGTAAACATGCGCCTCGGGTAGCAACCACTGCACTATTGTTTGACCGTGCGTAGAAGCCCACTGGTCAAGCGCTGCTGGATCCGTTGTTGCGGGATCCGCCCCCTGTGTGACTCTGTAGAACTCCTGTATGTAAATGGAGCGAATATACCCCGTTACAACATTCCTCTCCTTGGAGACCAGACTTCCTGAAGCATTAAAGCGGACGGAAAGCGTCCTGTCATAGGGGAGAGCCTGCGTCCTGGCATTGAAAAGCGGCACATATATTTGCGCGCTGGAAACAACCTGAGAATAGAGCATACGCGCAGGCTCCGCCAAATCAGCCGGTATCTGACCTGTCAGCCGGGAGCGCACCCGTCTATCCACTTCCCGGTACAGGCTCTGCAATTCATGCTCAAAAAACTGCCGAACTCGATCCTGCTCATCCAGTCCTGCTATTAAGTGCTGCGCGCGGCGGTTGGCAAGTACGGCAAGCACGGCCCACCGCATTTCATCGCTCTGACCGCCGCCGGCCCGTGCAAAGTCCTTCAGTTTGTCCAGCGCATCCTCTCCTGCCTGCCGGTAGGCACGAAGTTGGTCTGTAGCGTCCCTCCCGCCCGATGTTGCGCCAAACTGCGAGAGTGCTGCTCCACCCTGATTTTGGAGCCGTTCCAGCTGATTCTGAACGTGTACGCTGTACCACGCCCAACGCGCGCTCGCGTACGCGGCGGTGAGGTCAGCCTGGGCAAGGTGCATCCGCCGGGCAAACCGGTAACGCTGATAGTGGTGTATTTCCGCAAGGGATACGTAGGTCGCCTCCAGCGTTGCATAGGTGAGCAAATCCCACTGGCTCTCCAGAGCAAGAAACCGCGGGTCAGCTCCAGCAATTTCTCCCAGGAACCCGGAAAGTGCGGCGGCACCGGAAGAGGAGGTCAGCGTGCTTTCCCCAACCATTTCTGCAGGACCAGTATGTAGGAGGACCACCGCAGCATTCTTCTTTACCGACGGAAAGAGAGCTTCGGATGCGTCAAGCAACCGTGCCATCCGTCGGGCACGGCGGGCGAGGTCCTTGTCTAGCAGTGCTGCGGCATCCGCCAGGCGCGATAGCCGTGACGAAACCTCTGCGTGTGTTCCTGTAACTAGATCAAGCCACCACCGCTTGACAGCTTGCCCCGCCTCAAATCGTGCAACTACCAGTGCCGGCGTGCCCGAAGTCTGAGAGTCTGATTTCCCCAGTTTTGTTGCAAAAGACGCAATTGCGGCGGCATCTTCTGCACCGGTCACCTCTGCGATCACGGCCTGATAGATCGCTTCCAGATCAGTGGCACCGGGAAATGCAGGAGGCGCCGTGAGGAGGTAGCGTACGGTCTTTTCATACGCGTCCCCTTCCAATTCGGGCTGATGCTCACGGACACTCTCTACAATGCGGCTGTGCCCGTCCGCTATGCGCTGACGCTTCTCTGCAAGGTTATCCGCCTGACCGGATTGTTCGCGGGAAATGAAACTCTCAAGATCTGCAAGCGCGGCAAGAACCGCGGCGTGAGCCTTTTTTACTTCTGAGCTATCCGGATCAGAGCCCATGGAAGAGCGATATTGCGCTTCCCGGGCCTGCTCAAGCCGGGAAAGGAGCGTGCGAACCGTATCCATTCGCTGCGCAAAGAGCGTACGGTATCCGGTTGCCTCAGCTTCAAGCTGTTCCACGGTAGTGCGCACATCACTTCTACTCCCGCCCGGCAGATAGTCATACCACGGCTGTGCAAATAGTGCAGCGGCCGGAAGAAGCGAGAGAAAGAGAATAAACCTTACAATGTGCGAAAGCGGTAGTTGTACGTGCCTCATCGGTATCATATTTTACAGCAAACGCTGGTTTTGTCCCACATCCGTTCAGTAGTATATTGGCAGGGTGAAATCTGGTTCAAATGATCTCTTCGACGCCGCTCCCGCTCAGGAGCCGTTGGCCGCGCGTATGCGGCCACGAATTGTGGACGAATTTGTTGGGCAGGACCATATTCTGGGGCCGGGCAGGCTGCTTCGTCGCGCAATCCAGGCAGACATGCTCTCATCCATTATTCTCTCAGGGCCGCCCGGCACCGGAAAGACCACGCTGGCGCGTGTCATAGCCAACACCACTGAAAGTGTCTTTGTTTCACTGAATGCCGTATTGAGCGGCGTGAAGGACGTCCGGGAGGCTATTGAGTCAGCACGGGAAACACGCCGGCTCCATGACCGGCGTACTATCCTCTTTGTGGATGAAGTTCACCGGTGGAACAAGGCGCAACAGGACGCATTGCTTCCGTGGGTAGAAAGCGGCACGGTTATTCTCATTGGCGCAACAACTGAAAATCCATTTTTTGAGGTAAACTCTGCTCTGGTTTCCCGTTCGCGCATATTCCAGTTGCGGGCACTGGGAACAGAGGAGTTGGCCCGCGTTGCTCACACAGCGCTGACTGATCCGGAGCGCGGATATGGAAAGTACCGGGTGACCATTGATGACGATGCTCTCACTCACCTTATTTCGGTAGCGGACGGAGACGCAAGAAGTCTCCTCAATGCCATTCAACTTGCGGTTGAAACTACACCGGACCACTTCCCGCCGGAGCGGGACGCGGAGATCCATGTTGATCTTGAAATTGCCGAAGAGAGTATCCAGCGCAAGGCCATTCTCTACGATAAGGAAGGAGATTACCACTACGACACCATAAGCGCATTTATCAAAAGCCTTCGCGGTTCTGACCCGGATGCCGCCCTCTACTGGATGGCGCGCATGATTGCCGGAGGTGAAGATCCTCACTACGTTTTACGCCGCATGCTGATTATGGCTTCAGAAGACGTGGGCCTTGCGGATCCGAACGCTCTTGTGGTGGTGCAGGCGGCAGCGCAGGCGTTTGACCGGGTCGGCATGCCGGAAGGCCAGTTTCACCTCTCCCAGGCCGCCCTCTACCTTGCTACCTGTCCCAAGAGTAACTCTACTCTGGCGTTTTTTGATGCACTTTCTGTGGTGCAGGAAGAAAGAAGGGCGGAGGTTCCAAAACATTTACGTGACGCCAACCGGGACAAAGAAGGTTTTGGCCACGGGGAAGGCTACCTCTATCCGCACGCGTACCGGGACCACTGGGTAGCGCAGGCATACCTTCCCGGTTCACTGCAGGGCCGCATATTCTACCAGCCCTCCAATCAGGGGTTCGAGAACGCTGTTGGCGCAGAAGTCCGCAGACGCAGAGAGATACAGCTTGCGGCAATGACTGAAGAGGACCCGGTTGACATGCTCACCTTTACGCCGCCTGAAAAGGGACGCGAGCGCTGGCTCTCCCGCATCTCCACGTCCCGCAATCGCACTCTCACAGATGTGGTCTCCCGACTTTTTGACCAGCTACGGATTTCCCGGCATCACCTCGTACTTGCGGTGGGGAGAGACCCCGGTATCCTGATGTGGGAGGCGGCACGGCGCACCCCGGAGGGCCGGGTCTACGGAATTTTTGGCGATAGTCAGGCAAGAGAAATTGCAGAACACTACGCCCACGAGCTTCCGGAGCTTGAACGGCCGGTTCTCATTGCCGGAACCGTGGAGACACTCGCTTCCGGAAAAATCGGGACAGCTCAGCCGGCGCCGGAAGCGGAGGCCGAAACGGCGGGAGTGCCAGAGCGAGTGGAGCATATTCTCCTGCGTGAGGCAATTACCCGGACGCCGGACAGACGCGCGCTGTTCGCCGCCCTTACGCGGCGTCTTGCCGCGGATGGAACGATCGCCCTTGCTCAAACTGTGCCTTCCCTGGGCAGCAGGCTGTCACGGCTCGTTACGCCTACCGGCTCCGCAGAAGAGGAAATATGGACGGCTATGAGAGAGGCGGAAGAAGAACTGTTCACAAACGGCGACGATCCGCTTGTCAACTGGAATCCGGAGAGCCTCTGCACGGACGTGGAGGCAGTCGGCTTCTCCATCACCTACCGGGAAGTAGTCACGTACCGTGAACAGCGGCCCGTGGGCACAGCAGACCTTGAACGCTGGCTCTCCTCCGGGGCAGACGGACCATATGCTGCAGCCATACGGCGCCGTTTGAGCCCTGAGCACATGGAGCTTCTGCGAAAACGCTACACCTCTGAAGTAGCCGGTAAACGCGTTCCGTGGAACCGGAGCGTGCTCTTTCTTGTTGCAACGGCCAGCTCGCCGCAGCCAGATTCCGGTTGACGCAAGCCGGCTCTTTCAGTATGTTCTGTGCTGTCACCGTGATCGGATTGAGTGCGGATATTGACAAAATGCACGGTTTGATGCATGCTGCATCCCGGTTTTAAACCATGGTGGATGTAGTTCAATGGTAGAGCACCAGATTGTGGTTCTGGTTGTTGCGGGTTCAAGTCCCGTCATCCACCCAAAAAAACGCGCGGCAGATCTGGAAACTTTTTCCGGTATTTGGTAGGCTCTGACTGACAAAAGGGCGACGGACGCGGGCTGCATTGGCTGGCTTGCACACGCCGCTCTTTAAGGCAATATCTTGCGCCCGTAGCTCAGTTGGATAGAGCGTCGGACTTCGAATCCGCAGGTCGCAGGTTCGAATCCTGTCGGGCGTATTTTTCACGGGCCGTTAGCTCAGCTGGTAGAGCAGCAGACTCTTAATCTGCGGGTCGAAGGTTCGATCCCTTCACGGCTCATACAGGCCGGGACCTTGTCTCTGTCTGGAACGTGCGCACCGACGCAATGACTACTGGGAAGCAAAAGCGTCCGGTTGACGGAAGGTCGCTTCTCGTGTAGTATACCGCGCGAGAGTGGTGAAATTGGTAGACACGCCAGACTTAGGATCTGGTGCCTTCGGGTGTAAGGGTTCGAGTCCCTTCTCTCGCATTGCTGCGAGACACCGGAACAACGAACCCCGGGAAGTGTCTCCAGAGAGCCGGTACGGTTCGAACGGTATTGTACGCGGGAGTAGCTCAGCGGTAGAGCTCCACCTTGCCAAGGTGGATGTCGCGGGTTCAAGTCCCGTCTCCCGCTCTTCATAACGGGCGATCTGGAATTTCCGGATCGCCCATTTTATTATTGAACGGGAGCTCCGCCTGGTACCACAGAACTCATCATGCAGTATGCTCCAATCTCCCACATTAAGTACGTAAGGAAGGGTTATGGTATCCGACAAGAAAATCGAACGTCTTGACAATTCTGCAGTCAAACTAACCATCACCGTTGACAAAGACACGGTGAAAAAAGAGTACGAGAATCTGGTGAAAGAGTACGCCAGATCCGCCCATATAAAGGGTTTCCGCAAGGGAAAGGTCCCCTCCTCGGTTCTTGAAAGGAAATTTGGCGATTCACTCCGTATGGAAACCAGCCAGAAACTTCTGGAGGAAAGCCTCAAAGAGGCGTTTGAGGAAGTGGAAGAAAAACCCCTGCCCTATGCTCAGCCTGAGCTGGACGGAGAGCTGGGAGAGTTGAAGACAGATGAGGATTTCAGGTTCACGGTCAAGTATGATGTCTTTCCGGAAATCAAACTTGGGAGTTACACCGGACATGAAATTGAAGAACCCCAGGTACAGATCACCAAAGAGGACGAAGAGCGGGAGCTGAAAGCGCTGCAGGAACAGAACTCAATGGTGATTGAGAAAGACTCCGGCGCGGTGGAGAAAGACAACATAGTCACCATTGACTACTGGGAGGTCGATAAAGAAGGCAACCCGGTGGAAGGCTCCCGCCGTGAAGATTTTGTCTTCACCGTGGGAAGCGGATATAACTACTACAAGATTGATGACGATATCGTCGGCATGGAAAAGGATGCCGAGAAGGTGGTTGAAAAGAGCTATCCTGAAGACGCTGAGACTGAGGAGTTGCGGGGTCAGACCAAGAATATTGGCCTGAAGATCAAGACCATCAAGGAACGGCAACTTCCGGAAATAGACGATGAGCTTGCGCAGGACATCAGCGAAAAGTACAAGAGCCTTGATGACCTGAAAAACGATATCCGGAACCGTCTCAAGGAGACCGCTGACTCTCACGTCCGGCAGCAAAAAGTAGATGCACTCATGGGAAAGGTGCTTGCGGACTCCACGGTCCCGGTTCCCGCTACCATGGTTGAAGCCGAGTTGGAGAACTCCTGGCGTAATTTTGTCTCCCGCTTCCGGGCAACGGATGAGCAGGTGATGCAGTTACTCGCCGCACAGGGAAAGACAAAACAAGAGCTCCTTGAAGAGTGGAAACCGGAGGCGGAATCAAGCCTGAAGAAGCGACTTCTGAGTGGCAAAATGGTTGAAGCTGAGAAGATTGAGGCCACAGATGAAGAAATTGAGGAGCACCTTGCAAATCAGGCTGAGAACGCATCCATGAGCGCAGATGAGCTCAAAGATTACTACCAGAAGAACGGAATGATGGACTACCTGAAGAGTGAAATTCAGGAACGGAAACTGTTTGACAAGGTTTTGGAAGAGAATACCATCAAGAAGGGCAAGAAAGTGAAGTTCCTGGACTTGGTCGGGGGAAATGAGTAAATTCAGCCGATAAACCAGACAGGAAGGGATTCTACAATGAATGAACAGATGAACACTCTCGTTCCCATCGTCGTTGAACAGACCGGGGTTGGAGAGCGCTCGTATGACATCTACTCCAGGCTTTTGAAAGACAGAATTGTATTTCTGGACGGTGTGATTAACGATGTCACTGCTGACCTTGTTGTTGCACAGATGCTTTTTCTTGAAAGTCAGGATCCGGAAAAGGACATAAATCTTTACATTAATTGCCCGGGCGGCTCGGTAACTGCCGGACTGGCCATCTATGACACCATTCAGCACATTAAGCCGGATGTGCAAACCATTTGCCTGGGGCAGGCTTCATCAATGGGCGCCCTTCTCCTTGCGTGCGGCGCGCCCAAGAAACGCTTTGCCCTTCCCTCTTCCCGTATCCTGATCCATCAGCCGTGGGGCGGTGTTCAGGGACAGGCAACGGACATAGGCATTCAGGCACGAGAAATAGTACGGCTGAAGAAAATGATCATTGACTACTTTGCCCACCATACCGGAAAGGATCCGGAAGTCATTGCAAAAGATCTGGAACGTGACTACTTCATGGCTGCCTCGGAAGCCGTTGAGTATGGAGCAGTGGACGAAGTACTGAAAAGGGGAAAGGATGAGCAAACAGCGAAGTGAAAACGCGAAAATCTGTTCCTTCTGCGGAAAGAGCGCGGACTTCGCACGGCGGCTCATCGCCGGCCCAGGCGTGTACATTTGCGATGAGTGCGTCAACGTCTGCAAAAAGATTCTTGACGAGGAAGACGATGTAATTACCGCCGAGTTCATGGATGATGTGCCGCCACCAAAGGAAATTAAGGACTATCTGGACGGATACGTCATTGGCCAGGAGCGGTCAAAAAAGGTGCTCGCCGTAGCCGTCTACAATCACTACAAACGGATCACGCAGAAAAACCGCATACAGGACGGCATCGAGCTGGAAAAATCAAACGTCTTACTCATTGGTCCCACGGGAACCGGAAAGACGTTACTTGCCAAGACGCTTGCTGACAAGCTGCGCGTCCCGTTTGCAATAGCAGACGCCACCACGCTGACGGAGGCAGGCTATGTTGGTGAAGATGTTGAAAATATCCTTCTCAAGCTTTACCAGGCGGCGGGCAACAACGTTGCTGCGGCGGAACGTGGAATCATCTACATTGATGAGATTGACAAGATTGCCCGCAAAGGTGAAAACGCGTCCATCACCCGAGATGTTTCCGGAGAGGGCGTACAGCAGGCACTCTTAAAGATCATAGAGGGGACCATTGCAAGCGTGCCGCCTCAGGGTGGCAGAAAGCATCCGTCCCAGGAAATGATCAAGATTAATACCAACAACATTCTCTTTATTTGCGGAGGCGCGTTTGTTGGCCTTGACCGGATGATTGAAGCGCGTGTTTCTCAGCATCCTATGGGTTTTGGGGCCGATGTAAGAGGCAGAAAGGATCGCGATCTGGAAGAGATCTTCACGCACCTTCATCCGGATGATCTCATCAAATTTGGAATGATTCCGGAGTTTGTGGGACGGCTTCCCATTCAGGTGGCACTACGAGATCTCACCAAAGAGGACCTGATTCGCATAGTAAAGGAACCAAGAAACTCTATCTTAAAGCAGTATCAGGCGTCCTTGAAACTGGACGAGGTTGAGCTGGTAGTTGAAGATGAAGCGATAGAAGCCATTGCCGAGCTTGGCATGAGCCGAAAGACCGGCGCCCGCGGCCTCCGATCCATTGTTGAGAACGTCATGATGGATATCATGTACGATATACCCTCCATTAAGGGCAAGAAACGAGTCATAATCTCGCGCGATGTCATTGAAAACTCCGAGAAGGCGCAAATCATACACGACAAGAAATCAGCATGAAACTCTTTGAACGGAATACGCGGGGCGGCTCCGGCGAAGAGCTACCGCTGGTTCCCCTCAAAGACCTTGTAGTCTTTCCCCACATGGTCATTCCCTTCTTTGCCACGCAAAAGGGGGCCACACTCGCTGTAGACGAGGCAATGGCGGGAAATCGCCGCATTTTCCTCTGTCCGCAAAAGTCGGACGTGAAGGATCCTTCGACTGAGGATCTCTATGAGAATGGCACCATTGCCCATATTCTCCAAATGATGAGACTTCCGGACGGCTCGTACCGGATCCTGGCGGAAGGAAAGGCACGCGCGCGCATTGCCACCTACACGGCACGCGCGTTTCCAATGAGGGTTCGCGCCGTAGAAATTGGCAGCGAGCCCGAAAGTGCCCAGAGCGTTTCCTCCCTTATTCGCACCACGCGTGATTCTTTTCGTAAATGGTCCGAAATTCACGGCAAGGTGCCAGAGGAGGTTACCAAATCGGTGGACCGCGCGGCCGGAGCACACCAGCTTGTGGATATCATAGCGTCTCAAGTCCCGCTTGACTTTGAGCAGAAGGTGGAGCTTCTTGGCAGAGAAGACGCGTATGCCCGGCTGGAAGAGCTTGCAGTCAACCTTGAGGCGGAAATTGAAGCACTTCAATTGCGACATGACATTTCCTCCCGCGTCAAACAAAGACTGGAAAAAGGCCAGCGTGACTATTTCATTGGTGAGCAAATAAAGGAGCTCAAACGTGAAATAGGAAAAGAGGACGATGACCCCTCCGGCGCTCAGGAACTGGAATCCCGAATTGCTGGAAAGCCGCTGCCCGAACAGGTTCGGGAGAAGGCCTTGAAGGAGCTTGACCGCCTTCGGAAACTGCAGCCGATCAGTCCTGAAGCCGGCATCGTGCGTACCTATCTTGACTGGATAGTGGAGTTGCCGTGGGAGGAGCGCACGGATGACCGGGTGGACATTGAAGAAGCTCGCAGGATCCTTGATGAAGATCATTACGATATGGAAAAGCCCAAGGAACGGATCCTTGAGTACCTTGCGGTAAGCCAGCTGGCAGCACGGCTGAAGGGACCCATTCTCTGTTTTGTGGGGCCGCCGGGAACCGGCAAGACCTCTCTTGGCAAATCTCTTGCCCGCTCCCTTGGAAGAGCCTTTATCCGGATCTCTCTGGGCGGCGTGCGGGATGAAGCGGAAGTCCGCGGTCACCGGCGCACCTACGTGGGAGCGCTGCCTGGAAAGATTGTGCAGTCAATGCGCAAGGCGGGCAGCCGCAACCCCGTCTTTCTGCTGGATGAAGTTGACAAGATGAGTTCAGACTTCCGTGGTGATCCTGCTTCCGCACTTCTTGAGGTGCTGGACCCGGAGCAAAACAACACCTTTGTGGACCACTACCTTGAAGTTCCGTACGATCTGTCCGATGTGATGTTCATCACAACGGCAAACACACTGCACAATATTCCCTACCCGCTTCGAGACCGGATGGAAATAATCGAAATACCCGGCTATACCGAATTTGAAAAGCGCCGCATTGCTGAGGGGTTTCTCATTCCCAAGCAACTCAGACAGAATGGTCTTGAAGGCGCGGATATCCGCTTCCGTGCTGATGCAGTCACGGAAATCATTCAAAACTACACCATGGAATCCGGGGTGCGCAATCTTGAGCGCGAAATAGCCACGGTAACCAGAAAGCTCGCCGTAGAGGCGGTGCGGCGCGGATTCCGCCCGCCGGAGCCAGTTTCAACACGATCGGATGAAGCCGCAACGGTGGACGCACAGGAAGAACTGGTCTCTGGCGCGGACACCGAAGGGGAACGAAAGCCGGAAGATGCGGATCATGAGGTTCTGGCTACCGGCGCACCGGAAACGCTCACGGAGGGCACATCCGCGCCTGCCGGTGTAGAAATTTCTCACGCAAAACCGCGAGAAGGCGGTACGGGCGGGACAGAGTCGAGTCCGCAAATTGATGACGGGAACACCCAACCCCGGCAGCACATCCGCACAGCGCTTGTGGAAATCTCCCGCATTAAACCGTATTCCCGTATAGTCACTGCGCGCACAGTGAATTCCTATCTTGGCAAAAAGAAATTTCACAGCGATGTACTCTACCGGGAAACACGGCCGGGAATAGCAAACGGCCTGGCGTGGACTGAAGTGGGTGGGCGCCTGTTACCCGTAGAAGTCGCGGTCTTTGAGGGAAGCTCGGAGCTCATTTTGACCGGGAGCCTGGGCGATGTTATGAAAGAGAGCGCCCGGACTGCCGTTTCCTTTCTTCGGACCCACAGCCACCGTTTTCACCTGCCTTCGGATTTTCACGAACAGAAAGATATCCATGTGCACGTTCCAGAAGGAGCTATTCCAAAGGACGGACCGTCTGCGGGCATAACGCTCACTGCCGCGCTGCTTTCCGCGTTCACCGGAATTGCCGTGAATGCGTCATTCGCTATGACCGGAGAAGTTACCCTCACCGGCCGCCTTCTATCAGTCGGTGGGATCAAGGAAAAGGTGCTTGCCGCTCACCGCAACAAAATCAAAAACGTTCTCCTTCCAGAGGACAACCGCGCTGACCAGGATGAACTGCCGGAAGAAGTCAGGAAAGATTTGCAGTTCTTCTATGCAGACAGCATTCTTGATGCCATACGTATTCTCTTTCCGGAAGACCTCTTTTCAATCAGAGCGTACTAGTCGTAATGAAGTGACGGCCACAGACACGTTACCGAGCGTCGGTCTCGGCATTTCCCTCGCTATTTGAGAACGAACCTCGCAGAATTACCCTCGCCGCCCAAGCGGCAGATCAGGATGGAAGAACGATACCGTGCGGTATGTCCGTACACGAACAGCGGCACCTATTCATATCTATCTTGCCGTGACAACCTCATCCCGCGTTTCACGCATTTTTTGTCGGTCACGGACTGACAGGGCCATACACGCTTGGAACAATCTGTGGTATCCTCATAAAAAGAACTAAGGATTTTCCAGCGAAACATGCATTGGACAATGAGGAGATGCAATGAATATCGCAAAAGAGCTCCCGCTTACCATGTATAAGAACATGTATCTCGCACGCAAGAGCGAGGACAGGCTCATGGAGCTGTACAGAGACAGTATTGTCAGAGGCACCGTGACCTCCGGAGAGGGAAACGAGGGCGCTATTGTGGGCGTCACGACTGCACTGAATCCGGAGACGGACATATGCAACTTCATGCAGCGGGATTTTGCCGGCTACCTGGTATGGGGTATCCCGGTGTTCCATATGTTCAGTCACTATCTTGCGAATGAAAAAAGCTCTACCGGGGGCAAGGACGGGAATGTCCATCACGGCGTGCCGTCCAAGGGCTTGCTTCCGATGGTGAGTCACCTCGGTGTCATGCTTCCAAACGTAACCGGTGCCGTGCACGCGCGCCGGCAGAGAGGCATTCCCGCGGTTGGCGTTGCCATTATAGGCGATGGCGGTACAAGCACCGGAGATTTCCATGAAGCGGTGAACATAGCATCCGTGCTCAAGATTCCGGTCATTTTCATGATAGAGAACAATCACTGGGCATATTCCACCCCGACGCGGAATCAATTTGCCTGCGATGACCTGTCCAGCCGTGCTGCCGGATACGGCATAAAGGGAAATAAAATCAAGGCAACGAATGCCGTTGAAGTATACGAAACGGTCAAAGACATTGTGGATGAGATGCGCAATGATCCCAGGCCCTACATCCTGGAAACCGTCACGTACCGACTGGTCGGCCACGCAGCCTATGACACGGCGGATTACGTGCCGCAGGAAGACCTTGACAGGTGGCGCGTGGAGGACCCGATCCAGGTCATGAGACACTATCTTCTGGCCACCCGGCTTTCAACCGAAAGTGGGCTTGAAAAGCTGGAAAAGGAGTGGGAGGCACACGTCTCCGAAGAGGCAAACCGCGCGATCAAGGTTCCCAAAGCGCACCCTTCCCGGACAAATTGGTCGGCCTACGCCCCATCTCATCCGGAAGCGCGGAAATCATTCCCGGCCGTGAATCTGAACGATGTCACGCCGGTGCAGGCAATAAACGCGGCGCTGGACCTGGCCTTACAGCATGACCCGGACGTATTCCTTCTTGGTGAGGACATTGGTGAATACGGAGGACCATTCAAGGCAACGAAGGGACTGTATGAAAAACACGGGCGGAACCGGGTTTTAGATATGCCGCTCGCGGAATCCGGCTTCACCGGATTTGCCATTGGCGCGGCAGAGATGGGCCGAAGGCCGGTGATAGAGATGCAGTTCTCAGATTTCTCTACGGATGCCACTACGCAGATTGGTGTGAACGCCGGCACCTTCTACTTTCGAAATGAGCAGGCGCTCCCCCTCACTATCCGAATGCCCACCGGTGGCGGATTGAGTTACGGACCATTTCACTCTCAGGACCTGGAAGGACTGTACGGTACGTTCCCCGGGATCAAGATAGTCTACCCTACTTTTCTCGAGGATTTCTTTCACCTGCTCCTCGCATCTATCTATGATGACAACCCCGTCATGTTCTTCGAAAGCAAGTATCTGTACCGCCGTTTCAAGGGCAATGTCCATTTTGATGGTGCCATCGAGACGCTTGAGAAAGCAAAAATACGAAGAGATGGAGAAAATCTTACCATTCTTTCTTATGGCGCGCTTATGCATGAGTGCATTGCGGCAGCGGAAAGGGTCGAGGCCGAGCAGGGCGTTTCGATAGAAATTATCGATCCGCGCATCTTGAAGCCGTTCGACTGGGAGACACTTACCGCCTCCGTCAGGAAGACCCATCGGCTGTTAGTTGTGCACGAATCATGGAAGACGGGCAGCCTGGGGGCTACCATTGTTTCCGGTATAGCGGAACGCAACTTCTTTGATCTGGATGCCCCGCCGGTACTACTGACACCTCCTGACACGCCGGTGCCTTTCTCGCCTGAGCTGGAAGGTTACTATCGCCCCGACGGTGCAAGAATCCGGGAAGAGATCCTGCAACTTTTGAAATACTAAAAGGACCGCAATATGGAAAACAAAGAGTTTATCGCATCAATTCGCATGCCGTTCACCGGAGAATCTATCGTGGACGGTATCCTGGTGACCTGGATGGTGAAGTCCGGAGACCAGGTGAAGAAGGGTCAGCACATTGCCGAGATTGAGACGGAAAAATCGACCTGGGAGTTTGAAGCGCCGTGCGCCGGGGAAGTGGTCACTCTGCACCACAATGAAGGCGATATCGTGGATGTTGGAGATACTCTACTGGAGATCCGCACCATAGATCCGGACGTCCGTCACCTTGAAAAGGGTAAAGCAGTTGAAATGAAAGCGGTTGAAGCGACGGAACAAAGAGCCGGCGTGGCGACCGGACAGACTCCGTCAGAAGGGAATGTCGCGGTGACCGAAAGCGATCTGTTCAGGGGATTGAGTCCGCGGCTTAAGAAGATGGTCCGGGATAACGGACTCACTGCCGCTGACCTTGGTAAAATTGCCGCGACGGGTCCGCATGACCGCATCACAGCCACGGACATCGGCACCTACATAGACGAGTTGGAGGCTGAGTCCGCATCCGGTGCCGGAGAGTTGCTCACATGCTACATTCGAGGGATTGGAAGCTATGTTCCGCCCAAAGTCGTGGATAACAGCGTCTTTCTGCAATATTTCGATGATATTAATGAGGCCTATATTGAGAAGGTCACCGGGATACGGGAGCGGCATTGGGCGGAAAACGAATCGACCTCCGACCTGGCAACATCTGCTTCCCGAACGGCACTGAAGTCGGCCGGCATGGAGGCTTCAGATCTGGATCTGATCATTGTCGCAACAACTACGCCGGACATGCCGCTTCCCGCGACAGCGGCTGCGCTTCAGCAGAAGCTGGGTTGCACAAAAATCCCCGCCTTTGATATTGCCGCCGCCTGCAGTGGATGGCTGTACGGGCTTTCCATTGGCCGTCAGTACATACAGACCGGTACCTATCGAAATGTGCTGGTGGTTGCCGCAGAAATCATGAGCAAGTTCACCGACAAGACGGATCGCGCAACCGCATTCCTTTTTGGAGATGGCGCCGGCGCAGCCGTGCTTTCCTCAGACCGTGGTAGCGGCGAATCTGCAGGTCACGAACTTTCCGGGATTACCATGCAGGCGGATTCCAGCGGGTACGATATCATCTATCGCAAAGCCGGAGGATCGTCCTATCCACTCGGAAGTGGGACCGCAAACGGAGACGAATTCTGGTTCATGGACGGTGGACGGATGTTTCGTGGAGCGGTGACCGCATTTTCTGACATGATGGAGTCCGTGTCACAGGCAACCGGCGTACCGTTGCAGGACTTTGCCTGGATTGTTCCGCACCAGGCAAACCAGCGCATTCTCAAGTCTGTCGCCTACAAACTGAAAATTCCAATGGAGCGGGTGTTCTTCAATATCGAAAAATATGGCAACACATCCGCCGCAACCATCCCGCTCTGTCTGAAAGACATGGAAGACCAGGGCAAGCTCAAACGGGGAGATAAGCTCCTGATGTGCGCCGTGGGTGCCGGGCTCACCATTGCGGGGGGCTGCATAACCTGGTAATGGCGGTTCACCCCTGGGCGCCGTCACTTCATTATGAGTAACCGGGTGTACAAATCAGTCAAACACGATATACTCTGCACACACAAAAACGTACAGGAGTACACGTATGGCAGTGAACCTACTCGGCAGATCTCTACTGACTCTCATTGACTACACTCCGGAAGAGATTGGATATTTATTGGACCTTTCGGCCAAGGTCAAAAAGCAACGTCAGGCTGGTGAGCAGCACCGGCGCTTTGAAGGCAAAACGCTTGCCCTCTTGTTTGAGAAGCGTTCTACGCGTACGCGTTGTGCTTTTGAAACAGCGTTTGGAGAAGAAAACGGCCACCCGGTATTCCTCTCTTCAAATGACATCCATTTGGGCGTCAAGGAAACCGTTGAAGATACTGCGCGGGTGCTTGGCCGCATGTTTGACGCAATTCAGTTCCGCGGTTTCAGCCAGGACGTGGTGGCAACCCTCGCCGCTCACGCCGGAATACCGGTTTACAATGGACTGACCGACCTATACCACCCAACGCAGATTCTCGCAGATCTCCTCACTGTGATAGAGGAGTTTGGGGAGCTTCGCGGAAAAACACTCACCTACGTTGGCGACGGCAGAAATAACATGGCGCGTTCTCTCATGATTGGATGCGCCAAAACGGGCGCAAACTTTACCATAGTGGCTCCGGAAAGCCTGGTCCCGGATGGAAAAAGCGTTGCACTTTCAAAAGAGTACGCAGCCGCCTCCGGATCAACTATTAAAGTCACCAGTTCAGTGGAAGAGGGAATACCCGGATCTGATGTTGTTTATACGGACGTGTGGGTGTCCATGGGAGAGGAGTCCAAATCCCAGGAGCGCCTTGCATTGCTTAAACCGTACCAGGTCAATGCGTCCCTGATGGAACGCACGGGCAAGAAAGATGCCATTTTCATGCACTGCCTCCCCGCAGTGAGGGAAAATGAAGTTACCTCTGAAGTGATGGATGGGGCGCAAAGCCGCGTCTGGGATGAGGCTGAAAATAGAAAACACACCATAAAGGCGGTAATGCTGGCTACGCTTTTGCCTCCTGAAAAGTTGTGAGCCGGAGGGAACGCGCTTTCCGGGCATTTTCCCTTGAAAGTTCACGCTCCAGAGTGGTATAATTAGAGAGATCGTACAATGGAGGAAGATGTTGAAACAAAGAGTCCTGCTCGGTATCCTGAGTTTGCTGATTTTAGTTTCCGTATCCGGGTTTGCGCAACAGCAGAGCAGTTCCGCCAATCAGACTGACAAGCTCTTTGTTCAAACCGTCTACGTAGAACGCATCTACACGCACCGCCTTGGCTACCGTGTCATCTATGACAAATCAGGGATTGATGTCGGGGAAGTCTATATACCGGCTCGCTGGTTTACTCAGGCAGCCGGCAAGGCTGAAATGATCAAGACCCGTTCCACCAGTGCGCCATACATGGAAGTGTATTACCAAAACGGAGAGTTTGCGTATCTCAGATTGTACGCACCAATGAACCCTGGTGATATCACCTGGGCGCGGCTGGAACCGACACAGGATGTGTCCGGCAAATTTGATAAAGATACCCTGGATATTGCATACTAATTATTCAGAATTACTGTTGTGACCGGCCTGTCCGGTGAGACGTGAGCCATTCGGTGCATGACATTGAATGGCTCTTTCTTTATTTGTCAAAAGCAAGGAAAGCTTCATGATACAACCACCCGGAGAGTTGCTGCAATTTCTTGACACCTACCAAACATACTACCTCGTCAGTCACATAGAGCCTGACGGCGATTGTCTTGCCTCAAGCCTTGCGCTGGGCCATTTCCTTGAACGCCGCGGCAAAAGCGTTGTTCATCTCAATGAAGGCCCTTTTTTCCGTCCGGAAATCAAGCGCTATGAGCCGCTCTTTCACGGGAATGTTCCCGAAACGTTGGAGGGTGCGCGGGACAAGACTGCCGTGGTGGTTCTTGACTGCTCCACACCGGAACGTGTGGGCGGCCTGGCGGACGGAATTTCTGAATTTGACATTGCAGTCATTGATCATCACTCCTCACGTGAAGAGTTTGGAACAGTGACCTACATTGATTCCCGTGCGCCTTCCACCAGTGTCCTGGTTCAAGAAGTGATCCAGAAAATGGACCATGTCCAGGAGGAAGAAGCCCGCCACATCCTCTTTGCGCTTGGAACTGACACCGGTTACTTCCGGCACCTGGACATTGGTACCGGAGAAACGTTCAGACAAATTGGAAACCTGGTAGATGCCGGAGCTTCCCCAAAGGATGTGTACAACGCCATTTACGGCGGGAAGTCGCTCGAGTCTAGAATACTCCTTGGACGCCTTCTCTCCCGGGTGGAGTCATTTTATCACGGTGAATATCTGCTCACCTTTGAGACACAGGATGATATCCAGGAGCTGGGCAGGGAAAACCGCGACTCTGATACACTCTACCAGTTGCTCATGGGAACAGCACATTGTCACGTCATCGGTTTGGTGCGTGAAGAACCCGGCGGTCTGGCATCAGGTAGCTTCCGCTCAAATGATGAAACTGATGTGGGAAGTATCGCCAAAAGCTTTGGCGGAGGCGGCCATAAACGGGCTGCCGGATTTGCCGTCCGGCGGCCGTGGAAAGAGGTCCTGGACGAAATTCGAACACTCTTCCGCAAAAGATTAAATACCGGCTAACCACACGCGCTCTGACACTTCAAGTGTAACACAATGTAAAATCTCTCTCTTCACACTATCACACGGCTCATCCCTGCTGCCGCATGGGTGGCACGCTATTTGCAAAAGCTCCCCTGCATTTCATGCAAGGAGTACACATGGATCTTACCGAACGGGTGAAGGCGTGCCAGCAAAGCGGCGTCGGCAGAGAGCGGCTGCATCACGACCTTGAGATCATGGCATACGAATATCCAAGGCAGTGGCATAATTTGACAGAAGATGATTGTGGAGAATTTTATCTCTTCTTCCGCTCACGCATCCCCCGTCTCATTGACCGCTATCAGGATTGGGGTAAGCCGTTTGAGGCCTACATTCGCACCTGTCTGAAATGGCAATTGCGTACGTACCTGCGCAGGAAACACAAAGACGGGGTCCATCACCGTCTCCTGGAAGACAAAGAGTTTGTGAAAGGAACCATGATCCGGTCTGTTGAAGAGGGTTGTTTCACTGCAGAAACCGCACCGGCAGAGCTTGCGCAAAGCGTCCGTGGCGCGCTCCTCCGGCCAAACAACCGGAAAGAAGATTCAATGAAACGCCGCCTTGTCATCCTGACCCTGAAGAGCTGTATGATAGTGCGTCCCCTGCATCTCCGCGCCGTATCCGCGGCTGCGGATGTTGACTTTGACTGGCTCCTGTCACGCTGGGAGCTATTATGCGCGTGCATGGAACGCAAGCGCGCTCGACTTGCCCTCCTGCGCGCCAGGAGAAATTACTCCTACTTTCGGCTGCAGTATTTGGAACGCCGCCTGGAGAAGGAAATTGAACCGGCAGAGCGCGGTCGCCTGCGCCAGGAAATGGCCCTGCAGCGCAGACGCATTTGCAGGACTCACCGCGAGATTATTTGTGTACCCAAGTGCCCAACCAACGCGGAGCTTGCGGCCGTTATCGGCGTTCCCAAGGGATCTATTGATTCAAGCCTCTACTATATCAAACGCACCTTCCCTGGATGTAGGGACGAAGAGTGAGGTGGTGGCGCGATACGCTCTGTTCCGGTAATATGAGGGCATGACACTGATTCTTGCAACGGGAAATCCTCACAAAAAGCGGGAGTTCTCAGAAATTTTCTCAGAGCACACCATCCTCATACCGGAAGACATTGGTCCACATTTTGACCATGAGGAAACCGGAGCCACCTTTTTTGCAAACGCGCACGGGAAGGCGTGGGCACTCTGGGAAGAACTGCTGAAGGCCGGCACCAGGCTACCGCAACAGGCGTTGCGCACAGATCCGGATACCGGCCGGACCATACCGGCGCCCGTTATCGCAGATGATTCCGGGCTCTGCGTGAGCGCTCTCGACGGACGCCCCGGTGTCTACTCCGCCCGGTATGGCTCTGACGTGCCGGATCCGCCGCAGAATGATCAACAACGCAACGAACTCCTGGTGAGGACCATGGAAGGAGTTGCTAACCGTGAAGCATTCTACGTATGCTGCATGGTACTCGTTATAGATGATTTCCGATTTTCCACGGTACAGGAAACCTGGCACGGCTTTATTGCGGAAGAACAGTCAACGGGAACCGGCGGATTTGGCTATGACCCGCTTTTCATTGTGCCAGAGCTTCAAAAGACGGTCGCGGAAATTCCGGCGGCACAAAAAAACCGTATCTCTCACCGCGGCAAGGCTGCAGAGGGAATACGCAGGGTGCTAGGTAGCAGCGCGTAATGCGCTTTCAGCTATTTGACGTGCTGATGCGCTTCTGCACCATCCTGGTCGCCGCCTCCCGGCATTGCCTCCGGAAACGCCTCCCGGTAGCTTTCAATGCAGCTCTGTATGATCTTAAGCGCCTGGTCACGGTTCATATTCATCTTCACGGAAGTCTCAGAGTGTTCCAGCTCTTTATAAACCTCAAAGAAGTGCGACATCTCCTGCACGATGTGCTGCGGCAGGGCAGAAATATCCCTGTAGCCGGAATAAACAGGATCTCTGTACGGTATGGCGATAATCTTCTCATCCACCTCATTGTTGTCGACCATCTTCACTACGCCAACGGGATAACACTCAACAATGGTTAGTGGATCAAGGATTTCAGAACAGACTACAAGCACGTCCAGCGGGTCATTATCTTCCGCCAGCGTCCTGGGAATGAAGCCGTAATTGGAAGGATAGTGAGTAGCCGTGAAAAGTATCCGGTCCAGCCTTATGAGACCGGTTTCTTTATCGAGCTCGTACTTCTTCTTGCTTCCTTTTGGTATTTCAATTACGGAAATGAAGTTCTCCGGGGTCACCCGCGAGGAGTCAATATCGTGCCATGGGTTCATGCCTTGTGATACCACGGCGGTCCGCTTGAGTCAAGCAAAGCCCAAAAGGCTGCAGAGCTGCCTGGAAAGTGACGTTATCCTGCCACGCCGTGGCCGGAAAGATGACTGCCGGAACGCTGACGCTCCGCCGCGCGGCGTGCCCGTTCCAGGTTCTGCCGGATATAGCCATGGCCGCCGTAGCGCAGCGCCTGTGTGAAACAGGAAAGCGCCTTATCCGGTTCCCCGGTGTGATTCAAATAAAGCGCGCCAAGATTGTTGAACGCCTGAAAGTTGCTGAAGTCCCGCGTCGTTGCCTTCTCAAAATGATAACGTGCCACATCGAAGTCCCTGCGGAGCATGGCCTCGTTGCCCGCCCGGAAGAAGCGTTGACTTGCAAGTACGTCGGAAAAGCTCTCACGTGATTCGCACTGGCGGATACGATAGTTCAGCACCTCCAGGTTTTCTCCGGACGCCTGGTCACGAACGGAGGCATAGAATTGAAGTGCCTTTTCTCGCTTACCCCACGCGTAATAGAGGTCTCCCAGGGCACGCAGCGTCTGCGTGCTCGGCCCGAACCGGGAAAGTTCTTCGGTGAGTAGCGATTCCGCCTCTTCAAACCGCCCGCGTCCTGCCCACACCACACCCAGGTCGCGGCGTATTCCCGGTCTTCCCGGCGCTTTTCTCTTTATCCGTTCAAGGTAATGAGCCGCCTTCCCGAGCGTTCCGGCGGTCAAATGACGTTTTGCAAGCCGTTCCCACACAGGGAGTAACATTGTTTTCTATCCTGCTACTTTTTTCTGATTATAGCGCCTCTTTTCCGGTGCGGGCAAACCCTTTCTTTCCCAAAGAGCTACACTTGACCATAGCGCCTCTGCGCCATAGCATCTACCTACAATACATTGCGGCAAACAGGAGTACTATATGTCAGAGCACGCAGCAACCGAAATTCCAGCAAGAAAAGACGTCTCTCCGGAACATCAGTGGGACCTTTCCAAACTGTATGAAAATGACGAACAGTGGGAAGCTGATTTTAAGAAGCTAAAAGAAATGCTGCCGGAGATAGAAACGTTCCGGGGCACACTGGGCACCTCTGCATCTCACCTGAAACAGTGTCTGGAGTTCAACAATCGTCTTGAACTGCTTGAAGAGCGTCTTGGTCACTACGCCCACCTCCGTCTTTCTGAAGACGCCGGAGACAGTCAAAATCAGGCGCGCTTTGCGCGTTTTGTTCAAGTTGCAACAGATGCGGAGACCAGGAACAGCTACCAAGCGCCGGAAATCCAGGCAATACCTGATGATAAGATGAACGCGTTTCTGGAAAGTGCCGAGCTCGCGGAATTTCGCATCGTGTTAAAAAAACTACTCCGTTTCAAGCCGCACATTCTCTCAGAAAAGGAAGAACGATTACTGGCGATGCAGGAGGAGGCCAATCAGACGGCGCAAAAGAGCTTTTCTGCATTAACAGATGTGGACATGGAGTTTGGCCACATCGAAACGACGGAAGGACGCAAGCCGCTTTCCCAGGCGTCATACAATTCCTTTCTGCTCCACCAGAACCGGGACCTCAGGAGGCACGCGTTCAAGCAATTTCACGGTGTCTTCGTCGGACATCGCAATACGCTTGCAAATCTCTACGCCGGAAGCGTTCACCTTGATGTCTACCGCGCCCGTGCACGCAATTTCGGCTCCGCACGGGCAGCCAGGCTCTTTCCGGATGACGTGCCGGAGAGCGTCTATGACTCCCTGGTTCGAGCGGTCAATGACAACCTTGGGCCGCTGCATGATTACTACAACCTGCGTGCCCGGCAGCTTGGCCTTGAAAAGCTGCATCTGTATGACACCAAAGTCCCCCTTGTTTCTGAGGTTCAAACCCGTCACACCTATGAACAAGCCGTGGAAGTGGTGACAACCGCGCTGGGGCCACTGGGCAACGAGTATACAACAACGCTCGGCGACGGACTTCTTAACGGCTGGGTTGACCGGTATGAGAACAAGGGAAAACGCTCAGGCGCGTTCTCTTCCGGCGGATATGAAGGTGATCCCTATATCCTCATGAATTTCAAGGAGGACGATATCAGGGACGTCTTTACGCTGGCCCACGAAGGCGGACACTCCATGCACTCGTGGTATTCCGCTTCCAACAATCCGTTTCAGCACTACAGCTACACCATCTTTGAAGCGGAAGTTGCATCGACCTTTAACGAGCAGCTCCTTTATCGGCATATGATCGGAAACGCGGAAAGCGCCGCCATGCGGGCCTATCTGATAAATAAGCAGGTGGACGATATCATTGGCACACTCTACCGCCAGACCATGTTTGCAGAGTTTGAGCAAAAGGCACATGAAATGGTTGAGTCCGGAGAACCACTCACCGTTGACTCTTTGCGCGGAGCGTATAGAGCACTTCAGGAAAAGTATTTTGGAGACGCGGTGTCCCTTGATGAAGAAGCTGATATTGAAGGGCTACGCATCCCTCATTTTTACCGCGCCTTCTACGTTTACAAGTACGCTACCGGCATCTCCGCGGCCATAGCACTCTCAAACAGAGTCCTCTCCGGCGGAGAAAAAGAGCTTGGAGATTACTTCTCATTTCTGAAGTCAGGAGGCTCCCGGTTCCCCATTGAATCTCTAAAGGCTGCCGGTGTTGATATGACCCGGCCTGACGCGGTCAACTCCGCCCTGACGCTTTTTGCCACGCGCGTTGCTGATCTCCGGGATGCGCTGGAATCAACCTGACCCCGGTAACGGTGGTACAGCGACCCGGCGTGTTCCGTGTTGACTTCTCCGGGACGCGCGCGGGATATTGAAAACAGGAGGAAGCTCATGGAACTGACGCCACTTGGAAAATCGGGCCTTCTTGTCTCAGAGCTCTGCCTGGGAACCATGATATTTGGAGAACAATCCGAACGCGGCACAGACGAGGCGACTGCCCGCCATATGATAAGCGCCTTTATCGAGGCCGGCGGGAACTTCATTGACACAGCAGACGTCTACGCCGGAGGAGAATCTGAACGGATTGTTGGAAAGGCGCTTGAAGAGCACCGGCGGGATCAAATTGTGCTTGCAACCAAGGCAAGATTTCAAAGCGGACCGGGCCCTAACGATCTTGGCCTCTCCCGTCACCATCTGGTCCACGCAGTTGAAGCGAGCCTGCGCCGGCTTGGCACGGATGTCATCGACCTCTACTACGTTCATATGTGGGATGGCGTCACTCCAATTGAAGAAACGCTTCGGGCCCTGGATGATCTGGTGACTGCGGGTAAGATCAGGTACATCGGAGTGAGCAACTACAAAGCGTGGCAGGTAATGAAGGCGCTTGGCGTGAGTGACGCACACGGTTTCAGCCGTTTTGTTGCCGCACAATACCAGTACAACCTCAGTGTGAGAGACGTAGAGCGGGAGTTTACGGAACTCTTTAACAGTGAGGGCGTAGCGCTTGTTCCGTGGAGCCCGCTTGCCGGCGGCTTTCTCTCCGGGAAGTACCGGCCGGGAGACAGGCCGTCAACCGGACGCATAGCAACCGCGTCGGAGGGTCATGAGGAACACTGGTCAAGACGCAACACTGAGCAGAACTGGGCCGTCATTGAAGCAATGCAGCAGATAGCTGAGAACCGCAATGTGACCTACGCCCAGGTTGCGCTGAACTGGTTGCGTCAGAATCCTTCCGTAACCTCAATCATCCTTGGGGTGCGCACGCCGGAACAACTTGAGGACAACCTGGGAACACTCACCTGGGAGCTGACCGCCGCTGAGATGAGCGCGCTTGAAGTTGCAAGCGCCATTCCGGACGGCTACCCGTACCGGATTTTGCGTAACGCGGCGAGAACCGGCATGAACAATCGCTTGCTTCCCTGACAGGCCGCATGGAAAAAAAGAAACCGGAAAAGCACGTCCACTTCTTTAAACTCGTAGACTCGTTCTCCGCCGCCGGCTGTCCATTCTGTTTTTACGTCCAAAACCGGATGCAGCGGTACTTTGAAACACTCCTCTACGAGGGGGTAAATGACCGTGCCTTCAGAAGAAAGTTCAATGCGGCAGGCGGTTTTTGCAAGCGCCACGTGGGGCAGCTTGGCTCATACAATGACGGCCTCGCCGTGGCCATTCTCTACCAGCCTATCCTTGAAAAAGCCGTCAGCAAAGGCGCGCCCCGGCCGCGCGGCGTGGCCGGGCTGCGCGGCGTGGCCGGAACCTTCCGGGCTTCCCGTACCTCCCGCGGCAGGAAAGCCGCAGTATGCCCGGCGTGTGAAGCAGAAGCCGCAAGTAGAGATGCTTACGTACGTGTATTTACACATTTTGTAGAGGACGATGAGCTTGCCGCGGCGTACGGCCATTCTCCTGGATTCTGCCACCCTCATTACAGACAAATCACCGCTTCTCTCACTTCCGTCCCGGAATGGCTGGAAGACGCGCAAGCCAAAGCTCTCTCACAGCTTGCTGACGGTGTGGACCGGCTCATTGAGTTCTCCAACTTCACCGGAGAAGCAGCCACAAACCTTTCCCGGGAAGACCAGCTGGTCTGGAAACGGCTGATCCGCCGCCTCTACGGGGAGCCGGAGTAACGCCTTCCTATCCCGGCGGTTCAAGCGGCTCTAACGGCTCTAATGAATCTGACCGGCGCGGGCTCTCGAGAAAGCCAACTTCCCCTCCGTCAGCGGTTGGAACACGCTCCGGATCAGGTCTGCTTCGCGCCGCCCAGCGGCACGCGTTTCTAATCACCCGGATGATTTCCGGGTTGTGGTATGTGGGATAGCTCTCATGTCCCGGCTGAAAATAGAATATGCGTCCCATACCGCGCTGGTAGCAAAGTCCGCTTCTAAACACCTGGCCACCGGCAAACCAGCTCACAAATACAAGCTCATCCGGCTGCGGCACCTCAAACGGCTCACCGTACATCTCTTCCCGATCAAGCTCTATGAAGCGCTCAATTCCCGCGGCAACCGGGTGCGCCGGATTTACTACCCAGATACGTGATTTTTCTGCCGCTTCACGGTAGAAGAGCGTAGCGCGGGTACCAAGAAGTGCTCTGAAAATCCTGGAATAGTGTCCGGAATGGAGGACCACAAGCCCCAGACCGGAAAGCACCGCTTTCTGCACCCTCGCCAGCGTGTCATTTGAAATCTCTTCATGCGCCTTGTGTCCCCACCAGACAAGAACGTCACTGTGCTGAAGAAGCTCTTCAGAGAGGCCCTGTTCCGGATCGTCAAGCGTTGCTGTCTCTACGGCCAGGTCACGATACTTTGAAAGTCCTTCCGCAATGGCAACATGAATACCCAGAGGATACACATCCTGTACCGCAGGATCCGTCTTTTCCTGTCTGAACTCGTTCCACACCGCGACTTTCACCGTTCGGGACATACCTACCTCCTCGCCGATGCAAGCCTCTTCCCCGGTTCCACGCTACTCTACCACGGCCCCACCGCCTGAGGCCACAACCGCCCGGCACCCTTCCTATTTTCCTTCATTCTATTGACAAAAAACCGCTCCTCCGGTAGATTGTGGGCTTACAAGAACACAAGCGGCGGTGGTGAAATAGGTAGACACGCTAGCTTGAGGGGCTAGTGGGCGCAAGCTCGTGGAGGTTCAAGTCCTCTCCGCCGCAACCAGACAATCCCTTACAGCAGAAAGATTTAACAACGCGAGGTTAGAAACCTCGCGTCTTTTGTCAAAACGAGAAATGCCTGGCTTCTTATCTCATGTTGCCTGCACGGGCAGCATCTTGCTTCCGGTTGAGACGCGAACGCGTTCGATGCACTCTTGCAGTCCGCGGTCGCTCGAGTGCTGTCTCCTACCCTGACCTGTTGGGCTCTCTTACAAACCTGGCCATAACAGCCGCGCCGATGAGGCCAAATACGGCAACCACTCCGCCGGTCCACGTAAGCCCTGCGGCAGCTCTTACGGCGCCCACAATGAATGGTCCGCCGCTTGTGCCGGCGTCCGCTATGAAACGCCAGGCGCCTATGAAATTGGACGCATTGATTTTAGGCGCGTAGTCAGTACTGAGGGTCATGTTTAATCCGCTCGCCATTCCGTTTCCAACTCCGGCCACCACTGCCACGGCCACATACATTGCAAAGCTATGTGAGTACATTAACAGAATCATGGAAACAGCAAGGAGCAAAAGACTGGGAACACCGGTCCACTTGCGGCCAAAGCGGTCCATAACGTATCCGGCAGGTATGAACATGATCATTTCAACCCCAAACATGATACCCACCGTCAATCCGACCTGCTCTACCGGCAACCCTATAGCGTTCCCCCAGAGCGGGAGAACCACGGACCTGCCGGCACGCACAAACTGGAGCATCACAACGGCAAGCCCTGCAGTGCCGAATATCCGTCCGTTTCCCCGAAATGCACGAAACGCTCCCGAAAAAAGTTCCTTCATTGTCGGAACCGGTGCGTCCGGGAGCCCCTCGCTCGGCCGCGGCGCCCAGCGGACAAGCATTCCAAGAACCACGACGGCTATGAGCCCCAGGCCGGCAAAGGTTGCCGGGTACCCAACGTGCGCGGCCAGTAAGCCCCCAGCCACCGGACCCAACGCGTTACCCACCCGGTACTCTCCCCCGATGATTGCGAGTGCCCGGCCCCTGAACTCACGCGGCACAAGGGAACGAAAATATGAAAGGCGTGAGACAAAAAAGAGCGAGCGGGCGGCACCGAGAATGAACACGCCCGTTCCCAGCACAAAGGCATTCGCCGCAAACACCGCCCCAAGCGCCCCAAGAATGTGCATGACTACTGAGAGGATTATAGCGTTCCGGTCTCCAAGGCGGGCCGAAAGGATCCCCGAGGGCACGTTCATACAGAGACTGCCGAAGCCGTAAAGCCCAACAATTATTCCGGCCAGACCTCCGCTGTCGTCAAAGGTCTGGGCGTAGAGGGGAAGAAGCGGTATTGCCAGGCCAATCCCCAGAGAGGTGAGTATTTCCGGCAGGTAGAAGGGAAGCACCAGTGAGCGAAAGGAAAACGGCGTTTCCGAACCCTGAAGCGATGTTGCGCGTCCCACCGGCTACCCTCCCGTAGTTACAGATCAATCTTTCAACACGGAACGCATTATATCTTCTCATTATTCAGAAGGGAAACCACTTTTATGAATCTCCAGCACTCCCGCCGCCTCACCCGGGCAAGGGTAGCATGGACCTCAGTTGCAATTCTCTCAAATTGGCGCTAATCTCGTAATTGCTTTGAAAAAGGTAGCAGTGATACACGGACCCAATCTCAACATGCTCGGCAAGCGTGAAATTGGTATCTATGGCGGGAAGTCTCTGGCCGAGATCAACAAGGAAATTTCGCGTGAGGCCGAGCGACTGCAGGTAGAGATAGAATTCTATCAGTCCAACGTAGAAGGTGAACTGGTTTCTATTATCCAGCAGGCCAGAGAGCGGCTGGACGGGATTATTCTCAACGCGGGAGCATACACACATTATTCAGTCGCATTGCGTGATGCTATTGCTGCTGCCCAGGTTTCCACCGTAGAAGTACATATTTCCAACATCTACAAGCGTGAGGCATTTCGCCATGTCTCTTTCATTGCTCCTGTTTGCGTTGGGCAAATATGCGGCATTGGCCCTCACGGATATATACTGGCACTGCGGGCGCTAATGGAGGAAAAGCTCGATCCATGGCTACCATGAAGGAGGAACGGCGGTGAGCCGCAAGAAATACCTGGTGATATCCGGGCCCAACCTCAATTTGTTGGGACTGCGCAAGGTGTCGATTTACGGTCAGGGCTCCCTGGAAGATATCCACAGCGGGCTGCACTCCCGGGCTGAAGAACTTGACGTAGACGTTGAGTGCGTACAGTTCAACAGTGAAGGACAAATTATTGACGTCCTGCAAACCGCCCCGGGGAATTCTGACGGCATAATCGTGAACGCAGGGGCACTTGCCCACTACAGCTACGCTCTGAGAAGTGCGATAGGTGCAACCTTGCTCCCCTGCATTGAAGTGTTTATTTCCAATGTGCATGCCCGTGAGAGTTTCCGCCACACTTCCGTGATTGCTCCTGTTTGTGTTGGAGTGATAGGCGGTTTTGGAAAGAAAAGCTATCTTCTGGCACTTGAAGCCCTGGTGAACCTGTCTTCGGTGTCAGAGGGAAGGCAGGCCGTATGAGTTTTCTCTGGACCAGGATGGTGGAGGATCCAGCCCATATTCCCGCCGCGCGGGACGCCGGCTTTGACCGGGTCCAATTACGAGTTGACCGGATCATGCAGCTTGAACAGGATGAATTTGAAAGCCTGAGAAGCAGCATGGCAACGCTTGGGATTCAGGCTACGGTGTGCTCCGGCATCCTTCCGCAGGATGTGGCTGTCACTGAAGCGGGTTTCAATCTTTACATTTGGGCGCAATACTTGCAGGAAGCGGCAAAGAAGCTTTCTCAAATTGGATGCTCCAGGCTCGCATGGAGCAACGGCCGCGCCCGAATCTTGCCGTGGGAAGAGAACGTAGACACCATAAAGGTGCAGGTCATGCAGTTTCTCTATACTGTGTGCGACATTTGTGAGCACTACTCCATGAAAGTCCTGATTGAGCCTCTGAGTCCTAAACGGACAAACTTCCTCAACACCATGGAACAGACCGATGAGTTCATTGGCACGGTTGGCAAGGAAAATTTATCTTCAATGGTAAGTCTGAGAGACCTCACCTCTATTGGTCTTACCAACCAGTCGCTCCTCCGCTGGCAGCATCGGTTAGAACATATACATTTAGAAAATCCGGAACAGAGTGAAACGGTCCGTAAATCCCCACGAAGGGATGACGGCTACGACTATTTACCGTTTCTGGACGCGCTCCGCAAGATAGGCTACGACGGAACCGTCTCGCTTCCTTCAGACGCCACCGCTGACACGCTGCAGTACTGCCGAGGTTTGTGACACACTAGCTACGTATGTTCTTCCATGATGCGGGGCATTATCCGCCGCATTATTCCGGCGGGTTCCGGCTTTCCTGTCATGAGCGCAAACCCCTTTATTCCCTGGTTGATTACCATTCCCACACCGTTCATGATTCGACACCCTGCCTCTTCGGCATCCAGTAAAAGACGAGTCTTAACCGGGTTGTAGGTGATATCAACTACAAAAAGATTGCCGTAGAGATGCTCCTTTTTCACAGGACTTCGTTCTGTGTGCGGATACATTCCAACGCCGGAGGCGTTTACAAGAACGTGGCAACCAGCTATGAGCTCATCCAACGGGGCACCCTCAAAGGGTACAAACCGTGCACATTTTCGTATGCGCGTGTTGATATCAGAAACCAGTCCTTCGCTCATGTTGTCAAACTTGTCAATGATGGTAAGCTGATTGGCCCCGCGGTGGGCGAGCGTAGAACAAATTGCTCTTGAAGCACCTCCCGCGCCAAAGACAAGGAAACTGGTGCTTGCGAGCTCGAAGTCTGTTTCTGCGGTGAGCGCGTCAACAAAGCCAATCCCGTCTGTGTTGAATCCTTTCAATTTGCCGTCCCGGACGGTGACAACGTTTACTGAGCCAATTTTCTCCGCCAGCTCATCCAACTCGTCCAGGTATTCCACTATCTTGATTTTATTCGGTTTGGTCACGTTGAAGCCGGCGTAGTTCATACATCGAATTGCCTTGACTATGGTACCGAGATTGTCGTTTTCCACCTCGACGGGAAAGTAGAAATAGTCCATCCCCAGCTCTGAGAAGGTCTCATTGAATAGCTGCGGTGCAAAGGTCTGGGACAGCGGATAGCCGAGAAGGCTTATGAGCCTGGTCTTTACGGTAATGTTCATGGTTGTTCCTCTTCCGGGAAGGCTATTCGGCGGCCTTCTTCTGCAGATTGATAGCTCGCATAGATGACTTTCACTGTTAACGCGGCAAGATCAAACCCGGAGTGTAACGGCGCGTCGTGCGCCACCACATCCATAAAGTTTTGAAGCTCGCCAGCGTATCCGCGTATAATCTCATCACTCACAAAAGCCTTGTTCCAACCGACTTTGGCAGGAAGCATCTCTGAGATGTACACATTGTCCATACCGTTCTCATCCAGGAAATAGGTGTCCAGCAGGTTGGTTGGCGTGAGCACGCAATTCAATGCGGCATCATTGCAAAAGAGTTCCACGTAGTTGCGGGTGCCCCCAAGCGCGGTATCACAGGCAATCACAAGCGCCCTCGTGCCGTCGGAAAACGAGAGGCTTACCGCCGCGAAATCTTCAACATCGTGCGGCCGCGCCGCGATATGACGGTGTTCGTACGCTGACAGTCCGGCGGATGTCCTTCCTGTCTCCGCGCTGACGCTTTCAACTCTGATACGCTCGCCGCGAGCGTTTGCCTCCATGTGCTTGAGCCAGAGAATACCGGTCAGAGGATGAATTCCTGCACGGATCAGGACGCCGCCGCCGGTATATTTCCACTCTGAAGCGAGCGGCGACGAGGAGCCTTTCAGGCTCTCTTCTCCTTTTGCAAATAGGATCTTGCTCTTTCGGTTACGAATGATTTCCGCAGCCTTTTGCAAACCAGGGCTGTAGACATAGTTTTCCGCGTACATGAAACGTCGCGATGAGTTTTGAATGACCTTTCTTAGACGTTCTGTCGCCTGAATGCTCTTTTCGAGCATTTTCGCCTTTGATACACTGTTACCAACCGGTTCCGCATCTGCCGCCTCACCGAAGTATCCGGTCAGAGGCTTTTCGCAAATAACATGTTTTCCCGCCCCCAACGCCCTCTCTGCCATCACGAGATGCAGATGTGGCGGGGTACATATATCGATCACTTCAATTTCACTGTCTGCAAGGAGTTCTTCAAAGGAATCGGTAGCGCGCTGGAAACCGTAGGTATCGGCAGTAATGCGCGCTTTCTCTTCATCTATGTCCGCGACGCTCTTCAACCTCACCGAAACCCCGTGAACGTTTCTGTATCCGTTACAGTGAAGATCTGCCGCGTAGCCGCCGCCGACCAATCCAATACACACTTCTTTCATGCTGCTACGTCTCGCGTCATCTTCCACACCGTACTTTCACTCTCGCTTATCCCTTACGTCTTCAGCCGGACACTGAGCTTCCACCCACGCAGGAACCTGTCCGGCAAAAGCCTTCTCCGCGTGAGCTCTGAACTCCCCGGCAAGCTTGTCTACGTTCCTGCGGTATGCCTCTTTGTCTTGCCAGGTGTTCACCGGAAAGAGAACATCCCGAGGTACGCCGGGACAGTGAGTGGGAACTGCCAGACCAAAGGTACCATCGCTCTGGTTTTCAACCTCATCAAGTTCCCCCGATACAGCCGCCTTCACCATGACCCGGGGC
>Ga0102944_1000105_pt1 | contig 68005 bp, 62 predicted proteins | sample SalPonD_shore_MG_FD_78172 | JGI IMG/M metagenome (GOLD analysis project Ga0102944, IMG submission 78172) | Salt pond soil microbial communities from South San Francisco under conditions of wetland restoration - Salt Pond MetaG... | ecosystem: Environmental > Aquatic > Marine > Intertidal zone >... | reverse complement strand
CTGCTCCCACATGGCGCGCACCGTCGCCAAAGCCTGCGGGTCGCTGGTGGCCGCCGGGGTGAGAATCACGCGCCGGCCGCGGAACAGGTCGGCCGTGGAGGCGGCCACCCCGCTGCGCTCGGTGCCGGCGATCGGGTGGCCCGGAATGAAACGCGCGGGCAGCTGGCCGAACACCATGTGGGCGTCGTCGACGACGCTGCCCTTGACGCTGCCCACGTCGGTGAGCACGGTCTGGGGCTCCAGGGACGGGCCGATGATCTCCAGCACGTCGATGGTGCTGCCCACCGGCACGGCCAGGACCACGACATCGGCCCCGGCCACCGCGTCGTCGGCATCGAGCTCGTAGCGATCGATTACGCCCAGGCGAACGGCCTCGTCGAGATGGGCGCGGTCGCGCCCGCAGCCGACCACCTCGCCCACCGCACCGGCCTCGCGCAGGGCGCGGGCGAGCGAGCCCCCGATGAGCCCGACGCCGATGATGACCAGGCGCTGGATCATGCGTGGCCTAAAGGTCGCGGCCGATGACCTGCGCGATGCCGCGCAGCTCGCCCATCAGGGTCTTGAGCTCCTGCGGATCGATGGCCTGATCGGCGTCGCACCAGGCCTCGCAGGGCGTCGGATGACTCTCGATCAACAGGCCGTCCGCACCCGCAGCCACGGCCGCCCGCGCCAGTGCCGGGACCATCCACGCCTTGCCGCCGGCATGGCTGGGATCGATGATGATGGGCAGGTGCGTCTCGCGCTTGAGCACCGGAATGGCGGTGACGTCGAGCATATTGCGGTAGTACGTCTCGAAGCTGCGCACGCCGCGCTCGCAGAAGATAATGTTGTGGTTGCCCCCCGCGGCGATGTACTCGGCGGCCATCAGCCATTCCTTGATGGTCGCAGCCATACCGCGCTTGAGGATGACCGGCTTGTGGGTCCTGCCGACCTCTTTGAGCAGGTCGAAGTTCTGCATATTGCGCGTGCCGATCTGAATGACGTCGACATCGTGCTCGAGAAAGGTGTCGAGCATGCGCACGTCCATCAGCTCGGTGACGATCGGCAGATTGTACTTCTCGGCGGCCTTGCGAAACATGCCCAGGCCGTCCACCCCGACACCCTGGAAGGTATAGGGGCTGGTGCGCGGCTTGAAGGCCCCGCCGCGCATCAGCCGGCAGCCCGCATCGGCCACGGCCTTGGCGGCGGCATCCATCTGCTCCTGTGTCTCCACCGAGCACGGGCCGCTGATGACCTGCACGGTCTTGCCGCCGAGCGGAATGCCCTTGATGTCAATGACGGTGTCGGCCTCGTGGTACGAGCGGGCGACGATCTTGTAGGGCTTCATCACCCGGATGACATTCTCCACGCCGGCCAGGGCCTCGATGAGCTCCTTTTCGACCTTGCTCTCGTCGCCGATGGCGCCGATGACGGTGCGTTCGACGCCGCGCGAGACATGCGGCTGCACGCCCATGGCGGTGAGCTTTTCTTCCACCGCGGCGATCTGCTCGTCGGTGGCGCCCGTAGTCATTATGATAATCATCTGTCAGTCATCCGTTGTTGTAATGTTGCGAGGCCGCTGTGCAATGCCTAGCGCGCCGCCCTTTTCACCTCGCCGGCCGCGGCCAGGGCATCGAGTACACGCTGATTGTCCCCGGGCGTGCCCACGGTCACGCGCAGGTACTCGGGCATACCGTAACTGGCCACGGGGCGCACGATGACGCCCGCGCGCAGCAGTTGTTCGTACACCGCGTCCGCGGCCCCCACCTGCACGCACACGAAGTTGCCCACCGAGGGAATGTAGTCCAGCCCCAACTCGGCGAAACCCGAGGTCAGCTGCTCCATGCCCTCGGCGTTGACGGTCAGGCTGTGCGCCAGGTGCTCGCGGTCATCCAACGCGGCCAGCGCACCGACCTGAGCCGGGGCGTTGACGTTGAAGGGCTGGCGCACGCGGTTGAGCAGATCGGCCACGTCCGGATGGGAGACGCCGTAACCGATGCGCAGCCCCGCCAGGCCGTAGACCTTGGAAAACGTGCGTGTGACGATCAGGTTCGGATAGTCGCCCAGCCACGCGGTGGCGTCGGGGTAACCGCTGGCACCCAGGCGCGGGTCGCTGGCGTACTCGAAGTACGCCTCGTCGACCACGACCAGGACGTGCTCGGGCATCGCCGCGACGAAGGCCCGCAGCGACTCGCCGTCCAGCCAAGTCCCGGTCGGGTTGTTGGGGTTGGCGATGAACACGACCCGGGTGCGCTCGGTCACGGCCGTGCGCATCGCCTCCAGATCGTGACCCCAATTCCTGGCCGGCGTGACCACCGCCTTCGCGCCCACCGCCTGCGTGACAATCGGATACACGGCAAAGGCGTGCTCGGAGAACACGACTTCATTGTCGGGCGCGACAAAGGCACGGGCGATGAGCTCCAAAAGATCGTTGGAACCGTTGCCCAGGGTGACCTGCGCGGCGTCCACGCCGTGGCGCACGGCTAGGGCCTTTTTCAGGGCAAAGCCGTTGCCGTCGGGGTATCGCGCCAGCTCCGCCAGAGTGCGACCCACCGCCTCCACCGCACGCGGGCTCGGACCGAGCGGATTCTCGTTGGAGGCGAGCTTGATGGCCTCGCGCACCCCGTACTCGCGCTCCAGCTCCTCGATGGGCTTGCCGGGCTGATAAGGCCGCAGGGAACGCACTCCCGGCAAGGCGTATTGTGAAAAGCGATTCTCGGACATAGCGCAGTCACCGTACCCCGGCATGGCTCACGGACAGGGCCACAGCTCCTTTATATAGAGGCCCGCCGCATAAAGCGGCGTATTTTCCCACAGCGCCGCGGGCCTGCACAGGCCTTTTTCGCCCGCGGCGCAGCGGAGCCATGCGGGAAACACGCCGATGAGGGCGGAAGCGGTGGGCTCAGAGGACGGATTTGGGATAGGAACCGAGGACCGTGAGCAGCGACGCCTCTTCGGCAAGCTCCTTGAGGGCGGCGGCCACACCCGGCTCCTCGGCGTGACCATCGATATCGACGAAGAACACGTAGTCCCACATGCCGCGGCGCGAGGGCCGCGATTCGATGCGGGTCATCGAGATATTGTTGCGGGCCAGCGGCTCAAGCAGCCGGAACAGGGCGCCCGGCTTGTTGCGCGTGGAGACCAGCAGGGAGGTCTTGTCGCTGCCGCTGGGCGGCGTCGCCCGCCGGCCGATGACCAAAAACCGCGTCGTGTTGTCCGGCTCGTCTTCGATGTTGTGTGCCAGTACCTGCAGGCCGTAAAGCTCGGCGGCCACGCCGCTGGCGATGGCACCTGCCCCGGCCTCGGCCGCCGCCAGGCGCGCTGCCTCGGCGTTGCTGTTCACTGCGACCCGCTCCACGCCGGCCAGATTGGCCTCCAGCCATTCCCGGCACTGCGCCAGAGACTGTCGATGGGAATAGACGCGGCGCACGTCGGCGAGCGCACCGCCGCCCGCCATGCAATGCTGGTGGATACGCAGCTCGACCTCGCCGCAGATCTGCAGGGGCGACTGCATGAAGCGGTCCAGCGTATGGCTGACCACGCCCTCGGTGGAATTTTCCACCGGCACGACGCCGTAGGAGGCCTCCCCGGCCTCGACGGCCCGAAATACTTCCTCGATGGTCGTCAGCGGCAGGGTTCGCACCGAATGACCGAAGTGCTTGAGGGCCGCCGCCTCGGTGAAGGTCCCCTCGGGGCCGAGGAAGGCGATGCTCATCGTCTGTTCCAGCGCCAGACAGGCGGACATGATCTCGCGGAACAGGCGCGCCATCTCCTCGTCATTCAAGGGGCCGGCGTTGCGTTCCATTACCCGGCGCAGGACTTCGGCCTCGCGCTCGGCGCGATAGAACTCGACGTCGGCGTCGTCGCGCAGTTTGGCCTGAGCGATCTCCTGGGCGCAGCGGGCCCGCTCGTTGATCAGCTGCTGTATCTGCTCGTCCAGGGCGTCAATACGGTCCCGGATGGCCTTCAGGTTGTCGTCGCTCATGGGCTCAAACGTTACCGTCTACCGACAAACCGGACAAGTCATATTGTCCACGCGGCTCAGTGCGCGAGCGCACGCACGGACAGCACGCCGTCGATGGCACCGATCTCCTCGAGCACCGAATCCGGAATGTCCTTGTCGACATCGGCCATGGTATAGGCCAGCTCGCCCTGGGAACGATTGAGCAGGTCGATGATGTTCAGACCGGCATTGGCCATGGCGCTGGAGATCTGGCTGACCATGTTCGGCACGTTGCTGTTGACGATGCAGATGCGGTGGCCTTCGTTGCGCGCCATGTAGACGTCGGGGAAATTCACCGAATTCTTCACGTTGCCGTTTTCCAGGTAGTCGCGCACCTGCTCGGCAACCATCACGGCACAGTTGTCTTCGGCCTCGCGGGTCGAGGCGCCCAGGTGAGGGAGCGTAATGACCCGGTCGTGGTCCTTGAGCAGGTTGCTCGGGAAGTCGCACACGTAGCCGTAGACCTTGCCGGCCTTGATGGCCTCGGAGACGGCCTCGTCGTCGACGATGCCGTCGCGCGCGAAGTTCAGGATTACCACACCGTCCTTCATGTACTTGAGGCGCTCGGCGTTGATCATATGGCGCGTAGCGTCGATGAGCGGCACGTGGAAGGTCACGAAGTCCACCTTGCCCAGCAGTTCGTCGATATTGGCCGCCTTCTGCACGTCGGCCGAGAGCTGCCAGGCGCCCTCCACCGTAATGCCCGGGTCATAGCCCACGACTTTCATGCCCAGGGAGATGGCCACGTTCGCCACTTCGCGGCCGATGGCCCCGAGGCCGACCACACCCAGGGTGCGCCCCGGCAGTTCGTAGCCGGCGAACTTTTTCTTGCCGGCCTCGACCTGCTTGTGGATCTCGGCGTCATCGCCCTTGAGGTTGCGGGAGTAGTCCCAGGCCTGACAGATATTGCGGCAGGCGAGCAGCATACCGGCGACCACCAGCTCCTTGACCGCGTTGGCGTTGGCGCCCGGTGCGTTGAACACCGGAATGCCGCGCCCACTCATCTTCTCGACCGGAATATTGTTCACCCCGGCACCGGCGCGGCCCACGGCCTTCAACGTCCCCGGGATTTCCATATCGTGCATCTTGAACGAGCGCAGCAGGATCGCATCCGGGTGCTGAAACTCGGAGGCAATCTCGTAGCTGTCGCGCGGCAGGCGCTCCAGGCCCGCCAACGAAATGTTATTCAGCGTCAAAATCTTATACATCGTTTGAGTCCTAAATCGTTTCAGCAGTCAACACAGAGGACACGGAGGCACAGAGACATACACAGAGAATACTTGTGCATCGAATCTGCGGTGGTTGTTCGAGATTCCAGACGAAGCTACACCCCTGCGTCATCGTCGTCCGCGAAGCCTTTCTTCTTACTTAGATCCTCTGTGCCTCTGTGTCCTCTGTGGTTAATTCCAGAGCGACCCTATCAGCCGCGGCGTTTTTCGAAGTCGGCCATGAAGCCGATGAGCGCGTCGACGCCCTCCTCGGGCATGGCGTTGTAGATGCTGGCGCGCATGCCGCCGACCGAGCGGTGGCCCTTGAGGGTGACCAGACCGGCCTCCTTGGCCTCGGCGAGGAAGGTGGCGTCCAGATCCGCATCGGCCAGGGTGAAGGGCACGTTCATCCAGGAGCGGCAGCTCGGCTCCACGGGGTTCTGATAGAAGCTGGAGTTGTCGATAGCGGCGTAGAGCTTGTCGGCCTTGCGCTTGTTGATCTCGCCGATGCCCTCCAGGCCGCCGCGGCGCTTGATCCAATCGAACACCAGGCCGGCGAGATACCAGGCGTAGGTCGGGGGGGTGTTGTACATGGAGTCGGCATCGGCGTGGGTCTTGTAGTCGAACATGGCCGGCGTGCCGTCAATGGTCTGGCCCATGAGGTCCTCACGTACGATGACCACGGTCAGGCCGGCCGGGCCGATGTTCTTCTGCGCGCCGGCATAGATCACGCCGTAGCGGTTGACGTCGACCGGACGGGACAGGATGGTCGAGGACATGTCGGCCACCAGCGGTACGTCGCCGGTCTCGGGGACATAGGGAAACTCCACGCCGCCGATGGTCTCGTTCGGCGTGTAATGCACGTACGCGGCGTTGGCATCGAGCTTGAGCTCGTCCTGGCGCGGCACGGAGGTGAACTTGTTGTCCTCCGTCGTGCCGGCGACATTGACCTCGCAGTAGCGCTTGGCCTCGGCGATGGCCTTCTTCGACCAGGACCCGGTATTGACGTAGTCCGCACCCTTCTTGCCGCGCAGCAGGTTCATGGGGACCATGGCGAACTGACTGGAGGCGCCGCCCTGCAGGAACAGCACCTTGTAGTTGTCGCCGATGCCCATCAGCTCACGCAGGTCCGCCTCCGCCTGCTGGGCGATCGACATGAATTCCTTGCCGCGATGACTCATCTCCATCACGGACATACCGCTGCCCTGCCAGTCCAGCATCTCCTCGCGGGCGCGCTCCAGGACTTCCTGGGGCAGCATCGCAGGACCGGCACTGAAATTGAATACACGTGACATGCACGACTCCTTCACATTGTCTTTGTTGATTCGTTGTCGCGGTCGGCGGGCGGGCCGGAGCCCGCGCCAACCGATGAGATGAGAGCCTGGCGGGAGACAGCGCGGGTCTATTCGGCTGGCGCGTCTTCCTCCTGCAGGCTCTCGACGCGCTCCAGGCCGACGAGCTTCTCGCCCTCGCCCAGGCTGATGAGGCGCACGCCCTGGGTGTTGCGGCCCATGACGGAGACTTCCTCGACACGGGTGCGTACCAGGGTACCGGCATTGGTGATCAGCATGATTTCGTCGTCGTCGTTGACGAAGGCCGCACCGGTGACGGCACCGTTGCGCTCGGTGGTCTGAATGGAAATGACGCCCTGACCGCCGCGCCCGTGCACCGGGTAGTCGTCGATTCGGGTGCGCTTGCCGTAGCCATTCTCGGTGGCCGTCAGCACATAGCCCTGATCGGCGATGATGAGCGAGATCACGCGCTGATCCTTACCGAGCTTGACGCCGCGCACGCCGCAGGCCGAACGGCCCATCGGGCGCACGCTGGATTCATTGAATCGAATCGCCTTGCCGGCCGAGGTGAACAACATGATGTCCCGCGTACCGTCGGTCAGGGCGACGCCGACGAGCTGGTCGTCGTCGCGCAGCTCGACGGCGATGATGCCCGAGGCACGCTGGCGCGAGAAGTCCTTCAGCGGCGTCTTCTTCACTGTGCCGTTGGCCGTGGCAAAACAGATGAAGTAACCCTCGGTATACTCGCGGATCGGCAGGATGGCGTTGATGCGCTCGCCCTCCTCGAGCGGCAACAGGTTGACGATGGGCCGCCCGCGCGCCCCGCGCCCGGCCTGGGGCAGCTCGTAGACCTTCTTCCAATACACCTTGCCGCGGCTGGAGAAGCACAGAATGGTGTCGTGCGTATTGGCGATAAAGAGCTTGTCGATGAAGTCCTCTTCCTTGATCGCCGTAGCCGACTTGCCGCGTCCACCGCGGCGCTGTGCGGTATAGGCCGACAGCGGCTGCGATTTGGCGTAGCCCTCGTGCGAGAGCGTGACCACCACGTCCTCCTCGCTGATGAGGTCCTCGATGGTGAGGTCTTCCTGACTGGAGACGATCTCGGTGCGCCGCTTGTCGCCGTAGCGGTCGCGGATATCGACCAATTCCTCACGAATGACTTCCATGAGGCGATCGCCGCTGGCGAGGATCGCCAGCAGATCGTCGATCTTCTCGAGCAGTTCCTTGTACTCGTTGATGATCTTGTCCTGCTCCAGGCCGGTGAGCCGGTGCAGGCGCATATCGAGGATCGCCTGGGCCTGGGCGTCGGAGAGGCGGTACTTGCCCTCGACCAAACCCAACCCCGCCGGCAGCTCGTCCGGACGCGAGGCCTCGGCACCCGTGCGCTCGAGCATGTCGATGACCACGCCGGGCGTCCAGGCCCGGGCCATCAACTGCTCCTTGGCCTCGGCCGGGCTGGCCGCGGCCTTGATGAGCGCGATGATAGGATCGATGTTCTCCAGCGCGACCGCCAGGCCTTCCAGGACGTGGGCACGTTCGCGCGCCTTGCGCAGCTCGAAGATCGTGCGCCGCGTCACCACCTCGCGGCGGTGGCGAATGAAGGCCTCCAGTATCTGCTTGAGATTGAGCAGACGCGGCTGGCCGTCGACCAGGGCCACCATGTTGATGCCGAAGACATGCTGCATGTGGGTGTGCTGATACAAGTTATTCAGCACCACTTCGGCCACCTCGCCGCGGCGCAGCTCGATGACCATACGCATACCTTCCTTGTCGGACTCGTCGCGCAGCTCCGAGATGCCCTCGATCTTCTTTTCCTTGACTAACTCGGCGATCTTCTCCAACAGCCGCGCCTTGTTGACCTGGTAAGGCAGCTCGGTCACCACGATGCGCTGGCGCCCGTTGGCCTCCTCTTCGACCTCGGTGCGGGCCCGTACGTAGATTCGTCCACGCCCGCCGAGGTAGGCCTCGACAATGCCCCGCGCGCCGTTGATGATGCCGGCGGTCGGGAAATCCGGGCCGGGTATGTGCTCCATCAGACCAGGCACGTCGATGGCCGGATTGTCGATAACCGCCAGGCAGGCGTTGATGACCTCGGTCAGATTGTGCGGCGGGATGTTGGTCGCCATACCCACGGCGATGCCGGCGGAGCCGTTGACCAGCAGGTTCGGTACCCTCGTGGGCAGGATCTCCGGCTCGTTCTCCGACTCGTCGTAGTTGGGGACGAAGTCGACTGTCTCCTTGTCAATGTCGGCCAGCAGCTCGTGAGCGATGCGAGCCATGCGCACCTCGGTGTAGCGCATGGCCGCCGGCGAGTCGCCGTCGACCGAGCCGAAGTTGCCCTGGCCGTCGACCAGCATGTAGCGCATGGAAAACGGCTGGGCCAGACGCACGATGGTGTCGTAGACCGCGGCATCGCCGTGGGGATGGTATTTACCGATGACGTCGCCGACCACGCGGGCCGACTTCTTATAAGGTTTGTTCCAGTCGTTGCCGAGCTCCTGCATCGCGAACAGGACACGGCGGTGGACGGGCTTGAGTCCGTCGCGAACATCGGGCAGGGCACGTCCCACGATTACGCTCATGGCGTAATCCAGGTAGGACTGTTTCATTTCCTCCTCGATGTTGACCGGGAGGACTTCTTTGGCGAAATCGACCATGCTGGGAACCGGCTATCCTCTCAGGTTCGGCCTTGGGGGTACGGCCTTGCTCGCCCGGACCAATTCGGCCAAATGCGGGCCGCTCAAAGACGCCAGTTTAACATAGTCGCGCCCCCTACGGCATCCGGACGAACGCCTGTCACAGGGGATATGTGTGCGCCTCAGGCTGGATGGCGGTCGAAAATCAGGCGGATTGCATCATGGCCGAGAGGGCTTCGCGGCTCGGGGAGCGCACGATGCCCCGCTCCGTGACGATGACATCGACCAGCTCGGCGGGTGTGATATCGAAGGCGGGATTCCAGGCCTCGGCGCCCTCGGCGGCGATCCGGTGCCCTCCCAGCGACAGGACCTCCTCGGCGGGACGCTGCTCGATGGGGATGTCGGCGCCGGAACCGATGGCCATGTCCACGGTTGAGGTCGGCGCCACCACCATAAAACCCACGCCGTGGTGGCGGGCGGCCACCGCCAGGCCATAGGTGCCTATCTTGTTGGCGACGTCGCCGTTGGACGCGATGCGATCGGAACCGACGATGACCCATTGGACCTTCCCCTCGCGCATCAGGTGCGCCGCCGCCCCGTCGGCCAGCAGGGTGACCGGGATTCGGTCCTGAACCAGCTCCCAGGCGGTCAGGCGCGAGCCCTGCAGCCAGGGGCGAGTCTCGTCGGCATAGACGGCCTGGACCTTGCCGCCGGCATACGCGCTGCGGATGACACCGAGCGCCGTGCCGTAGCCGCCGGTGGCGAGCGAGCCGGTATTGCAGTGGGTCAACAGACCGGCCCGGCCTTCTATCAAGGCCGCACCCAGCTCGCCCATGTGCCGGTTGGCGGCGATGTCCTCCTCGTGGATACGCCGCGCCTCGTCCAGCAGCGCCGGCACCGGGTCGCCGTCGATGCCGGCGATGAGCCCGCGCATTCGCTCCAGCGCCCAGAACAGGTTCACCGCCGTCGGACGCGCATCGGCCAGCAGCGCCAGGTCGGCCTCAATGTCCTCGCGCCAGCTCGTGGGCGAGCGGGCATAGCGTTCGCGCGCGGCCAACACCACACCGAAGGCCGCGGTAATGCCGATGGCGGGCGCGCCGCGCACCACCATGTCGCGTATGGCATGCGCGACGGCATCGGCCGAGGTCAGGCTCAGGTACTCCTGCTCGGCCGGCAGGCGGCGCTGGTCGAGCAGCAGCAGAGCGTCGTCGGACCAGTCAATCGCGCGAATCGTGTCATGCGTATCCTGCAACATAGTCGGCCCATTATAACGCATGCGTTCGAGTTGGCAGTCGGCAGTTTGCAGTTGGCAGAAAAGGCAAGAAGATCGTGTCTTTCATTCTTGCTGCCGACTGATGACTGCCAACTGCCAACTCCGCCCAGGGGGCGGAAAGCTTGTCCCCGCCGCCGCGCCCCGATATCTTTGCCTCCTATGCAAAACATCGACACGCTGATCCATGCCCGTTGGGTGATCCCGGTCGCGCCGCAGACCGGCTCCCTCGATGACCATGCCGTGGCCATACACGAGGGCCGTATCGTGGAGGTGCTGCCCAGCACCGAAGCACGAGCCAAATACCGGGGCGAAGTGACGCTGGAACTGGAGCGCCACGCGCTGCTGCCCGGTCTGGTCAACGCCCACGGCCACGCGGCCATGACGCTGATGCGCGGGCTGGCCGACGACCTGCACCTGATGGATTGGCTGAAGAACCACATCTGGCCGGCCGAACAGAAATGGGTCAGCGCCGAGTTCGTGCACGACGGCTCGCTGCTCGCCTGCGCCGAAATGCTGCGCGGCGGGGTGACCTGCTTCAACGACATGTACTTCTTCCCCGAGCAGACCGCTCGGGCGGCCGAGCGCGCCGGGATGCGCGCAGTGGTCGGACTCATCGTCATCGACTTTCCCACGGCCTGGGCGCAGGATGCCGACGGGTATCTGCACAAGGGCCTGGCGCTGCACGACGAGCTCAAGCACAACCCGCTGGTGCGCACCGCGTTCGCGCCGCACGCCCCGTACACGGTTTCCGATGGGCCCCTCGCCAAGGTGCTGATGTACGCCGAGGAACTGGACATCCCCATCCATATTCACGTGCACGAGACCGCCCATGAGGTCGAAGACGCGGTGCGGCAAAACGGCAAGCGCCCGCTGGCGCGGCTGGCCGGGCTCGGCCTGGTCTCACCGCGCCTGGTCGGTGTGCACATGACCCAACTCGAGGACGCGGAAATAGAGGCCTTGGCCGCGGCGGGCGCACACGCGGTGCACTGTCCCGAGTCGAACCTGAAACTGGCCAGTGGGTTCTGCCCCGTCCAGCGCCTGCTCGGGGCGGGCGTCAACGTCGCGCTGGGCACCGACGGCGCGGCCAGCAATAATGACCTGGACATGTTCGGCGAGATGCGCACCGCCGCGCTGCTCGGCAAGGCCGTGGCGGGCGATGCGAGCGCGGTCCCCGCCGAGCAGGTCCTGCGTATGGCGACCCTGAACGGCGCCCGCGCGCTCGGACTGGAAGAGGAGATCGGCTCTGTGGAGCCGGGCAAGGCCGCCGACCTCATCGCGGTCGACCTGGGTGAGGTGGAGACCCAGCCGGTATTCCACCCGGTCTCGCACCTCGTCTACGCGGCCGGCCGCGACAAGGTCACCGACGTTTGGGTGGCGGGGCGTCATCTCCTGAAGGAGCGTACGTTGACGACGCTCGACGTGGGTGACATCGGTGCAACGGCCGCCGAATGGGGTGAACGACTGCGGGCCGAAAGCTGACCCGGGCGAGCGAGCGGCCCCGTCCGACGATGTCTTGATACGCAGCGTCGGTCACAATCGAGAACCAATCATCGGACGAATGGGCGCATGAAACTCTACGACTTCGAACGCTCCGGAAACTGCTACAAGGTCCGGCTGCTGCTCAACCTCCTGGGTCTGGACTACGAGACCGTACCGGTGGACCTGAGCGCCGGCGAAAACTTCAAGGCCGAGTTCCTCAAGCTCAACCCCCGCGCCCAGGTCCCCCTGCTGGAAGACGGCGGCCGGCGGGTGTGGGACTCCATGGCCATCCTGGTGTATCTGGCTCGGCGCTACGGCGAGGCCTACTGGCTGCCGGTGGCGGCCGAGCCCATGTCCGAGATCATGCAGTGGCTGGCCGTCTCCGAGAACGAGATCCTTCACGGCCTGGCACGGGCGCGCAGCATCAAGCTGTTCAACCGGCCGGGCAGTGTGGCCGAGAGCCAGGAGATCGGCCGCGGGGTGCTGCGACTGTTGAACGACCATCTCAGTCAGCGCTCCTGGCTGGCCGTGGATCACATCACCATCGCCGACGTGGCCTGTTTCCCCTACGTCGCCCTCGCCCCCGAGGCCGGCATCCCGCTGACGGGTTATGCCGGCATCAACAACTGGCTTGCCCGCATCCACGATTTGCCCGGCTTCATCAGCATGCCCGGCATTTGAACGAGACAGTGATGCCGGGTGACGGGTGCGGCGCTGGCCGCGCCGGCCGAATGCCGTTATCCTAGCGCCATGAGCAACGCAGCAGAAAACATCGACCGCGCGGAGGTCGCCAAGTTCGAGGCGCTGGCCGCGCGCTGGTGGGATCCCGACAGCGACTTCAAGCCGCTGCACGACATCAACCCCCTGCGCCTGGACTATATCGATCAGCGCGCCGGCCTGGCCGGCAAACGCGTGCTCGACGTGGGCTGCGGCGGCGGCATCCTCAGCGAGTCCATGGCCCGACGCGGCGCCGAGGTCACCGGCATCGACATGGGCGAGGCCCCGCTGGCCGTGGCCAAACTGCACCGGATGGAATCCGAGGTCGACGTCGACTACCGGCGCATGACGGCCGAGGCCCTGGCCGAGGAGCAGCCGGGCAGCTTCGACGTGGTCGCCTGCCTGGAGATGCTCGAGCACGTGCCCGAACCCGACTCGGCGATCGCCGCCTGCGCGCGCCTGGTCAAGCCGGGCGGCCATGTGTTTTTCTCGACCATCAACCGCAATCCCAAGTCATATCTGTTCGCCATCATCGGCGCCGAGTACGTCCTGCGCATGCTGCCCAAGGGCACACACGATTTTCGCAAGTTCATCCGTCCGTCCGAGCTCGAGGCCTGGGCGCGCCACGCCGGTCTCGGCGTGCGCGAGCTGACGGGCATGAGCTACAACCCGCTGAGCCAGCGCTACTGGCTCGGCCGCGACACCGACGTCAATTACCTGATGCACTGCGTCCGGGAGGACTGAGCGTCTCCCGCTGATGAGCGACCCGACCGTGCCCGACACCTGCGCCTCGCCCATCGGCTCGCTCCTGTTCGACCTCGACGGCACCCTCGCCGACACCGCGCCCGATCTCGCCTACGCCCTCAACCGGGTGCTCGAGGCCGAGGGGCACACGGCGCTGTCCTTCGAACGCATCCGTCCCGTGGTCTCCCACGGCAGCCAGGGGCTCATCCGCCTCGGCTTCGGCATCGACGAAGCTCACCCCGACTTTCAGCGTCTGCGCCGCGAGCTGCTCGACATTTATCAAGACCACCTCGCCCGCGAGACCTGCCTGTTTCCCGGCATGGAATCACTGCTCACCGCCATCGAGGCACGGGGCCTGCGCTGGGGCGTGGTCACCAACAAGCCCGGCTGGTTGACCGAGCCCCTGCTCGACGCCCTGGCGCTCGACCGGCGCGCCGCGTGCATCGTCAGCGGCGACACCCTGGAGCAGCGCAAGCCGCACCCCGCCCCGCTGCTTCACGCCTGCCGGCTGACCGGCTGCGATGCACCCCGATGCGTCTATATCGGGGATGCCGAACGCGATATCGCCGCCGGCCGCGCCGCCGGCATGCACACCCTGGTCGCCCTGTTCGGCTACCTCGGCGAAGACGACCGGCCGGAGACCTGGGGGGCGGACGGGCTCGTGCGCAGCCCGGAGGAGATTCTTGCCTGGCTGGACTCTCAAAGACGTGAGGGGTGAGGTGTGAGGCGTGAGGTAGAGTTGGCAGTCGGCAGTTCGCAGTTGGCAGCAAAAACCAAAAGAATTTTCTCTTTCTGACGGCTGCCAACTGCAAACTGACAGCTCCGCCCGAAGGGCGGTCGTTCTTGCTACAATCGGTGCATGTCCACCCCCCTGCTAATCAGTGTCCTCGTCCTGACCGCCGTGGTCGCGGCCGCGGCCGGCTACCTGTGGGCGCGGCTGCGCGCCCAGGGCGAGATCGCCAGCCTGCGCACCACCCTGGAGCTGGAGCGCCGCGGCGCCGAGGAGAAGGCCGCAGCCCTGGCCGAGGCGCGCCAGCACCTGGCCGACACCTTCAGTTCGATGTCGGCCCAGGCCCTGAAGAACAACAACGAGGAGTTCCTCAAGCTCGCCCAGGAAAATCTCAAGCAGTTTCAGGTCAAGGCCCAGGGCGACCTGGAGCAGCGCGAAAAATCGATCGAGCACCTGGTCAAACCGATCCGTGAAACGCTGGAGAAGACCGAACGCCAGATGCGCGAGATCGAAAAGGACCGCAAGGAGACCTACGGTGCGCTGCACAAGCACCTCGAATCCATGGCCCGCGCCCAGGAGACCCTGCAGGGCGAGACGCGCAATCTGGTCCAGGCCCTGCGCCGTCCCGAGGTGCGCGGTCAGTGGGGTGAGCTCACCTTGAAACGCCTGGCCGAGTTGGCCGGCATGGTCGAGCACTGCGACTTTTTCGAACAGGAACATACCCGCACCGAGGAAGGCAGTCTGCGCCCGGACATGATCGTGCGCATGCCTGACGGGCGCGAGGTGGTGGTCGACGTCAAGACCCCGCTCGATGCGTACCTGAGCGCGGTCGAGGCCCCCGACGAGGAAGCGCGCCGGCGCGAGATGCAGCGCCACGCGCGCAAGGTGCGCGAGCGCGTCAAGGAGCTGGCCGGCAAGGCCTATTGGAGTCAGTTCAAGAACGCGCCGGACTTCGTGGTGCTGTTCATTCCCGGCGAACAGTTCCTGAGCGCGGCGCTGGAGATGGACCGCGAGCTCCTGGAGGACGCCCTGCGCCAGAAGGTCATCCTGGCCACGCCGACCAGCTTCGTGGCACTGCTGCGCGCCATCGCCTATGGCTGGCGCCAGTCACAGCTGGCCGAGAACGCCGAGCGTATCCGCGAGGCGGGCGAGCAGCTGGCCGCACGCCTGACCACCTTCACCGAGCACCTGGCGAAGGTCGGTCGGGGCCTGGACAGCAGTATCAAGTCCTACAACGAGGCGGTGGGTTCCTTTGACAGCCGGGTGCTGCCCGGCGCACGGCGTTTCTCGGAGCTGGGTATCAGCACCAAGAAGGAGTTGGGATCACTGGAGCAGATCGAGCGGGGCGTTCGGCGGGTGGAAAATGAATCCGCGGACGAGTGAGGCGCGCCGCCGCCTCGGGCGGCGGCGCTCGACAAGGCCTACTGGTTTTCCTTCATCTTGTCCTGCAGCGCCTTGCCCCCCTTCTCCAGAGCCTGGCCGCTCTTCTCCATGATGGACTCGCCGGTGCGCTTGAGCTGCTCCTTGACGGTAGCCGCCTTGAAGGGGTTGGCGTAGAAGGGATGGCCCTTGCCGATGTTCACACCGAACCACAGACCCAGCAGCAGCCCGATGACCAAAGCAATAACGAAGTTCTTAACTTTTTTCATGCGCATCCTCCACGCGGAAACGGTTATTGTTTGCCTCTTACCATAACACAAAGCCCATGACGGCCGAGAACGTCGAACAGGCCTATCGTCACTGCCTGCACATCGCCCGTTCGCACTACGAGAATTTTCCCGTCGCCTCGCGTCTGCTGCCGGCGAGGCTGCGCCGGCCAGTGGCGGCCATCTATGCCTTCGCGCGCGCCGCCGATGACCTGGCCGACGAAGGGACAGCGGCGCCCGCCGATCGACTGGCCGCACTCGAGGCCTTCGGGCGGCGCCTGGACGCGGCCGCGGCCGGCCGCCCTGACGAGGACCCCGTGTTTGTCGCCCTGGCCGATATCATCGCCCACTGCGCCCTGCCGGTCGCACCGCTGCACGATCTGCTGCATGCCTTCTCCAGCGACGTTACCACTCACCGCTACGAGAGCTTCGAAGCCGTGCTCGGTTACTGCCGCTACTCGGCCAATCCGATCGGACGACTGCTGCTCCACCTCGACGGCGCTGCCACGGAAGAAAACCTGACCCTGTCCGACGACGTCTGCAGCGCACTTCAGCTGATCAATTTTCTCCAGGACATCGCCCAGGACTACGACGAAAACGGCCGGATCTATCTGCCGCAGGACGAGATGCGCGAATACGGCGTACACGAAAGCGACATCGCCCAGCGGCGCAGCACGCCCGCGATGCGGGCCCTCGTCAATGCGCAGATCCGGCGCGCCTCGGCGCTGCTGTGCCGCGGCGCCCCGCTGGCCGGGCGCCTCCACGGCCGCCTCGGTTGGGAGCTGCGATTAATCGTCCTGGGCGGCCAGCGGATACTACAGCGCCTGTATGCCAGCGGTGCCGATGTCTTCGCACGCCCGCGCCTGGGGGCGGGCGACTGGGCGTGGATGCTGTGGCGGGCCCTGCGCCGCGGTACACCGCCAGCGCTGCCATCGGCGAGCCGCCGCGGCGATTGACCCTCGAACGGCCGTTTCCTGTACACTTGCCGCTCGTATCACGAAGCGTCTCTCACTCATGACCCCCGACGAATACTGCCAGGACAAAGCCGCCGGCAGCGGCTCGAGCTTCTACTACAGCTTTCTGTTCCTGCCCGCCCGCCAACGTCAGGCCATCGTCGCACTGTATGCCTTCTGCCGCGAGGTCGACGACGTGGTGGACGAATGCACCGATGCGGGGGTCGCGCGCCTCAAGCTGCAGTGGTGGCGCGAGGAGATCGAACGGCTCTACGAGGGTCAGCCGCGCCATCCTGTGACCAAGGCCCTGGCCACGGCGCTCGAACACTTCGACCTGCCGCGTGAGCAGTTCCAGGAAATCATCGACGGCATGGAGATGGACCTGGACCGCACCCGCTACGCCAGCTACAAGGATCTCGCCCTGTACTGCCACCGCGTCGCGGGCGTGGTCGGCCTGCTCTCGGCCGAGGTCTTCGGCTACGAGGATCGCCGCACACTGAAATACGCCCATGAGCTCGGCCTGGCCTTCCAGCTGACCAACATCCTGCGCGACGTGCGCGAGGACGCCGAGCGCGGGCGCATCTACATCCCGCTGGACGAGCTCGCGCGGTTCGGCGTCACCGAGCTCGATCTGGTACATGCCCGGCCGAGTCCGGCCTTCACGCAGCTGATGGGATTCCAGGCCGAGCGAGCACGCCAATCCTACGCCCAGGCCTTTGCGCTGCTGCCCGAGATCGACCGCCTCGCTCAACGCAGCGGGATCATCATGGCGGCGATTTACCAGGCGACGCTGGACGAGATTGCCGCCGATGGCTATCGCGTTCTCGAGCACCGCATTTCCCTGACGCCCCTGCGCAAGCTCTGGATTGCGTGGACCACGGCGCGGCGCGAACGCCGCCGCCACCGACGCTACCAGCGCCAGCTGCGGCGGCGCGCACGGGACCGTGCCTCGGAGGGCGACTCCGCGCCATGACCCCGCCGCGTGTCGTGGTCGTGGGTGGCGGCTGGGCGGGCCTGAGCGCCGCCGCGATGCTCAGCCGCGCCGGCCTGCCCGTGACGCTGTGCGAGGCGGCGCGCCAGCTGGGCGGCCGCGCCCGCCGCCTGCTGTTCGGTCGCCACGGTATCGACAACGGCCAGCACCTGATGATCGGCGCCTACACGGCCACGATGGACATGCTGTCCATACTGGGCGTGAACGAGGCGCGGACACTGCACCGGCGTCCCCTGCGCCTGGAGATGCACGACACCAATGGCAGGCGCGTGCGCCTGGCGGCGCCGACGCTGCCCGCACCACTGCACCTGCTGGCCGCCCTGGTCGGTGCACGCGGGCTGGGCGCGCGCGCACGCTGGCGCGCCGCGAGCATGTGCGTTGGCCTTGCGCTGCGGGGCTTTCAACTCGAGACCGACATCAGCGTGGCTGCGCTGCTCGAGCGCTACGGCCAACCGCCGAACCTGATCCGCGCTCTGTGGGAACCACTCTGCCTGGCCACCTTGAACATTCCAATCGAACAGGCCTCGGCACGGGTCTTTCTGCGCGTGCTGCGTGACAGCTTTACCGGCACTCACCACGCCTCGGACCTGTTGTTCACCGCGACGGATCTCGGCGCCCTGCTGCCGGACCCGGCGCTGGAGTTCATCGAGGCCCACGGCGGCAGCATCCATCTGGGTCAGCGCGTCACCGCGCTCCAGATCGAGGAAGGACGCGTGCGCGGCGTCATCGCCAACGGCGGGCTTGTTGAAGCCGAGCACGTCGTGCTCGCCGTCCCGCCGCATGCCGCCCGCCCGCTGCTCGCGCCCCATCCCGAGCTCAAGGCCGTGGCCGAACAGCTCGCCCGATTCACCTACGAGCCGATCTGCACCGTCTACCTTCAATATCCCGAATCGGTCCGACTGCCGACGCCCATGTTGGGCATGCTCGGCACGACGGGACAGTGGGCCTTCGACCGCGGGCTGAGCAATCAACCCGGCCTCATCGCCGTGGTGATCAGCGCCCGCGGTCCGCACATGCAGCAGGCCAATGCCGAGCTCGTCGCCCGAGTCGAATCGGAGCTCGCCGCCATGTTCCCCGACTGGCCGGCGGCGGTGGAGACGCTGGTCATACGCGAAAAGCGCGCGACCTTTTCCTGTCGCGTCGGTATCGACCAGTCGCGGCCGGTCAATGCAATGCCCATTGGCGGCGGCTGGCTGGCCGGCGACTACACGGCCACCGGTTATCCCGCGACGCTCGAAGGCGCGGTCAGAAGTGGGCTACAATGCGCCCGGCAAATCATCGCCCGGGCCGACGTGCCCGGCACGGCATGACGCCGGCCATTCAAGCCAACAAGGTATGAGGTAACACTCCATGATGGACTATCAAGCCGCCCCCGACCTGCTTGCCGATCGCGTGATCCTGGTCACGGGCGCCGGTGACGGCATCGGCGCCGCTGCCGCCAAGACGTTTGCCGCGTACGGGGCCACCGTCATCCTGTTGGGGCGAACCATCCGCAAGCTTGAAGCCGTTTACGACGCCATCGAGCAGGCCGGCGGCCCGCAGCCGGCCATTTATCCGATGAATCTGGAAGGGGCCACGGCCAAGGACTACGACGACCTGGCCGGCACGCTGGACAAGGAGTTTGGCCGACTGGACGGGCTGCTGCACAACGCGGCCATGTTCGGCACGCGAACGCCCATGGATCTGTACAACCTGGAGGTGTGGGGCAAGGTCATCCAGGTCAATCTGCACGCCGCGTTCCTGCTGACGCGCGCCTGTCTGCCCGTTCTCAAGAAGGCACCCGACGCCTCGGTGGTCTTCACGACCGCCGACGTCGGGCGCAAAGGTCGAGCCTATTGGGGTGCGTATGCAATCTCCAACGCGGCCGTGGAGAACATGATGGAGGTGCTGGCCGACGAGTTGGAGAACAACACGAATATCCGCGTCAACAGCCTCGACCCCGGCCCGGTCAACACGCAGATGCGCCGCTGGACCTTCCCGGGCGAGGACCCCTCGACCATCGCCCAGCCCGAGGACATCATGAGGGCCTATCTATACCTGATGGGACCGGACAGCAGGGACCACACGGGCGAGAAGTTCAACGCCCAGTGACGTCAATCGCGGGTCGGCCCCGCATGCAAACGGCCCGCGTCACTTCCACAGATCGACCTTCACCCCCTCGGAACGAAGCTTGTCGCCGCGTTCCTCGATAAAACGCTGCAGACTGGGCTGATCCCGATAGGCTCCCGAGGAGACGTAGTCCAGCACCGATTGGGTGTGGAAGGCCTTGAGATAGGCCTCGGCGCGGAAGATCTCCTTACCGTTATTGCCGAAGAACACCATGGTCGGCGCGTACTTGATCGAGAGCTTGTTCGCCCACTGCCCGGCTGTCATGTGCTTGCCATCGGGCGTGACGATCGGCGTCTTCCCCCACATATCGAGCTGCACGATGTCGAACTTGCGCAGATACTTTTTCGTCTCCTCACGCTGCATGATGTCGGTGTGCAACTCGTCGCAGGGCGGACATTGTTTCTGCTCGAACAACACGAGCAGCGGTTTGCGCGAATGCTTCACGGCCTTGGCCAGGTCGTGGGGCGGCGAGGTCTCCAGGTAATAGGGCTCGCTGTGCAGCTTGCCCGTGGCCGGCTCGGGCGCGACCTGCTTGAGATAGTCGCGAAAACTGAGCTGGCGCTCCTTCTTCTGGGCCACGTAGTCCAAGGCGACCAGGAATTTGTGCGGCGGATAGTAGCCGTTGAGACGAAGTACGGTGCGGCCCTTCTCGTCCAGGAACAACAACGTCGGCGTGAACATCACCTTGCGGTACTGCGCAAACTGCTTCTCGGTGGTCACTTTGCCGTCGAGGCGCGTAACCTCCCGATCGCCCCACATGTTGATGGCAATAACGTCGAAGTGCTTGCGCGTGGTCTGCACGATGTCCCGCTGACTGAAGTTGTCCTCCAACAGCTTGGCGCAATAGGGACAGCCGTCCTGGTAGAAGTACAGCATGACCCGCTTGCCCTTGGCGGAGGCTTCCGCCACGTCCTCGCGCAGATCCAGGAAGGACTGTTTGAACCACGACGGCTGCTCGTGATAACCGGGGTGCACCATCCCCGCACTCAGGCTCTCCTGCTCGGCCGCCCGGGCCGACAGCGCCATGAACAGACCGATACCCAATAGGGCAGCGACACGCAACACTCGCATCGATCACCTCCTGCGTTAACGTAAGCTTCACTCTATCGGCCGCACCGCGGCCCGTCCAGTGGCGCCGGGCCCGTCATTTGCCGCCCCGGCGCTGCCCGGAAAATGCCGCAACGTGTTGATTTAGCATACAATCTTCGCCGAAAAAACGTGCGGCGTATCGTCATTTTCGCCAATTCTTTGTTTTTTGAAGGATTTCACAATTCCCCGGCGATCCCTGGTCTATAGTTATTCTCGGATTCAACCCAGGGAAGCAGCGATGGACTACCTCAGCCAGTTCGAAAAGATCCTCGAGGGTAACTATCGAATCATCTCCCTCGAGACCTACGACATCGAACGCATGATCGATATGTTCACGCGGTTGAGCCGTTTCACCAACAAGGCCATCTACCAGTGGCAGCCCGAACAGGGCATGCATCGCATCGGGGCCAACCACATCATCATTCCGCGCACACAGGACCCGAAAAACGTCCTGGAACACATCGATGCCAGCACCCACTTCGGCGTATTCATCCTGCGCGACTTCAACGAGGCGCTGACCCACAAGGAAAACGTCGGCCTGCTGAACCACATCGCCACTGCCGGCGACACGCACCGCGTGGTTGTGCTGCTAAGCGAGCACGTGGAGCTGCCCGAGGCGCTCAAACCCTATACGCTGCGCTCGCGGCATCAGCTGCGCCAGGCCAGCTAGCCTGCTGTTGAAAGACTGTCGCAGCGGTGCACGGCACCGCTGCGCCTTATGTCTCCGCTCCACAATCGCCTCCAGGCCCGCGAGATATCGCGACCGCCTGCCCGCGTCATGAGTCCTCCCCCGCCACCTCGGCACTGGGACAAACCGCGGCGAGGCAGCAGTGCGCGCAGTGCGGGCGCACTCGGCACGCCTGTTTGGCGTGACGCACGATCAGCGCGTGATACTCGTTGAACAGTCCCACGTTGCGCCGTCCCCGGCCCAGGCGCTCCTCGAAAAACGCCCGCAGGACTTCGTAGTCCTCCCCGCCTTCGACCACTCCCAGGCGCGCGAAGATGCGGCGTGTATACGCATCTATCACGAAGACCGGACGTTCGAAGGCATACAGCAAGATGTCGTCGGCGGTCTCCGGCCCCACGCCGCTGACGTGCAGCAGCCCGCGGCGCAGCGCGGGCGTGGGCAGCGCCGCCAGCTCCGCCTCGCCGCCCTGGGCGAGATACCAGCGACAGAAGTTGCGCAGGCGCTTGGCCTTGACGTTGAAGTAGCCGGAGGGGCGCAGCCAGCTCGCCAGACGTTTGGGATGGACCTCGACGATGGCGCGCGGATCGAGCGCGTCATTGGCACGCAGATTGGCGATCGCCTTCTCGACGTTCTCCCAGGCGGTGTTCTGGGTCAGGACCGCACCGACCATGACCTCGAACGGCGTCTCGCCAGGCCACCACGACTGGGGGCCGTAATGGCGCAGAAGGCGGCGGTAGATGTCGCGCAGCTCCATGAGTCGAACCCAATGCCCGGATGACGCCGCCGGCTCGCGGCGCTAGGGCTTGCGCGATCCCGGCCCGCGCCCGCGCGAACGGGACGAAGCGTGGCCCTGCCTGCTCTTGGGAGTAGCTGTCGAACGTCCGGTGCGCTTGGGACCCGGCTTCCCACCCGATTTGGGCGCCGCCCGCCCCGGGGCGCGGCGCGCCTGGGGCGTCATGCCAACCGCCGCCAGCAGTGCGTCCACATCGGCCGCGGCAAGCTCCTCCCATTTTCCGGGACGCACCCGGCGGGACAGCCCGATCGGCCCGTAGCGCACCCGCAGCAGCCGGCTGACCACGACGCCCTGGGATTCCCACAACCGGCGTACCTCGCGGTTGCGTCCCTCGCGCAGCACCACGTGGTACCAGTGGTTCGCACCCTGTCCCCCGGCGTCCTGGATCCGCTCGAAATGCGCCGTGCCGTCTTCGAGCGCCACACCGGTGCGCAAGCGCTCCAGAATATCGGCGTCGACCTCGCCCAGCACGCGCACGGCGTATTCGCGTTCGATCTCGTGGGAGGGATGCATGAGCCGGTTGGCAAGCTCGCCGTCGTTGGTGAACAGCAGCAGTCCGGCCGTGTTGATGTCCAGGCGCCCGATGCTCACCCAGCGCCCGCTGCGCAGGCCGGGCAGGTGCTCGAAGACCGTGGGGCGGCCTTCGGGATCGTCGCGGGTACATACTTCGCCGAGCGGCTTGTGGTAGGCGATGACGCGCCGGCGCGGGGCACTCTGGCGCTGCCTGGCCAACGGCCGGCCATCGACGGTGATACGATCGTCGGGCCCGACCCGGTCGCCGATGGTCGCAGCCTTGCCGTTGACCCGGATGCGGCCCTCGCGTATCCAGCCCTCCAGCTCACGGCGCGAGCCGAGGCCGGCGCGGGCCAGCACCTTCTGAAGCTTTTCGTCCATGGGGAATATGGCCGGCGCTCAGCGCTCGGCGGACAGCGGCGGTTCGGCCGGCATCTCGTCGGACGGGTCCTGCTCGGCGTCCGTATCTCCCTGCTCGTCATCCTGCCCGGCCTGGGAATGCGGATCGGTCTGCTCGACGGGCTCGTGCCGATCGGCCGATTCTGGCTCGTCGGCCTCGGCACTCTCCGCGGTAGGCTCGTCCGCCGCGACCTGCCCGCCTTCGCCCTCGTCGTCGGACTGCGACTCGGTGTCGGCGATCTCGTCAGTGTCCTCGCCGATGTGCTCGTCACCCTCCGGCGCGCCCGTTTCGGTGCCGGGCTCGTCCGAGACGGGTACCGACAGCTCGAACTCCTCGTTGAGGCGATCGATGTCGCGGATCTCGGCCAGGGTCGGAAGCTCGTCCAGGCTCTTGAGATTGAAGTAGTCGAGGAAGTCCTTGGTCGTGGCGTACATGGCCGGCTTGCCCGGCACGTCGCGGTGGCCGACCACCCGCACCCAATCGCGCTCCTGCAGCGTCTTCATGATATGGGTGCTGACCGTCACGCCGCGGATCTCCTCGATCTCGGCGCGGGTGATGGGCTGGCGATAAGCGATGAGGGCCAGGGTCTCGAGCAGGGCGCGCGAGTAACGCGGCGGGCGCTCCTCCCACAGCTTGCCGACCCATTCGGCCAGATTCGAACGCACCTGCAAGCGAAAGCCGCTGGAGACCTCCTTGAGCTCGATACCCCGGCTCGCGCAGTCCTCGTCCAATGCAGCCAGTGCCTGGCGCACGGCATCGCGCTCGGGGCGCTGGTCCTCGGGGAACAGGCCCAGGAGCTTGTCGATGCTCAGCGGCTCGCCCGCGGCCAGCAGGGCCGCCTCGACGATGTTCTTCAGTTGTTGCTCGTCCATCTCGTCTCTTGTCGTCAGCCGTCCGCCTGGGCCGTCGCGTCGGACGGACCCGTCTCGTGACTGCCCCCTGCGGCCTTGACGTGGATAGCGCCGTAGGGGTCGGTCTGTACTATTTCGATCATCGACTGCTTGAGCAGCTCGAGGATGGCCAGGAGCGTGACCACCACGCCGCTGCGTCCCTCCTCCAGTGTGAACAGGGCGCTGAAATCCGTAAAGGCGCTGCCCTTTACCTGAGAGAGCACATGCGACATGCGCTCGCGCACCGACAACGGCTCGCGCTGGATGTGGTGGTGGGCGAACATCTCGGCCCGCGCCATGACTTCCTTGATGGCAATCAGCAGATCGTGCATCTCCACCCGCGGGGGCAGGCGTACCACCTTGCGATCGACCAGGTCCGCCTCGGCAACGAAGGTGTCGCGCCCCACGCGCGGCAGCTCGTCAATGTCCTCGGCGGCCTGTTTGAAGCGCTCGTATTCCTGCAGGCGCCTCACCAGCTCGGCGCGCGGGTCCTCCTCCTCACCCTCGGCCTCGACAGGCCGCGGCAGGAGCATGCGGGATTTGATCTCGGCCAGCATGGCGGCCATGACCAGATATTCCGCGGCCAGCTCGAGCTGGAGCTCCTTCATGAGCTCCACGTATTCCATATACTGGCGCGTGATTTCCGCGATGGGGATGTCGAGGATTTCGAGATTCTGGCGCTTGATCAGATACAGCAGCAGGTCGAGCGGACCCTCGAATGCTTCCAGGAACACCTCGAGCGCATCGGGCGGGATATACAGGTCAGTGGGCAGCTCGGTGACGGCCGCCCCCTGGACGATGGCGAACGGCATCTCTTCCTGGTGCGGCTGGCTTGTGGGGACGTCGGTGTCTGTCATGCTCTTCGCCCGGCGCGCGACGCCTGTATCGTCATCCTGTGGAAACCCGGCCTTCGTAAATTCCCCTCAGGCCGGTATGCGATCGATCAGCGGTAAGCCAATCCCATGGCCTGGCGCACCTCGTCCATGGTCTGGCGGGCCACGTCTCGGGCCGCCTCGCAGCCCTCGCTGATGACATTGCGAACCATGGCCGGATTGGCGACGTACTCTTCGGCACGTTCCCGGATGGGCGCCAGCTCGGCCTGAACCGCCTCGATCAGCGGGCGTTTGCAGTCCAGGCAGCCGATCCCCGCGCTGCGGCACCCGTCCTGGACCCAGGCCTTGCGCTCTTCGTCCGAGTATACCCGATGCAGTGCCCAGACGGGGCACTTTTCCGGCTCGCCCGGGTCGCTGCGCCGCACCCGCGCCGGGTCGGTCGGCATGGTGCGCAGCTTGGTCTCGACCGAGGCCGGGTCCTCGCGCAGCGAAATGGTGTTGTTGTAGGACTTGGACATCTTCTGCCCGTCCAGCCCCGGCATCTTGGCCGCGGGCGTGAGCAGGGACTCGGGCTCGGGCAGGATGACCCGGCTGCCGCCCTCCAGATACCCGTAGAGCCGTTCCTTGTCGCCCAGGGTGATATTCTGCTGTTGCTCGAGCAGCGCCCGGGCGGTCTCCAGGGCCTCGGCGTCGCCCTGCTCCTGAAAGCGCTTGCGCAGCTCCCGATACAGCTTCGCCTGCTTCTTGCCCATGGCCTTGATGGCGGCCTCCGACTTCTCCTCGAAATCGGGCTCGCGGCCGTAGACATGGTTGAAACGCCGCGCGACCTCCCGGGTCAACTCGACATGGGCGACCTGGTCCTCGCCGACGGGCACCAGACCGGCCTTGTAAATGAGAATGTCCGCACTCTGCAGCAGCGGGTAACCGAGAAAGCCGTAGGTCGCCAGATCGCGTTCCTTGAGCTTTTCCTGCTGATCCTTGTAGCTCGGCACGCGCTCGAGCCAGCCCAGCGGCGTGATCATCGACAGCAGCAGGTGCAGCTCGGCGTGCTCGGGCACGCGCGACTGCAGGAACAGCGTGGCCGCGCCCGGATTGATACCGACGGCCAGCCAGTCGATGACCATCTCCCAGACGTTCTGGGACAGGATCTCGGATTCCTCGTAATGCGTGGTCAGTGCATGCCAGTCGGCGACGAAGAAGTAGCACTCGTACTCGTGCTGCAGGCGCAGCCAGTTCTTCAAGACACCGTGATAGTGACCGAGGTGCAGCGCGCCGGTGGGGCGCATACCCGAGAGCACGCGCTGCTTTTGATTGGGGACCGAACTCACAAACTCTCCTTGCCAGATTGACGGGCGCGTGATCTTTTACACCACCCGAACGCCGTCCCTCAACCGAGGCCGGCTATCGAGAACAGGGCATGGTTGAACAGCGCCATGACCGGACCGATGATGTACCACAGCGCGCCCGTAAACAGGAGCAGGAGCAGGATCACGAGGCCATAAGGTTCGATCCGCGAGAACGTCATTGCCGCATGCGGTGGCAGTAATGACGTCATGACCCGCCCTCCGTCAAGCGGCGGGATCGGTACGAGGTTGAGCACCATCAGCAGGATATTGATGGTGACCCCCGCGTAGCCCATGTATTGCAAGGGAATCGCTGCCCAGGATGCATCCGGCCCCAGCCCCGCCGCCACGCGCAGCACCACCAGCCAGAGAATCGCCATGATCAGGTTTGCCCCCGGACCGGCCAGGGCCACCAGAGCCATATCCCGTCGCGGGCGGTGCAGGTTGCGGGCGTTGATGGGTACCGGCTTGGCCCAACCGAACAGAAACAGCGGCGCATGCGTCAGCGCGCTCATCAGGACGAGCACCAACGGCACTGCCACCGTGCCGACCGGGTCAATGTGTTTGAGCGGGTTGAGCGTGATGCGACCGAGCATACGGGCCGTACCATCGCCGAGTCGCTCGGCCATCCAGCCGTGGGCCATTTCATGGAGGGTGATTGCGAACAGGACCGGTAGCGCAATGACGGCCACCGTCTGTATAAGGTTCAGGTTGTACATCGGTCGATTATACCCGTTTTGATCTCTGCTGCGCTAAACACCCCGCGGCATCGCGTGAGCGCTCAGGCCTCGAAGGGGGCGGTATCGCCCTTGCCTACGCGTACGACCTCGGGCACCTCGCCGGTCATGTCGACCACCGTGCTGGGATGGATGTCGCAGGCGCCCGCGTCGATGACCAGGTCCACCTGGCGCTCGAGCGCCTCGCGGATGTCCTGCGCATCGGTCATTGGCAGCTCCTCGCCGGGCAGCAGCAGGGTCACGCTCATCAGCGGCTCGCCCAGCTCGGCCAGCAGCGCCCGCACCACCGCGTTGTCCGGCACGCGCAGCCCGATGGTGCGCCGCCGCGGATTCTGCAGCCGGCGCGGCACCTCGCGCGTGGCCTGCAGGATGAAGGTGTATGGGCCCGGTGTCAGGGCCTTGAGCAGGCGAAAGGCCGTATTGTCCACCTTGGCGTAGACGGCCAGCTCCGACAGGTCGCGACAGACCAGCGTAAAATCGTGGCGGTCGTCGAGCTGGCGGATGCGCCGGATGCGCTCCATGGCGCCCTTGTCGCCGAGGTGGCAGCCCAGGGCGTAGGCCGAGTCGGTCGGATACACGATCACCGCACCGTCGCGCACCATCTCCACCGCCTTTCGGATCAGGCGCGGCTGCGGATTGTCCGGATGGACCTGGAAATACTGACTCACGCCCGCGTGCCTCGGAAGCCGTACGTTCCCACGTCAGGCCAGGCCGAGCGAGGGGCTCGGCACGGCCCGCGAATCGGCGCAGACTGCCGAGCCCCAGCCGGGGCTTTCCCAGATGGGCTGACAGCCTTCGGGCAGAGGCGGCAGGCGGCCGAGCTCGATATAGGGCTGCTCGGGGCCGTGATAGTCGGAGCCGCGCGAGGCGTACAGGCCAATGCGCCGGGCGAGCTGGGCCATATTGGCGACGTCATCGCGGGAGTGACTGCCGGAGACAACCTCGATGCCTTCGCCGCCGCATTCTTGAAACTCACCGGCCAGCTGGCGCCGGCGGGTCGCGGTCAGGCGGTAGCGCGCCGGGTGCGCCAGCACGGCCTGACCACCGGACCCGCGGATCCAGCCCACGGCCTCCTCCAGCGGCGCCCATTGTCCGGGCACGTGTCCCGGTTTGCCATGGACCAGGTAGCGCTTGAAGACGTCCCGCACGCTCTCGGCCCGCCCCTGGGCGACCAGGAACCGCGCGAAATGGGTGCGACTGACCACGCTGCCGGTCGCCAGGGCCCGTGCGCCCTCCAGGGCTCCCCCGATTCCGCGCTTCTCCAGGCGCCGCGCGATCTCCTCGCAGCGCCACTGGCGGAACTCCTGCAGGCGCGCCAGACCCGCGGCGAGTGCCGGTTCGCCGGGGTCGATGTTCAGCCCCACAATATGCACTGTCTGATGGTTCCAGGTCACCGAGACCTCGACGCCGGGGACCAGCTGCAGTCCCAGGGCCGCCGCCTCCCGTGCGGCCTCGGCCAGGCCGTCGGTGACGTCGTGGTCGGTCAGCGCCAGGGCGCCCACGCCCTGGGCCCGGGCGCGGCGAACCAGCTCGGTCGGCGTGAGGGTGCCATCGGAGGCGCGCGAATGGGAGTGCAGATCGTAGTCGATGCTCATAAGCCGGCTATGTTATCGCACCGCCGCGGGGGCTGTCGCGTCAAACCCGGCCGGGCCGCGCTCGCGCCGTGAGCTGCCACCCGATCAGGGCCTGTGGTAAAGTGCCCCGCTATTGAGCTCACCGGCCCGCCGCCCTGCCTCAGGCCGGCGGGCCAACGACGGCAGGACAGCGGCATGGATTTTGGCTCCTCCGATATCGATACGGTTGCCGAGGTCATCGACCTGGTCGGCGACCAGGTGATGGCGGCCTACCGCGCCAGCGGCCCCTACTCGCCCGATGTGGTCAGCCCGGAGCTGCTCGCCGAGGCCTTGCGCCAGTTCGTCGACGTCGTGCGGCGCATCGAGGCCGGCGCCGGTGAGACGGGCGAAACGACCGCCGAGGCCGATATCACCGAATTGGGGGACCACGCGCTGAGCCTGCTGCAGGACCTCAGCCAGTGGGCGGCCCAGCTGCGGCTTGCCGAGGCCCGAGAGCGCCTCGACGCCCTGTCCGTGCCGGTCGCTCTGTGGGTGGCACGCCGCGGCGGCTACATCAACGACCTGGAGCCGGTGGTCAATACGCTGGCCGTGCTGGCCAACAGCACCCAAGACCCGGCCACGCTCGCCGAGCTCAGCCGCGTCATGGGCGAGATCACGGCGGCCGTGGCCCCCGCGCTCAGACAGGACCTGGATCGCAGCGAACCGGGCCGGCCCTGGCGTATACTGAACCTGAATCGCGGCATCGTCGCCACGCGCACGCAGGACCCGCAGGTCATGACGGCGGTATTCGACGAGCTGGTACACAATCTGCCCGAGGACGCCCCGGCCTTTTTCGCCGAAGGCATGGAGCAGATGGATGCCCTGAATTATCCGGCCGAAGTGCGAGAGGTCGTGGAGAACTACCACCGGCGCTTCGTGGTCAAAACCCTACATTGACGAGTAGCCCTTTGCGGTCCCTATGAAATTCCTGTTCGACTTCTTTCCCATCCTCTTATTCTTCGTCGCCTATAAGTTGTTCGGTATCTACACCGCGACGGCGACAGCCATCGCCGCCAGCGTGGTCCAGGTCGGCTATTCCTGGCTGCGCCACCGAAAAGTGGAAACGATGCACTGGGTCAGCATGGGCCTCATCGTGGTGCTCGGTGGAGCCACCCTGATCTTTCACGACATCGATTTCATCAAGTGGAAGGTCACGGCGATCAACTGGTTGTTCGCCGCCGTGCTGATGGGCAGTCACTGGGTCGGCCGGCGTAACGTGTCCGAGCGCATGCTCGGGGCTTCGATCACCGTTCCTCCGGCCGTCTGGCGTCGGGTGAACATGATAACGGCCGCGTTCTTCTTTATCACCGGCGTGCTCAATCTATATGTGGCCTTTTTCTATGGTCTGGATCTCGATCCCAAAGTGCGCACCGACATCTGGGTGAACTTCAAGTTTTACGGCATACTCGGGCTCAACCTGGTGTTTTTCGTCGCGCTGGTGTTCTATCTGGCGCGGCACATGGAAGAGGTCGAGGACACCACCGAAAACGAGGCCGGCTGATGCTCTACGCAATCTTGAGTGAAGACAAGGAAGACAGCCTTGCACGACGCCAGGAGGCGCGTCCGGCGCACCTGGAGCGGCTCGAGGCGCTGCGCGAGGCCGGGCGCCTCATCCTGGCCGGTCCGCATCCGGCCATCGATGCCGAGGACCCGGGACCCGCGGGCTTTTCCGGCAGCCTGATCGTGGCCGAATTCGACTCCCTGGACGAGGCCCGCAGCTGGGCCGACGCCGACCCCTACGTCGCGGCGGGCGTATACGCCCGCGTCAGCGTCAAACCGTTTCGCAAGGTACTGCCCTGATGTCCGAACAGCGCGTCGCCATGATACGCGAGCGTCTTACCGAAGCGCTCGCGCCCGTGAGCCTGGAGATCCAGGACGACAGCCACAGGCACGCCGGTCACGCCGGCGCGCGCTCCGGCGGCGGGCACTTCAACGTTCAGATCACTTCTGAGGCCTTTGCTGGCAAGAGCCTGATCCAACGCCACCGTATGGTGTACGAGGCGCTGGGCGATGCCATGCAAAGTGAGATTCACGCACTGAGCATCAAGGCGTCGACGCCCGATGAGGCTCAACCACACCATTAAGGGAACACACCATGAGCAGACGTCTTTTCAAATCCATGATGACCGGCGCCGTTGCGCTGGCCATGCTGGGATCCGGAGCCGCGTATGCGGCCAACGGCAAGGCCGTGGCGATTGTCAACGGCAAGCCGATCAGCCAGGAGACCTTCGATCTTTACGTGAAGATGCGCAACTCCCAGCATCCCGATCAGCATGCCTCCCGCGAACAGATTATCAATGAGCTGGTCAACAGCGAGCTCATTTACCAGCAGGCGCTCAAGGAAAAGCTCGACAAAAAGCCGCAGATCAAGGAGGAGATCAAGCTCCAGCGCAAGAATCTGCTCATCAACGCGGCCCTGCGTCATCATCTCGAACAGCATCCGATTTCAGACAAGGAACTGAAAAAGGAATACGACGAACGGATCGCCCATGCCAACGTCGAGCAGTACAAGGCCCGGCACATACTGACCAAGACCGAGGACAAGGCCAAGGAGGTCATCCAGAAGCTCAAGGGCGGTGCCAAATTCGCCGACCTGGCGAAGAAATACTCCACGGATGAAGGCTCGGCCAAGAACGGCGGTGAGCTGGGATGGTTCACCAGCGGCCAGATGGTCCCGCCCTTCTCCGACGCGGTCGCCCAGCTCAAGAAAGGCGAGTACACCAAAGAGCCCATCAAGACGCAGTTCGGCTGGCACGTTATCGAGCTCGAGGACAAGCGTAAGATGCAGCCGCCCGCCTTCGACGACGTCAAGGGCCAGATCGCCAATGTGATGCGCAACAAGCAGCTCAAGGATTACGTGCAGTCGCTGCGCGAGAAGGCCAAGATCGACATCAAACAGCCGTAGACCGTTCGCGACAAACGGTCGCCAGCAGAAGGCGGGGATCATCCCCGCCTTCTGCATTGGGTCTCCCATCCGGATATCAATGGAGGCCGTCGGCGGCTCACGCGGACGATCCCACTGCGAGGTAATTCGACCATGACCCAGACCCGCAAAGAGCACTGGGAAACCGTCTATCACGACAAGTCGCCCCTGGACGTGAGCTGGTACCAGACCGAGCCGCGCCTGTCGCTCGATCTCATCGCCCAGTGCGCGGTGGATACCGACGCGCGAATCGTCGACGTGGGCGGCGGGGCTTCCACGCTCGTCGATCACCTGCTCGACCTCGGTTACCGCAGCCTCAGCGTGCTGGACATCTCGGCGGCCGCCCTCGAACACGCCCGGGCACGGCTGGGCGCCAAGGCCGACACGGTCGAGTGGGTGGAGGCCGACATCACCGAATTCGCCCCGACGCAGCCCTTCGACGTGTGGCACGACCGTGCCGTGTTTCACTTTCTCACCGAGGCGCAGGACCGCGAACGCTACCGCGAGGTCCTCGAGCGCGGTGTGATTCCGGGAGGCCACGTGATCATGGCCGCGTTCGCCCCGGACGGACCGACCCAATGCTCGGGGCTGCCGATCTGCCGCTACGACGCCGAAGGTCTGTTGAGCGAGCTCGGCACGGCCTTCGAGCTTTTGGAGGAACGCCGCGAGGTGCATGTCACCCCCGCCCGGAAGGAACAGTCCTTCGCTTTCTTTCGCCTGCGGCGGCGTTGATCGCGTCGGCCGCTTCTTTGCGCCGAAACCGGCGCCTTGCCCGTAACCCATGTCACCCGAGAGCCTCATTGCGCACTACGGCTATCCGGTACTGCTTCTCGGGACGGCCCTCGAGGGCGAAACCATCCTGCTCGTGGCCGCCTTCCTTGCCAATCGCGGCTACCTCGATCTGACCTGGGTGATGGCCGTAGGCGCACTGGGCGCCTTCCTCGGTGACCAGAGTTTCTTCCAACTGGGCCGGCGGCGCGTCGGCGGTCGCCTAAGGGACTTCCTGCTGCAGCGACCGCACTGGCACTCACGCGTGTTACGCGCTCAGGCGCTACTGCAGCGCTACCAGACCCCGGTGATACTGGGCTTTCGCTTTCTCTACGGCCTGCGCATGGTCACACCCTTCGCGATCGGAATGAGCGATATCCGGGCGCGGCGTTTCGTCACGCTCGACGCCCTGGCCGCCGCTGTGTGGTCCACCCTGGTGAGTCTGCTGGGTTATGTGTTTGGGGCGGCCGTCGAAAAGATCCTTGCACAGGCCAAACACTACGAGTTGTGGATCGCGGTGGGAGTACTCGCCGCGGGCGCGCTGCTGGCACTGTGGCATCGCTGGCGCCAAAACCGCTGATCACCATTCGCCGCACAGGACATCGTCATCAGAGCGGCTCTCTCTCACCATCTCAACATTCGACCCGTGATAAGATTGTCCCTGCCGGCGCGCCGCCGATAAGGACGCGCCCAATCAGGTCAATCTCAAGATGTCGGGCTTCCCTGCCGACAGGTAATGACACGATGGCCGACCACAAGACCCGCTTTTCCGGCTTCAAGTACGAGTATCTGGGGCTGGACGTCCCCTCCATCAGACGTTCCATCGCCAACCGGCTCGTCTATTCGGTCGGCAAGGACCCGCTGACCGCCACCCAACGCGACTGGTACCATGCCCTGGCCTATGCGGTTCGCGACCGGCTCATCGAGCGCTGGACCGAGACCATGCGCAACTACTATCGCAAAGACGCGAAACGCGTTTACTACCTGTCCATGGAGTTTTTGATCGGGCGCACCCTGACCAACAGCCTGCTGAACATGGGCATTCGCGACGAATGCGAACAGAGCCTGTACGAAATGGGCCTGGAACTGGAGGCGCTGCGAGAGTTGGAGGACGACGCGGCGCTCGGCAATGGCGGTCTGGGCCGCCTGGCCGCCTGTTTTCTCGACTCCATCGCGAGCCTGCGCCTGCCCGGGTACGGTTACGGCATCCGCTACGATTACGGCATCTTCACCCAACGCATCGAAGACGGTTACCAGATAGAACATCCCGACAGCTGGCTGCGCTACGGCAACCCGTGGGAGTTTCCGCGCCCGGAGGTCCTGTTCCCCGTCAAGTTCAACGGTCATGTCGTCGAATTCATCGACGAGCACGGACGCCTGTGCCATCACTGGACCGGCGCCCAGCAGGTGATGGCCATGGCATTCGACACGCCGATCCCGGGTTATGCGACCAATACGGTCAACAACATGCGCCTGTGGTCGGCGAAGTCCACCCGCGAATTCGATCTGCACTATTTCAACGAAGGCAACTACATCAAAGCGGTGGCACAAAAGAACGAGTCGGAAAACATCTCGCGCGTACTGTATCCGGACGACACCACCGAAATGGGCCGCGAGCTGCGGCTCAAGCAGGAGTATTTCTTCATCAGCGCCTCGATACAGGACGTCCTCCAGCGCTTTCACAAACAGCACGATGCGTGGGAGGAGCTTCCCAACAAGGTCGCCATCCAGTTGAACGACACGCACCCGGCGCTGGCCATCGCCGAGCTGATGCGCATCCTGCTCGATGAGCACGGCCTGGATTGGGACCGTGCGTGGCGAGCGACCGTCGGGACGTTCGCCTACACGAACCACACGCTGATGCCCGAGGCCCTGGAGACCTGGCCGGTCACACTGATGGAGCGGGTCCTGCCGCGCCACATGCAGATCATCTACGAGATCAACCATCGCTTCCTCAAAGACGTGGCCCGCCACTTCCCGGGCGACGTCGATCGCCTGCGCCGGATGTCCATTATCGCCGAGGACGGCGAGCGCCGGGTGCGTATGGCGCACCTGGCGATCATCGGCTCGCACAAGGTCAACGGCGTCTCGGCGATCCATACCGATTTGATGCGTACGACGGTCATGGCCGACTTCCACGCCATGGCACCGGACAGGATCATCAACGTCACCAACGGCATCACGCCGCGGCGCTGGCTGCACCAGGCCAACCCGGCGCTCTCGGCGCTGATCTCCTCGCACATCGGACGTGGCTGGATCACGGATCTAACAAAACTGCGCCAGCTCGAGTCGCTGGCCGACGACCCCGATTTCCAGGAGCAGTTCCGCGGGGTCAAGCAGGGCAACAAGGCGCACCTGGCCAAAATGATCGAGGAACGGCTGGGCATACACGTCGACCGTCAATCGCTTTTCGACGTGCAGATCAAGCGCATCCATGAATACAAACGCCAGCTGCTCAATGCCCTGCATGTCGTAACATTGTATAATCGGCTGCGTGACGGCGATCCGGACGTAGCGCCGCGCACCGTAATCTTCTCCGGCAAGGCGGCACCGGGCTACGATCGTGCCAAGCTCATCATCAAGCTCATCAACGATATCGCCAACGTCGTCAACAACGACCCCGCCGTCGGCGGCCGCCTGCGGATAATCTTCGTACCGAACTACAACGTGACAACGGCCTCGGACATCATTCCGGCGGCCGACCTGTCCGAGCAGATTTCCACGCCCGGTACCGAGGCCTCGGGTACGGGGAACATGAAGCTCGCGCTCAACGGCGCACTGACCGTCGGCACGCTCGACGGCGCCAATATCGAAATGCGCGAACAAGTCGGCGAGGAAAACCTGTTCATCTTCGGCCTGACCGCCGAACAGGCCGAACACCTGCGGGCCAGCGGCTACTACCCGCGTCACCACTACAACCACAACGGCGAGCTCAAACGCGCACTGGACATGATCGCCGAGGGTTATTTCTCACCCGAAGCGCCGCGGCGCTTCAAGCCGATCGTCGACAGCCTGCTGGACGAGGGAGATTACTTCCTGGTGCTGGCCGACTACGGCGCGTACGTGGCTGCCCAGGACGAGGTCAGCGCAGTATTCCAGGACCCGCGCGAGTGGACCCGCCGTGCCATCCTCAACGTGGCACGCATGGGCCTGTTCTCCAGCGATCGGGCCATCGCCGAATATGCCGAACAGGTGTGGGGGGTGGAGCCGGTGCCGCTGGATTAAATGTGGAGAATCGAGCGCCCCGGAACAATCGGCTCAACAAGCTGCTACCGGTGTGCGCGCAAGGCCGCCTCGGCCGCGTCGATCAGTCCCGCCAGCGTCTGTTCCATCTCCCGCTGCACCGGGGCCAGGCCGTCGACGCCGACGTCCTTGGGTACGTAACGCGGCGCCCCGACGGCAATCGCGATGCGCGAGAAGGGCTTGGGGATGACGAACCGGTCCCAGGACTTCAGGCGCCAGCATTTCGAGGCGGCCCAGGCGAGCGGCAGCAGCGGGGCCTGAGTGATCTGCGCGAGCATCGCCGCGCCGGGCTTGAATTCGTGCAGCGGGCCGGTCGGCCCGTCCGCGGTGTGTACCGGCGAGACGCCGTCGCGGGTAACGACCTGATAGAGCTCGCGCAGCGCCTGGGCGCCGGTGCGCGTGGCCGAACCGCGGATGACCACCGCCCCCCAATCGCGCACCACGCGCGCAGCGGTCTCGCCGTCGCGCGAGGGACTGACCAGAAAGCCCACCTTCAGACCGCGGCGCGCCAGCCCGAACATGTACCAGGCGCCGAAGACGTGATGCTGGTGCCAGTAACAGGGAATGATCGGTTTGCCGCTGGCAAGGACCTGCTCGACGTGCTCCTCGCCCAGGACGCGCTCGACCCGGCAGGTGCCCCACAGGACCTTGAAAATCAGCTTCACCAACGGAACGGCCAACACACGCCCGATCCGCCGCGACCACCGCCGCCGCGCCACCGTCAGGATCCTCGCCTGGTGATCGTCAAACCGCTCTCCCTTCAAGCCGCCCCGCCTGTCGGGCGGGCGGGCGGGCGGCGTCATTATGGTTGACCCGGCGGTTCGGGCGCAACTTGACCGAACACGGATTCCAGCGACGCGCCGGGCCTGGAGGCGAGCCCCGCCCCCACCTCCAGGTCGGTTACGCGACGCAGCACCAGTGCGCGCGGCTGCGTCTCGGCGGCCAGGCAGGCGGCGTAATCGGTGCGCAATTCCACGGGCAACAGATACCAGCGCTCCCCGTGCAGCCGGGCCTGCTGGCCCTGCAGCACCACCTTGGGCACATCGGCGATCCCGGCCTGCCCGCGCGCCTTGACCACGGCCTCCTTACGCGTCCAGAGATCGAATAACGCGGCCGGGTCGGAGGCGACCCGGGCGCGTTCAATCTCGGTGAGATAGCGCCGCCACGAGACCTTCGACACGGCGCGCACCCGTTCGACGTCCAGGCCGATGCGCCCCTCGTCCGAGACGGCGCAGCCGACCAGCGAGCCGCTGTGGCTGATGTTGAAATCCAGACCTGCGTCGCAGCGTGGCTTGCCCGAGGCGGGATAATCGACCCCGGCGGACGCCAGCCCGCGCCCGCCACCGGCCTGCAGGTGCAGCTCCAGCAGTCTCCAACCCAGTGCCGCGCGGCGCCGATCGTCGAGCACGCGCCGACGCTCGACGCGCTCGACAACGGACGCCGGCCACGCGGCCAGCCATCCGGGCAGGGCCTGGTCTATCCGAGGCCCTATTTGTTCGAGCGCGTCGTGGTAATATAGGATAATCATGCGTTCTGCCGGGCCCGCTCCGGTCTGTGTGCATCCAGTCTGAAACCATCGACGCCTCGGAAGAACCAGGAATGACCGCGATTAGCGATGCCGCCCCAGCGCTGCCCCCCGGACCCGCCGCGGCCTTCGATCTCAATACCACCGAGGAGAGTTTTCACTACATTCCCGGTGTGCTCGCCGAGCACGGCGACATCGTACGCGTGCGCCCCGAATCGCGCACGGCCGATAGCTACCTGATCAACCACCCCGACTACGTCAAACACGTCCTGGTCTCCAATCACAAGAACTATATCAAAGGCGTGGGCTTCGAGCGCGTGAAGATGCTGCTCGGCAACGGCATCATCGTCACCGACGGCGAGTTCTGGCATGCCCAGCGCAAGATGATTCAGCCGGCCTTTCACCGCAATGTCATCGCCGCCATGGCCGGGCGCATGGCCGCCAGCAACCTCGCGGCCCTGCCGCGCTGGCAGCGCCTGGCGGACGCCGCCGAGACCATCAACATCACCGACACCATGAGCGAGCTGTCGCTCGAGGTCATCCTGCACGCCATCTTCGGCGACGACCTGGAGCGTCTGATCGAGCGCCTTGGACACAATCCCTTCTCGATACTCGTCGAGCACTCGGAGCGCGACCTGCAGCTCGCCGTGCGCTTTCGCGGCCTGCAAAAGCTGGTCGCCGAGATCATCGCCGAGCGCCGGACCGGGGCTGAGACGAGCGACGAGCGCCTGGATTTTCTCGCCATGCTGATGGCCGCGCGCCACCCCCGCACCGGGGAGCCCATGAGCGATGCCGCCCTCATCGACGAGGTCATGACGCTGATCGTCGCCGGCCACGAGACGACGGCCACCACCCTGAACTGGACCTGGTACCTGCTCTGCAATCACCCGGAGGCCGAGGCGCGGATGCAGACCGAGATCGATGCCGTCGTGGGAGACGCCACGCCCGGCATCGAGCACGTCGGACAGCTGACTTACACCGGTCAGGTCCTGGAGGAGGCCCTGCGGCTTTATCCGCCCGTCTGGCTGTATACGCGCAAGGCCGTCAACGCCGATCGCCTCGGGCCCTACGACGTTGCCCCTGGCACCGATATCTTCATCACGCCCTACTATCTGCACCGTCATCCCGACTTCTGGGACGCGCCCGAGGCGTTTCGCCCGGAGCGCTTCGCGCCGGAAGCGGTCGCCGCGCGCCACCGCCACGTGCATATCCCGTTCTCCGCCGGCCCGCGCCGGTGTATCGGCGATCACTTCGCCATGGTCGAGATGAAGATTCATCTGGCCCTGATGGCGCGGCGCTTCCGCCTGCGCCTGCAGGCCGCCGAGCCGGTCGAGCTCGAGCCCGCGGTCAATCTGCGCAGCCGCCAGCCGCTGCACATGTCCATCGAACCCCGTACTCCATAACTCTCAGAATCGGTAAGCCATGAAGTCGTTTTCCACCCTGCCCGAGGCGCTCGTCGCCGTTCGCGACGAGCCGCGCAGCATCACCTTTATCGAAGGCCAGGGCGCCGAGCAGACGCTGACCTACGCCGAGCTGCACGACCGGGCTCTGTCCCGGCTCGGCCAGCTGCAGACGCACGGTCTGAGCGCCGGTGACCAGCTCATCCTGTTCCTCAAGGACAACGCGCAGTTCGTCGAGGCGCTGTGGGCGGGCTTTCTCGGCGGTATCGTGCCCGTGCCCATCGCCGTGGGCATCAGCGACGAGCACCGGGCCAAGCTGTTCAACGTCTTCGAGCTGCTCGAGCGGCCCTGGCTCTACACCGACCGCACCAACTTCGAACGCCTGGAGGCCTTCGCGGCCACCCACGACCGCCAGGACACGCTGGCCCGCCTGCGCGAGCGCACGCTGCTGGTCGACGAGCTCGACCCGCCGGAGGCGCCCGGCCGGGCGCATGCCGGCCAGAGCGACGACGTCGCATTTATCCAATTCTCCTCGGGCTCGACCAGCCAGCCCAAGGGCGTGGTCCTGACCCATCGCAACCTGATGTCCAACCTGCGCGGCATCGGCGAGGGGGCGGGCTACCACCGCGACGACACCAGCCTGAGCTGGATGCCGCTCACCCACGACATGGGCCTCATCGGCTTTCACCTGAATATGATCGCCTATGGCATGAACCAGTGCCTGATGCCCACCGATCTGTTCAGCCGCCGGCCCCTGCTCTGGCTGCAGAAGGCGAGCGAAAAACGCGCCACGGTCCTGTGCTCGCCCAACTTTGGCTACAAGCACTTCCTCAAGGTCATGGGCAGCAAGGGCCTGGAGGACGTCGACCTGTCGCACGTGCGCCTCATCTACAACGGGGCCGAACCCATCTCGGTCGACCTGTGCGATGAGTTTCTCACTGCGCTGGCGCCCTACGGTCTGCGCCGCGAAACCATGTTCACCGTCTACGGCTTGGCCGAGGCCACTCTCGCCGTCGCCTTCCCGCCGCTGGGCGAGCCCTACCGCGCCGTGCACGTCGACCGCCATGCCCTCTCGCTCGGCGAGACCGTACGCACGGTGAGCACGGACGATCCCAATTGCGTCAGCTTCGCCATCGTCGGACGGCCGGTTCGCGACTGCCAGGTGCGCATCGCCGGCGAGGCGCACGATCCGCTGCCCGGGGCGACGGTCGGGCGCGTGGAGATCCGCGGCGACAACGTCACCGCCGGTTACTACCGCAATCCCGAGGCCAACGCCGAGGCCCTGACCGGGGACGGCTGGCTGGACACCGGCGATCTGGGTTTCATACACGAGGGCGAGCTGATCATCACCGGCCGTTCCAAGGAGATCATCTTCGCCAACGGCCTGAACTACTATCCGCACGACATCGAGGATATCGCCCTGGAGCTCGACGAGCTGGAGCTGGGCAAGGTGGTGGCCGTCGGCCAGCACCGCGACGAGGCCCAGCGCGAGGAGCTGCTGATCTTCCTGCTCTACCGGGGCGACCTGGCCGAATTCCCGGCCCTGGCCGGCCGGGTGGCGCGGCATATCAACGAGCAGACCGGCCTGGAGGTCACGCACGTCATCCCGGTCAAGCGCATCCCCAAGACCACCAGCGGCAAGCTGCAGCGTACGGCACTGGGCCGGGATTACATCAACGGCGAGTTCGACGCCGTGCTGGCCGAGCTCGCGGCATTGAGCCCCGCCGCCCCCGCGGACTCGGGCGAGGCCGCCACCCCGCTCGCCGCCGAGCTCAAGGCGATCTTCGATACCGTGATCCCCGATAAGCACGTCGGCTACGACGACGACTTCTTCGACATCGGCATCAGCTCGCTGGTGCTCGCCCAGATCCACGAGAAGATCAACGAGACCTGGCCGGGCGAGACGGACGTGGTCGATCTGTTCGAGTTCACGACGATCAACCTGCTGGCCGAGAACATGGAGAAGCAGCGCCAGGAAGCGGCGAACGCTTGAACCTTGCGGGCGCAACGCCCGCAGGCCTACGACCGTTCGAGCAGCTCTTGCAGGCCGTCCTCGGAGAGGATCTCGATACCGAGCTCGACGGCCTTGTCGTACTTGGAACCCGGATCGGCGCCGGCCACCACGTAGTCGGTCTTCTTCGAGACGCTCCCGGTCACCTTGGCGCCCAGGGCCTGCAGGCGCTCCTTGGCCTCGTCGCGGGTCAGTGAGTCCAGGGCCCCGGTGAGCACGAAGGTCTTGCCGGCCAGGGGCTGCTCAGTCCTGGGCTTGACCTTGACCCTTTCCCACTTCACGCCCACCTCGATCAATTTCCCGATGACATCGCGATTGTGCTTTTCGTGGAAGAAGGCGCGGATGCTCTCGGCGACGATCGGGCCGACATCGGGCACCTCCTGCAGGGCCTGCTCGTCGGCTTGCATGATGGGCTCCAGATCGCCGAAGTGCGCGGCCAGGCCCTGGGCGGTGGCCTCACCGACCTGACGAATGCCCAGGGCGAACAAAAAGCGGGCCAGCGTGGTCGACTTGCTCTTGTCCAGCGCGTCGAGCAGGTTCTGCGCGGACTTCTCGCCCATGCGTTCCAGCGCGGCGACCTGCTCCGTCTCCAGCGTATAGAGATCGGCCAGGTCGTGGATGAGTCCCTGCTCGTCGAGCTGCTCGACGAGCTTCTCGCCCAGGCCGTCGATGTCCATGGCCCGGCGCGAGGCGAAGTGCTGAATGGCCTCGCGGCGCTGCGCGGCGCAGTACAGCCCGCCCGTGCAGCGCGCCACCGCCTCGTCCTCCAGGCGCACCACCTCCGAGCCGCACACCGGGCAGGTCTGCGGCATCTTGAACCGCCGCGCGTTGTTCGGGCGCTTGGACTTGACCACCGAGACGACCTCGGGAATGACATCGCCCGCACGGCGTACGATTACGGTATCGCCGATGCGAACATCCTTGCGCTCGATCTCGTCCTCGTTGTGCAAGGTGGCGTTGGTCACCGTCACGCCGGCCACGTGCACGGGCTTGAGCCGGGCCACGGGCGTGAGCGCGCCCGTGCGCCCGACCTGGACCTCGATGTCCTCCAGCACCGTCATCTCCTCCTGCGCGGGGAACTTGTGCGCCACGGCCCAGCGCGGAGCGCGCGAGACGAACCCCAGGGTCTGCTGCTGATCGATGCGGTCGACCTTGTAGACCACGCCGTCGATGTCGAAGTCCAGGTCGTCGCGCCGTGCCTGCATGTCGGCGTAATAATCCAGACAGCCCTGGATACCCTCGACGCGCCTGACCTCGGGGCTGACGCGCAGGCCCCAGTCGCGCAGCCTGTCCAGGATGGCGCTGTGACGTTCGGGCAACTCGCCGCCCTCGACGCGGCCCACGGCATAGCAGTACATCTCCAGCGGGCGTTGGGCGCTGATGCGCGGGTCGAGCTGGCGCAGGCTGCCGGCGGCGGCGTTGCGCGGATTGGCGAAGGTCTTGCCGCCCTCGCGTGCCTGACGTTCGTTGAGCTCGGCAAAGCCCCGGCGCGACATGAACACCTCGCCGCGCACCTCCAACACCTGCGGATAACCCTTGCCGTACAGGCGCAGGGGCACGGACTCGATGGTGCGCACGTTCTGGGTGACGTCCTCGCCCGTGGTCCCGTCGCCGCGGGTCGCCCCGCGCGTGAGCACCCCGTCCTCGTACAGCAGGCTCACGGCCAGGCCGTCGAGCTTGGGCTCGGCAGTGTAGTCGATACGCTCCACGTCGAGGCGCTCCCGCGCGCGGCGATCGAAATCCAGCACCTCCTGCTCCTCGAAGGCGTTGGCCAGCGAGAGCATCGGAATCTCGTGGCGGACCTCGGCGAATTGCTTGAGCGGCTCGGCACCGACGCGCTGGGTCGGGGAATCGGGGGTAATCAGCTCGGGATGCTGCTCCTCGAGCTTTTGCAGCTCGCGCAGCAGGCGGTCGTATTCGGCATCCGGGATCTCGGGCGCATCGAGCACGTAGTAGAGATAGTTGTGGTGTTGTATCTCCTCGCGCAGCGTCTGTACGCGCTCGAGAATCTTGTCGTTAGTGGCCATGGTATTCGCTCGCCGCGGCGCGACCCTTGGGTCGGACCGCGTCCGTTATTTCCGGTGCTTGCCCGCGCGCGCCATCTGCAGCTTGAAGCGAAAGGCCTCGACGCGCTCGCGCAGGTGACTGATAGTCTGCGGCGTGAGCACGCTGCGCCGGTCATCGCAGAGCTCGCCGCCGAGGCCCTCGGCCAGGCCGCGGGCGACCTCCAGCAGGCGTTCGAAGGCTTCTCGCCCCTCCAACGGACCGGGCAGCTGCAGAAATACGGTGATGCCGGGAGTCTCGAATTCTTCCATTGCCTCCAGGTCGAACGTACCCGGCTCCAGGGCGTTGGCCAGGCTCAGCAGCGGCCGGCGTCCGGCGTCCGTTGCGACCAGGTAATGGAAGATCTGCATGTCGCCGTATTCGAAACCGGCCGCCTCCACGGCATCACGCAGCGCCGGTCCCGCGAAGACCTGGCCGCGCGGGGCCAGGATGTAGAACACGAGCACCAGTTGTTCATCCGGGTCGACCGGCGTATCGATGCGCACGTCATCGGCCGCGGCGATTGGTCCCACCTCCGCTTCGGGCGGGGCCGGGCCGCGTTCGGCCACCAGACCGCTAAGGGCGTCGAGATCGCCCAGACAGGGCTCGTTGGCCCTGTCGGCATCGGCGTGGCCGACGGTCGGTTCCTCGGTCTTGGCAGGCGTCTCGGCGACCGGGCTGTCGGGGGTATCGGAAACCGGCGGAGTCGGACGCTCGTGCGCTTCGTCTTCCGGGCGCACCGCCGCGCTCATGTCCAGCTCGGGGATGTCCACGCCGCGGCGGCGTGCGCGCAGCAGGTCGCGGATGTAGGCGAATCGCGGGACAGAGGGGCGCCCGCGGCGGCCGGCGACGTAGATGGCGGCAATCACCACCACGCCCACGACCAGCAGTATCAGGCGCAAGGCATCCATCGGGTGCGGGCCTAACCTCCCAGGGTCTGTCGGGGTCTACATGGCCGCCAGTTCGACGGCCTCGTCCACATCGACCGCTACCAGGCGCGAGACGCCCGGCTCGTTCATGGTCACACCGGTCAGGTGCGCGGCGATCTCCATGGTCACCTTGTTGTGGGTGATGAAGATGAACTGGGTGCGGTCGGACATCTCCTTGACCAGCTGACTGAAACGCCCGACGTTGGCGTCGTCGAGCGGCGCGTCGACCTCGTCGAGCAGGCAGAACGGGGCCGGGTTGAGCTCGAAGATCGCAAAGACCAGCGCTACGGCGGTCAACGCCTTCTCGCCGCCGGAGAGCAGATGAATCGTGCTGTTGCGTTTGCCCGGCGGCCGGGCCATCACGGTCACGCCCGTCTCCAGGAGATCGTCGCCGGTCAGATCCAGATAGGCGTGACCGCCGCCGAACAGGCGAGGAAACATGGACTGCACGCCGGCGTTGACCTTGTCGAAGGTCTCCTTGAAGCGGGTGCGCGTCTCGCGGTCGATCTTGCGAATGGCGTTCTCCAGGGTCTCCAGGGCCTCGCTGAGGTCGCCGTGCTGGGCATCGAGGTAGTTCTTGCGCTCTGACTGCTGCTCGAACTCCTCGATGGCGGCGAGGTTGATCGGACCCAGGCGCTGGATTCGCCGCTCGATGGTCTCGACCTGCTCGGCCCACGGCCCCTCTTCGGCGCCCTCGGGCATCTCCTCGAGCAGGGTCTTGAGCTCATAGCCGGATTCGGCGACCTGCTCCTGCAGGGTCTGGCGGCGGACCTTGACCTCCTGCCACCCGATACGCACCTGCTCCAGCTCGGAGCGTATCTCCTGGACGCGCTGCTCGGCCTCGGCGCGCTCCGTGTCGAGCTCGCGCAGACGGTGATCGATTTCCTCCAGACGGGTGCGCGCCTCGCTCAGCTCGGACTCGACGCTGACGCGCAGCGCGAGCAGCCCCTCGAGCTCCTCGCCCATGGCGTTGATCGGCGCCTCGCCCTCGGCCAGCGCGGCCTGCAGCTCGTCGCGGCGCGCCCCCAGCTGGTCGAGCTGGCCCTGAACGCGCTCCAGGCCCTGCTCGGTCGAGGACAGCTCGGTGCGCAGTGTACCGGTCTTCAGGGCGACGGCATGCGCGTTATCGCGATCGGCATGGGCCCGCGCGCGGGCCTCTTCCAGTCGGGTGCGCAGCGTCTCGCGCTCGGCATTGAGCTGCTCGCGCCGCTGTTCCAGCTCCTGCATGCGCGCCAGCGCCGACTCCAGGCGCCCGCGGGCAGCCGAAAGCTCCTCGGCATCCTTGGCGATCTGGCTGCGTGTCTCCTCGATATCGGCCTCCAAGCGCTGGTGACGGGTTCGCGCCTGCTCCAGGCGCGACTGGCGCGCGCTCAGATCGGCCTTCAGGCCCGCGTGGGCGTGATTGGCCTGGTTGAAGGCGGCCTGCGCGGCATCGCGCTCGGCCTCACGGGCATGCAGCGCCTCGCGTCCGGTGTCCAGACGCTCCTGCAGCGTCTCGACCCGCTCGGCCAGCGCGTGCAGGCGCGTACCGAGCTCCTTCATCTCCTGCTCGCGCTCGAGCACGCCGGCGCGTTCGTCTTCTTCGCGCACGACGCGCAGCCAGCCGCTGCCGACCCAGATCCCCTCGCGGGTGATGAAGGACTCGTGCGCGGCCAGCGCGTGACGCTGGGCCAGTGCCTGCTCCAAACTCTCGGCCGCGTAGACCCCGCCGAGCAGTCCGCCCAGCGACCAGGGGGCCTGAACCTTACTGAGCAGCGGTGTCTTGTCCGCGGCCGGCGCGGCCTGCGCCTGGGAACCGGTATCGAACAGGACCAGCGAGCCGTGCTCGAGCTCGCCGAGCAGGCCGACCAGCGGATCCATGTCGTCGGTACATACCGCCTCGAGATTGAGGCCCAGCACGCATTCCACTGCACGCTCCCAGCCGCGCTCGACCTCGATGCCCTCGGCCAGGCGCTTCGCCTCGGCCAGATTGTGGTGCTCGAGCCACTCGCTGACGGCTCCCTCGCGTTTGCCCAGGGCGGCCTGCTGCAGCGCCTCCAGCGACGCGTGGCGCCCGCGCAGCGACTGCAGCTCGCTGCGCGCCTCGTCGAGCTCGCGCGAGCATTCGTTGTTCTGCTCGCGCTGGTGACCGATCTGTTCCTTCAACTCCTGGAGCTGCGCCTGGTGACGCTGCGCCTCGGCCTCGGCCTCGCTGCCGCGCCGGGTCAGGTCCTCTATCTCGGTCTCCAGCGCCTGGGTCGACTGCGCGGCGAGCTCCTCCTCGTAGCGTTCCAGGCGCTGCTTGAGCTGCACGCTGTGCTGCTCCTGGTGCTCGATGCGCGCGCGCTCGACCTCGGCGGTACGGGCCGGCTCGGCGGCCTCCTCGTTGAACGCGTCCCAGGCGCTCTGCCAATCCTGCATGGCCTGCTCGGCCTCGGCCAGCGCTGCGGCGGAAGCACGCTCGGCCTCCTCGGCCGCCTGCAGGGCGGGCTCGTTTTCCTGCAGCGAGGCGCGCAGCTCCTCCAGGCGCTTCTGATCGTTCGCCAGGTGCGCGCGTGACTCCTCGAGCGTGCGCTCGAGCTGGGCCAGATCCTGCTGCTGTTGTTGGCGGCGCTCGCGGGAATGCTGGATGTTCTGCTCCAGGCGCGCGATATCCGCACCGACACTGTAAAAACGACCCTGAACGGCGTTGAAGCGGTCGTTAGCCTCGACGTGCAGCTCGCGCTGTTTTTCGATCTCGGTCTCGGTGCTGCGCTGGCGCGCCACCTCGGCCTCATAGCGGTTCTCGCTGTCCTTGATCCGGGCCTCAACCTCCCCGGCCTTGGCGTCCAGCCCCCGCCAGCGCAGTGCCTGGAGCTGGGCGCGCAGCAGGCGCTCCTCCTGCTTGAGCTCCTTGTACTTCTCGGCGGTCTTGGCCTGTCGCTGCAGGTGGGCGAGCTGCTTGGTCAGCTCGTCGCGCAGATCGTTCAGGCGCTCGAGATTCTCATGCGTGTGACGCATGCGGTTTTCGGTCTCGCGCCGGCGCTCCTTGTACTTGGAGATGCCCGCCGCCTCCTCGAGGAAGATGCGCAGCTCCTCGGGTTTGGCCTCGATGATGCGCGAGATGGTGCCCTGCTCGATAATGGCGTAGCTGCGCGGACCCAGACCGGTACCGAGGAAGATGTCGGTGATATCGCGGCGTCGGCAGCGCGTGCCGTTGAGGTAGTAATTCGACTGGCCGTCGCGCGAGACGACGCGCTTGACCGATATCTCGTTGTACTGGGCGTACTGACCGCCGACCGAGCCGTCGCTGTTGTCGAAGACCAGTTCGATCGAGGCCTGGCCAACAGGCTTGCGCGAGGTCGAGCCGTTGAAGATGACGTCGGCCATGGAGTCGCCGCGCAGATGCTTGGCCGAGGACTCGCCCATGACCCAACGCACGGCGTCGATGATATTGGACTTGCCGCAGCCGTTCGGACCGACGATGCCGATCAGGTTGCTGGGCAGAGGGATACTGGTAGGGTCGACGAAGGACTTGAAGCCAGCAAGCTTGATCTTGTTCAGACGCATGACGAGCAAAGATACAGGATTGCACTCAACCCATACAATATTGACAACCTCGAAATAGCGCGGGCTGCGACGCGTGCCCCAAATCCCGCGCCAGCCGGGGCCCGCGCGCCCGTCGGGGCGTCCCACCCGGCCCTCGCCGGCGTATCCGCCGACCGTCCCGCTGGTGTATCATGCCTGCCCTGTTTCAGCCTGCCGATTGTCGGAACGCACCATGCCCAGCCAACCCAGCAAAGACCTGGAAACCTTCGACAACCCGATGCCCGAGCGCGACTACACGATCCGCATCGAGGTACCGGAGTTCACCTGCCTGTGCCCGAAGACCGGCCAGCCGGACTTCGCCACCCTCCACATCGAGTATGTACCCGATCGGCTCTGCGTGGAGCTCAAATCCCTCAAGCTCTACGTCTGGTCTTTCCGCGAGGAAGGCGCCTTCCACGAGGCGGTCACCAACCGCATCCTGGACGACCTGGTTGCGGCGACGGCGCCGCGCTTCATGCGCCTGCGGGCGGTATTCAACGTGCGCGGCGGCATCTATACCACGGTCGTGGCCGAGCACCGCGCCGCCGACTGGACCCCTCCCGCACCTGTCCATTTGCCCGAGTAGGCTCACCGCGGCGCCTGCGCCGCCCCGGTGCAACCGGGCGCAACCGCTTGCCTGGGCCGACGCCAGCGCCTAAGGTCGCGGGCATGACCCGCGCCGCCCTTGCCAACTCCGAACCCCTGTTCGTCGGCATCGACCTCGGCACCTCCGGCTGCCGCGCCATCGCCATCGACGCCGGGGGTCGCGTGCACGGCGAGGCCCGCGTGAACCTGGCGCCGCCGCAGCGCGTCGATACCGACGCGGGGGCCGGCACCGGCGTCGAGCAGGACCCGGCGCTGTGGTGGAAGGCGGTGGTGCAGGTATCGCACCGCCTCGGCGAGCGCGTGCCCCGCGAGGCCGTCACCGCCATCGCGGTGGACGGTACCTCCGGCACCCTGCTGCTCGCCGACACGGACCTGCGCCCCCTCGGGCCGGCCCTCATGTACAACGACGGCCGCACCGTCGCCCAGGCGCGACGCATCGCCGAGCAGGCACCGGCGGCCAGCGCCGCCCACGGCACCAGCGGCGCCCTGGCCAAGCTGCTTTGGCTGCTCGCCGGACCGCGGGCGTCGCGGGCCCGCTACGCCCTGCACCAGGCCGACTGGATCGCCGCCCGGATGATCGGCCGCGGCGGCGTCAGCGACGCCAACAACTGCCTCAAGCTCGGCTGGGACCCGGTGACGGAGCGCTGGCCCGAATGGCTTACCCAACTGGGTACAGACGGGGCCCTGCTGCCGCGGGTGGTGGCGCCGGGCTCGCGCCTCGGCCGGCTGTGTCCGGCGGCGGCCGCTGCGCTCGGCCTGAGCGAGAGCGTGCGGGTCGTGGCCGGCACGACGGACAGCACGGCGGCCTTTGTCGCCACCGGCGCACGCGTCCCGGGCGAGGCCGTCACCTCGCTGGGCTCGACCCTGGTGCTCAAGGTCATCGCCGAGCGCCCCGTGTTCGCACCGGACTACGGCGTCTACAGTCAGCCGCTGCCAGCCGCGGGGCCCGATAGCCACGCCAGGCAGACGCGGCTGTGGCTCGTCGGCGGCGGATCCAACAGCGGCGGTGCGGTGCTGCGCCGCTATTTCGACGATGCCCGACTTGCCGAGCTGAGCGCCGGGCTGGACCCGCAGACGCCCACCGGCCTCGACTACTATCCGCTGCCCGGCCCCGGCGAGCGCTTCCCCATCAGCGACCCGACCCTGGCGCCGCGCCTGAGCCCGCGCCCGGCCGACGACCGGCGGTTCCTGCAGGGCCTGCTGGAGGGCATCGCCCGCATCGAGCACGCCGGCTACCGCCGTCTGGCCGAGCTGGGCGCGCCCTATCCGAGCTCGGTGCGCAGCGTCGGCGGCGGCGCGGCCAACGCTGCCTGGACGGCGATCCGCGCCCGACTGCTCGCCGTACCTATGCCCGCGGTTGTCCACGGCGAGGCCGCCTACGGCAGCGCCCTGCTGGCCCGAGCCGGGGCGGCGGCGCCAATCGAGGCGGACGAGACTTGACGGGGCTTTCACTGGCGGCGGCTTTTCGATTTAATCGGGGCTGGTCCGAATACTCGAAAACAAACGCGTCCGTCCAAGAACCCACGCAAGGAATCGCCCCATGATCAGCAACCCCGTCACCGGCGCCGGCTATCTGCTGCGCGGCCTGACCCTGTTGAACAAGCCGCGCGTGCGCCGGTTCGTGATCCTGCCGCTGCTCATCAACATCGTGCTGTTCGTCGCCGCCCTGTGGCTGGCCGCAGACTACTTCGGCAGCTTCATCGACCACCTCATGCCCGAGCTGCCGAGCTGGCTGGCGTGGCTGTCCTGGCTGCTGTGGCTGGTGTTCGCCGCCGCCGCGGTCGTCATCGTGTTCTTCGGTTTCACCCTGGTGGCCAACCTGGTCGGCGCGCCGTTCAACGGCTACCTCGCCGAAGCGGTGGAATATCACCTGACGGGCCAGCGTCCGCCGGGCAGCGACAAGTCCTTTCTGGCCGAAGCCAAGGATGCGATCCTCGGGGAGCTCAAAAAGTATGTGTACTTTATCCTTTGGGCCATCCCGCTGCTGATCCTGTTCGTCATTCCGGTGGTCAACCTGATCGCCCCGTTCGCCTGGCTGGTCTTCGGCGCCTGGATGCTGACGATCGAGTACGCTGACTATCCCATGGGCAACCACGGGCTGACCTTCCCCGACCAGCGCCGGCGCCTGGCGGAGAAGAAATTCCTGAATCTGGGCTACGGGGCGGCGGTGATGGTCGGCACGATGGTGCCGCTGTTCAATTTCCTGGTCATGCCGACGGCGGTGGCCGGCGCCACCGCGCTGTGGGTCGAACAGCTGCGCCGTCCGGGCGCGCTGGACAACCCCTGAGGAACGTCAGGCGCCGGCCGTCAGGTACCGGCGCAGGCGCGCCACGCCCTCCTCGAGCTGCGCCAGCGAGGTGGTATAGGCAAAGCGCAGATGACGCTCGGCGGCATACTCACCGAAGTCCCGCCCGGGGGTGACCGCCACACCCGCCTTCTCCAGTAAATCGGCGGCAAACTGGAAGCTGTCGTCGGTGAAACGCCCGCAATCGGCGTACAGGTAAAAGGCCCCCGCCGGTGTGACGGGGATGTCGAAGCCCAGCTCGCGCAGGGCCGGCAGGAGAAAATCTCTCCGCTCGCGAAAGGCCGCCCGGCGCTGTTCCAGGATCTCGAGGGTCTGCGGGCGCAACGCGGCCAGCGCCGCGTGTTGGGCCAGGGTCGGGGCCGACAGGAAGATGTTCTGGGCCAGGCGCTCGATGTCTCCGATGTAATCCTCGGGCGCGACCAGCCAGCCGATCCGCCAGCCCGTCATGCTGAAGTACTTGGAGAAACTGTTGACCACGAACAACCGCTCGCCCGAGCTCAACGCAGTGCACGCCTCACCTTCGTAGATCAGTCCCTGGTAGATCTCGTCGACGATGAGCATGCCGCCCCGCTCGCTCGCGAATGCCGCGATGCGGGCGATGTCCTCCGGCGGCACCAGAGTTCCGGTCGGGTTGGCCGGCGAGGCCAGCAGCACGGCGACCGTGCGCTCCCCCCAGTGGCGTTCGACCAGTTCAGGGGTGAGCTGGTAACCCGTTTCAGGGCCGACCGGCACGGCGCGGGCACGCCCTTCGACGAAGCGGGCGAAGTGCCGATTACAGGGGTAGCCGGGATCGGCGAGCAGCACCTCGGCGTCGCGGTCGATCAGCACGCCCATGGTCAGCAGCAGAGCGCCGGATGCGCCGGGCGTTACCACGATACGTCCCGGATCGATGTCCAGACGGTGGCGCTCGGCATAAAAGCCGGCGATCGCCTCACGCAGCTCGCTCAGCCCCAGCGCCGGGGTATAGTGCACGGCGCCGCCGGCAACGGCCTGCTGGGCAGCGGCCACCACCGGGGCCGGGGTGGGAAAATCGGGCTCACCGATCTCCATGTGCACGATGGAGCGGCCCGCCCGTTCGAGCTCCCGGGCACGGCCGAGCAGCGCCATGACATGGAAGGGCTCGATCTCGGCCATCCGCCGCGGCCGCGGGCCCGCGGGCCGCGTGTCGGGCGCCCGGTCGCTGTCAGGCGGTCTCGGCGGCATCCCGGCAGTCGGCGTGCAGACGCGTGGCCAGGTCGACGTCCAGACAGGTGGCTCCGGCCGCCGCAGCGCCTGCCTCGCCGCCCAGGACGGTGAACGGGGCATCGGGCTCGCCCATGTGGTCGAGCACCAGGCTGGCGCCGTCGAAGTCCTGGTCACGGGTATAGTCGTTGACGGTAACCACGGTCTTGAGCCCCGCGTCGCGGGCCGAACGCACGCCGTTCTCGGAATCCTCGAACGCCAGGCACGCCTCGGGGCCCAGGCCCATGCGCTCCAGCGCGTAGAAATAGATGTCCGGGGCGGGCTTCTTGGCCGGCACGACGTCGCCGGCGGCAATGACCTCGAACCACTCCTCCCCGTCCGGGGCCAGTGCATGGCGCAGCAGCGCCTGCACGTTGGCCGGGGTCGTGGTGGTGGCGATGCCCAGGCGCATGCCCCGGCTGCGCGCCTCGCGCAGCAGGCGGGCCACGCCGGGGCGCAGCGGGATGCGCCCGGCCGCCAGCAGGTCGGTGAAATGCCGGGTCTTGGCCCGATGCAGCTCGGCGATAAAGCCATCCAGGTCGTCCGGCCGCTTGAAGTCGGGGCGGTAGCGGTCCAGGTAGAAGCGCATGCGCTCCTTGCCACCGGTTACGGCCAGCAGCTCGCCATAGAGCTCTACACTCCAGTCCCAGTCCAGACCGGCCTCGGCAAAGGCCAGATTGAAGGCCACCCGGTGGCCGTCGCGCTCGGTATCGGCCAGCGTGCCGTCGACATCGAACAGCAGGGCGCGCAGGGGTTCACTCGTCATTTTGTATATCCCGGTTGTGACAACAGACAGACGTTCCATGGGAGGTGCACTGCAGCGGCGTGCAGCGCCGCACGGCTCCCCCTCGGGGCCCCGCCAAGGGTACCCGAGCCGGGCCCCGCTTGCATCCCCGGGGCCGCGGCCGGACCGGGCCCGCGGCGGGGCGATTGACCCTCGACCGGCGAGGACAAATGTGGTTATATGCGCGGTCCCCGGCGCGCCCCGTTGCGGCCAGTGGGTAATTCTGATATAGAAGCGCGTTTGCACTATTGCGTCCGCCGACACCTCGGGCAGGGGCAACAGCCCCGGGCAGGCGCGCTCAGGCAGGAGAAGTAATATGCCCGCTAAGAAGAAGTCCAGCGCCAAGGCCACGTCTTCGAAGAAGAAGACGACCGCCAAGAAGGCCACCGGTAAGTCGACTTCCAAGAAGAAGTCCACGGCCAAGAAGGCGCCGGCGAAGAAATCCAGCGCAAAGAAGGCGCCGGCCAAGAAGCCCGCGGCCAAAAAGGCGCCGGCGAAGAAGCCCGCGGCCAAAAAGGTGCCGGCCAAGAAGTCGACGGCCAAAAAGACCCCCGCCAAGAAGCCGGCTGGCACGGGCGAGAGCTCGGCGCTGTCCGGTTTCAAGAAATTCACGCCCTACGTCGAGAAGAAGGGCGAGGAATACATGAACGACAAACAGGTGGCGCATTTCCGCCACATCCTGGAGTCGTGGAAGCGGGAATTAATGGAGGAGGTCGACCGGACGGTGCATCACATGCAGGACGAGGCCGCCAACTTCCCCGATCCGAATGACCGCGCCACCCAGGAGTCGGAGTTCACGATGGAACTGCGCACGCGCGATCGCGAGCGCAAGCTCATCAAGAAGATCGACGAGTCGCTCAACGACCTGGAAGAGGGCGAGTACGGTTACTGCGAGATCTGCGGCGTGGAAATCGGCATCCGTCGCCTGGAGGCCCGCCCGACGGCGACGCTGTGCATCGACTGCAAGACGCTCGACGAGATCCGCGAAAAACAGATGGGCTGACGCGCCCCCGGACCTGCGGGCTCGCCCTCCCCGGGCGAGCCGGGGAATCAGCCGTGCCGCCGGTTGTGCCCGATCGGGCGCTCCTCCTGGCGCCGGTCCTCGAGTACTCGCAGTCCGTTGGCGCGGGCAAATTCCATGATGAACTCAAAGGCCGCCGGGTCGTCCAGGCGCAGGCCGCGCTCGACGACCAGGCACTTGGTGCCACCGATGACACAGGGATGGACGGCGTCCGAGTAATGCAGGCGGTGATCCGGACCGAATCGCGCCAATGTCGCCGCTATCCGTTCGGACCAGTCGCTCGGGCGAAACCGCCCCCCGTCGTCCCGGATCCCCTCGATGACCAGTCGACCCTTGTCCTCCATCGTTGAGCTACCCCGCGGCATGTTAAGGTGAGTGGACCGCCGGCGAATTCCGCATGCATCGGCTGTGCGGTGCCGGCCCGTCAATCCACAGTATAGGAGCCGTGCCAACAACATGATATTGAGACGGAGGATCTGATGGAGGTTTCGCAAGCCATACGTGCACGTCACTGCGTTCGCGCTTTTCTCGACAGGCCCGTCGCGCGCGAGACGGTCCAGGCGATCCTCGATGCGGCGCGCTGGGCCCCCTCGGGCGTCAACTCCCAGCCCTGGCAAGTCGCGGTACTCACCGGCAAGACTCAGCGCCGGCTGAGCGAAGCCATCATCGCGGCCCGCGAGGCCGGTCAGGCCGAAAACCCCGACTACGACTATTACCCGACCGAGTGGTTCGAGCCCTACAAGACGCGCCGCCGCGACTGCGGCCTCGCCCTGTACGGGGCCCTCGGGATCGGGCGCGAAGACAAGGATGAGCGCAAGGCCGCCTGGTACCGCAATTATGAATTCTTCGGCGCGCCGGTCGGGCTGTTGTTCTTTATCGAACGGCGCCTGGCCAAGGGCTCCTGGCTCGACCTGGGCATGTTCATCCAGAACGTCATGCTGGCCGCCCTGGACGAGGGCCTGGCCACGTGTCCACAGGCCTCTCTCGCCGAATACCCGGATCTGGTGCGCGAGCAGCTGGGGCTCGGCGACGATCTGGCGGTGGTCTGCGGCATGTCGCTCGGCCATGCGGACCCCGACGCCCCGGTCAACGGCTTCCGCCTGGAACGCGAGCCCGTGGAAACCTTCACGCGCTGGTACGACTGACCAACCCCGCGTCGGCGACGCGGATGCAGTCCGGTGAGCACACGCACCTCTTCCCTCAAGACTCGCCCCTCGGATTACCGCGGGCGCTTCGCCCCCTCGCCCACCGGGCCCCTGCACTTCGGCTCGCTGGTGGCCGCCGTTGCCAGTTTCCTGGAGGCACGGCGCCGCGGCGGGCTCTGGCTGGTGCGTATGGAGGACATCGATCCCCCGCGCGAGGTCGCCGGCGCCGCCGACGCCATTCTTCGCGCGCTGGATGCCTACGGCCTGAGCTGGGATGAGTCGGTCGTCTATCAAAGCCGCCGGTCGGATGCCTATGAGGCCGCCCTCGATGCCCTGCGCGCCGACGGCCTGATTTACGCCTGCGCCTGCAGCCGCAAGGAGATCGCCGCCGCCCGCGGCCCCTACCGCCCGCCGGACTACTATCCGGGGACCTGCCGGGGCGGGCCGCCCGACGGGCGCCGCGGTCGCACCCTGCGAGCCCTGACCGAAGGCGCGCGCATCACGGTCGACGACGCCTGGCAGGGAACCCAGCGCCAGGACCTCGAAGAGCAGGTGGGCGACTTCGTGCTGCGCCGTGCCGACGGGCTGTTCGCCTATCAGCTCGCGGTGGTCGTCGACGACGCAGCCCAGGGCATCACCGATGTCGTGCGCGGCGCGGATCTGCTCGACTCCACCGCCCGCCAGGTACATTTGCAGCATCTGCTGGGGCTGCCTACACCCCGCTACGCCCACGTCCCGGTCGCGGTCAATGCGAGCGGCGAGAAACTGAGCAAACAAACGGGCGCACCGGCCCTCGACCCGGCCGACCCGGTCCCAAGCCTGTGGGCGGCGCTGCGGTTCCTCGGCCAGGCACCACCCGCCCAGCTGCGCCGCGCGTCCCTGGACGAGCTCTGGACCTGGGCCTTCGAACACTGGCGCCCCGAGGCGGTCGCCCGGCACAGGACGCAGCAGGCACTCGACCCGGCCGCTGCCGCCCGCTAGGGGCCGGCGCGCGGGATCGTCGACACCGGGCGCGCGAGGCGGCAGAATGGAACGGCGCTGGCCGCAGGCCTCGTCAGGCAGACCCGAAACCCGAAGCAGGAGTCCGATTCGCCGATGACCGACACGCAGGATTTTCTCCAGGCCTATCGGGGCAGCTTCATAAACATGCTGCGCTGGCCTCAGCTGGACGGCCTGTGGGACACCCTGCGCGCACAGATCGACGGCAAATCCGATACCGACTGGTACATTTACGCCGTCGGCGAACCCCCGCCCGAGACCCCCGCCACGGCGGAACAGCTCGAGACCTTCATCGTCGAAATCGACGCCCTGCTGCGAACCGAGCACGATGAAGACTACTGCGGCATCGTCTACGCAGACGACCGTGAACGGCCCAGCTTCATCAAGATCTACGACCCCAATAACCTCGGCGCCGTCTGCGGTTCGAGCGGGGCCCCGCCGCCCTTTCCCGGCTGGATACTCTCAAAGCTCAAACCGGCCGATCTCCCGGTAGCCATGCCACCGCCGGGCAACCGGCGGCGCTGGTGGCAGCGCCTATTCGCTGCCGGCTAACACAACGCTCTCCCCTTATTCCGAACCCCGGCGACCCGCCCGGCTGCCGAGGCGTTCGCTCGTCAGTGTGCAAGCAATAATCAATTGATTAATATAATTAATAACTAATTCATTTACCTCGAAATTTTCCCGCCTTAACGCGTTTTTGATGTCTATACTTCTCTGGAAGTGTCGCCCGACCCGCCCGGCGGGAAGCGGGACCGCGCTGGCGGTCCGGGTCGAACGGCCATGCAGGGGAGCGCAGTCAAGCCCACAGACATACATAAAGAAACTGAGGGGGCCTTCCAATGGATGCGAAGATTGTCTGGCTGTTCATATTCGTTGCACTGTACTGGGGATATTGCATCTTCTGGGGCATCAAAGGCGCCATATCCGCCAAGACCGCATCGGACTACTTCATCGCCGGCCGCAAGATATCCCTCTGGGTATTCGTGCTGGCGGCCACCGCCACCTCGTTCTCGGGCTGGACCTTCATGGGCCATCCGGGCTTGATCTACCGCGACGGCTTCCAGTACGCCTACGCTTCCTTCTACGCCATCACCATCCCGTTCACCGGCGTCATCTTCCTCAAGCGCCAGTGGATGCTCGGCAAACGCTTTGGTTTTGTCACACCCGGTGAGATGCTCGCCACCTACTTCAAGTCCGACGCCGTTCGACTGCTGACCGTCCTGGTGGCCCTGATCTTCTCGATACCCTATCTGGGGATACAGCTGCGCGCCTCGGGCTTCCTGTTCAACGTACTCACCGACGGCATGTTAGGTGTGGAAACCGGCATGTGGCTGCTCTCGGCGGTCGTGCTCATCTACGTGGCCACCGGCGGCCTGCGGGCCGTGGCCTACGTCGATACCATGCAAGCGATTCTGCTGGCCCTGGGCATCGTCGCCATCGGCATCATCGCCGTCTACTACGTCGGCGGCTGGAGCCGGTTGAACGAGGGCATCGCCGCGCTGGCGCAGTTCGATACCAAGCGCACGCCCGACGGCTACAGCCACTACGTCGCCATTCCCGGCGTCATCCAGTTCGTCAGCGCGGGGACCCAGGCGACGGGCGGCGCCTGGACGGGCGTGATGATCCTGACCTACATGTTCGCCCTGATGGGCATCCAGTCGGCGCCGGCCTTTTCGATGTGGGCATTCTCCAACCACAATCCAAAGCCCTTCGCTCCTCAGCAGGTTTGGGCTTCGGCGTTCGGCATCGGGATCATCCTGATGGTCTTCACCGCCATGCAGGGCCTGGGCTCGCACTTCCTGGGCGCCGACATGAAATTCATGGCGGCCCACCCCGACCTGGTCAACAACGTCATGCAGACCGGCCTGGGCGGCAAGGACCTGATGGACTCGGCCGGCAAGCAGGGCATGCTGGTCCCGCAGCTCATCAACCTCATGTCCGGCGCCGCGCCCTGGCTGGTGGGCTTGTTGTCGGTGTGCGCGCTGGCGGCCATGCAGTCCACGGGCGCCGCCTATATGTCCACGGCCGGCGGCATGCTGATGCGCGACCTGCTCAAGCGTTTCGTCATGCCCAATGCGACACACGGCCAGCAAAAGCTGTGGGGCCGCATCGGCGTCGCCATCATCGTGCTGCTCGCACTCGTCGTGGCCACACATGCCACCGACGCCCTGGTGCTGCTCGGCGGCCTTGCCGTCGCCTACGGCTTCCAGATGTGGCCCGCGCTCATCGCCGTGTGCTGGTGGCCCTGGCTGACCCGCCAGGGCGTCACCTGGGGACTGGTGGCGGGGCTCGTCGCCGTGACACTGACCGAGAGCATCGGCCAGCAATGGTTCGGCGTCACCGCCTGGGGCCGCTGGCCGCTGACCATCCACTCCGCCGGCTGGGGTATCTTTTTCAACCTCGGTATCGCCGTTATCGTCTCGGCCTTCACCCAGAACCGGACGGAGACCGAGCACCGCATGGGCTTTCACAATTTTCTGCGCGACCACGCCACGCTGTCGGCAGCCAAGAAGAAGCTGGTGCCCACCGCCTGGATCATCACCCTGGTGTGGTTCTTCTTCGGCATCGGTCCGGGTGCGGTCATCGGCAACACCATCTTCGGCGACCCGAACAATTCCGGCACCTGGATACTCGGCATGCCGTCCATTTGGGCGTGGCAGATCATCTGGTGGGCCTTGGGCGTTGGCATGATGTGGTTCCTCGCCTATAAGATGGAGATGTCCACGGTTCCCGAACGCGAGATCGAGGCCCTGCACGAGGACATCGGCGACATCCACCTGGACGTCGACAAACCGTAGACCTCGCGGCCATGCGTAACGAGGGGGAGGGCCCGCGCCCTCCCCTCACTTTTGGGCATGCTGGTCGTATCGATGGAAGGAATGTCGCCCGCCCATGCTGTATTTCATCGTCTCGGTGCTGATTCTCACCGCCCTGTTGTTCCTCCCCGTCAGCAAGCTCATCTGGGTCCTGAGCGTGCGACGCCTGCAGCGGAAGCTGCAGCGCGAACTCGCCGCCGAGGAGCTCGACGGCCAACTGGCGCGGGCGCGCTTTCTCGCGGTACTGTTGAGTCTGATATTCTCGTTGCTATTCAACGTGCAGCTGCTGGGGCTACCCGGCCATGGATGACAGGCTCTACAAGACCCTCAAGTACGTCGCCATTGTCCTGACCCTCAGCTGGGTCGGCTGGGCCTTCTATGACAGCTTTCTCCACGACGTCGGCCCGGGCCAGCGCGCCTTCCAGGCCGGCGAGCGCGCGTTCGCCGACGGCGAATACGCCAGTGCCCTGCAGGACTATGACGAGGCGCTGCACGCCAACCACGATCTGCTGCCGGCGGTACGCGGCCGGGCCCGCAGCCTGATGCAGCTGGGGCGTCTGGACGAGTCGCTGGCCGCCTTCGATCGAGCCATTGCCGCGAAGCCCGAGTTCGCCGCGAGCTACGCCAATCGCGGCATCGTGTACGACCGTATGGGCGACTACCAAGCGGCGCTGGCCGACTACGAGCATGCGTTGAAGCTCGACCCGAAGCTTGCCGACGGCCCCAACTGGCTGACGCGCTTTCTGCGCCTGCAGCCCGATAAACCGCCCACGATCGCCGATCGCGCCCGCTACCTGCGCGCCGAGCTCGCCAAACCACCCGGCAAGCGCGTGCTGCGCATGCCCGAGATCGATGCCAAGCAGCGGCCTTACAAACAATAGCAAGACCTGCGGCCCGTATGCGCGAGGTGGTGGATTCAGAACAGATGCAGAACGTCGACGAGCAGGACGCGGAAAAAGAACAACAAGGCGATGGCGCCGAACAACAGATGACCGATCTCGGACTCGCCGCTGTCATCGCGATAGGTCAGCCCGTGATAGGCCACGGCCGCGGTGACCAGCAAAAAGATAAGATTGATCAACACCGGTTATCGTCGTGTCTATGCTTATTGTTTGAGTCGTGCGCCACTATCAATAACACGGCGGAAAGTAGCACTGTTTCAGCACCGGTAACAAGTTGGTCGACGAGGCACCCACGAGCAGCAACACAAAGACGACGATCAACAACAGGACCCAGCCGCCGCCCGTGAGCATCTGGCCGCGGGTGCGACGCGGCGCCAGGAGTCCGAACTCGTCGCGGCGCAGCTCGCCGCGGCCCTCTCGGCGCAGCACGTCACGCGTGAACTGGCGAACCCAGAGCGGGACGATGCCGTCGAACATGTACGGCACAAAATAGCGCTCGAGCTCGTCGGGGTGAGCCGAGCGGCCGAACCAACCGGTATAGGCGAGCTCGAAGACGCGAAACTCGGTCACATCCAATGCCGCGGCCGTGTCCAGCACGTCGCGGATATCCGGGGGTATGTCGGTGTCGATGAACACGTCTGCGGACCCAGTAACGGAAAGCGCGCGAACCGCTGTGCGCACCGCACCAATTGAGTATAGCAAGCCGTGCTGCGATGGCCTGCGCACCGGCGCGAGGCCCCTGAAATGAACGCCGCCGCGACCTTGAGCGCCTCGCGTCTGGCGGCCACGGGGACCTTCGGCGGCCTCGAACCGGAGGTGCTGCAGGCGCTTATCGCAGCCGGTGAGGTCCGCCGGCTGCCGGCCGGCGAGACGGTATTTCGCGCGGGGGAGGATTACAGCGGTTCGGTCTTTATCATCTGCGCCGGTGAGGCCGAAATCCGGCGCGCCAACGGCGAGACCTTTCGCGAAGAGGCCGGTGCCGTACTGGGTCTATCGAACTATCTCGACGGTGCCGCCTATCGCGCCACCGCGGCGGCCATCAGCGACTGCGAGCTCCTCGCCCTGGACGCGGAGGCCCTGCGCGACCTCGAAACGCGCTACCCCGCCCTGTTCGACGCCATGAACCGACTCGTCGCCGAACGTATCCGCGGCCGTCGCGCCGCGGTCCATGCCCTCAGCGGCGCGCTCACCCGTCCCGTTCGCACCGTGATGAAGACACCGCTGGCCACCACCGGTCCCGGGATCAGTCTGCGCGAGGCCTTCGCACTCATGCAGGCGCGCAAGATCGGCAGTCTCGGCGTTCGCGGCGACGACGGGCGGCTGCTGGGACTGCTCACCTGCTCGGGGCTCTCCGAGGCTGCGCTGCTCAAGGGTGCCGCGGCTACCGACAGCGTCATGCAGGCCGCTTGCGAAGAGCCGCGCACCATTGCCGCGGAGGCCCCCCTGTGGGAGGCCGAGGACCGTCTGCAGCGCTACGGCGTCAAATACCTGGTCGTCCTGGAGGGCGACACGCCGGTGGGCATGGTCTCGCAGACCGACATCCTGCGCGCGCTGAGCAGCCAGTACGATACCGTGCAGGAACAGGCCCACGACGCCCGGTCCGTCGAGGCCCTACACCGGCTGTACCGAGATATGCACCGCGTAGCCCGTCAGGCGCGCGAGACCAACCGCCTGGCCAGCCGTGCGGTGCGCGCACTCTCCGATGCTCACCTCGCCCTCCAGCGCCGCTGTGTCGAGCTGGCCCTGGGAGAAATGGCCGCTGCCAGGCGCGGCGACCCGCCGCGGGCGTTTGCGGTGCTCGTGATGGGCTCGGGCGGACGCCGCGAAATGCTGCTCAATCCCGACCAGGACAACGGGCTGCTCATCGCCGACGGTGCCGCCGAATTGACGCCCGAGGAGGCGGACTGGTTCACCGATTTCGCACAGCGCCTCAACCGGCTGCTCGCAGACGCCGGCTATATTCTGTGTCCGGGGGACATCATGGCGCGCAATCCGATGTTCCGACGCACCCTGTCGCACTGGCGTGAGCAGGTCAGCCACATCGCCCGCCGCGCCAATCAAAAGGCGGCGCGCTGGTCCAACATCGTGTTCGATTTTGACACCCTGTACGGGGACGAGGCACTGACACACGCCCTGCGCGATCACGTCCTCGCCGAGCTGGGCCGTCAACCCACTCTGCTGGAATTCATGGTCGAGGACGACGCCGAGGGCCGCCCGCCGCTGGGCCTGTTCAACCGCCTCATTGCCGCTGGCGACACGCAGGGCCGGGGCCGGCTCGACATCAAGCGCAACGGCCTGCGCATCGTCGCCGATGCGGCCCGCGTCTATGCCCTGAGCGCCGGAATCTCCAGCTGCAACACCAACGAGCGCCTGCAGGCGCTGGTGCGCCAGGGCGTGCTCAGCGCCGAGCTGGTCGGTTCGGTCAGTGCGGCCTACGAGGTGCTGCTGGACCTGCTCCTCGGCCATCAGCTCGATCAGGCAGCGGCGGGTCAAAAGCCGGACAAGCTTATCGTCCTGGAACGGCTCAGCGATCCACAGCGCTCCTCCCTGCGTGCGGCCATGGTGGCTATCAAACGCCTCCAGGACCAACTCCAGGGCCGATTCGGGCGCGAGGCCTTCTGAGGGATGGCACCGTGACCCGCGGCAAGCTCCGCCATCACCTGCGCGTGGCCCTCGACCGCCGGAAGATCCGCGAGCGCCTGGCCGCGGACACGCGCCTGGGCCGGCTGGCCGAACACTGCCGCTGGCTCGACGTTGCAGCCATACAGGCCCAGCCCATCGCGGCGGCGCGCTTTGTCGTCATCGACACCGAGACCACCGGACTGCACGCCTACGCCGGCGACGAGATCGTCTCGATTGCGCTGCTCGAGTTCGTCGGCCTTCAGCCCACCGGTCGTGAATTCGAGCGCCTGGTCAACCCGGGTCGGACCATCCCGGCCGCCTCGACGCGGATTCACGGTATCACCGACGCCGATGTCGCAGACGCCCCGCCCTTGTCCGCGCTACTGGCCGAGATCGGCGAGTTCGTCGGCGAGGCCGTGGTAGTGGGCCACCACGTGAATTTCGACCTGCGCTTCCTCAACCGTGCGCTGCAGCGACTGGCGGGGTGCTCCCTGCGCAATCCCTGGCTCGATACGATGCTGCTGTATACAGGGGAGACCGGTCGCATGGGCCACTACACCCTGGAGGACGTCGCGCGGGCCTGCGGCGTGGCGGTAACCGGCCGGCACACGGCCCGCGGCGACGCGCAGACTGCGGCACAAATCTTCGCCGTCCTGGCCGCACGCTCGGTCGATGCACAGGCGCCGGTGGCCAGACTGCGCGACCGGCAGTACGACAGCGACATCTAATTCGCAGCGGCCGGGCCCCCTGCCGCGCGGCCCCACCGACGGGCGCCGGCGCGACTGTCCAACCCAATGCAGGTGGCATCCGCGACGCGATGGCGCGAAAATAGAGACCACGCACCCGCCGTGTCGGTGCCGCAACCGGGGACGGGAACTGGTATAGTTTCGTTCTGAGCCGATGAATTTCGTTATGCTGCTCCTATACTTACAATCATCGCTCGAATGACGCCGCCGCGCGGAATCGCTTGCACGCTGCGTCCCCCGGCATCAGGGGCGCACCGAGTCCCACGGCCCGTGCCGCTCTCTGGCAACTCGGCCGGCAACAACAAACAAACAGGAGACCCCCCATGTCCGAGGCAAAGCTGTACGACGTCCCCGCCGAAATCGCCAAACAGGCCCATATCGATGCCGACCACTACCAGGCGATGTACCAGCGTTCCGTCGACGACCCCGAGGGCTTTTGGGCTGAGCAGGCCGAGAGCTTCCTGACCTGGTTCAAACCCTGGGATAAGGTGCTCGAATGGGACTTCCACAAGGCCGACATCCGCTGGTTCGACGGCGGCAAGCTCAACGTCGCCTACAACTGCCTGGACCGCCACCTGGAGACCCGCGGCGACCAGGTCGCCTTCATCTGGGAAGGCGACGACCCCAAGGTCGACAAGAAGATCACCTACCGCGAGGCCCACGCCGAGGTCTGCAAGCTGGCCAATGTGCTCAAGGCCCGCGGCGTCAAGAAAGGCGACCGCGTCTGCATCTACATGCCCATGATCCCCGAGGCGGCCTACGCCATGCTGGCCTGTGCGCGCATCGGCGCCGTCCATTCGGTGGTGTTCGGCGGGTTCTCGCCCGAGTCGCTCAAGGACCGTATCCTGGATTCGGACTGCCGCGTGGTCATCACCGCCGACGAGGGCGTGCGCGGTGCCAAGGCCGTGGCTCTGAAGAACAATACCGACAAGGCCCTGCTGGAGTGCCCGAACGTGCATACCGTGCTGACCGTCCAGCACACCCAGGGCAAGGTCAACTGGCACGACGAGCGCGACGTGTGGTACCACGAGGCGATGGCCGAGGCCTCCGCGGACTGCCCGGCCGAGGAAATGGACGCCGAGGACCCGCTGTTCATCCTGTACACCTCCGGCTCCACCGGCAAACCCAAGGGCGTGCTGCACACCACCGGCGGCTACCTGCTCTACGCGGCCATGACGCACAAGTACGTCTTCGACTATCACAACGGCGATATCTATTGGTGTACGGCTGACGTCGGCTGGGTCACGGGTCACACCTACATCGTCTACGGTCCGCTGGCCAACGGGGCGGTCAGCCTGATCTTCGAGGGCGTACCGACCTATCCCGACGCCTCGCGTTTCTGGCAGGTCTGCGACAAGCACAACGTCAACATCTTCTATACGGCGCCGACGGCGATCCGCGCCCTGATGCGCGAAGGCGACGAACCGGTGAAAAACACCTCGCGCAAGAGCCTGCGCATCCTGGGCACCGTGGGCGAGCCCATCAATCCCGAGGCCTGGGAGTGGTACTACCGCGTGGTCGGCGACGAGCGCTGCCCCGTGATCGACACCTGGTGGCAGACCGAGACGGGCGGTCATATGATCACGCCCCTGCCGGGGGCGACGAAGCTCAAGCCGGGCTCGGCCACCTTCCCCTTCTTCGGTGTGCAGCCGGCCCTGGTCGACAACGAGGGCAATCTCCTGGAAGGCGAATCCGAAGGCAATCTGGTGATCACCCACCCCTGGCCTGGCATGATGCGCACCGTCTACGGCGATCACCAGCGCTTCGTCGACACCTACTTCAAGGCCTATCCCGGCATGTACTTCAGCGGTGACGGTGCCCGACGCGACGCCGACGGCTATTACTGGATCACCGGCCGCGTCGACGACGTGCTCAACGTCTCGGGCCACCGCATGGGCACGGCCGAGGTGGAAAGCGCGCTGGTGCTGCACGAGGCCGTCGCCGAAGCGGCAGTGGTCGGTTTCCCGCACGATATCAAGGGCCAGGGCATCTATGCCTATGTCACCCTGGTCAAGGACGTCGAGCCCACCGAGGAACTGCGCAAGGAGCTCGTAACGTTGGTGCGATCTGAGATCGGACCCATCGCCACGCCCGATGTCATCCAATGGGCACCGGGCCTGCCCAAGACTCGCTCGGGCAAGATCATGCGCCGCATCCTGCGCAAGATCGCGGCCAACGAGGTCGACAGCCTCGGCGACACCAGCACGCTCGCCGATCCGTCGGTGGTCGAGGACCTCCTTGCAAACCGCGCCCACCAGTAGCTCCACGGAGCGCTCCGAGGAGGCCGCGCCTTCGCGCGCGGCCGACGTCGGACGCATCGTCACCTCCTCGTTTCGTCCCGCCTGGTGGCTGCCGGGACCGCACCTGCAGACCCTGTGGCCGAGCCTGATACGGCCACGTCCGCAGCCGGCGCTTCGGCGCGAACGCCTGGAACTGCCCGACGGCGACTTCCTGGATCTGGACTGGACGCCGGGCACGAGTGGCCCCTTGGTACTGGTGCTTCACGGTCTGGAGGGGTCCGTGCACTCGCACTACGCCGCGGGCATCATGCGCGCCCTGCACGCCCGCGGTCTGCGCGCGGTGTTGATGCACTTTCGCGGCTGCAGCGGCGAACCCAACCGCCTGGCGCGCAGTTATCACTCGGGCGAAACGGGCGACGTCAACCACGTCGCGACCGAGCTGCGGCGGCGCCATCCGGACATACCGTTGGCGGGAGTGGGCTATTCGCTCGGGGGCAACGTACTGTTGAAATGGCTGGGCGAGACCGGCGGCGACAATCCCCTAGCGCAGGCCGTCGCTGTCTCGGTCCCCTTGCGCCTGGACCGCGCCGCTGACCGTCTGGAGCAGGGCGCCTCCCGGTTGTATCAGGCCTATCTGCTGCGCAGCCTGCGCCGCTCCGTAGGCCGCAAATTCCGCAGCCGCGAGCTCAGTGCACCGCTCGCCCTGCACGAACTGCGCCGCCTGCGCACATTTCGCGCCTTCGACAACGCCGTCACGGCACCGCTGCACGGCTTTCGCGATGCACACGACTATTACGCCCGCTCGAGCAGCCGCCCCTTCCTGGGAGACATCCAGGTGCCGACTTTGATTCTGCAGGCCGAGGACGACCCTTTTCTTACACGCGATGCACTGCCCGACGAGCAGGAATTGGCACCGGCCGTCACCCTCGAACTGTCACCGCGCGGGGGCCATGTGGGTTTCGTCACCGGACGCTGGCCCTGGCGGCCCCGTTACTGGCTCGAAGAGCGCATCGTCGAACAGTTGCATCCGCTGATGCGAACCGGACTCAGCGCCGCGACTTGAGACTGGCCTCGATGAGCGGCCCCCAGCCGCTGTCCCCCACCCGCGCCTGCAGTCGTTGCAGAATGTCCGATGCCGTGGGACGCGTCACGCGCCGGATATCGAACGAGCCGTTGCCGAATCGTTTTGAGTCGACGTCGGTGATTTGGAAGGCGCCCGCGAACAGCACCTGATCCTTGCCCACGTGGATCAGTGCCCGCTGCAGCGAGCCCTTGGTGTAGTTTACCCAATAGGTGCGAGTGCGATCGGTAAAGCCGGCCAGGTAATAATCGCCGGGCTGGAGATTGGCGAAGGCAAAGTCACCGTTGCGGTACACCGTGGCCCGCGGCATGTTCAACGTACCGATATAGGCCCGGCCCATCTCATACAGGTACACGTGCGTGAGGCGCTGGGGCACCGTAATGTGCCCGAACACCAAGCCTGTGCCCGCATCGCGCGACGGCACACCCGGGGCCGCGCAGCCGGCCAGACCGAGCGCCGCCGCGCAGAGCACCACGAGTCGCGCCCAGCGGCGCGCGAGAAGAAAATCCAATCTTGCCATGTAGACCACTCTGGAAGCTCACCCCGAACGCCACTTCGCCGCCGGGTGTCAGGGAAGTATCCCACAGCGCCATCGCCGACAGCAAAAAGGGGCCCGAAGGCCCCTTTTCGACGATACGCCTTGCGCGCTTGCGACAGCCGCTCAGGTCCCGACCGCCTTCATGCTAAGGCGAATGCGGCCCTGCTTGTCGATCTCCAGGACCTTGACCTTGACCAGGTCGCCCTCGGAAAGCTTGTCGCTGACGTTGGCGACGCGCTCCTCGGAGATCTGCGAGATGTGCACCAGCCCGTCCTTGCCGGGCAGGATGGTCACAAAGGCGCCGAAATCCATCAGCTTGGCGACGCGGCCCTCGTAGACCTTGCCCACTTCGACATCGGCGGTGATCTGCTCGATGCGGCGGCGCGCCTCCTCGCCGGCGGCCTGGTCGACCGAGGCGACCTTGACGGAGCCGTCGTCGGTGATATCCACGCTGGCTCCCGTCTCCTCGGTAATGGCTCGGATGGTGGCACCGCCCTTGCCGATGACGTCGCGAATCTTTTCCGGGTCGATCTTGAAGGTGATGTAACGCGGAGCGTAGCTCGACATCTCGGTACGCGGCGTGGAGATGACCTCGTTCATCTTGGACAGGATGTGCATACGCCCATCCTTGGCCTGCGACAGGGCCTTTTCCATGATCTCGCGGGTAATGCCCTCGATCTTGATGTCCATCTGCAGGGCGGTCACGCCCGAATCGCTGCCCGCGACCTTGAAGTCCATGTCGCCGAGGTGGTCCTCGTCGCCCATGATGTCGGACAGGACGGCGAACTGATCGCCCTCCTTGACCAGACCCATGGCGATGCCGGCCACCGGCGTCTTGACGGGCACGCCGGCGTCCATCAGCGACAGGCAGGTGCCGCAGACCGAGGCCATGGAGCTCGAGCCGTTGGACTCGGTGATCTCGGAGACGACGCGGATGCTGTAGGGGAAGCCGTCGGGATCGGGCATCACCGCGGCCACGCCGCGCTTGGCCAGACGGCCGTGGCCGATCTCGCGGCGCTTGGGGCTGCCGACCATGCCGGTCTCGCCGACACAGTACGGCGGGAAGTTGTAGTGCAGCATGAAGGGCTCGCGGCGCTCGCCCTCGATGGCGTCGATGACCTGCGCGTCGCGGGCCGTGCCCAGCGTGGTGATGACCAGCGCCTGGGTCTCGCCGCGGGTGAACAGGGCCGAGCCGTGGGTGCGCGGCAGCACGCCGACGCGCACGCTGATGGGCCGCACCGAGCTCTGATCCCGCCCGTCGATGCGCGGCTCGCCGGCAATGATACGCCCGCGCACAATGCGTTTTTCCAGCTTCTCGATGGCGCCGCGGACCTCTTCGGCGCCGTATTGACCATCCTCGCCGGTCAGCTTGGCCATGATATCGGCGCGGACCTCGTCCAGGCGCGCATACCGGGACTGCTTCTGAGTAATCGTGTAGGCCTCGGCGATGGCGGCCTCGCCGGCGGCGGCCACGGCGGATTCCAACGACTCGTCCTTGGCCGGCGCCTGCCAGTCCCAGGACTGGACGTTGGCCTCTTTGACCAGGGCGTTGATATTGTCGATGACCAGCTGCATCTGCTCGTGGCCGTACATCACGGCGCCGAGCATCACGTCCTCGGGCAGCTCCTTGGCCTCGGACTCGACCATCAGGACCGCGCTCTGGGTGCCGGCGACCACGAGGTCGAGCTGGGAGTCCTTGAGCTGCGAGAGGGTCGGGTTGAGCACATACTCACCGTTGCTGTAACCGACGCGCGCCGCGCCGATCGGGCCGTTGAAGGGCGCGCCGGACAGGGCCAGGGCAGCCGAGGCACCGATCATTGCCGGGATGTCCGGATCGATTTCGGGGTTCAGCGAGATAACGGTGGCGACGACTTGGGCTTCGTTGGTGAAGCCCTTGGGGAACAGCGGGCGGATCGGGCGATCGATGAGGCG
>Ga0102944_1000103_pt1 | contig 68202 bp, 71 predicted proteins | sample SalPonD_shore_MG_FD_78172 | JGI IMG/M metagenome (GOLD analysis project Ga0102944, IMG submission 78172) | Salt pond soil microbial communities from South San Francisco under conditions of wetland restoration - Salt Pond MetaG... | ecosystem: Environmental > Aquatic > Marine > Intertidal zone >... | reverse complement strand
GCCGCCCTGGTCTACGGCGCCCTCACGACCAACGAGGTCGTCGCCGTGGCCGACGCGACCACCGCCGAGTGCGTGAAGGTGTTCGAAGGGGCCTACCGCGACGTCAACATCGCCCTCGCCAACGAGCTCGCCCGGCTGGCGCCGGCCATCGGGGCGGACGTGCTCGAGGCCATCGAGGCGGCGAACACCCAGCCCTACTGTCACCTCCACGCCCCGGGCATCGGCGTGGGGGGGCACTGCATCCCCTACTACCCGCAGTTCCTCATCGGGGAGTACGGGGTCGGGACGCCGCTGCTCGAGGCGGCCCGGGCGGTGAACGACGGGATGCCGGCCTACGCCGTCGAGCAGCTCGCGGACCGCCTGGCGACGGTCGGCGTCGAGCCGGCCGACGCGACCGTGCTGGTCCTGGGGGTGACCTACCGGCCCGGCATCCCGGAGACGCGCCACACCCCGGCGGTCCCGCTGGTCGCGGCCCTCCGGGAACGGGGCTGTGCCGTCCTCGTCGCCGACCCGGTGGTCGAGGCCGCCTCCGGGCTCGAGGCCATCGAGGCGCTCGACGGCTTCGACGACCCGGCGGTGACGGCCGTCGCGACCGACGCCATCGAATCGACCGACCCGGACGCCGTCGTGCTCGTCACGGCCCACCCGGCCTTCGAGGCCATCGACTGGACCGCCTTCGACGAACTGGTCGTCGTCGACGGGCGGGCGGCGCTCCGCCTCGAGGGGACGAACCACCTCGCCTACACCATCGGGCGGGGCTGAGCATGTACGAGGACTCCACCGTCGGCGTCGTCGTGCCGGCCCACAACGAGGAGGGGCTGGTGGGGACCGTCATCGACACCCTCCCGTCCTTCGTCGACCGGGCGTACGTCGTCGACGACCGCTCGACCGACGGGACGTGGGCCGAGATCCAGCGCCACGTCGAACGACTCAACGCCCCGCGTCGCGAGCGGGCCCTGGCCGACGGGGGCGCGGGCCGCCAGCCGTTGATCGTGCCCATCCGCCACGAGACAAACCGGGGTCGCGGCGGCGCGGTGAAGACCGGCTACCGCGCGGCGCTCGACGACGGGCTCGACGTCGTCGCGGTCCTCGACGGCGACGGCCAGATGGACCCGGCCATCCTCGACCGGTTCGTCGCGCCCGTCGCGTCGGGGGCGGTGGACTACGCCAAGGGGAACCGGCTCGTCAGGCGCGACTTCCGGCGGGGGATGTCCCGATGGCGGTTCGTCGGGAACGGCCTGCTCACCTACCTGACGAAGGTCGCGAGCGGCTACTGGCGGATGACGGACTCCCAGAACGGGTACACGGCCATCTCGGCCCGGACGCTCCGCCGGCTCGACGTCGACCGCCTCTACGAGGGCTACGGCTTCCTGAACGACATCCTGGTTAAGCTGAACGCCATCGAGGCCCGGGTGGCCGACGTCACCATGCCCGCCCGGTACGGCGACGAGCGCAGCGGCATCCGGTACACGACCTTCATCCCCCGGGTGTCGGGCCTGCTGCTCCGGGACTTCCTCTGGCGGCTGAAGGTCCGCTACCTGGTCCAGGACTTCCACCCGCTCGTCCAGCTGTACGCCCTCGCCGGCGCCAGCGTGGTGGCCTCCGTCGTCATGCTGGGCTGGCTGGTCGTCGGCACGCGGCCGACGGCCGTCGAGGTCGCCATGGCGTTCCTGCTCTTCGTCGTGGGCGCCATCAGCGCCTCGCTGGCCATGGCCTTCGACCGCGAGCACAACGTCGGGCTCGAACGGCAGCTCGCCGAACCGCCGAGCGCCGCCCGGGTCTCGACCGGCGCGGTCGAGCGGAGCGACGGCGAGGTCCTCGCCGCGACCGACCGTTCGACCTGAGCCAGCCCTCAGTCGCCGTCACCGTCGCCACAATCGGTCCCTAACAAAGGCCCCGGTGGGAGTAGGCGCGTTCCGAATACCGTGTCCGGCGTCGTCGAGCCGTCGAGGGCCGCCAACCGCGAGGCGACGCGCCGTCCTCCGTCGCGGGGAAGACGTCCGCCAAGGATCGGGGTGGCGCGCGGTCGATGAAGGTCCTCACCGTCGTCGGGGCGCGGCCGCAGTTCGTCAAGGCCTTCCCGGTGTCGCGTCGCCTCCGCCGCGACCACGAGGAGGTCCTCGTCCACACGGGCCAGCACTACGACGAGCAGCTGTCGGCCGTCTTCTTCGACGAGCTCGACATCCCCGAGCCGGACCACCACCTCGGCGTCGGCTCGGGCAGCCACGCCGCCCAGACCGCGGCGATGATGACCGGCCTCGAGCCGCTCGTCGAGTCGGAGGCGCCGGACGTCGTCCTCGTCTACGGCGACACCAACTCGACGCTCGCGGCCGCGCTCGTGGCCGCCAAGGCCCCGACGCGGCTCGCCCACGTCGAGGCCGGCCTGCGGAGCTTCAACCGGTCGATGCCGGAGGAGACGAACCGGGTCGTCACCGACCACGTCGCCGACCTGCTGTTCGCCCCGAGCCAGGTCGCGGCCGGCCACCTGCACGACGAGGGGCTCGACGACGGCGTCGTGGTCACCGGCGACGTGATGTACGACGCGGTGCTCGCCGTCCGCGAGCGGAGCCGGGCCCGGTCGACGGTCCTCGAGCGACTCGACCTCGAGCCCGGGGGGTACGTCCTCGCCACGGTGCACCGGGCGGGGAACACGGACGACCGCGAGCGGCTGGCGGCCATCGTGGCCGGCCTCGAAGCCTCGCCCCGGCCGGTCGTCCTCCCCGCTCACCCGCGGACGGTGCGGGCGCTCGAGGCGGCCGGGCTCCGGGACCGGGCACGGTCGGCGTTCCGGCTCGTCGAGCCGGTCGGGTACCTCGACTTCGTCCGGCTCCTGGCGGCCGCCGAGCGCGTCGCGACGGACTCCGGCGGGGTCCAGAAGGAGGCGTTCTTCCTCGACACGCCGTGCGTCACCCTCCGCGACGAGACGGAGTGGGTCGAGACGGTCGCGGCCGGCTGGAACGTCCTCGTCGGGGCCGACGCCGACCGCATCGCGACGGCGCTGGCGGCCGAGCGCGACCGGCCGCCCAAGCCCCAGCCCTACGGCGACGGAACGGCCGCCGAGCGCATCGTCGAGGCGCTAGGGCGGCGGGTGGCGGTGGTCCCGTGAGTGGGACAGACCCGTCGACGGCCGCCGACGGTCAGCGTCCGGCCGCCGGTTCGACCGTCGACGACCCGACCTTCGCCCTCTGCCTGACCCACGACGTGGACCGTCCCTACAAGACCCCCACCCACGCGCTCGCCGGCGCCCTCGAAGGTCGAGCGCGGTACCACCTCGGGACGCTCCGCCGGCCGGACAACCCCTACTGGACCTTCCCGGACCTCATGGACCTCGAGTCGTCCCTCGGCGTCCGGTCGGCGTTCTACCTGCTCAACGAGCCGAACCTGCTCGTCGAGCGGCCGATGCACGAGTGGGTCGAGCCGGCCGCCTGGGTCCAGCACCACTTCCGGTACGACGTCCGGTCGCCCGACATCGCCCGCCTCGTCGGGGCGCTCGACGCCGGCGGCTGGGAGGTCGGCCTCCACGGTTCCTACCACACGGACCGCGATCAAGACCGGCTGGCCCACGAGCTCACCGTGCTCGAGAGCGTCCTGGGTCACCCGGTCGTCGGCGGCCGGCAGCACTACCTCCGGCTGTCCATCCCCGAGACCTGGGCGTCCCACCGACGGCTGGGGCTGCGCTACGATGCCAGCCTCGGCTCGAGCCGCGAGGTCGGCTTCCGGGACGGGTACCGGCCGCTCGCCCCGTTCGACGACGCCTTCCTGGTCTTCCCGCTGACGCTGATGGAGGTGGCCCTCGAGGGGGTCGCCGACACGCTCGCGGGACGGTGGGCCGCCTGCGAGTCGCTGCTCGAGGAGGCGGCGGCGAACCGCGCCGTCATGACCGTCCTCTGGCACCCCCGGTTCTTCAACGAGGCCGAGTTCCCGGGCTACCGACGGCTCTACCGGCGGCTCGTCGAGCGCGCCCTCGAGCTTGGGGCGTGGGTCGGACCGCCGGCCGAGTGCTGCGCCCTGCTGGACGACGGGGTCTTCGACTCGTCCCCGCTCGAGCTGGTGACGCCGAGCGGGGACGGCGTCGCGGCCCGTCGCTGAGCCCGGTCGGTCGTCCCGCGGCCCGCCGCCGCGGCGACGCTCAGGGCTCGGGCCGGAACTGCCCCGTGTTCGACGGGACCCGACGCTCGGGATCCGTCGGGCGCGACAGCGACGGGAGCCGGTCGAGGTGCTCGTGGTCCGCGGCCACCTGGAGCAGCAGCTGCGTCAGGTCGACCGTGTCGGCGACGAAGGCGTCGCGTCGACGCGCCCAGGTCTCCGCCCGGTCGTCGTCGGCGAGCAGGGTCGTCACGGCGTCGAGCACCTCGTCGAACGCGCGGACGTTCTCGACCAGGCCGGCCGCCTCGAGCGAGAGGAAGTTGCCCATGTCGTCCGCCCCGACGAACGAGTTCGATCGGACGGCGGGCGTGCCGAGGAGCGCCGCCTCCGTCACCATCGTCTGGGTGTCGGCGACGAGGAGCTCGGCCCCGGCGAGGGCGTCGTGGATGAGGGCCGGGTGGAGGTCGTACCGCCGGGCCGGCAGGTCATCGAGGTCCATCCGCCCCGCCTCGTCGGAGACGAAGGTGGTCACCGACTCGGCGAGCGTCTCGAGCAGCGTCCGCCGCTGGGCGCGGGTGAACCCCCGTTTGCCGAAGTCGTGGTGGCCGGCGAAGGAGTTGAATCGGACGATGGCGAACGGCTCGTCGGCGTCCAGCCCCAGCGCCTCGTGGACGTCGACCTGCGGTCGGAAGACGGCCGGGTGGAGGTAGGCGCTCTCCTTGAACCCCCGGAACACGAAGTGCTTGGGCCCGAGGTGGCGTCGGTAGGCCTCGGGGGTGAGGATGGCGGTCACGAACGGCCGGGAGAGCGTGCCGTCGAGGGTCGGCTCGGAGTCGGTCACCAGCACCGTCGGCGTCCGCGTGACCGCCCCGGCGAGCGCGGCGTAGGGGCCGATGCCGAAGACGAGGTCGGGGTCGACGCGCCGGGCCTCGCGGACGATGCGGGCGGCCCAGACCGGCAGCCGCCGGACGAGCGACCGCTTGCCCGACCCGAGCCGGCCGTACAGCCGGTACGGCAGGTCGTACCAGTCGAGGAGGGCCGTCGAGCACTCGTCCTCGCGGGCGAGGATGGTGACCTCGTCGCCACGGTCGAGCAGCTCGGCGACGGCGTTCCGATAGAGGTGGACGTGGGCCGGCGTGTTGGTGAAGAAGAGGTAGTGCATCGAGGCGGGCGTCTCGTCCGGGCGTAGACGGTGGGTGGCCTTTGTTAGAGGCTGTGGGACCGCCGACGGTGGCCTGTAAGCCGGTCTTACCCGGCAATCCGCGGGCTTGCAGCGGCTTCGGCGAGGCCGCCAGGGACGACCCGCGACGAGCGATTCCGTGGGTAGGGGCCGCATTACAAATCGGCTCGCGCCGCACGATTCACGGTGACCCGGTGGCCCGCCAATGACGAACGTTCCGAGCCGGCCCTCGACCGACCGGTCGGCCGACAGGACCGACCGGTACCGCACCGTCCTCGACGACACGCTCGCGTACGCCCGGGTGCGTGACTACACCGGCTGGGACTACTGCGACGGGATGAGCAGCCGGTTCCGGCGGCTGCTGCCGTTCGACAACAAGTGGGTCAACCTGGCCTTCCAGGAGCCCATCAAGCGCGCGCCCGTCAACCTCCGGCCGCTGTTCCTGGTCGAACGGCGGCGGAACTTCAAGGGCGCGGCGCTGTTCGCCATGGCGAACCTGCAGGCTCACCGGCTGGCCGAGGTGAGCCGTTCGGCCGAGGGGGCGACGGCCACCGCCACCGACCGGGCGACGGCCACCGCCACCGACCGGGCGGCAGCGACCGCCGTCGACCACGAGGCCGAGGCCCGGCGGCTGCTGGACTGGCTGGTCGCGAACCGGTGCGTCGGCTACCACGGCTTCTGCGTGGGCCACAATCACGTGATCCAGCAGCTGGATTACCAGAAACGGCCCGGTCAGCCGGGCATCGTCGCGACCTCGTTCGCCGTCAAGGCGCTGCTCGCCGGCGCCTCGCTCGACCCGACCTACGCCGACCTGGCCGCCACTTCCGAGGACTTCGTCGTCCACGACCTCGACTACCGCCCCGTCGACGGCGGCGCGACCATCAAGTACCACCAGCAGCAGTCCGACGACTACTACACCGTGAACGCGGGCGCCCTCGGGGCCCGGCTGTTCCTCGACCTCTACGCCCGCGACGGGGGCGAGGACCGGCTCGACCGCGCGACGGCCATCCTCGACTTCATCGCCGACCACCAGCACGCCATCGGCGGGTGGACCTACCGGCTGCCGCCCGAGGCCTCCCACCTCTCGATGGACAACCACCACAACGGGTTCATCGCCGAGAGCCTGCTGCGCTACCGCGCGGTGACCGGGTCGGCCCGGTACGACGACACCATCGACCGGGCGCTCGCGTTCCACCGGCACGTGCTCTTCGACGACGACGGCGCGCCCAACTGGGACGAGACCTCGACCTACCCGCGGGACGTCCACGCCGCCGCCCAGGGCGTCGTCGTGTTCACGATGGCGGGGAACCCGGAGTTCGCCCGACGCATCATCGACTGGACGCTGGGCCACCTCTACGCGGGGGACGGGCGGTTCTACTACCGACGGGAGCGGTTCTACACGAATCGGACGACGCTGATGCGGTGGTGCGAGGCCTGGATGGCGTACGCGATCTCGTACTACCTGGTCGCCACGACGGCGCCCGCGGCGGGCGTCGTCGAACGACCGTTCAGTCAGGTGGTGACTGAAGGTTCAGTCGACGATTGACCGGCCCCCTGGCCGGTCGCTCGCCGCTTCAGCCGAGCGTCGACGGGTCGACCGCCGAGCCGTTCAGGCTGACGGTGAGCGGGCCGTCGGCGGACCAGGCCGTGACGTCGCCGGAGAAGGCGTAGGTGTCGTGGCCGCCGTTGACCGCTCCGGTCACCGTGCTCCCGGAGACGGTGTCCTCGCCCGGGTCGTCGATCTGGTTGACGAAGCCGCTGACGGTGAACGAGTAGCCGACGAGGTTCCCGGAGCTGCCGCCGGAGACGTCGATGGTGTTCGACAGCAGCGGCGACCCGTCCACCTTGACGACGGCGGTGCCGTCGAGCTGGAGGGCCGTGAGCGACCCGGTGAAGGTGTAGCCGTCGGTGCCGCCGTTGACGAAGCCGGTGGCGGTGCTCCCGGAGATGGTGTCGCCGGTCCCGATGGTTCCGAGGGTGGCGTCCTCGGCGAGGTCGCCGCTGACGGTGAAGGTGTAGTCGGTCTGGGTGGCGTTCGACCCGTCGACCTGGAGGGTGTGCTGCGTCGCCGACGAGGACGACGAGGACGAGCTGCTCCCGTACGACGTGGGGTCGACGACCGACCCGTCGACCTTCACGACCGCGTCGCCGTCGACCTGCATGTCGGTGATGGACCCCGAGAACGAGTAGCCGTCGGTGCCGCCGTTGACGAAGCCGGTGGCGGTGCTCCCGGAGATGGTGTCGCCCGTCCCGAGCGAGCCGAGGGCGGCGTCCTCAGCGAGGTCGCCGCTGACGGTGAAGGTGTAGTCGGTCCGGGAGGCGTTCGTCCCGTCGACCTGGAGCGTGTGGTCCAGCGTCGTCGAGCTGCTGGACGAGGAGGTGCTGGTCGTCCCCGAGGCCCCGGGGAGCTCGGGTGGCATCTGCCGCTGCCCGAGCGCGGCCATCTTGGGGGATAGCGGCACCCCGCCGCCCTGGATCACGGTGACCGTCGGGTTGTGGCCGAGGTTCGTGAAGTTGACGTGGGCGTTGCTGGTCGTCTGTTTCAGCGTCGGCACGTTCGAGTTGACGTTGCAGTTCGAGGCGTCGAGGTCGGCCTCGGAGCCGTGTGACCGCCCGGAGATGTAGCGGGCGCAGAAGGCGCCGCCCGGGTTGACGTCGTTCGGCGAGACGTAGAACGACGAGTTCTCGACGTTCTGGTTCGGGAAGTGCTTGCCCCAGATCCCCCGCGCGTTCTGGTCGTTGAAGTACGGGTAGGTGCCCCGGAGGCCCTTCGGGTCGTCGACCACGCCGACGCAGTTGCGGACGTACGAGCCCGGCGCGCCGATGCGGAACTGGCTCACGGTGTTGTCGCGGTGGTAGCAGTTCTCGAGCGTCGTCGTGCCGTTCTGCCCGCTGTCCTTCCCGACGGCGCTGGCGTAGCAGGCGTTGTTGCCGAAGCCCTCGATGTAGGTGTGGCGGACGTCGATCTGGCCGGCGTGGGAGGCGCGGATGTAGATGCCGCCGAGGCTCGTCGCGGACTGGCCGTCACGGGCCTTCCCGTTCATCCACACGTTCTCGATGAGGCCGTGGCCGCCGGACGGGCACGACACCTGGAACTGGAACTCCTTGGTACCGTACTTGCCGACGCCGACGAACCCGACGTTCTTGACCGTCCACCCGGACTTGTTCCGCGCCCGGATGGTCAGCCGTGCGCCGGAGGCCGACTGGTCGATGAGGATGTTGGAGAGGGTCTCCCCGTCCGAGAGGTCGTAGGTCTGCTGGTCGGTGACCGTCCAGATGTCGTAGCCGGGGCCCGACGAGACCGAGACGGCGGCCGCCGAGCCAGCCGTCGCCGCCGTGCCGAGGGCGCCGAAGGCCAGCACGCCGGAGGCCTTGAGGAGGGACCGGCGGTCGAGGGACCGCCAGCGGTGGTCGGCGCCACTCCGGTCGCTGGCCCCGCCGGGATCGGCGCGGCCGGCGGCTGGGAGGCGGTTCGTTGCAGGTTCGTCCGGACCGTTAGGGCGGACCATACTCGGGTAGGGTGAAGTTAGCTATATGAGCGTACCTACCACCAGCATACGTCGTATTGTCGGTTAGCCCTCCGTCGATACCGGGTTGCGGACCAGCTGGTTACCAGGTGGTTGACCGATGGTGCCGATACCGTTCTCGACGCGGTCGATGTGGCCCGTTCCAGGCCGACGAATCGCCCGTACGTGGGCTCCTCGGCCGCTGAGAACGCGTTATGTGGCCCCTACCGCGCGCGACGGACGCGACGCCGGAAGTTGGCGTGGTGCGGACAGGTGGCGGGCGAGAACCGACGGTCCGGAGGACGGTCGGTCGGGCCGCAGGCGACAGGCGGTGGGCGGGCGTGCGGAGGGCAGGAGCGTCAGGAGGACAGACAGGCGTGCGGCGGGCAGGAGGTGCGTCGGTGGAGAGGGGTGTGGCGACGGACCACAGGAGCGTCGGAGGGCCGGTCGTCGGGGGACGGCGCCGGTGTGATGGTGCGTCGCCGGCGCCAGGGGAGGGTACCGGTAGCGTCTGGCGACGGGGCCCCGCCGTCGACGTCCGGACGGTCCGGCCGACTACGCCGTCGTGCTCGCCGGGTCCGTCGGGAGCTCGGGTGGCATCTGCCGCTGCCCGAGCGCGGCCATCTTGGGGGAGAGCGGCACCCCGCCGCCCTGGATCACGTTGACCGTCGGGTCGTGGCCGAGGTTGGTGAAGCTGACGTGGGCGTTGCTGGTCGTCTGGGTGAGGGTGGGCGCGTTCGCGTTGACGCGGCAGTTGGAGGCGTCGAGGTCGGCATCGGAGCCGTGCGAGCGCCCGGAGATGTAGCGGGCGCAGAAGGCCCCGCCGGGGTTGACGTCGTTCGGCGAGACGTAGAACGACGAGTTCTCGACGTTCTGGTTCGGGAAGTGCTTGCCCCAGATCCCCCGCGCATTCTGGTCGTTGAAGTACGGGTAGGTGCCCCGGCGACCCTTCGGGTCGTCGACCACGCCGACGCAGTTGCGGACCCGGTCACCCGGCGCGCCGATGCGGAACTGGCTCACGGTGTTGTCTCGGTGGTAGCAGTTCTCGAGGGTCGTCGTGCCGTTCCGCCCCCCGTCCTTCCCGACGGCGCTGGCGTAGCAGGCGTTGTTGCCGAAGCCCTCGATGTAGGTGTGGCGGACGTCGAGGTGCCCCGCGTGGGACGACCGGACGTAGATGCCGCCGAGGCTCGTCGCGGACTGGCCGCCGCGGGCCTTCCCGTTCATCCATACGTCCTCGATGCGGCCGCTGGCGCCGGACGGGCACGACACCTGGAACTGGAACTCCTTGTCGCCGTACTGGCCCACGCCGACGAACCCGACGTTCTTGACCGTCCACCCGGACGTGTTCCGCGCGCGGATGGTCAGCCGGGCGCCCGGGGCGGACTGGTCGACGAGGACGTTCGAGAGGGTCTCGCCGTCGGACAGGTCGTAGGTCTGCTGGTCGGTGACCGTCCAGACCTCGTAGCCGGGGCCCGACGACCGGTCGATGCGGGCGCTGGCGACGCCCGCGAGGCCGGCCACGCCCATCCCGCCCACGGCGAGGGCGCCGAACCGTCTGAGCACGCCACGTCGACCGAGCCGAGCGCTCAGCCATCGCCCCTCGGTTCCACCGTCGGTCGGGCGGTACCCATCGGTTACCCCGACCGCCGGACGACCGTCTAGGGCTCTATCGTCGCGCCGTCCCGGACCGGTCCGATCCGAACCCCCGCCGGCGGTCGGCGCGGTCTGGTCGGTCCCGGGATGGCGACTCCTGCTCGCGTCAGTCGGCTGGTTATGCCGAACCATACGCGAGTAGGATGCCGTTGTCTATATGGTCCTGTTCACCAGGAACCGGGGTATACCTCCGTCGTGGCGACCGGAATCGCGGGCTTGGTGGTCCTTTGCTGACGGCGTGCCGACGACTCTCCCCCGAGCGGGTTCGGCGCCGGCTCCGCTGGCGGCCGCCGTGTGGCCGTCGCTACCGCTCGTAGCTCGAGGCCGTCCGTCGGAAAGGGCCCGGTTACCGGTTCGGTAACGGCCGGTTACTCGCCGGTCGCGCGCCCGAGACCCGTGCCCGTCGCCGGTCCGTTCGGCGCGTCGGAGCCGGGTGGGGCGGACCGGGTCGGCGGTCGGTCAGCCGCCCGCCGTCGTCGTCTCGACCGGGACGAAGGCCCCGTAGAGGTCGTCCCCGTTGACCTTGGTGATGGCCAGCTCCATGGACGGGTCCACCTGGCCGACGATGTCGGCTACGTTGTAACAGCGGCCGACCCGGGTGTCCGTGGCCTTGTCGACGGCCGTCAGGCGCTTCACCGGCCCCTTGAAGCCCGTCTGGACGGCGACGTCCGGCCCGATGCACAGCTCGTCGAGCGAGGCGTCCGCCCCGTCCAGCCCCACGAGGATGGGATAGCGGCTCGTCGACAGGGTGCCCCCCTCGATGGAGACGCCCGGCGACCGGAACAGCTGGATACCGTCGCGGTTGGCTCCCTGTGGCTCGATCTGGCAGTCACGCAGCACGGAGTTCGGGGCGTCGACGAGCAGGACCGACGAGCCGCCCGCCGCGGTCCCGGTGACGGTGACGCCGTCGAGGTAGACCCAGTGGGGCGGCTTCGAAGGCGAGTTCCGGCCCTGCTGGCCGAGCAGCACCCGGTGGACGGCGGGGGTGTCGTCCACGTCGACCTGGATGTGGGTGTTCCGGACCGTCACGGTCCGTCCCGTCGGCTCGACGACGATGCCGCCCTTGCTCAGCGAGGTGTCGAGGAGGCGGATGTCGCAGTCGCGAACCTCGACGCCGGCGGGCTTGTTGAAGGGGCCCTGTTCGATCATCACCCCGCGGGTGTTGAAGGACGAATTCATGCTCGTCCGCGGGCCGGTGTACCGTCTGAGGTCGATGATGATGGTCGCGCCCTGGACGTAGCTCCCCTTCCCGGAGATGCGTATCTGGGAGACGTTGTTGTTCCGGAAGAGCCCGCCCACGACCTGGACCCGCCCGGGGTTCCGGCTGGCGTACATCCCGTTGTTGCCGAACTCCTCGAAGTGGCAGTCGAGCACCCGGATGGTGCCCCGGTGCTGGGGGCCGATCCAGATCCCGCCGCGGCCGTTGCCACCCTTGTACTCCCCGATGGCCGAGCCGTGCTTGGCGACGACGTTCCGCACGACGCCGACGGTTCCGGCGTTCTTGACCGCGAGGAACAGCGCGAAGGGGACCTCCGGGTTGGGGTGGTTCCCGCGACCGATGAACTCGACGTCCTCGACCCGGAACGTCCGGTCGACGATGAACCGCAGTCCCGCCGTCGTGTCCGGCGCCCCGAGGTCGAGGTCGATGCCCGTGAAGACGACGTCGCCCAGGTTCGAGACGTTGAGCAGCTTGTCGTCGAAGCCCTCGGGCGGGATGAACCGCACGTCCCCCCGGCCGGTGAAGCCGATGGTGTCGATGTCGTGGACCTCGAGGTTGTGGGCGAACCGGTAGCTCCCCGCGGGGAAGGAGAAGAGCGTGTCCGTCCCGACGGCCGCCTGGAGCCGCGCGTCGCACGGCTCGTTCCCGGACGGGTCGCAGCCCAGGTCGGCGACCGCGTCGATGACGCGGGAGAACCCGTAGTGGTCAGGCGTGGGGGACCGCTTCGTGGTGGTACCCGCGCCCGTCTGCCCGGGAGTGCCCGTCCCGGTCGTCCCGGCCGGGCTGGGGGTCGTCGTCGGGGACGGGCCGGGCCGGCCGCCGCAGCCGGCCAGCGCCGCCGAGCTCCCGATGAGGGCGAGATACGCTCGTCTCCGCAGCGTCCGTTCGTCCGACACGGTTGGCGGACCCGAAGGAGCCGTTCAGCATTGTTAATCGCTCCCTGCGTCGACCCGTCCGATGTCGGTTCGGCGTCACGGTGGCGGTTCGACGCCCCGGTGGCGGTTCGACGTCCCGGTGGCTGGAGCGGACGCGCCACACCCCACACCCAACCCCACAACCGCCACTTCAGTTCCCGGACCCCGTCACGAACCGGAGCTGCTTCCCGCCGAGCAGGCCCGTCGCGACGGTCAGCACGAGCCAGACGCCGCCGCCGAGCGCGACGACGGCGACGAGCGAGAGCAGGCCCGTCACGTACGAGACGAGCCAGACCACCACCGCGGCCATGACCGCCGTGACGGCGGCGACCGAGGCCGTGAACCGGACGAGGTGGCCCACGTCCAGCGGGAACTCCTGGCCGACGACGACCAGCTCCACGGCCACCAGGGCGCCGAAGGTGATGACGGTCGCGAGGGCCGCGCCGGCGGCGCCCATCGTCGGGATGAGCAGGAGGTTGAGCACGACGTTGGCCAGGGCCGAGCCCAGCTCCGTCGCCGCCCGGATGCGCGCGCGACCGATGTAGTCGAGGCTGTCGTGCATCAGCTTCCCGACCGCCCGGAGGAGGACGAACGCGCCGAACACCTGCAGCACCGGCGCCGTCCCCAGGTAGGCCGGGCCGAAGACGTACCGGACGGCGGGCCGGGCGACGAGGACGATGCCGACCGAGGCGGGGAGGTAGAGCAGCAGCGCGTTCGTCAGCGTGGCCTCGAAGAGCCGCGCGGCCCGCTCGCGGTCGCCGCTCGCGACGTGCTCGCCGTAGGCCGGCGAGACCGTGAAGCCGATGGAGGTGGCCGGGGCGGTGACGAAGTCGACGACCTGCTTCGCGAGCGTGTAGAAGCCCACCGAGGCGGGGTTCAGGAACGCCCCGACCATGATGATGTCCACCCGCGTGTCGAGCGTGTGGGCCACCCGGGTCCCCGTCAGCGGGACGCTGTACCGGAGGATGCGACCGGCGAGGCCGGCCTCGACCGGCGCCGACCGGTGGGCGCGCCGGTACCAGCCGACGTAGAGGATGGCCAGCCCGACGGCCGCCGAGAGCAACGGTGCCGCGACGTAGCCCAGGAACGCCCCGAACACTCCCAGACCGGCGAGGAGGAAGACGACGACGAAGACCAGGAGGCTCGCGTTCGAGATGGCGCTCGTGAAGGCGCTCAGCCGGATGCGGTTCAGGCCCTGGAAGGCGATGGAGGCGTACGACGAGAGGGTCTTCGCCGCGACGTACACGACGCCGACGACGAGGAGCGGCTCGAGCGCCGGCTCGCCGAACAGCGAGGCGATGGGGCCGGCCAGGACGAGCAGGAGGACGCCCACGCCGGCGATGCCGACCAGGTTGTACCGGAACGTCCACGACAGGATGTGGGGGACCTGCGACGGGTCCGTCTCCCGGTACTGGGACAGGAAGCGGGCGCCGGACTTCGAGAACGGGAAGCTGACGAGCAGGGCCACGCCGAGCACCGACATCGCCAGGAACAGCAGGCCGTACTGGCTCGGCGTCAGGAAGACCCGGGTCAGGAGCAGGATGACGACGCCAGTGGCGCCCATCCGCACCCCCTCGGAGAGGAGCATCGCCCAGAAGCCGCGAGCGATCTGTCGTGATGTCGAGGGCACGAGATGACTGGCCTCCAGGCCCGGACCGACGGCGGGTGTGGCGCGCCGCGTGTCCCGGGCCTTCAGTGGCCCACCGTCCGTCGCTTCGTGGGTTTGTTATGCCGGACCTATCCGGCCGCCCCGGCCGACCCCGGGACGGCTCACCGCACGCCGAGCGACGTCGCCGGTCCCTCGCCGCCCTCGTGGGCGCGGCCGGGCGACCGATGCAGCGGCCTTCCCGCCCCCGCAGGAGCCGGAAACCGCCACATAACAAAGCCCATCTTGGGCGAGGTTCGGCCGAGCGAGTCAGGCATGTCAGGCGCGACAGCGGCGGACTATCGACCGGGAGCTGGCCATCGGAACGTGCAGAAGGCGCTACTGGCGGTCGGATTCCTGGCGCTGGCGGTGGGCATCGCGGCGGCGAACGCGAAGCCGGCGACGGGCTACGAGCTCTCCATCTATCGCGCCACGCCGCCGCTGTTCTGGGTCGGCGTAGGGATCGCCCTGGCCGCCTCGCTGTACGTCTCCTTCAGCGCGGTCGGCCGGCTCCGCGGGCTCGCCCTCGCCCTCGGAGGGACCGCCGTCTTCGCCATCGTCCTGCTGCCGCTCATCCGTGACTACGCCTTCTACGGCTCGGCCGACCCGCTCACGCACCTGGGCTGGACGCGGGACATGGTCGCCGGCACCCTGAACTCGCTGGGCCTCTTCTACCCCGGGGTCCACACGGTGGCGGCGTTCCTGGACCTGGGCGCCGGCGTCGCCCTGACCCGGTCGCTCATGCTGGCGAGCCTCGCGTTCGCGCTGGCCTTCCTCCTGTTCGTCCCGTTGACCGTCCGCGCCATCACGGGGAGCGGGACGGCGACGGCCATCGGGGCGTTCTCCGCCTTCGCCTTCCTGCCCGTGAACCACGTCGCGACCCACATGCGGACCCACCCGTACACCCAGATGCTGCTCTTCACCCCCGTGCTGCTGTTCATCCTGGTCGTCTACCTCACGAGCGACGACGGCCTCGGGCGGACCCTCGCGGTGACGCCCATCGGGGTCCTCATGGCGGCGGTCTCCATCGGCATCGTGCTCTACCACCCCCAGCAGGCCGTCAACCTGGTCCTGGTCTTCGCGGCCATCTGCGTGACCCAGTACGTCGCCCGGCGCTGGTGGCACCGGGCCGACATCGCGAGGCACCGCTCGCTCTACTTCCAGACGGTCGTGTTCGCCGTCGCGACGGCCCTCTGGATCTACCGCAAGCCGCGATTCGTCATCTCCACGGAGAACGTGTTCGCGGGCTTCGTGGGGTTCCTCGGCGGGACGACCCACGCCGGCGCCCAGCTCGGCAGCTCCGGCGCCGCCCTCACCGCCATCGGGGCGGGGCTCCCCGTGCTCTTCCTCAAGCTGTTCCTCGTGAGCGCCATCTACGTCGGCCTCGCCGCCCTGGTCGCCGGCTCCAGCGTCTTCGAGCGGTTCCGGTGGTCGGGGATGGCCGACGACGAGCGCGCCATCGTCACCTACCTGGCGGTCGGCGTCGTCGCCATCTCGCCGCTCTTCGTGGTCTACCTCCTGGGCAACATAGAGCGGCAGTACTTCCGGCACCTCGGGGCCATCATGGTCTTCGTCACGGTCCTCGGCGCCATCGGCCTCTACCACCTGGCCAGGCGGGGGACCCCCCGCCTCGGGGACGTCCTCACCCCCCGGCGACGGGCCGTGGTGGTGCTCGCGCTGGTGGTGCTGCTCCCCCTCGCCCTCGCGACCGTCTACCAGTCGCCCTACATCTACAAGGAGAGCCAGGGCATCACCCAGAGCCAGTTCGAGGGCTACGGGACGGTGTTCGACCACCACGACGTCGACGTCCAGCTCCTCGGGGTCCGCGGCGGGCCGTGGCGCTACAGCGACGCCGTCCAGGGGTTCCAGGAGAGCTCCTACTACCACGTGGGGGTCACCGGTAGCGAGATGACCCACCTGGCGAGCTCGGTCAATCGCTCCGCGGAGCTCGTGGTGACGACCTACGACCGGGAGCGCGAACTCGACGCCTACCGCGGCCTCCGCTACACCGCCGGCGACTTCGCCTCCCTCGAGACGCAGCGGAGGGTCGACCGGGTCCAGTCGAACGGCGAGGTCACGCTCTACTACACCTCGGGAAGCTGATGGGCTCCCCCCCGCGATGAAGCTCGGCGCCATCGACGGCGGACGCCTCCTCGCGGCCGAGCACCGACGCATCTTCGTCGAGTCGCCCGACGGGGAGCTCCGGCCAGCGGGCCGGCTGCCCGTCCCCCATGACGGCGTCGACGGGCTCCGGTTCCTGGGGACGACCGCCTCGCCGATGAAGCCGGCGCTCGAGCGCGTATTCGGGCGGTTCCCGACGGTGAACGCCTGGTGGGTCGACGACCGGAACCTCCTCGCGACGTCGGTTCGGTGGCTCTTCCACTCGGGCGACGGCGGCGCCACCTGGACCGTCCGCCGACGGCTCCCCGCCTCCTCCGGGCCGATGGGCGTGCTGCCGACGGCCGTCTGCCGCCACGAGGGCTCCGTCTACCTCGGGGAGTACCCGCTCGACCCCCGAACGGCCCCCCGGCTCCTCCGGTCGGACGACGGCGGGCGGACCTGGTCGACCTTCCTCGAGCTCCCGGACGTCCGGCACGTCCACGCGGTCCAGGTGGACCCGTACACCGGCGACCTCTGGGTCACCACGGGGGACACCGACCCGGCCTGTCGCCTGCTCCGGCTCCGCGACGGCTCGCTTGAGCCGGTCGGCGGCGGCAGCCAGCGGTGGCGGGCGGTCCAGCTCGCGTTCACGCCCGACGCGGTGCTCTGGGGGATGGACTGCATCTACGCCCCCTCGAACGACGTCCTCCGGCTGGACCGCGACGCGCTCGACCGTGCGGACCCCCAGCCGACGGTCGTGGGCTCGCTCCCGAGCTCGGTCTACTACGCCGAGACGGTGGCCGTCGACGACGAGCACCTGGTCGTCTGTTCGACGGCGGCCGAGATCGGGTCCGACAGCACGGCCGCGGGCCGACGCAGCCGGAGCGTCGACCGGGCGCTCGTCGTCGCCTCGTCGTCGGCGACGGGCCACTCGGCCTGGGCCACCATCGGGTCGTACCGCCGGCGGTCGCCGCCGATCACCTGGGCGAACCCGGGCGGCCGGCTCCCGGTCCCGGGGGCCTACGTCTTCCTCGCCGCCGACGACGAGCGCGGACTCTTCGTGAACCCCTACAACACCGCGGTCGACGACGGGGCCATCATCCGCATCACCACCGAGCGCCTGGCGGCCGCGGTCCACGGGGCCAGCGGACGGGCGCCCGTCGCCATCGACTGACGGTCCGGCGCGGACGCCATCGGGGGCGGACCAGGGCGGGGACCTCGACCGGACCGGTCCAAACCGGCCCGGGCTAGGGGCTCACTAACTACGGGTCGCCGGCCCGGTCTCCCGTACCATGACGGCGCAGCTCGTCGGCTCGACCGGGTCGCGAACGACCGGGAGCGGGGGACCCCGTGGGCGGTGACCTGGCGGTCGGCGTCGTCGGCGTCGGCAACATCGGCACGGTGCACCTGCAGTCGCTCCGGGCCATGGACGGCGTGGCGGTCCCTGCGGTGGCCGACCCCGTCCGGACGAACCGACAGCGGGCGCGCTCGTTGGGGGTCGCCCGGTCGTACGAGGACGCCGAGGCGATGGTCCGCGGCGAGGCGCTCGACGCCGTCGTCGTCGCAGTGCCGCCGTCACTCCACGTCGAGGTGGGCCTCCATGCCATCGACCGCGGCTGCCACGTGTTCGTCGAGAAGCCGTTCGCCACGACCCCCGACGCGGCCCGCGAGCTGGCGTCGGCGGCCGAGCGGGCCGGCGTCGCCGTGGGCGTCGACCACACGCTCCGGTACCTCCCGGAGGTCGTGCGGCTCAGGGCCGAGTACGAGACGGGTCGCATCGGCCACGTGCCGCTCGCCGTCGCCTCCCGGGTGAACAACGGGCCGTTCGAGCCGCCGCCGGTCTCGCGGCCGGTGTCGGGCTGGCAGCTCGATCCCGACCACACCGGGGGCGGCGCGCTGATGGACCTGGGCGTCCACCTGTTCGACGTCCTCGAGTCGTTCTTCGGGCCGCTCACCGTCCGGCACGCCGAGCTGGGCCGGCAGCTCGACCTCCCGTACGAGGACACCGCCTCGGTCGTGGTCCGGGCTGCGTCCGGAACCCTCGCCACGCTCAACTGCGGGTTCTTCCAGTGGGAGCGGCCGCCGGCGTTCAACCACACCCTTCGGCTCGACGGCGTGGCCGGCACCCTGGACACCGCCGACTACGCCCCGAAGCACTTCATGCGCTACGCGGCCGGCGCCGCGCTCGAGAACGTCTCGCGGCGGGCGCGGGGTCGCGAGCCCGACTACTACGGGCCGACCTACTACTACCGGGCCCACTTCCGGGCGCTCGCCGACTTCGTCGAGGCCGTCCGAGCGGGCCGGCCCCCGCCGGTTGGGGCCGCCGAGGGCGTTCGCAGCGTCGAGCTCGTCCACGAGGCCTACGCCGCGGCGGAACGGACGGACCGGCCGAGGGCGGTCACCGCGGGTGAGGCCCGATGAGCCTCGCGAGCGAGTGGGTGGCCGACGCCTCGCCCGGGGCGGTCCGCGCCGCCGTCGAGGCCCTCCTCGTCCGGGTGCCCGTCGCGTCGGCGGACCACGTCGTCCTGGTCCCGGACGCCCACTACCCGTTCCACCCGAGCACCGGGCTGGTCACGAACCCGGCGGTGGTCGAGGCCCTCGCCCGGACGCTGCTCGCCGAGGGCGCGACGGTCGACGTCGGCTTCCCGCCGTCGCCCTGGCTCGACGTGGAGCGCACGCGACGGTTCCTCGGCTACGTGGGCCTCGCCGACCGGCTGGGGCTCGACCTCCTCGACCTCGTTCCGGCCCGCGAGGCCGACCGCCGGCGGTTCGCCGTCGACGGTCAGGTCGCGACCCTCGGCGTGCCGTCCGCCCTCGTCGACGCTAACGTCGTGGTCGTCCCGTCGCTCCGCACCGACCCGCGCCAGGGCGTGGCCGGGGCGCTGGCGACCCTGGCGGCCGCGCTCGCGGACGGGGCGCCCTCGCCCGCCCAGGTCGCGGCCGCGACGTCGGCCCTCCAGCCGACCCTTGGCGTGGTCGACGCGACGTACAGCTACGCCGGCGAGCCGCGGGCCTCCGACTTCCTCCTGGCCGGGACGGACCTCCGGGAGCTCGACCGCGCCGCGGCCGTCCTGCTCTCGACCGATACGGCCGCGATTCCCGCCCTCGTCCGCTCGACGGGGACGGAACGGCCGCTCCCCAGCGTCGACGGCCCGCCCCTCTCCGCTCTCGCGGCCACGGTGGCAGACGGCCGGGCGCCCGACGTGAGCGACCCGGGCTGGCCGATGCGGGCGGGGTATCGGCTCTACGCCCGCCTCACCGGCGACGTCGTGCCGCCCCAGTTCCTCGAGGCGACCGATGGCTGAGCGGGCGGCCGTGACGGGGGCGACGGGCTTCATCGGGACGGCGCTCTGCCGCCAGCTCCGGGCGGCCGGCTGGTCGGTCACCGCCCTGCGCCGGCCGTCCTCGGACGCGTCGCGCCTGGCGGACCTCGACGTCGAGTGGGTCGTCGGCGACGTCCTCGACCCGGCGTCGGTCCGCGAGCTGGCCGACGGGGCGGACGTCGTCTTCCACCTCGCCGGCCTGGGCCTGCTCGACGCCGACCCGCAGACGGTCTGGCGGGTGAACGTGGAGGGCACCCGACGCGCGGTGGAGGCGGCCCTCGACGCGGACGCGCGACTCGTCTTCGCCGGGACGGCGGGGACGCGCCGGAGCGCGACCGTGGCCGACGAGACGGACCTCGCCCCCGCCGTCGGGGCCTATCAGGGGTCGAAGGCGGCGGGCGAGCGCCTCCTCGCGGCCGCACGCTCGCGGGGGCTGGACGCCGTCACGGTGCTCCCGACCTCGGTGTTCGGCCCCGGCGACCCGCGGTTCACGACCCGCCTGGTCACGCTCGCGACCAGCCCGCTGGGGTTCGTCTGCCTGCCGGGCGGGGTGAGCGTCGTCGACGTCCGGGACGTCGCGCGCGGGATCGTCGCCGCGGCCGAGCGCGGCGAGCGGGGCGAGGCCTACCTCCTCGGCGGCGAGAACCTCGCCTACGGCGAGATCCTCTCGACCATCGCGCGCGAGGCCGGCGGGGACCGATTCCGGGTGCAGCTCCCCCCAGCCCTCCTGCACCTCGCCGGGCGCGTCGTCGGCCCCGTCAACGCGACGCTCGGGACCCGGCTGTTCCCGGTCGACCGGGCGATGAGCCGCCTCGTCACCCGGGAGCTCTACTACTCCTCGGCGAAGGCCCGCTCGGCCCTGGGCTACACCTTCGCCCCCTTCGCCGAGGTCGCCGGCGCGGGCCTTCGCTGGTGCCGAGACGGCGACCGCCCCGCCGACGTGGCCACGTGGGCGCCGGGGACCGCGGTGGAGTCGGGCTGACCGCCCTCGAGGTCCGCGGCGGTGTCATGCTCACCGACCGGCAGGCCCGCCGTACCCGAGTTCGCTCCGTCGGAGCGGCCTCACGGCGATCCGGTCGTCACTCGTTCAGGCCAACTCCCGACAGCCGGTAAACCGGGCGCCGCGGGCCGGTCGTGGACGATAGGTGTGACCTACCCGTGGTGGATGCAGCGGCATCCCTCGCCGGGCCGCTCCGACCCGTGCGGTCGATAACCGGTCAGTAACTGGTCCGCAAGGTGGGCGAAACGTACCGCAAATCTGGTAATTCTGGGAACAACGCTTATCTCGGTACCTCGTACCTACCGGGTATGGTTAGGATAGCCGTACTCATCGTCTCGCATCCCGGGTATCCGGGCGTTCAACGGGGGCGGGCCGCGTGAGCCCGGACCCGGCCCCTCGGAGCTGGGAGGAGGTCGCCATCGACCCCGACCCGGTCACCGACCTGGGCTACGAGGCCCTCGAGCTCGACATCATCACGACCGCCACGAACAGCGAGCAGGTCATCGTGCTCCCGAAGGACGAGTCGCTGCTCAAGGACGACGCCTTCATCGTCGTCCGGGCCGCCGACGTCTACGACCTCAGCGACTGGACGTAGCGCGCGGGTGCGGACCGTCGACCGGTACGTTCGTCCTACCTACTCGACGGTGACGCTCTTCGCGAGGTGCCGCGGCTTGTCGATGTTCCGGCCCAGCTGGTTGGCCAGGTGGTAGGCGACGAGCTGGAGCTGGACGTTTGCCGGGATGCCGGCGAGCGGGGGATAGGTGTCCGGGTAGGGCAACACGTCGTCGGCGACGCGGGCCACGGCCCCGGCGGCCTCGCTCGCGACGGCGACGACGGGCGCCCCGCGGGCGCGGACCTCCTCGACGTTGTTGGCCGTCTTCCGGTCGTGCTGGCCGGAGAACACGGCGAAGACCGGGGTCCGTTCGGTGACGAGCGCGAGGGGGCCGTGCTTCAGCTGGCCGGCCGCGAACCCCTCCGCGTGCTCGTAGGTGATCTCCTTGCACTTCAGCGCCCCCTCGAGGGCCACCGAGTGGACGACGCCGCGGCCGATGAAGAAGTAGGCGTCCGCGCCCCCGTATCGGTCGCAGACCGCCGGCGCCGTCGACGTGTCGAGGACGCGCCGGACCGTCCCCGGGAGCTCACGGAGCCCCGCGAGCAGCGCGTCGGCGTCGTCGCTGGGCCGGCCGGTCACGTCGCGGACGAGCCGCTCGCCGAGGAGGACCAGCGAGGCCACCTGCGAGGAGAACGTCTTGGTCGCCGCGACGCCGATCTCGGGCCCCGCCCGGATGAGGAAGGCGTCGTCGCACGCCCGGGCCGCGGTGGAGCCCACGACGTTCGTGAGCGCCAGCGTCCGGGCGCCGCCCTCGGCCGCGCGCCGCAGGGAGGCCAGGGTGTCGGCCGTCTCGCCGCTCTGGGTGACCCCGATGACGAGCGTCGACGCGTCGACCGGGTCCGGATCGGTCGCGTACTCGCCCGCCCGGAAGACCTGGGCCGGCACGCCGCGCCGGGCCAGCAGGTGGCGGCCGTACATCGCGGCGTGGTAGGAGGTGCCGCACGCGACGAGCTGGACCGACCGCACCCCGTCGAACGAGCCCGGGGGGAACGCCGGCAGGTCGACGTCCGACCCGTCGGCCGCGAGGCGGTCGGCGATGGTCCCGGCGAGGGCTTCGGGCTGCTCGTTGATCTCCTTGAGCATGAAGTGGTCGTAGCCGGTCTTGGTCGCGTCCGCGGCCCGCCACTCGAGGGCCTCGGCCGGTCGGTGGACGGGCGCGCCGTCGAGGGTCGTGAGCCGATAGCCGTCGGCCGAGACCACCGCCACGTCGCCGTCCTCGAGGTAGACGGCCCGGTCGGCGTACTCGAGGAACGCCGTCACGTCGCTGGCGAGGTAGGTCGTCCCCTCGCGCTCCCCGAGGACCAGCGGGGAGCCCCGTCGGACCGCGAAGACCGCGTCGACGCCCGACACGAGCATCGCCAGGGCGAAGCTCCCCTCGAGAGCCTCGATGGCCCGTCGGAAGGCGCGTTCGGGCGAGCGGCCGCCGTTCAGCTCCTCCTCGACGAGGTGGGCCACGACCTCGGAGTCGGTCTCGCTCGTGAACCGGTGGCCGGCGTCGACGAGCGCCTCGCGCAGGGCCTCGTGGTTCTCGATGATGCCGTTGTGGACCAGCGCGACCCGGTCGGCGCAGTCGGTGTGGGGGTGCGCGTTGGCATCGGTGGGGGCGCCGTGGGTGCTCCAGCGGGTGTGGCCGATGCCCACCGTCGCCTCCGGGAGGCGGCCGTCGAGGTCGCGCTTCAGCGCGGCGATCTGTCCCTCGCGCTTGTGCACGACGAGGCCGTCACCCGCCCGGACCGCGATGCCCGCGGAGTCGTAGCCCCGGTACTCCAGGTTCTCGAGGCAGTCGACGAGCTCGCGCGTCCCGGCGCCCGGGCCGACCCGGGCCGTGATGCCGCACATCAGGTGGACCGCCCGGGGGCTAACGCCGGTCGTCTCGGCCGACCCCGGCGGTCGAGGCGGGCATCGGGGACGCCCGTAGCGGGTCGTCGAACTAGCCGTCCGGGTCGGGGCATCGGTCGGGTCATGGTGGCGTCGGGTTCGTCGGAATGGCGGGGAGCTTCCGGGCCCCGGCGGGCCGTCGGTCGATGGCCAGGTGGTTCGGGCCGTCGGGCTTTGATATGGCAGGATTGGCCGACGCGTAGCAGCCGCCTAGCTCGGGACGCCGACGCCCGTCGGTCCGGATGGCTCGACGCCGGCGAGCCCGTCAGGCGTCACGGGAGCCGACGCCACGACCGAACGCGGGCCGCCGGTCGCGGCGCTCCGCGTGGACCGCGTCCTCGAAGCACGGGCGGTGGGCGGACCGTCAGGCGAGGAAGGGCGGTTCGGTGGTCGCCCCCGCCTGGGGGACCCGTCGCAGCCCGCCGAGCGAGAGGAGCCCGACCGCGAGGACCAACCCCACCACGACCAGCCCGGGGAGCCACTCGGGCATCCCGGGGAGCAGGCTGGCCACCGCGAAGACGGCGGCCCCGGCGACCACGAGCACCTGCGAGGTGGCCGGCGCGACCCGGGGCTCGTCGAGCGGCTCGGCGACCTGGACGTACGCGCGCAGCGAGAGCGCCTCGCGCCGAACCTCGACCGTCCCCCGATACCGGTCGAACTCGATGACGCCCGCATCGTCCATCCGCGGGAGGTGACACTGGTACAGCCCGATGTAGACCCGCTTTCGCTCCTGGGAGGACAGGAGCGACTCGGGCTTGTCGTTCTCGAGGGCCGCGATGTGCTCGGCGAGCTCGCTCAACGTCGTCCGGCCGCCCCGGTCGAGCACGAACGCCAGCACCCGGCGTCGACGGCGGTTCTTCATGATGTCGAACGCCACGTCGATGGGGATGGGTCGGCCGGCGGCGTCCTCGGCCGTGAGCGCGACGCCGTCCTCCGCCTCGTCGAGGACGGCGGCTGGTTCTCGCGAGGGGTCCCTCGCGCGTTCGATCGCGGGCGTCGTCGCCTCGGCTGACCTGGATTCGTCCGTGAGCACGGGGGAAGGTGACGGGCACATCGTTGGTACGAGGCCGGGCGATGGATCGACCCACCCGGATGCCACCATTTCAGACGCTACTGCCTATTAGCGCTTGTGGCAGTTCGCCGAAATCGAGGGTCGGCGGGGCCGTGGATGCGACCGACGTGCTCCCCAGCAACCGACCATTTAGGGCCGTATGGTTCGGAACGGGCGGGCCTTCAAGGTGGCGCGGACGGACGGCGTCCCCGCCGGCAGGCCGCCGCCGAGCCCGTTCGAGGTGGTCGCGGTCGACCCCAGTGGGCGGCGGCGGGCGCTCGACGAGGGTGACGCGGCGCGGGCTCGATAGCTCGACACGTGGCGCGGGCTCGATAGCTCGACCGTGGCGCGGGCTCGATACCACCATCTACGCGCGGGCGCGGGCGCGAGTTTGACCACAGCCCGCCGCCCGCGCTCGCCGCCTCCCGACCGGTCGCGGCACACCCGCGTCCCGACCAACGGCGTTCCTGCGCCCTCACGCGCCTGAATCGGGCGGATGGGGCCGGCGAACCGGCCGGGAACGATGGTCTTACCGACCGCCCGGCGGCGATATCATCCTCCTACTGTGGGAGAAGAATCCTCTCCATTCGGAGCTAATCGGAGCTAATCGGAGCTAATCGGAGCTATTCGCCACCCGCCCTTCAAGTACCACGAATCGGTGAGCGGTACCAGGCAGTATGACCTCATTAAACGCCCCAGCCCTGACGTCGCCCGCCAGCAGCCGTCTCCCGACACCGACCGCCCCCGCCGCCTCACGATGAGCACGATGGCCGCGGACTCAACCGACGCCCCCGCCGACCTGCCCACGGGCCACGCCATGCCGCGGGCCTCGGCCGACGACCCCAGCCCGCTCTCGAAGGACGTGCTGTTCGAGCTGCTCAAGAACCAGCGGCGCCGCGACGTGCTCCGCTACCTCTCCGCGCGCGACGAGGTGGTCACCCTGAGCGACCTCGCCGAGCACGTCGCCGCCCTCGAGAACGACATCCCCGAGTCCCAGCTCTCCTCCCAGCAGCGAAAACGGGTCTACGTCGCGCTCTACCAGTGTCACCTCCCCATCCTCGACCGCGCCAACGTCGTCGAGTTCAACCAGGCCCGCGGCCGCATCAAGCGGACCCCGCGCGCCGACCAACTCGAGCCCTACCTCGTCGAACACTACCCGTCGGCGACGCGCTGGTCCACGACCTACCTCGGGCTGGCAGTCGCCGGGGCCGCGGCGTACGTGCTCACGAGCCTGGTCGGAGCGTTGGCCTGGCTGGAGCCCGTGGTCGTCCTCGCCTTCATCGCGGGGATCGCGGGGCTCTCGTTCGTCCAGCTGTCACGGGAGACGAACGGGTCGCCGCTGGCCGTCTTCGCCCGGAGACGGGGCGCCACCTCGGTCGAACCGACGTCTGACTGACCGCCTACCCCGCTGGCGAATCGACCCTCCCCAGACGGCTCCCAAACGGACGCACTCATTCTGACCGTTTCTGACTGTTTCGACGGCGGCGTCGTTGTCACTCCACGGTGTCCATTTCCGGCTCCCGGTCGGGTCGCCGGTGACGAGGGCTCAGGAACGGAGCTGCGACGGCTGAGGAACGGAGCTGCGACGGCTGAGGAACGAAGCTGCGACGGCTCAGGAACGGAGCTGGCTCGACCCGTGCGCGTCGGCGATGGGCAGGTCGGCGCGGTCGAAGCTCGCCATGAGGATGCCGACGACCTCCGGGTTGCTCGGCTCGTAGCCCAGCGAGGCCGTCAGCTCTCGCTTGATGGTCTCGAACCGGTCGGCCTTCGAGCCGTAGAGCTTGATGTGCTCGGGCATTGCCCCTCCGCGAGGTCGTCTCGGTCACCGGATAGGGGCGTGTACTGGATAGTTAGCCGTTGTATACCCACGTGTTAGGACCCAACTACGCCGACCGGGACCGCTCCGAACCACGGTCGGCGGCGGTTCGTCGATGCCCCGGCCGCGTCGTGGTCCCGGGACGGGGGTCTTCACTACGCGGCGACTAACGAAGCCGCCGCTGCTCCTGTTGGCGGACGAATGGGGCACGACGTCGAACCAGCGAGGGGACGGTCCACGACGTCGACTCGACGGTGGCCGTCGAGTCGGAGCGGCGACTGCACGTCCGACCAGGCGGTCGTCCGTCCCGGCGCCAAGGCCCTCCTGACGACCGACGACGGTCGGGTGGTCATGGTCCGCGAGCGGCGCGACGACGGGTCGACCTTCTGGACCCTCCCGGGCGGCGGGCTTCGACCCGGCGAGTCGCCGGTTCGCGGGCTCCACCGCGAGGTCGCCGAGGAGCTCCAGTGCGACGTCGAGCTCCACGGCCGGGTGACCCGCTGCACCTACCGGCACGTCTCGCGGACCGACGTCGTCTCCGTGTACGACGTCTTCCGGGGGCGGCTCGCCGGCGAGCCCGTCCCGAACAGGGGCGAGGGCATCGTCGAGCACCGCCTCGTCGCGCCGCCGACGGTTCCCCCGGGAACCCTGCCGCCGTTCGAGGACGTCGTCGCGGAGTTCGCTCGGAGCTGGCCGCCGGCCGACCTCATCGACGGCGACGGCCAGGGCTCGCGCGGCTGGTGGGTTCGATAGCGAGCTGATGGACGCGGGCCGGGGACCCGACGCGGTCAGCGGGCGCGCTCGAGGGAGACGAACGAGCCCTCGAGCGCCGTCAACCAGGTCGTGACGACGGCGTCGTCCGGGACGTCGACCGGATAGAGGGTGCACTCAACCGGCCCGTCGGCCGGCGTCACGATGCTGGCGGTCAGCTCGATGGGGAGGGGGTCCGGCTCGCGGTCGAGATCGGTCGTGTCGAGGCTCCGACGTCCCATGGATTGTCGTGTCACCTGCCGAGCGTCCGGCCCCGGGCCGAACGTCGCGCCCCGCTTGGCCAGCTCCTGAAAAAGTAATGGTCCCGCTTCCGGTCGCGGCGGCCGACGGGACGACGGGGCGAACCCGCCGGCCGGTGGCGCCGGGTCATGCGGCCCGCGTCGCCGCTTCGCGTCGGCGCTCGGCGCTGGCCGCGGCGCGGTTCCGTTGGCGGCGGACGAGGAGGGCGGTCGCGGCGAGGACGACGGCGATGGCGAGCATGGTGCTTCTCTTCATCGGCGGATCGCCCTTCGGCTGTCTCCGCAATCGTTACCCGGCTGTTACCCGGCCGGTCCGGTCGACGACCCTCGCCCGACGCGGTCGTCCCATCGGGGCCGTCGGTGCGACCTCGCCGCGGTTCGGCCCGGTAACGGGTCCATAACTACCCCCGAAGACGGCCTCGCCTCGGGCATGTCCGAGTCCCGGCCGACGGCCGACCCCGCGCCGCCCCTCGGCCGCTGCCCCCTCTGTCACGAGCTCCTCCCCGCCAGCCGGCTGCTCATCAGGTACGAGACGACCGACGGCTGGCCGAAGCTGTTCGCCGCGTGTCCGACCTGCGTCGAGGTCGTCCACCCGGTCTGAGGCTGTCGGGGGGGGGCGTCCAGCCAAGGCGGTGGACGAACCGGACCTCGCGGTACACGCGTACGACCTCGGCGCGCTCGACGGTTCCAGACCGGTCAGCGGATGCTGACGTGCAGCGCGCGCTCGCTGCCCGCGGCCATCTGGATGAGGATCTGGTCGAAGTTACACCGGTACTGGCGCGGGTGCTTGCCGTCGACGCCGAGCCGATACGTCGAGACGACGAGCCGCGTGTCGATGAGCTGGTCGAGCTTGCGATACACCGTGGAGAGCGGGATGCCGGTCGTCTCGGCGAGCTCGGCGGCCGTCAGGGCCTCGTCCGCCATCGCCTCGAGCATGGCGCGACAGGTCGCATCGGCGAGCACCGTGAGGACCTCGCCGCTGGTCTCGAGCGGGCTGACGGATTGGGCGGCCTCGTGGGGAACCATCGGGACGTCGGACCGTTCGAATCACGACGCCTGACGGAATTAGTTATGGTGAACGTAGGATGGGTAACACCCGCTTATGCTGGGGGTCTCGGGGTCGGCAGGCTGCGCTGAACGGTGATGCCGCGAGTCCGGGCCGACGGCCGCGGCGAAACGCCCGACGGCGCGCCGACGTGGACCCCGCGGTCCGACCGTGAGCGACGGCGGTTGGGCGGGTGGGCCCCGGGGTCGGTGACCGCCTCAGTCCATCGCCGGCGTCGTCCGGGGGGCCGCCTCGACCCGTACCCGGTCGGCGCTGACGTGGACCTGCCGTCCCGCGTACGAAAACTGGAGTTCGTAGTCCGAGTCGCCGCGGTCCGCGTGGTTCGAGCGTTCGTCGAACAGCGCATCGAGGGCGTCGGTATCGATGACGTCGTTGAGGGGTGGGAGTCCGACGGGGTCGGTGCCGACTGCGTCGGCGACGGCCCAGACGACCCGGAGGCTTGGCGTATCGGTCATAGATGATTGCGCGAATAGCCCTATACCGTAGATGGCTAAATAAGTTACTTCGACTTCCAAGCAGTTAATTTAAGGGCATCGGATTCCGGCCGGCGTCGACCGACCATCGTTGGCGGGGCCCGTGACCGTAAACGTGGGGAAATGGACCTCGTGCAGCGCCTTCAACCCATCGATGGGTGGTCCCGACGCCGGCTCACGATCCGCAACACCGTTGCGATAGCCCCGATGGGGGATGTTCTCGAGGGTCGTCGGCCCTCGAGGACCGCCGCTACGTGGCGACTCGATCCCGTCCCCGCCCGGGTCCGGTCAGTCCTCGCCCATCATCGTGAGCACCGGCCGGTCCGCCGAGAGGAGGACCGACTGGGTCACGCTTCCGAAGAGGACCTTCCCGACCGGCGACCGGCTCCGGCCGGCGGCGACGATGCAGGCGGCGTCCTGGTCCTCCGCGTACTCGAGCAGCCGTCGGCTCGGCGGGCCCACCAGCCCGACGGCGGTCGCCTCGCCGGTGAGCACCGCCGCGGCGGCCTCGGCGGTCGCCTGCGCGAGTTCTCGCTTGGCGTCGTCGTCCGCGGGGTCCTCGCCCTGGTCGGTCTCCCCGGGCGACCACACGTGGACGACGTGGAGCGGCCGGTCGAGGGCGTCGGCCAGCTGCTCGGCCTCCCGGACGACCGTGGTCGCCCGGTCCGACCGGTCGACGCCGGCGACGACGGGGGCCCCGCTTGGCGGGGCCCAGTCGCCGTCGAGCTCCGGTACCGTGATGACCGGGCGCTCGGCGTTCAACAGGAGCGATTGGGTCACGCTCCCGAAGACGGCCTTCCCGACCGGCGAGCGCTTGCGTCCCCCGATGACCAGGTAGCGGGCGTCCCGTCGCTTCGCCTCCTCGACGAGCTGCGTGACGACGTCGCCGACCCGCCCCTGGCGGACGACGCCGCTGCCGGCCCCGAGGGTGTCCTCCACGATCTGTTTCAGGGCCACCTCCGCGTCGTCCTGGGCCTGGTCGACCGTGTAGCGGGTCGACGGCTGCTCGCGCGGGGACTCGGTGAACGCCGGGTAGGCGGTGAGCGCTACGATGTCGCGGGTCTCCCCGTCCATCGAGCGCTGGATGGCCTCGAACCGCCCCTGGGGCATGACGTGGACCGCCACCAGCTCCTCGTCGAACTGCTCCGCGAGCGCGGCGGCGACCGCCAGCGGCTGGTCGGGCGTCCTCTCCCCGTCGACGGCGACGACGATGGTCATACCGAAGGCTTGATTGGAGGGTGTTATAAAGCCCTTCGGCCGTTCGCGGCCACTGACGGTGGGTGCCCGACCGACGGTCGGTGAGACCCGGGATTCCCGCCCGCGGGGGCGCCGGAAGACCAGTCGACATTATAGGCCCCCGGCTGAACGGCGGGTATGGCCGACCTTCACGTCCTGCTCCTCGGCCCCCCCGGCGCCGGCAAGGGCACCCAGAGCGCCCGGCTCGCCGAGCGGTACGGCCTCGAGCACATCACCACCGGCGACGCGCTCCGCGCGAACCGGGACATGGACACCGACTACGGGACGCCCCGCGAGTTCATGGAGGCGGGCGAGCTCGTCCCGGACCCGGTGGTCAACGAGATCGTCGCCGCCGCCCTCGAGGCGGCCGACGGCTACGTCCTGGACGGCTACCCGCGCAACCTCGAGCAGGCCGCCTACCTCGACGGCATCACCGAGCTCGACGTCGTCGCCGTCCTCGAGGTCCCCCGGGACGTCCTCGTTGACCGGTTGACCGGGCGGCGGGTCTGCGCCGACTGCGGCCGGAACTTCCACGTCGAGTTCGACCCCCCGGCCGAGCCCGGCGTCTGTGACGCCTGTGGCGGCGACCTCGTCCAGCGCGACGACGACCACGAGGACGTCGTCCGCGAGCGCCTCCGGGTCTACGAGGAGCAGACCGCGCCGGTCGTCGACCACTTCGACGACCGCGGCGTCCTCGTCCGCGTCGACGGCGACCGACCGCCGGATGCCGTCGCCTCGTCGCTGGCGTCGACCGTCGAGGCGAAGCAAAAGGGTTCATAACCGCTGGACCCGGAATCCGGGGTAATGGCACGGACCGCCCGTCGGGTCGAGGACCTGCTCGACGAGGACCCGGAGCTCGGCTCGGCGCTCCAGCTCCTCCTCGACCGCACGGACGACGGTCAAGAGGAGGTGACGTGGTCCGACGTCCGCTACGACCTGACCAGCGGCCAGTGGGGACGGCTCATCGAGACCGGCGTGCTCGCCGACCGGGAGGACGGCTTCACGGTGGCGAACCCCGACGAGGTCGCCGAGGCCCTGTCCGGTGACTCGGTGAGCGCTCGCCCGTCGAAGTCGACGTCCAAGGGGTCCGGTGACTCCTCCGGCGGCGTCACGTGGACGACGTGGGACAAGGTCGCGGCGGTGGCCGCCGTCGGCCTGTTCGCGGGCTACTCGATGCCCGCGGTGCGCGACGCTATCGGGAGCACGCTCAACGTCGTGCTCGGGCCGCTGGACGCGGCGCTGCCGTTCTACGCGGTCGTGATGGCGCTCGCGCTCATCACGGGCCTCTACTCGACGCTGCTCCAGGCGAACCTGATGGACATGGAGGTCGTCGGCGAGTACCAGGCCCGGATGCAGGACATCCAGGCGCGCCAGAAGGCGGCCAAGGAGCGCGGCGACGAGGAGGAGATCGAGGCCATCCAGAAGGAGCAGATGGAGGCCATGGGCGACCAGCTCGGGATGTTCAAGGCCCAGTTCCGGCCGATGGTCTGGATCATGCTGCTGACCATCCCGGTCTTCCTGTGGATGTACTGGATGATCCTCGAGGGCCGGGTCGTCCAGATCGAGAACTCCATCGTCGTCCCGCTCGTCGGGCAGGCGACCTGGCGCCAGTCCGTCCTGGGGCCCGTCCAGCTCTGGATCGTCTGGTACTTCGTCTGCTCGATGGCTTTCACCCAGGTCATCCGAAAGGCGCTCAACATCCAGACCACCCCGACGCCCAGCTGAGCCCACCCCGCTGGTCGAGCCCACCCCGGTGGGTGCGATGGCCGGCCGCTCGGCCGGTCGCGAAGGAAATCCCTATGGCGGGCGGGCGACCAGTCCGGCCATGCTGCTGACCATCTCCGGGCCGCCAGGCAGCGGCAAGAGCACGGTCGCCGCCGCCGTGGCCGAGTACTTCGGCTTCGAGCACGTCAGCGGCGGCGACATCTTCCGCTCGCTGGCCGAGGAGCGGGGGCTCTCGCTCGCCGAGTTCAACGCCCTCGCCGAGGACGACGACGCCATCGACCGCGACCTCGACCGCCGGCTCCGCGAGACGGCCGCCACGCGCGACCACGCCGTGCTCGAGTCCCGGCTCTCGGGCTGGATGGCCGGAGAGCACGCCGACCTCCGCGTCTGGCTCGACGCGACGCTCGACGTCCGCGCGGCCCGCATCGCCGAGCGCGAGGGGACCGACGTCGAGGCCGCCCGGGTGGAGACGGCCGCCCGCGAGGCCTCAGAGCGCAAGCGGTACCTCGCCTACTACGACATCGACTTCGCCGACCACAGCATCTACGACCTCGCCATCAACACCGCCCGCTGGAGCCCCGGCGCCGTCGTCGAGATCATCATCGGGGCACTCGAGGACTACGAGCCCGCGTTCGACGAGGGCCCCGTCCCCGTCGAGGTCCGGTACGAGTTCTGACGCCGGCGCTGGGGGTGGGGCGAGCTACGCGACGGCTTCGTCCGGCACGGTCCCGTCCTCCGTCCAGCCCCGGACCGCGTAGTACTCGTCCAGGGCCGTCTCGAAGCCGGGCAGCTCGTACGGTAGCCGGTCGTCGGAGCGGTCGAAGCCGCGCTGGTTGTTGAAGTGCCGCTCGAGCGTGACGATGCGGTCCCCGACCGACAGGAGCGTCTCGTCGTCGGCCCCGAACAGCGCCTCGTAACGCTCCACGGTCATGATGCCCCGGGAGAACCGGCAGACCACGCCCGCGTCCTCGAGGGCCCGGCGGTTCTCCTGCTCGACGATGGCGGGCGGCTTGTCCTCGAGCCCCGTCGGGTCGAACGCCTCGTCGCGGCGGACGAGCGGGTACTCCCAGGCGTAGAAGGTCGAGTACATGTGGTCGGCCCCGCGGTTGGCCACGGCGAAGGAGAGGCCCTGGCCGTTCAGCGTCCGGCCGTCGTGGGCCGAGAACGAGAGGCCCTTGACGGTCCAGTCCTCGACCCCGTAGTCGGCCGCGACGCGGTGGATGCCCTCGGCGAGGCGGTCGCCCTCGCCCTCGCGGTGGGCGATCTGTTCGACCAGCTGGTGGATGCGGTCCTCGTCGCCGAAGGCGTCGTTGGCCGCGAGGTACATGGCCACCGTGTTGCCGCAGCTGATGGTGTCCATCCCGAGCTCGTCGCAGCGCTCGTTGGACTGCATGATGTGGACCAGGTCGTCGATCTCGCAGTTCCCGCCGAAGGCCATCAGCGTCTCGAACTCGGGGCCCTCGGTCTCGAGCCCCGTCGCCTCGTCACGGGTCGGGAGCTTGCAGGCGAACGCGCACGCCGAGCAGGTCCCGCGCTTGTACTTCTTGGCCTCGACGGCGTCGCCGTTGATGGACTCGTAGCGGTCGAACCGGACGTCCGCGAAGTAGTGCGACGGGAACGACCCGATGCTGTTGGCCAGGTCCGTGACGCTCGTCGTCCCCTGGCGCTTCATAATGTGGTCGACCTGGGCGGCCTTGGCGTGGACCTCGCTCGCGACGGCCGGGATGTCGAGGTCCGGTCGGGAGTCGCCCGCGAACGTGATGGCCTTCACGTTCTTGGACCCCAGCACGGCCCCGAGCCCGCCGCGGCCGAAGGCCCGGGTGTCCGTCGTCATGATGGACGCGAAGCGCACGAGGTTCTCGCCGGCGGGGCCGATGGCCGCGACGTGGTCGGGTCCCAGGTCCCGCGTCGCCTGGACGTGCTCGCTCACCTCGGAGACCAGCGCCCCCGCGAGGTCGGGGACGGGCTCGAACTCGACGCCCTCGTCCGTGACGTGGACGATGACCAGCTCGTCGGCGGCCCCGGTCAGCTCGACGCCGCTGTAGCCGGTGTCGGCGACGTTCCGGGACAGGAAGCCGCCGGCGTTCGAGGAGGCGAGCCCGTCGGTCAGCGGCGAGACCGCCGTGGCGTTCATCCGGCCCGTGTAGCTCATGATGGAGACCTGCAGCGGCCCCGTGGTGAGGTACAGCCGGTTCTCGGGCCCGAGCGGGTCGGCGTCGAACGGGATGCGGTCGTGCGCCAGCTTCGTCGCCACCCCTCGGCCCCCGATGAACGACTCGAGCACGTCGTCCACCGCCTCGGTCCGGGCGGTGCGGTCGGCCAGGTCGATGGAGAGCAGTGGTCCCTCGACGTGTAACATGGTGCGTGTTCCGCGACGACGCTATTAAGTCTGATTTTCTTCGAACGGGTTCCGCGAACCCGTGGGCCCGAATCCACAATAGCCTTACACGCCTGCGGGCTACCGGTGGCCAGTCCCAGGCCCCGATCGCCATGTCAGCCGTCCCCCGCCCCGACCGCTCGCCACCCGGCTCCGACCGCCATCGTCGGCCGACGAGGGTGCCGTGAGCCGTCGCGGGCCGCCGGCCGAGCGCGATCCGGCGGCGCTGCTCGACTTCGGCGTCGTGCCGCTCGACAAACCGGCGGGACCGACGTCCCACCAGGTCTCGGCGTGGGTGCGGGACCTCGCGGGCGTCGAGCGGGCGGCCCACGCCGGGACCCTGGACCCGAAGGTCACCGGCTGCCTGCCGGTGCTCACCGGGGACGCCACCCGGCTGGCTGCCGCGCTGGTCGGCCGCAAGGCCTACGTGGCGGTGCTCCAGCTCCACGCCGACCCGCCGGCCGACCTCGCTGACGTCTTCGCGGCGTTCGTGGGCCCCGTCTACCAGAAACCGCCCCGGAAGAGCGCCGTCGCCCGGCGGCTCCGCGTCCGGGAGCTCCACGCGCTGGAGCCGCTGGAGGTCGACGGTCGTCGGGTCCTGCTCCGCGTCGAGTGCGAGGCCGGCACCTACGTCCGGAAGCTCTGTCACGACCTCGGCCTGGTGCTCGGCACCGGCGCGCACATGGGCGACCTCCGCCGCGTCGCCGCCACGCCGTTCGACGACGCCGACCTCGTCACGCTCCACGACCTCGCCGACGCCCTCGCCGACTGGCGGGAGACGGGCGACGACGGGCCGCTTCGGGCCGTCGTTCAGCCCGCCGAGCGAGCGCTGACCCACCTCCCGACGGTGACCATCGCCCCGAGCGCAGCCGACCAGGTCGCCCACGGCGCGCCGGTCTACGCCCCCGGCGTCATCGCGGTCGACGAGCGGGCGCGCGCGGCCGTCGAGGCGCCGGCGGGCGAACCGCCGCTCGTGGTCTGCCTGACGCCGGACGGCGGGGCCGTCTGCCTGGGCCGACTGACCGGCGACCCCGACGCCACGTCCGGCGTCGTCGTCGACCTCGAGCGGGTGCTGGTCTGAGCCCGCCAGGGATGCCGGTCCGCGCCGGCCGGTGAAGCCGAAGGGCTTAACCCCCGGACAGGCGTCCGTCGGCACGCGGGGCCGTGGGGTAGTTTGGTATCCTCGGCGCATGGGGTGCGTCGGACCTGAGTTCAAATCTCAGCGGCCCCATTTTCCGAAGCCGCTCAGCGAGCACCGCGAAGCGGTTGCGAGCTTCCTCGGCGAGGAGGATGTGGGCCCTGAGATTTGAGCCCTGGAAGACGCGCGCAGCGAGCGAAGCGAGCGAGGCGTCTTCCTCCGGTTCAACTCTCAGCGGCCCCATGTTCCGAAGCCGCTCAACGGCCTCACGTCGCGGGCGACCCGTCCAACGCCGCCCTCCGGAATCCCCGGTCGACCATCGCGCCCAGGCAGTCGCTAGTTCGCGCCGAAGACCCGACCGGACATGGTGGTCGGTTCCAGCTTGAACAGTCGCAGCTCCGTCTCGTGGAGGGGGTAGCCCCACACCTCGAGGTCGGTGGCGAACACCGCGTTGTCCGCGATCGCTTCGTACGCGGCGAACGCCTCGTCTGTCGGGACCTCGGCCAACGCCCCCTCGACGAGGACCGACCTGGAGGTGCCGGTGTCCCGGTCGACGTCGAGCACCGCGAACGAGGCCGACGTCGCGTCATCGACCGACGTCGGGTCGTCGATGTAGTCGAACTTTCGCCCCGTGGCGTTCAGCTGAAAGTAGAGCGTGGCCCCGTCGTACCCGAACGAGATGGGGATGACGTACGGCCGGTCGTCCCGGGCGAGCCCGATGAAGCCGTATCCCATCCCCCGGAGGACCGTCTCGATCCCCGCCTCGTCGAGCTGCTGCATGTCACGACGTGGGTCACCACGGGCAAGAACGTACTCATCGCGGCCAGGTGCGACGGTCCCGGCCGCTGCGGTGGGGGCTCCCCCTGGTCGTCGCTCCGACGCCCGCTCGTGACCGACGGTTGATGGTTGCCCCGTTCGCGATGGCCGTTCGGCGGCCCACCGCCCCCACGTCGCGTCCGGGCCGAGCGGCAGGGTGGCGCTGTCAGCCCACCTCGACGTCGACCGCCGCCGAAGTCGACGCGATTCCGTGCCATCGCTGGACACTCTCGACGTCGCCGCCGGTCCCCGATATCACTATCTCGGGACCCGTCCCTCCCGCGTGAACGATGGTACACGTTTAGGTACCCTTGGGGGGCACGGACGGGCAGATGACCGACGGGGACGCGGCCACGCGACTCATCGAGGTGCTCGACGAACTGGTCGGCGACGAGCTCCGGGGCGTCGTGATGTTCACGCCCGAGACCGCCGAGGTGGCCTACCTCCGGGACGACCTCCAGGGGGTGGTCAACCTCCACGACTTCGAGCCGACCATCGATCAGGCCCGGGAGCTCAACGAGACGCTCTACCGGGTCGGCGAGCTGCAGGGGGGAACGCTCGGGCGCCCCGCGGGCAACGTCGCGGTGTTCGAGCACTCCATCGTCGTGGTGCTGGCGTACGAGCCCGCCGGCGGCGTCGTCGTGACGCTCGAGCACACCGCCGAGATCTCGCTCTCGGGGTTCGTCAAGGAGTGCGTGGCGGCCCTCTACGACGAGCCGCCCGCCACCCGGCAGCTCGACCCGCGCAACCAGTAACGCCCCGGCGCCGGCCGACGGCAGTCCCGCCGGCCGAGGGTCCCGCCACTTCCGCCGGGTGGGGCGGACTTTACCCCGTCGCCGACCATCCACCAGTCCCGGTGCCATGGTCCCCACCGTCCGGCTGCGTGACGGCGTCCACGTCGAGACCGACCGGTCCGTCGTGTTCGACGCCCGGTCGGCCGCCGGCGACGTCACGGTGGTCTCCCACGCCCACGCCGACCACGCCCGGCGGTCGGGCGCCGCGCCGGTGGTCTGCTCGCGCCTGACCGCCGACCTGCTCGCGGCCCGGGCGGGCGTGGCGCTCGACCACGTCACGTCGGCGCCGGGCGTCTCGCTGCGGCCGGCGGGCCACGTGCCCGGCTCGCGGGCGGCCCTCGTCGACCTCGATGGGACCCGCGTGCTCTACACCGGCGACGTCTCCACCCGTGACCGCGGCCCGCTCCGGGGCTTCGAGCCGGTGGGCGCCGACGTCCTCGTCGTCGAGGCGACCTACGGCCGGCCGGACTACCGCTTCCCCCCGCAGGCCGAGCTCGAGGGTCGCATCCGCGACTTCGTGGCCGACGCGGCCGCGCCGCTCGTCCTGTTCGGCTACTCGCTCGGCCGGGCGCAGACCCTCGAGCGCCTCGTCGCCGAGGCCACGGCCCGCCGGCTCGTCGTCCACCCGACGGTCCACGCCGTCAACCGGGTCGTGACCGAGTCGACCGGGCAGCGGTTCGACGCGGTCTCCTGGGACGAGGTCGACCGGCTGCGGCCCGACGACGTCGTCGTCGCGCCGGCCGGCGCCCGGCGGGGAGCGTGGTTCGCGGGCCAGCTCGCCCGGCTCGACCCGGTGACGGCCGGCTTCTCGGGCTGGGCCGTCCACGGGTCGTACCGCTACCGGCTCGGCGTGGACGAGGCGTTCGTGCTGACCGACCACTGCGACTTCGACGAGCTCGTGGCGCTCGTGCGGGCCGTCGACCCGGACCGGGTCTACACGCACCACGGCTTCGCGGCTGAGCTCGCCGCCCACCTCGCCGGCGAACACGGCTTCGACGCGGTGGCCCTCCGCCGCGGCCAGCGCCGGCTCGAGGAGTTCTGAGCCGTCGTCCGGTGGCGCGGTCGGTGCCGCGGTCGGGTCGGGAGCCTGGTCGGCGACCGTGTCCGGTCAGCCGGCGACCGCCGACTCGTCGCTCCCGAAGACCCGCGAGGAGAGGATGAGGAGCACCGGCACGAGGACCACGGCGCCGGCGACGAAGGGCGACCAGTAGGCCACCGCCGTGTAGAGCACGCCCGCGGCGACCGGCCCGACGATGCGCGCGAGGCTGCCCGCGCTCTGCGTCAGCCCGAAGGCCCCGCCCTGCTCGTCCGCCGACGCCGACCGGGAGACCAGCGTCGTCAGGGAGACGTTGGCGAAGGCGTTGCCGACCGCGAGGGGGGTGAGCACGGCCAGGAGGGCGAGGAGCGAGGCGGTGAACGGCAGGAGGCCGATGGTCACGCCGGTCAGGACGACGCCGAGCACGGCGATGCGGACCTCGCCGAACCGCGGGACGATGCGGCCGACGAGGCCACCCTGGACGATGGCGATGATGACACCCACGTAGGCGAGGACGTAGCCGTTCATCGCCGGCCCGAAGCCGAACTGGTCGCCGGTGAACAGGACGAACATGCTCTCCATCCCGGAGAACGCCAGCGAGAACAGGAAGAAGCTGGCCACCAGCCCGGCCAGCGCGGGGTCCTCGAGGGCGTCGCGGAGCATCGCCAGCCGCGACCCCGTCTCGGCGGCCTGGGTCGTCCGCCGGGTCTCCGGGAGGACGACGAACGCCGCGACGAGGTTCAGGGCGCTGATGACCGCGGCGGCGAACGACGGGAGCGTGAACTGGGTGATGGGAACCAGTCCGGGTAGCGCCCCGTCGACGGCCGCCACGACGCCGGGACTCGAGAAGACGCCCCCGAGCGCCGGCCCGAACACGAAGCCCAGCCCGAAGGCCGCGCCGACCAGGCCGAGCCCCTGTGCGCGACGCTCCGGCGGCGTGATGTCCGCGATGTAGGCCTGGGTCGTCGCGATGTTCCCGCCCATCGCGCCGGCCAGCAGCCGGGCGAGGAACAGGACGAGCAGGCCGTCGGCGAGCCCGAACAGCGTCCAGGCGACCACGCTGCCGAACAGCGAGAGGAGCAGGATGGGCCGCCGACCGTAGTCGTCGGAGAGCCGGCCCAGGAGCGGCGCGAACAGGAACTGGGTCGCCGAGTACGCCGCCAGCAGGAGGCCGACGACGGCCCCGCTCGCGCCGAAGTGCTCGGCGTACAGCGGGAGCACCGGGATGAGGATGCCGAAGCCGAGCAGGTCGACGAAGACGATGGCGAAGATGGTCGCCAGGGCTCGACGGGGGTTCGAGACGGTCACGGCGTCGGCGTCGGCGGCCATCGGTGGGCGACGGTGACGCCGGCGGGGCTAATTAGCCCCGTCGGTCCGTCGTCGCCCGGTCGCCGGCCCTCCGGTCGTCGCCCGGTCGCCGGCCCTCCGGTCGTCGCCCGGTCGCCGGCCCTCCGGTCGTCGGTCGGACCCGCCGTTCGGACCGGCCGCCGACCTCGACGCGTCCGTGATCGCGCGTCACCGCCGCCGCGGCGAGAACTGACGCTGGTGAGCGAGCTTCTCGCCGACCACGGCCGGGACGGTGGTCTGGCAGACTCGACACTGCCACCGCGTCCGGGTGACGCCCTCCTCGCGGCGGAGGTCGCGCCTGCTGCGGAGCTCGGCCCCGCAGCCGCGGCAGGTGTAGGTCGTTCGGGTCATCGGTGGGGCTGGTGGTTGGGGCCGTCGTTCGACCCCAGGGCAGGTCGGCGTCCCGACGGGGGGGACTCCCGGGGGCGACTCCCGCAGCCGGCGGTCAGTCGCGCCGCAGGCCCGGGTTCGTGGTCGCGCCCTCGGACGCCGAGGCGAAGGCCATGCCGTACTTCGCGAGGACGCCGCTCGTGTAGTTCGGCTCGGGGGGGTCGAGCGCGGCCAGCCGGGCCTCGAGCTCCTCGTCCGTCAGGTCGACCGAGAGGGTCCGTTCGGGGATGTCGATGGTCACGACGTCGCCGTCCTCGAGCGCGGCGATGGGGCCGCCGACGAACGCCTCGGGGGCGACGTGGCCGACCATCGGCCCGCGGGTGCCACCGGAGAAGCGGCCGTCGGTCAGGAGCGCGACGTCCTCCTCGTGGCCCTGGCCCACGACCGCCGCGGTGACGCCGAGCATCTCGCGCATGCCCGGGCCGCCCTGAGGGCCCTCGTTGCGGATGACGATGACGTCGCCGCTCGACACCTCGCCGCCCTGGACGAAGGCCATCGCGTCCTCCTCGTTCTCGAAGACGCGGGCCGGCCCCGAGTGGTGGTAGGCCGCGTCGCCGGTGACCTTGAGGACCGCGCCGTCCGGGGCGAGGTTCCCCGTGAGTATCTTGATGGCGCCCTCCTCGAGCTTCGGCTCGTCGACGGGGTAGAGGAAGTCGGCCTCGAGCGTGTCGTCGGGTGGCAGCGCCCCCGTCTCCTCGAGGTGGGCCAGCTCCTCGGCCATCGTCCGGCCGGTGACCGTCATCGCGTCCCCGTGGAGCAGGCCGGCGTCGAGCAGCCGGCGGAGGACGACGGGCACGCCCCCGAGCGCGTGGAGGTCGGACATGACCCGCTCGCCGCCGGGCTGGAGGTCGACGATCTTCGGCGTCCGCCGCGAGACCGCGTCGAAGTCCTCGATGTCGAGCTCGATGCCCGCCTCGGCGGCCAGCGCGAGCAGGTGGAGGACGCCGTTGGTCGAGCCGCCGATGGCCGTCTGGAGCGCGATGGCGTTCTCGAACGACGCGCGCGACAGGATGTCGGATGGCTTCCGGTCGGCCTCGAAGACCTCGACGGCGAGCTCGCCGGCGCGTCGGGCGACCGCGTAGCGGGCGTCGTCCTCGGCCGGCGGGCTCGCGCTGCCGAGCGGGGCGAGCCCGAGCGCCTCCGAGAGGGAGGCCATCGTGTTCGCGGTGAACATGCCGCCACAGGAGCCCGCGCCCGGGCAGGCGTGGCGCTCCAGGTCGTCGAGTTCGTCCTCGGTCATGTCGCCGCTGGCGACGGCCCCGACCCCCTCGAACACCTGGACGATGGTGACGTCACGGCCCCCGTGCTGGCCCGGGAGGATGGAGCCGCCGTAGAGGAACACCGACGGCAGGTCGGTCCGGATGGCGGCCATCATCATCCCGGGGAGGTTCTTGTCGCAGCCGGCGACGGTGACGAGCCCGTCCATGCGCTCGCCGAAGGCCACGAGCTCGACGGAGTCGGCGATGACCTCCCGGGAGATGAGCGAGGCCTTCATCCCCTCGGTGCCCATCGAGATGGCGTCCGAGATGGTGATGGTCCCGAACTCGATGGGCATCCCGCCGGCGTCGCCGACGCCCTCGTAGGCGGCGGCCGCGACGTCGTCGAGGTGGACGTTGCACGGCGTGATGTCGGCCGCCGGGTTGGCGATGCCGACCATCGGCGAGGCGAGGTCGGCGTCGTCGTAGCCCATCGCGCGGAACATGGCGCGGTGGGGGGCCCGCTCGACCCCCTCGGTGACCTCGGCGCTCGGCAGCCGGTCGTCCTTCCGGGCCGGCTCCCGGGGGCGCTGCTGGCTCATGTCCCCGCGTGCGCGACGCCGGCCCTTAACCACTTCGTGCGCGACGCCGGGGAACCGGCAGCCGTCGCCGAGACTGGCGAGGACCCACGGCGGTCGTCGCGCCGGCGCTCCCGGCCCGCCCGCCCAGCGAGCCACACCCGAGCCGCAAGGGCCTTGGACGGGCCGGGACAACCGCCGACGATGGCCGTCAGGGTCACCGCCGGCGGGCGCCTGCTCTTCGGCTTCCGCAACCTCTCCCTGGACAAGCCGCGGCTCTACGGCGGCCTCGGCGTCGCGCTGGCCAGCCCGGCCACGACCGTCGTGGCGACGCCCGCCGGGACGCTCGACGCCCCGGCCGGCCAGGCCGAGGTCCACGCCCGACGGAGCGTCGAGTGGCTCGACGTGCCCGGGGCGACCGTCCGGGTCGAGCGGTCGCTGCCGAGCCACGCCGGGCTGGGGAGCGCGACCCAGTTCGCGCTGGCCGTGTACGCCGCCATCGCCTCGGCCTACGACCGCCCCGTCGACGTCCGGGCGGCCGCCCCGACGCTGGACCGGGGCGGCCGCAGCGGCGTCGGCGTCGCGGCCTTCGAGCGCGGCGGCTTCGTGGTCGACGGGGGCCACCCGACCGCGGCCTTCACCCACGAGCGGCCGCCCCGGGGGACGTGGACCGTCCCGTCGGTCGTCGAGCGCCACGCGCTGCCGGCCGACTGGCGGTTCGTCCTCGCCGTCCCCGAGGCGGCCCCCGGCCGGTCGGGGGACGCGGAGGAGGCGAGCATGCGCTCGGTCGTCGAGTCGGCCGACCCGGCCGTGGCCGACCGCATCGACGCGGTCGTCGAGGAGCGGTTGCTCCCGGCGGCCGCGGCGGGCGACCTCGAACCGTTCGGCGCGGCCGTCGCCGAGGTCGGCCGGCTCAACGGGACCTGGTACGCCCGGGCGCAGGGCGGCGTCTACCGGCCCGCGGTCGCGCCGGTGGTGGCGGCGATGGCCGACTGTCCGGCCTGCGCGGGCGCCGGCCAGTCGTCGTGGGGGCCGACGGTCTACGGGGTGACGGACGCGACCGGCGCGGACGCCGTCTCGGCCGCGGCCCGCGACGGGCTGTCGGCGGCCGGGCTCGACGGGGAGACGCTCGTCGTCGCGGCGAGGAACGAGGGCGCGTCGGTCGAATCAGTCCCCCCCGTGGGCTGATGGTCGCCCGCGAGGGTCGGCCCGCGTCGGCGCCCTGGGTCAGCCGGAGAAGGCGTACTGTCGCTCGTTCATCGGGCCCCAGCCGGTGAACACGAACTCGGCGTCTGGCGTCGTGTACGGCTGACCCAGCCCCTCGACCGCGTGGTTGTGGGTGTCGTGGACGGCCTCGTACTCGTCGTAGGAGAGGTCGTAGCGCGCGGCCAGCCGCTCGGGCACGTCGAGGGCGGCGATCTCCTCGGCCCAGCCCGGCTGGACGGTCTCGACGTGGATCTCGGCCTGGGCGCCGGACCCGTACGAGCCGACGAGCAGCTTCGCCCCCTCGACGTCCTCGCCCTCGTCGTACGCCCAGCGCAGGGCGCTGGCCCGGGCGATGTGGACCGAGCCGGTGTACCAGTTGCCGACCCGCCGCGAGAAGACCAGCGTGGGCTCGATGACGCGCTCGTACCACTCCCGATACGGCTCGGTCTCCTTCAGCGCGTCCATGTAGGTCCGGATGGCCTCCGTCCACGACTCGAAGTCGTCGTAGTCGGCCTCCCGGGGCTGGCGGCCGATGTCGGCGGCCAGCGCGTCCTCGTAGGTCGTGTCGCGTATCATGTGCCGGTAGCCGAGCAGGGCGGCCTTGCGGACCATGCCCGGGAACGGCGTGTGGAAGGGGACGAAGCGGATGTCGTCCGGGTGGATGCGCCCCGCGACCGACTCGTAGTCCTCGAGGGCCTCGCGCATCCGGGCCAGGTAGACCTGGATGGAGCGCTTGCCGTCGACGCTCGGGAACTGCTGATTGGGCTTGAGGAAGTCCGTCTCGTCGGCGCTGCCGTAGCCCTGCTCCACGGAGAGCTCGACGAGGCTCGGGTCCTCGCTGACGAGCATGGCCACCGCGCCGGCGCCCTGCGTGGCCTCACCGGGGTCCCCCCTGGCGTAGAGCGCCGTGTCCGTGGCGATGACGATGGCCTTGCGGCCGCGGTGCCGACCCGCGCGGATCCAGTTGTAGGCGTCGTCGAGGCTCTGGGTCCCGGAGATGCACGCGAACTTGCGCTCACCCTTGTTGGCGTGGTGGAAGTCCCCGTCGTAGACCTGTTCGAGGCAGCCGGCGATGTAGGTCGAGACCGGCTTCGAGTTGTCGAACGCCGACTCCGTGGCGACGTCGATGCGGCCGATGTCGTCGGGCGTGAGCCCCTTGCGCTCCATCAGCCGATAGGCGGCGTTCGCTCCCATCGTGACGATGTCCTCGTGGGCGTCGGGGAGCGAACTCTCGAGCAGCCCCAGCCCCTTCGAGTACTTCATCGGGTCCTGGGCTTCCGCCGGCGCGAACGTCTCTGGCAGGTCGAGCTTGAGCTTCCCCGTCCAGACCGAGACGCCGTCGATGCCGACGCGACTCATGCACCCCCTGTCGCCGGTTCGGTACTTGGGTGTGTCGAAAGCGCTATCGACGGACGCCGTGAACCGCGGCGCCGTCGCCGGATGACGGTCCCGCCGGTCGTCGTCGGACGGGGGGCTGCCGGCCGGCCCCCGTCCGGGTCACTCCTCGATGACCTCGGGCCCGCTGAGGGCGCTCTGGAGGCTGTCGAGGCCGTTGGTCCACTCGGTGACGAGGCCGTACTCGAACTCGTCCAGGAGGGTGATGTCGAGCTCCGTTCCGTCGATGACCTGCGTGCCGGCGTTCCCGGTGAGCTGGAGCGCCTCGTCGAAGGCCTCCTCGGCCTCGGCCGCGACCGCCTGCTCGAGGCAGCTCGGGACGTCGTCGTCGTCGGCGACCCCGTCGACGATGTACTGCTCGGCCGAGAAGAACACCGCGACGAGGCTGGTCTGGACGCCGTCGACGAGCATCGCCGTCTCCTCGTCCTCGATGTCGACCGGGCCGAGCACGATGTCGCGGATGGTTCGGAGCTCGGTCAGGGCGTCCTCGTCGTCGAGGTCGTCGTCGACGGCTCGGACGATCTTGGCGACGGCGATGGCGACGTCGTCCTGGAGGTTCAGGAGGAGGCGGGCGGAGCTCTCGTCCTCCGGGTCGAGTTCGGCGTCGCGGAGGCGGTCCAGCCAGTTCTGCCAGCGCTCGGCGGTGTAGAACTCGCCGGCGGGGGTGCTCATATCCACTCCACCCCGGGCACGCTGAAAGGCCTTTCTTTCGCCGAGCGAGTGGGGGCGGTCCCGACCGAACCGTCGTCCTCGTCGAGACGGCCCGTCCCGTCAGTCGTCGGCGAGCGTGCCCACGGTATCGACCCCGTAGACGCGCCCCGGCGTCTCGACGTGCGCGCGCGTCACGGCCGCCTCGTGGCCCTCATCCAGGAGCCACGCGACCCGCCGGGGCACCGTCTTCGGCCCGAGCACGGCGCCCGGCCGGTCCGGGTCGTCGAGGTAGTCCGTCTCCATGCAGAACGGCTCGCCGGACGCGACGGCCGCCTCGAGGGGACCCGTCCGGGCGATGACGCTGGGCGTCACGCCGGCCGTCGGCCCCTCGGCGTAGTGCTTGACGACCCGCTCGGGTGGGAGGCCGGCGTCGTCGGCCCAGCCCGCGAGCTCGGCGAAGTCGTCGCCCGCCTCGGTGTGGAGCTGGACGCCGACGCCCGTCTCGGCCGCGAGCGCGAAGGCGTGGCGGATGACGGCGTTCGACGCCGCCCACACGGCGTCGCTCACGGGGTAGTGCGGCCGGCCGGACTTCAGCGCCACCGTCGGGCCGTCAGCGGCGTACTCGGCGGCCGCGTCGAGCCCCGAGCGCATCAGCGCGGCTGCGTCCTCGGGCGGGTACCCGCGGTCGTCGACGAGCCGGCTCACGAGCGCCGGGTGGACGCCGAGGACCGGCCAGGCCCGGCCCGGCAGGGCCTCGCTCGCCGACTCGACGAGCGCGACGGTGCGGTCGAAGACCTCGCGGAAGTCCTCGCCCGTCTCGACCTCGACGCCCAGGTGCCACGACGGCAGATTGCAGACCAGCAGGTGCGTGCCGCCGGCCCGGGCGAACTCGCGGACCGCCTCGAGGCCGCGGCCGCGCTCGGCGTCGAGGTGGCAGTGGTCGTCGAGGACCGGCCCCGGCGGTGTCATGGGGCCCGTTCGGCCAGGGGCGGGATGAATCGCCCGCCTCGGCGTCGCCGCCGTCCCGCCGCGTTTCGTGGCGTGAACGATTACACGCGGCGCGTACACGTTCGTGGGCCGCGTGCCAGCGACCATGTCCCGGTCCATCTCGGCCACCGCCGCCGCACCGCCCATCGACGCGACCGCTACCAGCCGTTCCACGCCGCCCGACTTCGAGACCGCCCAGCGCGCGCTGTTCAACGCCGTCGGGCTCGAGGTCCGGTCCCGGTTCGTCGACCTCGACGCGCCATCCGTCCGGACCCACCTCTTCGAGGCGGGTCCCCCGGACGGCGAGCGAACCCGGCTGTTCGTCCACGGCGGCGGCTCGTTCGGGGCGTTCCTCGCCCCGCTCGTGGCCCGGCTGGTCGACGAGCGGGTCGTTGGCTTCGACCGACCCGGCTACGGCCTGAGCGGTCCGTTCGACTACGACCGACGGACCCTCGCCGGGGTCGACGTGGCGACGCTCGACGGCGTCGTCGACGCGCTCGGGGTCGAGCGGGTCGACCTCGTCGGCCACTCGATGGGCGGCTACGCGAGCGTCCGCTACGCGCTCGCCCGGCCCGACCGCGTGCGGAGGCTCGTCCTGATCGGCGCCTGCGCGGCCTTCCCCGGGACGTGGCCGCCGCTCCCCCTCCGGCTGTTGACCGTCCCCGTGGTGTCCCGCGTGTTGCAGCGGCTCCAACCGTCGGGCGAGGCTGGAGCGCTCGCCGTGGCCGAGGTCTTCGGCGAGCGCGACGCCGTCGCCGCCAACCCGGCGGTCCTCCAGGCCATGGTCGCTCACGAGGCCGACCCGGTCTCCTCGGCCGCGGGGCTGAGTGAGCTCGGGGCGTTCTTCTCGCTGCGGGGCTGGCACCCGTCCGTCGAACTCCGGCCGGCCGACCTCCAGCGCCTCGAGCCGCCGTCGCTCCTCGTCTGGGGCGAGGACGACCCCATCGCCGCCCCGGACGACATCCGCGAAGGGGTCGCCGACATCCCCGACGCCCGGCTCGAGGTCGTCCCCGGCGCCCACGCCCCCTTCCTGACCCATCCGGCGCGGTGCGCCGGGCTCGTCGGGGACTTCCTGGACGTCTGAGGGGGCGGCGCTCGGGTCCTAATCCCCCAACGTCACGGCCTCGTCAGCGACGGCCGTCAGCGCGTCCGACCGGCCGTAGCTGCCGGGCGCGACGGCCACGGTGTGGACCCCGCGACGGTTGGCCGCCTCGAGGGCCGGCTTGAAGTCCATGTCGCGGGAGGCGACGACGAGCTGGTCGATGACGTCCTCGCAGGTCAGCGCGGTCGCGTCGACGGCCAGCCGGACGTCGACGTCGCCGCTGGTGACGACGGTCTCGAAGCCGTGCGCCTCGGCCGCCTGGAGCAGCCCGGGCGTCGCGTTGACGTCGAAGTAGCACCGGGCGACCACGACCCGGCCGCGGTCCTCGGCGACGGCTCGGAGGTCGGCGAGGTCGACGTCGAACTCCGGGCGGAAGACGTTCGGGCCGTCCACCAGCAGGCCGACCCGCGGGGTGCGCCCGAGCAGCCGGCCGAGGAGACCCATGCTCGGTCGAGCCGGGGCGGGCGCATAGGGGTGGCGGTCCGCTTCGCGGTGGGGACGTCCCCCGGCGCCCCGCCGCCCCGTTGGGTGGGTTCGCCCGACGGTCCCCATCGGCGGAGGGTAAGACCTTACTGCCCGCCGGTCGATGCCCGTGACGATGCCTCGGCAGTCACCGCTCCGGGGGGCCCACGAGGCCCTCGGGGCGCGGTTCACGACCTTCGGCGGCTGGGAGATGCCCGTCGAGTACGGCACCATCCGGGCCGAGCACGCCGCGGTGCGCGAGGCCGCCGGCAAGTTCGACGTCTCCCACATGGGTCAGCTGGTCGTGACCGGCCCCGACGCCGGCGCCCTCACCGACCGGCTCGTCACGTGCGACGTGGGGTCGATGGCCGAGGGCGACGCCCGCTACGGCCTCATCACCGACGAGGCCGGCGTCATCCTCGACGACACCATCGTCTACCGGCGCGCGGGGGACTACCTCGTCATCCCCAACGCCGGCCACGACGCCGAGATGGCCGACCGGTGGACGACCCACCGGGACGCCTGGGGGCTGGACGCCGCGGTCGAGAACGCCACCGAGTCGCTGGCGATGGTCGCGGTTCAGGGCCCGGATGCGGCCGCGCTCGTGGGCGAGGCCGCCGACGAAGCGGCGACCAACCTCACGCACATGCACGCGACCGCGACGACCGTCGCCGGCGTCGAGGGCTTCGTCGCGCGGACGGGCTACACGGGCGAGGACGGCTTCGAGGTCGTCTGCCCCGCCGCCGACGCCGAGACCGTCTGGGCCGCCTTCGACTGCCAGCCCTGCGGGCTCGGCGCGCGCGACACCCTCCGGACCGAGATGGGGTACCTGCTCTCGGGCCAGGACTTCGACCCCGAGACCGAGCCGCGCAACCCCTACGAGGCCGACGTGGCCTTCGCGGTGGCCCTCGACACCGAGTTCGTCGGGCGCGACGCCCTCGCCGCCGTGGCCGAGGGCGGCGTCGACGAGCGGTTCGTCGGCCTCGTCCTCGACGAGCGTGGGGTCCCCCGCCACGGGTACGACGTCACCGACCCCGACGGTCGGTCCATCGGCCACGTGACCAGTGGGACGATGAGCCCGACCCTCGGCGAGCCCATCGGCCTGGGCTACGTCGAGGCGGCCGCGGCCGAGCCCGGGACCGACGTGCGGGTCGTCATCCGGGACGACCCGAAGCGGGCCACGGTCAGGGCGACCCCATTTATCACGTGACCGGCAGTACGACGACCATGAGCTACGACATCCCCGACGACCGACGCTACGTGGCATCGCACGAGTGGGTACGGGTGGACGACGGCACCGCCCGGCTGGGCATCTCCGACTTCGCCCAGGACGAGCTCGGCGACGTCGTCTTCGTCGAGCTCCCGGCGCCGGGCGACGCCCTCGCCCGCAACGAGGCGTTCGGCGTCGTCGAGAGCATCAAGGCGGTCTCCGACCTCTACGCCCCGGTCTCGGGGACCGTGACGGCCGTCAACGAGTCCCTCGAGCAGCAGCCGGAGCTCGTCAACGAGTCCCCCTACGACGAGGGCTGGCTCCTCGAGCTCGAGCTGGCCGACCCGGCCGAGGTCGAGGAGCTCCTGACCGCCGAGGCGTACCGGACGCAGACGGGATGAACCGACACGGCCGGAGGCGGCGATGAGCGGAGGCCACGGTCGGGGCCGGGCCGGGGGGAATGGGGTGAGCCCGTACGCCCCGCAGACCCCCGAGGACACCGCCGCGATGCTCGAGGCGGTCGGCGCCGGCTCCGTCGAGGACCTGTTCGACATCCCCGAGGCCGTCCGCTACCACGGCGACTTCGGCATCGAGGCCCACGACGAGGCCGCCGTCCGCGAGTCCATGGCCCGGATGCTCGCCCAGAACGGCGACCTCGTCGAGTTCCTGGGCCGCGGCCACTACGCCCACTACGTGCCCTCGGCGGTGACGCACCTGGCCGACCGCTCCGAGTTCCTGACCTCCTACACCCAGTACCAGCCCGAGGTGGCCCAGGGCTTCCTCCAGGCGCTCTTCGAGTACCAGTCCGTCCTGGTCGAGCTGACGGGCCTGCCCATCGCCAACAGCTCGCTGTACGACGGCGCGACGGCGCTGGGCGAGGCCGCGCTCCTGGCCGCCCGGGTCCGGGAGGCCTCGGGCGACCGGGTGCTGGTGCCCGACATCGTCCTCGACGCCCGCCGGAGCGTGCTCGAGAACTACACCGCGGGCGCCGGCCTGACGGTCGACACCTACCCGACGGACGCGGCGAACGTCGACCTCCCGGGGCTCGAGGCCGCCCTCGACGACGACGTCGTCATGGTCTACGTCGCGAGCCCGAACGCCCGCGGGGCCATCGAGGAGGGCGTGGCCGAGGTCGCCGAGCTCGCCCACGCCAGCGACGCGCTCTGCACCCTCGGGAGCGACCCGGTGGCGCTCGCAGTGCTCGCCGACCCCGCGGCCAAGGGCGTCGACGTCGTCGTCGGCGATGCCGCCAGCCTCGGGCTCGGGACGGCCTACGGCATGGGTCTCGGGCTGTTCGCGTGCCGCGAGGCCTTCCTCCGGAAGGTCCCCGGCCGGCTCGTCGGCGCCAGCGAGGACGCCCGGGGCAACCGGGCCTACACGCTGACGCTCCAGACCCGCGAGCAGCACATCAGGCGCGAGCGGGCGACGAGCAACATCTGCACGAACCAGGCGTGGGTAGCGCTCCGAACGGCGATGCACGCCGCCTGGCTCGGCCCCGACGGCCTCGTCGAGCTGGCCGAGCGGTGCGTCGAGCTCCCGCGCGACCTGGCGGCCCGGCTCGACGCCATCGACGGGGTCATCGCCCCGGTCGACGACCGCCACCACTTCCGGGAGTTCGTCGCCCACACCGACCAGCCCGCCACCGCCGTCGCCGACGACCTGCTGCGGCGTGGGTACGCGGTCCACGTCGTGGGCGAGCACGAGCTGCAGGTCTGCGTGACCGAGACGAACGCGGCCCACGTCGACGGCCTCGTGGGCGCGTTCGAGGGGGCGGCCTGATGGCCCGCTACGACCAGGCCCGCTGGACCGACGGCAGCGTCTACCAGCCGCTGCTGGTCGAGGGGGACGAGACGACCGTGGCCATCGAGGACGGCCCGCTCCCCGACGCGCTGACCCGGGACGAGCTGACGCTGCCGGGGCTCTCCGAGCCCGAGCTGGCGCGCCACTACACCCGGCTCTCGCAGATGAGCTACGGCGTCGAGAGCGGGCCGTACCCGCTCGGCTCGTGCACCATGAAGTACAACCCCGCCTTCACGGAGGACGTCGCGGCCGACCCCCACGCGGCGGTCCACCCCGACCGGCCCCCGGAGACGGTCCAGGGGACGCTCGAGGTGCTCTACACCCTCCAGGACTACCTCGCGCGCATCGGCGGGATGGACGCCGTGACGCTCCAGCCGCCGGCCGGGGCCGCCGGCGAGTTCACCGGCATCAAGCTCACGGCGGCCTACCACGCCGCCAACGGCGAGGGTGACCAGCGCACGGAGGTCATCGTGCCCGACACCGCCCACGGGACGAACCCGGCCAGCGCCGCCATGGGCGGCTACGACGTCGTCGAGGTCCCGAGCGACGCGGACGGCCGGGTGCACCCCGAGGCGCTCGAGGAGGCGGTCGGCGAGTCGACGGCCGCGCTCATGCTCACCAACCCGAACACGCTCGGGCTGTTCGAGCGCGACATCGAGTCGTTCGCCGACCTCGTCCACGGCGTGGGCGGGCTGCTCTACTACGACGGCGCGAACCTCAACGCCCTGCTCGGTCGGGCCCGCCCCGGCGACATGGGCTTCGACGTCATGCACTACAACGTGCACAAGACCTTCGCGACGCCCCACGGCGGCGGCGGGCCCGGGGCCGGTCCCGTCGGCGTCGTCGAGGCCCTCGAGCCGTTCCTCCCCGCGCCGCACGTCCGGAAGACCGACGACGGCTTCGAGCTCTACGAGCCCGAGCAGTCCATCGGCAAGGTCCACGGCTTCCACGGCAACTGGCTCGTGCTCGTGAAGACGCTGGCCTACCTCCTGCGCCTCGGCGACGGGGGCCTGGCCGACGCCAGCGGGAAGGCCGTGCTCAACGCCAACTACCTGGCGAGCCAGATCCCCTTCGACGTGCCCTACCGGCCGTTCCACCACGAGTTCGTCGCCAGCGCGGGCGACCAGGACGCCGCCGAGGTCGCGAAGCGGATGCTCGACTACGGGGTCCACCCGCCGACCACGAAGTGGCCGGAGGTCGTCCCGGAGGCGCTGATGACCGAGCCCACCGAGGGCGAGAGCCGGGCCTCGCTCGACGAGCTGGCCGCCGCGTTCCGCGCCGTGGCCCGCGAGGACGACGAGACGCTGGCGGCGGCGCCCCGGCGCACGGCGGCGGGCCGCATCGACCAGGCCCAGGCGGCCCGCGAGCCCCGGCTGTCCTGGCAGGCGCTGCTCGAGGACTGACGTGGGGGCGCGCACCCGTTCGCTGCCGGGGCTGAACACCCCCGCCGGGCTCGGGCTGGCCGTCGCCAGCCTCGCCGTCGGCACGGCCGTCCTGTACGCCATCGACGTGTTCGGCTACTCGGGCGGCGTGGTGTTCGTGCCGTTCCACGCGGCCGTCGTGGGCGCGCTGGCGGCCCTCGTGGTGGGCACGCGTCGGCGGTGGTACGGAGTGGCGCTGGCCGTGGCCTACGCTCCGTTCCTCGGGGCCCGGCTCGAGTGGGGGCTGGTCGAGCTCTCCACGCGGCCCCTCGTCGACCGGCTGGCGTTCGTCGTGCGCCCTGGCAGCCTGGGGTCGCTGGCGGTCGAGGCCGCCGTGGTCGGCACGGTCGGCTACGGGGTCGGCCGGACCGTCAGGTGGTTGGTCGACCGGCGCGACCGGCCCCCGGTCGCCGAGTGACCGGACCGCGAGCGGCGGTCCGGGGCGACGGATGATACTAATGCTTAACAACCTCCGGGCGCTCGATTAACAACATGACCGTCGTCAGCGTCTCGATGCCGGACGGGCTGCTCCGTCGCCTCGACGAGTTCGCCGAGGAGCACGGCTACACCGGCCGGAGCGAGGTCGTCCGCGAGGCCTCCCGGAACCTCCTCGGCGAGTTCGACGACCGGACCCTGGAGGACCGCGACCTCATGGGCGTCGTCACCGTCCTCTTCGACTTCGAGGGCACGTCCGTCGAGAACCGCATGACCCGGCTGCGCCACGAGCACGAGGCGCTCGTGAGCTCGAACGTCCACACCCACGTCGGCGACCACCACTGCGTCGAGCTGTTCATCCTCGAGGGGACGCTGGCGGAGATCTCGGCCTTCGTCGGCAAGGTCCGGGCGACCACCGACACCCTGACCGTGGACTACGCCGTCATCCCGGTCGACGGCGGCCTGGAAGCCCTCGAAACGGGGTAGGAACGGGACGCTCCTCGCGTCGCTCGACGATGGCGCTATCCCACCGGCCGGAACTCGACCGCGAGGACCCCGTCGCCGAGGGTGTCGGCGGGGCAGGGCCGCGCCGCGACGAACGCGTAGGTGGCCGTCGAGTCGAGCCGCTGCGCGACCCGTGCCGGGAGGGCCACGGTTCCGTACCCGCCGTCGCCGTAGCTGATCACGCAGCCGTCGACCCAGTCGATGACCGGCGAGCCCGCCGACAGACAGGTGGTGTTGAACGTCGTGTCGCCGCCCCAGCTATCGAACGTGAAGGGAACGCCAGACTGGTATTCGCTCCGCAGGATCAGCCCCTGCCCCCCGGTCGCGGCCGTCGCGGCCGCCGACCCGACCGTCGCGAGCCCCGCGAGGCTCACCGCTCCGACGGCGACGCCCGATCGCAGGACCCGCCGACGCGATACTCCCTCCGTCCTCCCGGCGTTCGTTGGCATGGGTGCTCCTCCACCGTCCTTGAGGGACGTTATCGCACCGCACTCGGGGTCTCGATAAAAAGATATTACAATGTTGCCGATACTTTCGGTCCGATATTAATGGGTCGTTAATCCGCCCAAGTCTATCGGTTTCGCCGGGTTTTCCCCCTCGCCCGGCCTCCCATCGTCGCTCCATCTCCCTCACACCGCCCGGTCCATCTCCCTCCCACTACCCGGTCCATTTCTCTCCCGGTGCCCGGTCCATTCCCCTCCCGGTGCCCGGTCGCTCCTCTTCCTCCGACCCCTCCGTTCTTCCGCCCGTTAGCTCCTCAGGTCTGCCGCTCCTCGGCGAGGTAGCGCTCGACGGGCGGCGGCACGTAGGCCTCGAACCGGTCGAGCAGCTCGTCCGCGTCGTCGGCCACGACGAGCATCTCGCGGTGGACCTCGCTCACGAAGCCGTCCGCCACCTGCCGGTCGAAGAAGGCGACGAGCGGGTCGTAGTACCCGGCGACGTCGAGGAGGCCGCACGGGTCGCCGTGGAAGCCGAGCTGGGCCCAGGTCAGCACCTCCATCAGCTCCTCGAGCGTGCCGAAGCCGCCGGGCAGCGCCACGAAGGCGTCGGCGAGGTCGGCCATGCGCGCCTTGCGCTCGTGCATCGAATCCACCACCTCGAGGGTCGTGAGCCCCTCCCGGGTCGGCTCGCGCTCGAGGAGCGCGCCCGGGATGACGCCGTGGACCTCGCCCCCGGCCTCGAGCGTCGCGTCGGCGATGGTCCCCATCAGGCCGACGTCCCCGCCGCCGTAGACGAGCCCCAGGTCGCGCTCGACGAGCGTCCGGCCGAGCGCCGCGGCCGCCTCCCGGTAGGCCGGGTTCCGGCCGTGATTCGAGCCGCAGTAGACGCAGATTCGTTCCACCCCGTCCGCTGCGCCCGTCGGGCCCATAACGCTACGCCTCGCGGGTCGCGCTTCGTGGGAACCGCTCATCGGAGTGCTTTTGACCGCCCCCACGACAGGGCGGGCATGGTCAGCGAGACGGGGACGTTCGGCTCGGCGGCGCTCGTCGTCCTGGTCGGGCTGGTGGTGATGCTCTACGGGGTGTCGCTGAACAACGGCGTGGCGTTCGACCTGCCGATGGTCGTCGGGGGCGGCATCGTCATCCTCGGCGTCATCGTCCTGATGCTCGGCGTCCTCCGGCTCGAGGAACCCGAAGCCGCCGAGTAGGGCGGACCACCGACGGCTGGCGGCAGCACCGCGGCGTCGGTCCGCCGGCACTCGTCAGCCCGACGGCACTAGCCGGTGGACCCCACCGCCGTCGCGACCGCGACCCAATACGTAGAGCTCACCGTCGGCGTCGCGGCCGAACGAGAAGCACTGGTCGAGCTTCGCGGCCGCGTCCCCCTCGATGGGGAGCACCCGGGTCGGCCACCCCCCGTCGGCGGACGCGTCGGCCGACCCGTCATCCGGCGGCGTCGCGGCGAAGAGCCGGCCCGAGGCCTGCAGGTCGGCGAAGACGTAGTCCCCCGCGAGGGCCGGCATCGCTGAGCCCCGGTAGCGGTAGCCGCCGATGACGGCGACGCCGCTGACGGGCGCCGACCCGAGCCGGGCGTTCGGGTACTCGATGACGGGGTCGCGGAGTGGCTCGCCGCCCCTCACGGTGGTCGGCGTCCGGTCGGGACAGGTCGAGGCGCCGTAGCAGTGCGTCCCCTCCTTCACGTTCCAGCCGTAGTTGCCGCCGCTCACGAGGACGTCGACCTCCTCCCAGCTCGACTGGCCGACGTCCGCGACGTAGCCGTCGTCGCCGTCGAAGGAGAGCCGCCAGGGGTTGCGGAACCCCCAGGCGAAGTGCTCGTCGAGCCCCGTCCGGTCGACGAGGGGGTTGTCGTCCGGGACCGCGTAGGGCCGGTCGCCGTCGGTCCCGTCGACGTCGAGGCGGAGCACGCTGCCCAGGAGGTTGTGGGTCACGTCCTGTCCGTTGCCGCCGAGGACGGCGCCGTACCAGTCCCCGACGTGGCCGGTGCCCCGGTCGCCGCCTCCGCCACCGTCGCCGACGCCGACGTAGAGGTAGCCGTCCGGGCCGAAGACGACGCTGCCACCGTTGTGGTTCGCCTGGGGTTCGGGCAGCTCGAGGAGGGGCCGCTCGGTCTCCCGACGGATCCGCCGACCGTCCGGCGTCGCCCGGAACTCGGCGAGCACGAAGGTGTGGTCGAAGGCCGCGGGCGTCCCGGGCCGCCGCGGAGACGTGTACCGCAGGAACAGCCGGCGGTTCGCACGGAAGTCGGGGTGGAGCGCGATGCCGAGCATCCCGCGCTCGCCGCCGGCCAGCACGGCGTCGCGCAGATCGAGGGCCGGCGCGTCGGCGAGCCCTTCGGCGTCGTGTCGACGAACGACCCCGAACTGCTCGACGACGTAGCGACGGTCGGCGTCGGGGGCGAACGCGACGTCGACGGGCGCGTCGAGGCCCGCGACGACCGTCTCGAGCCCGACGCCCGCCGAGGATGGGGCGGCGGTGCTCGTGGCCCCGCGGCTCCCCGGCGCGCCACCGCAGCCGGCCAGGCCGAAGACGGCCCCCGACCCGGCGGCTCGGAGGAGCCTCCGCCGCGTCGGGCGCGCGACGGGCCGGCCCCTGCGGGCGGATCGGGGCGGGGACGACATACCCCCGATGTCGACGGCCAGCCGGATAACCGTCGGGTCGTCCCCGGTCGAGGCCGTTCGGTCGAAGCCTTAAGCCGAGCCGGACCGTCGGGACCGACATGGACGCCGCGTGCACGTACTGCGGCTGCGACGTGTTCCAGCACGACCCGGTCTTCGTGGCGACGGGCCCCGAGCGCGAGCCGGCCGGGCAGTTCTGCAACTACGCCTGCCTCGCCCAGCACATCGAGGCTGAGGGCCTCGAGACGGGCGCCACCTGCCGGCTGGATGCGGCCTAGGTCGGGTCCGGGGCGGATCGCTCAGGCGTCGACCTCGTCCGAGACGATGCCGTCGACCTCGACGAAGACGTAGTCGCACGACGAGCAGGTCCACTTGACCTTCTCGCCGAGGTGGAGCAGCGTGCTGGCCGAGCGGTAGAACTCGCGCTCCTCGCCGCAGTCGGGACAGTAGTGGTCCCGCTCGAGGGTCATGTACGGCCCCTCGGGGGCCGGTCGGTTGAAGATTCTGGTTCCGGGCCGAGCGCGTGTGGCCGCCGGTGGAGCCGAGCCCCGACCGCCGCGGTCCGGACCTTTTTCTCCCCGGCGGCCCGAGCGGCGCCATGGGACTGACGCTGTACGCCCTCGACGGCTGTCCGTGGTGCGAGCTGGTCCACGACGCGCTGGCCGAGCACGACATCGACTACGAGACCGAGTGGGTGCCCGCGCTCCACTCGGGCCGCGACGCGGTCAAGCGGGTGAGCAACCAGCGGGCGGTGCCCGTGCTCGTCGACGACGAGCGGGGCGTCACGATGAACGAGAGCGCCAACATCCTCGACTACATCGAGCGGACGCTCGTCCCGGCGCTCGAGGCGTAGCCGTCGTCCACGCGCCCCGCGTCACCTATTTTCCCCGCGTCACCTACGTTCCCCGCGCCACCCAGGTGCCTCGCGTCTCCCGCACCGCCGGCCACCGCCGTCGGCCGGCGCTTAAGTGTCCGGCCGACCGAGCCCGCCCATGACCATCTACACCCGGCGCGGGGACGCCGGCCGGACCGACCTCGGCACCGCGGCCCGCGTCTCGAAGGCGTCGGCCCGGGTCGAGGCCTACGGCACCGTCGACGAGTGTAACGCCCACGTCGGCGCGGCCCGCCCGACGGGCCACGACGACGTCGACGAGGTCCTCGTGACCGTCCAGCAACGGCTCCACATCGTCCAGGCCCAGCTCTCGGCGCCCGGCCGTGACGGACCCGCCCTGACGGACGAACACGTCGACGAGCTCGAGGGCTGGATCGACGCCTTCGACGCGGAGCTGGAACCGCTGCGGTCGTTCGTGCTGCCGGGCGGGACGGCGGCCGCGGCCAGGCTCCACGTCGCCCGGACGGTCTGTCGCCGGGCCGAGCGGCGGACGGTGGCGCTGGCCGAGGCCGAAGGGGTGGTCGGTTCCGGGGATGTCGACGATGGCGCCGGCGTCGATTCGGCCGTGCTCGCCTACCTCAACCGGCTCTCGGACGGGCTGTTCGTCCTGGCGCGGGTGGTCAACGCCCGCGAGGGCGTCGACGAGCCCGCGCCGAGTTATTGAGCGCGGGGGGCTTCGAGGCGGCAGGGTGCTCCGCCGTGCCGGTCGCGGCGCCGCCATCGGCCAGTCGGATGACGTCGGTCGACGACGCCCGCTGAGGGACCTCCCGCGAACCCATCACGACGCCGAGGGATGCCCACGGTCCCCGGTTTCATCTTCGCCGCCGGCGGGCGGTTTCCGGCGCTGTCGCCCCGCTCGCGTGACCTATCTGGCGCAAGGGTTAATCCCGTCCCGCGCGTACAACAGGTGGCCATGAACAAGCACTTCGAGGACACCCGATACTACCTGACGCGCGCGATGGAGACGGCAGCCCGGGGGGTACGCGAGGAGCTCGCGCCCATCGAGGCGCGCTTCCGCGAGCTGAGCGGCCGCGAGGAGGCGCCGGAGCCGTCGCGGCTGGCGGCCATCCGCGAGGAGCTCGGCGTCCTCGAGCAGCGGGCCGAGGGCGAGGCCAAGGCGGCCATCGCCGAGGCTCGCGAGCGGCTCGAGGCCTATCGCGCCGAGCTGGCCCAGTAGGGCGGACGGCGGTTCGCGGTCGCCCCGGTGGCCGCTCCCAGCCGACGACAACTCTTAAGGCCGACAGCGCGGAACCACGGGGTACGGGTCGGTGGTCTAGCCAGGTTATGACGGCTCCTTCACACGGAGCAGGTCGGCAGTTCGAATCTGCCCCGACCCACTGAGGTTCTCGCGCCGCTCCGGGGCGAGCGGCGCGTGTACGAAGCGTCGGGCGGATTCGAACGCTGCCAGACGCAGCCCGCGGAACGGAGCGAGGCGAAGTGAGCAGGACCGTCTGGCTCAGGTTCGAATCTGCCCCGACCCATCCTGCCGGCGCCACGCGAGGAGTGAAGCGACGAGCCGGCGCCGGCGGTGGGGCGTCGGGAGATTCGAAGTAGACGAGACGCAGCGCCGAGCGGAGCGAGGCGACCGTCTCGGCGTGGTTCGAATCTGCCCGCGTCCGGATTTCTTCGAACCTGCTCCACCCCTCCTCACCGCGGATCGAGCTGCCCCGCTATCCCCGACCAAACCCAGGCGAGCGGCGCCCGCGAGACGCCCCAACACGGCCGCCGAACGCCCCCGCCGGGTCGCCGGACGACGACGCGGGGTAGTCGCCCCCGTTCGGGGTTCGTCCACGTCCCGAACGGCCACACGGAAACGCTTACCCGGCTCGCCACCCGAGGTCGGTCGACAGCCCGATGAGCACCGTCACCAACCGGCTCGTCGACAGCCCCGGGGTCCGCGACCACGCCCTCGGGCTCACCGTCGTGCTGACCCTCCTGGCCTACGGTCTGGTCTTCGCCACCTTCGCCGGCCTCGTCCCGTATCCGACCATCGACAAGGCGACCGTGGACCTGCTCGGGGCGGTCATCGCCGCCCTGAACGCCACCATCTTCACCCTCCTGGCCTACGGCTGGTGGGCCATCCGCCACAACCGGATCCGTCGGCACCGGACCATCATGCTGACGAGCGTCGTCCTCATCGTGGGCTTCCTGCTCCTCTACCTCGAGAAGGTCGGCGGCGGGGGCATCAAGGAGTTCGTCGGCCCGGCCGCCGTGAAGACCTACCTCTACCTCCCGATGCTCGCCATCCACGAGACGCTGAGCATGCTCGCGGTGCCCGTCGTCATCTACACGCTCCTGCTCGGCCTCACCCACACGCCCGCGGAGCTGTACGGGACGCGCCACCGGCGGGTCGGGCAGATCGCCGTCACCGCGTGGCTGCTGAGCCTCGGCCTGGGCGTCGTGACCTGGCTCATCCTCAACGTCGTCTACGGTTGGACCTACACGACCCACCTGCCCTACTGAGGGAGCCGGCCCGGCGGCCGTCCCCGTCCCGCCGATTCTCGACCCACGGGAATCCGCCCGGGAGCTTTGGCCCCGGCGGCTGTAGCGTTGCCCATGGCAGGTGACACGACCGAACTCGACAGTCGGGCCTTCGGACTGGCCTGTGGCCTCCTCTGGAGCCTCGCGGTCGTCGGGCTCGGGCTCATGGCCCGGGTCGGCTGGGGCAAGCGCTGGGAGGGGATGCTCGCGGACGTCTACCGCGGGTACAACGAGACCGTGACCGGCCTGGTCCTCGGCGCGGTCTGGGGCTTCTTCGACGGCTTCACGGGCGGGTTCGCCCTCGCCTGGCTCTACGACCAGCTCCGGAGCCGGCCGGCCCCCTGGGAGACCGCGCCCATGGAGGCCGTCCCCGAGCGCGAGTCCCCGACGGCGGTCTCGGACTGATCGGGGTCGGCGTCGGCCGTCGTTGGGGTGGAGGAGGGTCAGCGCTCGAGCGAACGGGTCGGTCGAACGCCGCCGCTCACCCCTCGGTGAGCCTCGCCAGCCGCTCCTCGTACTCCTCGGCGGTCAGGTCGCCGCGCGCGTAGGCTTGCCGGAGCTCGCGCAGGGCGGGGTCCGTCGTCCGCCCCTCGCCTCCCGTGAGCCAGCGGTGCACGAGGAGCCCGCCCCCGACGAGGACGAGGAGCCAGACGAGCCCCAGCCCGATGGTCCAGCCCGGACCCACGCCCCCGTATCCCATCATGCCGCCCCAGGCGCCCATCATCAGCGGCGCCGTGACGAGCATGACGAGCACGGGCACGCCGACGATGACGGCCAGCGCGACGACGAGGAGGCGGGACCACCGGTCCACCGATGGCGCGGTCGACATGAACCCTGATAGGCTCCCGACGCGCATAATCCGGCGACCCAGCTCCCGAATCCTGGGAACGTGATGGGACCGGGCGAGCCAGGTGACGGGACGGGGCGAGCCAGCATACACCGCGGACCGGCCCGAGCGCGCGGAATGGGCGCCGTGGTAAGTGGGGAGGGGGACGCGGGAACCAGCCCTTCGGTCGTTCCCAGCGGACGATAATATGGTCCGTCACTTACGTCATCGCCGCCGGTCTCATCACCTGGCGCAAGGCCATGCCGATCGACCAAACCCACCGGGTGACGCCCAGCCAGCTCGACGAGCTCCCCACGTTCGACCTCGACTGCACGGTCGACGACGTCGACCATCCCTCCGAGGTAACCGTCTACTCGCCGTGGGAGGGCGACGTCACCACCCACTGGCTCTCGATCGACCTGGCCCACGCGGTGGACCTCGCCGACGTCGCCTGAACGGGGCACGACTTGTCTGCCTCGGCACCGCTCGAATCGGTCTCGAACGGCGGCTCCGACGACCGGTGGCGGATTTCCTAGTTACTAGCGGTGGCCACCTCGCTTACTAGCCTTTCACAACCCGACCGGGATCGATGACAGCCCCGTTCAAGTCCAGCGCCGACCGGCGAGGAGGTGTGTACGAGATCACCCCGTCGGTCACCATCGAGGCCCCGCCGGCAGCCGTCTGGGCCCGGCTGGTCGACGTCGAGTCGTGGTGGGTTGATTCGAACCCGGAACACGAGTCCCTCGAGGTGTTGACCGACCCGCCGGTCCTCGCCGAGGGGACCCGTCTGCGGGTCCACGAACGAATCGCCGGCGTCCCCGGCGTCGCCGAGGGTGCGGTCACCGGCTTCGTGCCGGAGGAGCGCGTCACCTGGGAGGCGCCACGGGCCCGCTATCGGCTCTTCGGTCTCCCGGTGACCGTCTCGGAGGGGGTGTCCTGGGAGCTCGAACCGGCCGACGAGGGGACCACTCTCACGGCACGAGTCTGGGCCTCGTTTCCGGCCGGACCCCTGGGCCGCCTCGTCGAGTGGGGCTTCGATCACCTGCTCGACGGCGTCGAGCGGGACTACGCGCACGCGATGCGCGAGCTCAGGTACCTCAAGGGGCAGCTCGAGGCCTGACAACCGCCGAACCCCGCGTCACCGGAACCGCGTCACGCGTCGCCCTCGTCGCCGGGCCCGATGGCCCCCGCTCCGATGGCCACCTCGCTGACGACACTGACCACGTGCCGGCCGGCGCGCGAGAGCGCGTAGCCGCCCTGGGTCCGCTCGACGAGCGTCCCGTCGAGCTTGCGGAGGTGGTAGTTGAACCGCCCGCTGTCGCGGGCGCCCACGCGCTGGCGCAGGGCGGCGAAGCCCAGACTGGGGTCGTCGGGGACGGCGTGCGCGTGGGCGGCGAGCGCGCTCACGATGCGCAGCCGGGTCTCGTCGCTCAGGAGGTCGAAGAGCGCGGCGAGGGCCGCGTCCCCCTCGCCGAATGGGACGCCGGCAGCGACGGCCGCCGCCGGGGCCGGTTCACTCGGCATCGCCCTCGTCCAACCGCACCGCCTGGACGACCACGTCGGTGACCGTGGGCCGTCCCGTCTCGTCGCGACCCCACCGGAGGACGGGCTCGACGCGGTAGCCCTCGGCGCCGCCGTCGAACCGGAGGACGGCGGGCGTCCCGGCCGCGAGCTTGGTCGTCACCGTCTGGCGGGCCGCCGGGTCGAAGCGGTTCAGGTCGCGCACCGACTTCCCCTGGCGGACCGCGACCACCTCGACCGCGAGGCCCTCGAGACTCGTCTCGAGGTTCACCCGGAGGGGGACCTGGAAGGCGGGGTCGTCGTCGAGGAAGTCGAAGGCGAGCACCGCGTCCTCGGCGTTCGAGAGGTCGGCCATCTCCCGGTCGAGACCCGGCCCGGGTGGCTCGGGGACGTCGATGCCGGCGGCACCGAAGGTCGTGCGCAGGGCGTTGTAGACCTTGTTCTGGACCTGGGCCTCCACGCTGTCGGCGAACCGGTCCCAGCGGTCCTCGTACGGGTCCGACCGGCCGGCGGGGCCCGGGGGCCCGCCCGCCCGGCCAGGGTAGCCACCCCAATCGCCCTCGGCGTCGCCTCCCCAGGCACCGGGTCCGGCGTCGGCGACGCGCTGACCGGCCATCGGGCCGGCTCCGCCACCCGGCGACCCGTAGCGGAACTCCCCCGGCCCCGACCCATCGACCCGCCGGAGGCCGCGGTGGAGGACCTCCTCCCACGAGAGGTCCAGCTCGCGCTTCCGGCGCTTCATCCGCTCGAACACCTCGTCGTCGTCGATGGTGATGCGCACCTCTCGGCTCATACGTGAGTGGAATACGATTAAGTAGATAACTGTTGTGGTAATAGACTCACATCTTACTCACATCGAACGCAGTTGGATTGGTGCTCGGCGCGACCTCGACCCCCCGGCGATCCGGGCGCGACGCTCGTCGGGTGACCCGCCGGAACCCGCTGATTCCGCTGGTATCCGTCGGCGAGGCCATCCGTTCGCCGGAGCCGCCTACGGCTCGGTGGGGTGGCTCTCGAGGTCGAGGGTGTCGGGGTCGAGCCGATACCAGCGCTCCCAGGTCGGCGCGAGGCCGACGACCCGGCTCCCGGCGAAGCGGCACTCGGCGTGCTCGTGGTGGTGGCCCACGAGGCAGAGCTCGGGGTGGAGGGCCTGGATGAGGCCATCGATGTGGGTGCAGCCCGGGTCGTACGCGGCGTAGTGGTACAGGCCGTGGGGGGCCTCGTGGCAGAGGAGCACGTCCACGTCCTCCAGCGCCTTGGCCCGCTCGACGTCCGCCCGAACGAAGTGCCGGCGGCGGTCGCCGCGGAGCGCCGACCGCGGCTTGTCGAACTGCGTCGGCGCGAAGTTGCCCGAGAGCCCGGCGAACCGACGCCCCTGGAGCTCGACGACGTCGCTCGCCAGCAGGTGGAGGTTCGCCACCCCAGGGGGCGTCTCGCCGGCGCGGAGGGCGTCGATGACGTCGAAGTCCTCGTTGTTGCCGGCGATGAACCAGGTCGGCGCCGGCAGGTCGTAGCAGAGCAGGTCGCCCAGCTGGAGGGCGACGTCGTCCTCGGCCGCCCCGTAGGCCGCCAGGAGCGCCCGCCGGTTCGCCGGCGTGTCGGCGTGGGCGTCGCCGAGGACGAGCATGCTCGGGCCGTTCGCGCCCCGGTCCGTAAGGTTTCGCTTCCGGTCCCCGGTCGCGCTATCGGCCCGACGTCACGTCGTAGCCGTCGAACCGGCGGATGGCCCGCCGATAAGCCACGACCGCCGCCGCGAGCCCCCCGACGACGAGGAGGCCACCGAGGACCAACCGGAGCTCGAGGGGGCCCATGGACCGGACCGTCAGCCCCACCCCGTCGAAGACCGCCGCCAGCGGGGTGGCCGGTCCGCCGACCGCCCGGAGGGCGATGGCCGGAAGCGTGCCCCCGACGGCGGCAACGAGGGCCCGGGCGACCCCGGGGGCGACGACGAGGAGCGCCAGCAGGCCGCCCGGCAGGACGGTGAGCCCGAGGTGCACCAGCACGGCGGTCATCCGGGGCGGGAGCACGGCGCGCCGCTGGCCGACGCGGATGGCGCTGAACCGTGGCAGCCAGAGGCCGATGGCGGGTCCGATGGCGACCGAGACGAGCGTCAGGTAGCCGGCGAGGACGGCCAGGCCGAGGCGCTGACCGACCGGGTACGGGGCCAGGACGTCGAGACCGGCCGTGACGACGAGCGCCAGCGGCCAGCCGACGACCAGGCCGGCGACCACCAGCCCGCGGACGAAGTCCCGGCCGGTGACGGCGGTCAACGTCACCGGGAGCACGGGCCCCTCGTCGCCGAGCGGGTTCATGGCGACCAGCGCGCCGGCGAGCCAGGGCAGGACCACGGCCCCGGCCGGGGCCAGCACGGCCCACGGGTTGTCGCCCTGGAGGCTCGCGTTGACCACCGACTGCCCCACCAGGACGGCCGGCAGCAGGAGGAAGGTCAGCCGCCGAGGGTCGCGTCGGGTCCGCAGGAGGGCCCACTCGGCCACCCGGCGGGAGGGCGCGTCGACGAACGCGGGCACCGCGATCGGCCGTATGGCCCTGGCCAGGCCGTCCCGCTCGGAGCCGGCCGCCGGCACCTCCGTACTCGTGGTCGCGCGCGTCGCCCCCGCCTCCGCCGGCGATTCGTCGCCGGCCACGACGGCGGGGTCGGCGAACCAACGGGCGGCCGTCAACCGGACGACGAGGACGCCCCCGACGAGGAGCCAAGCCAGGCACGCGGCGACGCCGGCCACGGCGAGCGTCGGCCGGCCGCCCACGGGCGACCCGAGGACGGCGAGGTCGGCCAGCCAGGCGGTCGGGAACCAGGCGAGCAGCGACTGCCCCACCCCACCACGGTCGACCGCGAGCAGGGTGAAGACGCCGAAGAAGCCGAGGGCGGCCAGACCACCGAGGCTCGTCCGGTGGCGGGCGACGGTCGGGACGGCGGCGACGAGCCAGTCGACCGCGTAGCCGACGACCGACCCGGCGGCGACGGCCGTGACGGCGAAGAGGCCGCCCGCGAGTGGCACCAGGACGAGGCTCGATGTCGAGCCCAAAACGACGACCATCGACGCCGTCAGGGCGAGGAGCGGGAGGGCGACGTAGCTCAGCGCCCGGAGCGACTCGGCCACCAGCAGGCCGAGGGCGGCCGTCCGCGCCGAGACCGTGGTCAGGAGCATCGCCTCGCCGTCCGGCCGGGGTCGGGTGGACGCCACCCGAGAGGCGACGGTGGCCGCCCCGAGGAGCCAGAACAGGGCCACCGACCCCCGGAGGGTCGCCGTGAGGGCGACCGTGCCGGTGCGAAGGCCGCCCGCGGCCACGAGGGTGCCGACCACGAGCAGGAACGAGGGGAAGGCGACGCCCAGCAGCCGGAGCGCGAGCCGGCGCTTGTTCGCCCAGAGGTCCCGCCAGGTCCGACGGAACTCGAACCGTCCGACGGCGACGACGTGGTGCGGCCAGCCGGCCTCAGCCATCCGCCGCCTCGGCCGACGGCTCGGTCGTCAGCTCCAGGAAGGCGTCCTCGAGCGTCCGGGTCTCGCCCGACGCCGCGCGGCGGGTGAGGGCCGACGGGGTGTCCTCGGCCACGAGCCGCCCGTCGGCGAGGATGCCCACCACGTCCGCGACGGCCTCGACGACCGACAGGACGTGGGTCGAAAGGAACACCGTGGTCCCGTCGTCGGCCAGCCGGCTGATGGTCTCGCGGATGGTGCGGGCGGCGCGCGGGTCGAGGCCGGCCGTCGGCTCGTCGAGGAAGAGGACCTCGGGCTCGTGGAGGACCGCCTGGAGGAACGCCACCTTCTGGCGCATGCCCTTCGAGAACGCCCCCAGCCGCTTCGCGGGGTCGGCGTCCAGGTCGAGGACGGCGAGCCCCGACTCGATGCGGGCCGCCGGGTCGGGGAGGTCGCGGAGCCCGGCGACGTAGGTCAGCTGCTCGACCGCCGTCGCCTGGTCGTAGAGCGGGGGCGCCTCCGGCAGGTAGCCGATGCGCGGTCGGAGGGCGTCCCGGTCGGTCACCGGGACGCCGGCGACGGTCGCGTCGCCGCCGGTCGGCCGCGTGAGGCTGGTGAGCAGCCGCATCGTCGTCGTCTTCCCGGCCCCGTTCGGGCCGAGGAACCCGTAGACGGTGCCGGCCTCGACGGTCAGGTCGAGCCCGTCGACGGCGACGTGGTCGCCGAATCGCTTGGTGAGGGCGCGGGTCTCGATGGCCGGGCGGTCCGACGGCGAGGGTTGGTGCGGCGATGGCATGGTCGGGCGGGGCGTCGACGGGTCGACGCGGACGGGTCGACGCGGACGGGGCGACGGCGACGCCGGGCGAGTCGAGGCTCGCCCCCGGCCGGCGTCGAGCGGGGTTCGTCCACCGTCGTTCGACGTGGCTGACAATAAACGGGCGGGGTCGACCCGGCCGTCGCGACGAAACGGCTCCTGCCGCGGTCCCGGAACGGCCACCCGACCGATGGCTTATCCCCGGGGGGCGACTACGATCAGCATGCAGTTCCTCGTGGCCTTCGACGGCTCCGACGAGGCCGAGCGCGCCCTCGGGTACGCCGTCGACCTGACGGCGGCGGTCGGCGGGCGGCTGACCGTCGTCCACGTCGTCGACCCGGCGGTCCACGAGGACGGCGGCAGCGAGCCCATCGAGACGCTCGGCGACGCCGACGGGCGGCTCGTCATCGAGAGCCCCGAGGTCGCCGAGGAGCGGGGGCTGCGGCTGCTCGACGAGGCGACCGAGCTGGCGGCCGACCTCGGCGAGGACGTGGCGACGGAGCTGCTCTACGGCGACCCGGCCGAGGCCATCACCGACTTCGCCGACTCGGGCGAGTTCGCCGCGCTCTTCGTGGGCCACCGCGGGCTGTCGGCGCACGCCGAGCGCCTGCTCGGGAGCGTGGCGAAGGGCGTCGTCGAGCGGGCGCGCCTGCCGGTGACGGTGGTCAGCTGAGGGGCCCGCTCAGTCGTCCGCCGTCGCCGGGTCCGCCGGCGTCCCCACCAGCAGCCGGTCCACGCCGTCGACCATCGCCTCGACGCTGGCCCGGGTGATGTCCGCGTCGTGGGCCGCGACCGTCACGTGCCGGTCGCCCCGCGAGAGCGCCACCTCGACGGTCACCATGGCGTCGGTGCCGCCGGTGATGGCGTCGACGTGGTAGGCGTCGAGCCGGAACACCGCGTCGTCGAGGGCGCCCCGCACGGCGTTCAGCGCGGCGTCGACCGGCCCCGAGCCGACGCCGGCGGCGACGTGCTCCTCGTCCCCGACGCGCAGGCGGACGCTCGCCGTCGGCGTCGCGCCGCCGCTCACCGCCGTCAGGTCGAGCAGCTCGACCCGACGGTCGCGCTCGCGGTGCACGACGGCCTCGGCGATGGCCAGCAGGTCCGCGTCGGTGACGCGCTTGTCGCGCTCGCCGAGCGACTTGACCCGCTCGACCACCTCGGCGAGGGCGTCCCCGTCGACCGCCATCCCGTGCTCGGCCAGCGCCGCGCGGACGCCGGCCCGGCCGGCGTGCTTGCCGACGACCAAGCGACGTTCGCGGCCGACGACCGATGGCGGGTAGGGCTCGTACATCGCCTCGTCCTTGAGCGTCCCGTCGGTGTGGATGCCGCTCTCGTGGGTGAACGCGTTCTCGCCGACGACGGCCTTGTTCGGCGCCAGCTGCACGCCCGTCGCGTCGGCGACGCGCTCGGCCAGCGGGTAGAGCCGGTCGAGCGCGAGGGTCTCGAGGTCGTAGCGGTGCCAGAGCGCGACGGCCACCTCCTCGAGCGCGACGTTGCCGGCGCGCTCGCCGATGCCGTTGACCGTGGCGTGGACGAGGTCCGCGCCGGCCGCGAGGCTCGCCAGGACGTTCGCCACCGCCAGCCCGAGGTCGTCGTGGGTGTGGGTGCTGACGGGGCCGTGCTCGGTCAGCCGCGAGACCGCCGCGTAGGCGTCCTCGGGGCCGGCGTGACCGACGGTGTCGGCCCAGCAGAAGCGGTCGGCCCCGGCTTCCCCCCCGGCGCGCATGAGCGCCTCGAGGAAGTCGAGGTCGGCCCGGCTGCCGTCCTCGCCCAGGAGCTCGACCCAGAGGCCGTGGTCCTTCGCGTAGGCGACCAGCTCGGCCGAGCTCTCGACCACGTCCTCGGCGGTCGTCCCGACCTTCTCGGTGACGTGTCGGTCGCTCGCCGGGACGACGATGGTCACGCCGTCGACGTCGCAGTCGAGCGCGGCGTCGACGTCGGTCTGCAGGCCGCGGGCGAAGCTCGTCACCGTGGCGTCGAGGCCGAGGTCGGTCACGCGCCGGATGGACTCGCGCTCGCCGGGCCCGGTGCAGGCGCTGCCGGCCTCGATGAACGCCACGCCCGCCGCGTCGAGCTCGCGGGCGATGGCGGCCTTCTCCGCCGGCGTGAGCGCCACGCCCGGCGCCTGCTCGCCGTCGCGAAGCGTCGTGTCGAGGAACTGTACGGACTCAGCAGTGAGGGAGGGGGCACGGCCCCCGAATAAATCGATCCGCGGTCATTGCTGCCACACCCCGGCCGATGGCGTGGGTCTACATAAAGTCGCGGGTTGTCGCCCGGCGGCCGCCCTCGCCGATTGGCCCTGGGTGCGTCGAACACCACGCCCGCCCGCGCCGTAGCATTCTAGGCTGTATTAACACTGGAAGGACGCGAGGAACAACCCTTTTATACCGGTGTCGGGTAGAGCGTGCCACTCATGCGCAAGCAGACCATGCGAGAGGTCAGTCACGAGCCGCCATCGGGAACATCGGTCACCAACGTCTGGCACCGCGGCGAGGAAGTCGAGGAGGAGTAGGCCGCGTTCTCCCGGGCCCGCCAACCGCCGAGCGACGGCGCCACCGGTCCTGACGGCGCTTCCGACGCATCCCTCCGACGTGCTCACCGGTCGTCGTTGTCGAGCAGGAACGCGAGCTGCTGGTCGTCCTCGCCGCCGTCGGCGGGCACCCCGGCCCGCGGCCGGCTCGGTCGCGACGACCGGACGAACGAGGGCCGCGAGATCGGGCTCGAACCGGACGCGTCGGTCGCATCCAGCCCCGCGGCGACGATGGGGCTCCAGAGCGCGACCAGCACGCCGACCACGTAGGGGACCCAGACGAGGG